>VFSW01000793.1_pt1 | contig 46766 bp, 41 predicted proteins | sample 5358111 | NCBI WGS metagenome assembly VFSW01 (sample SAMN11554181, study PRJNA540505) | mine drainage metagenome | isolation source: sediment from site ElyBrook_90M | place: USA: Ely Copper Mine, Vershire, VT | collected 2017 | reverse complement strand
ACCAGAGTGATGTGGTCGTCACCATCGAGACGGACGCGGGAATCACCGGCATCGGCGAAGGTGGATCGAAGGACACGCTCGCCCAATCAGCAGGCAGATTGATCGGTCGCGACCCGCAGTACATCGAACGGCTCTGGCAAGACATGAACCGCGCGTTCTTCTATCCCGCAGGCCGTGAGAAAGAAGACGGCATCGGCGCGCTCGACCTCGCGTTGTGGGACATCAAAGGCAAGGCCCTCGGTCTTCCCGTCCACGAACTTCTCGGCGGCATGGTGCGCACATATTGCGAGTGCTATAACACCGCCGGCATCATTCCGGGAATCCATCCCGGTTCGTCGGTTCAGGAGCGCGCCCGCGCCACCATGGAAGCCGGTTATCGTGCCTTCCGTTTCGGCGCCATGGATCTGCCGGCCAACACCACCTTCAACACCCGCGAGCGCATCACTCATCTCCGCGAGCAGTGCACTGCGGCTCGCGAGGGCGTCGGCAAAGACGGCGACTGGGTCATCGACTTTCACCAGCGCTTCGACCTGCCCGACGCCATCCGCGGCTGCAATGAGATCGAGGACCTCGCTCCGTTCTTTGTTGAAGACCCTGTCCGCACCGAAGCCTTCCAGCAGGACCTTCCCATCCTGCGAAGCAAGGTCAACGTGCCCCTGGCTGCCGGTGAGGAATGGGGCAACCGCTGGGACTTCAACACCCTCGTCGAGCGTCATAACATCGACTTCGTCCGCGCCACCCTGCCCAACGTCGGCGGTATCACTGAGATGATGAAGATCGCCGCCCTGTGCGAAACGCACTTCGTCGGCATCGTTCCGCACTTCACCGGCCCCATCGCCACCGCGGCCCTCGTCAACAGTCTCGGCACCTTCTCCGGCCCCGTCCTCATGGAATACAACTACCAGGGCCGCACGCTGCCTCACCTGCCCGTCTGCCTCGATTTCAAAAACGGCAAACTCTATCCCAACCAGCGCCCCGGCCTCGGCGTCGAACTCGATTACAAGCAACTCACCCAGATCGCCGAAATCACAGAGCCCGTCACCGCCCGCGCTCAGACCTATTTCCGTCCCGACGGCTCCATCACCAACTGGTAGCTGCGGCCAAAATGGACAGCCGTCCGTCCACGTATGTAACCTCACGGACCGACCAACGAAGGAGCGCTTTTAATGGCCATTGACCGCAGAGCCTTTCTCGCATCCATGGTGACCGTAGCCGCCGGCCGCCTCCTCAATGCACAGCTTCCGCCTGAAACAGCGCACCTCTGGGGCTCACCCGTCATCGATTGTCACTTCCATCCCCGGCCCACATTGCAGGCGAATCTTGCTCACCTCAATGGTTCGGGTTGTCAGGAGGCCTATCTGTTGGCGCGGCTCACAGCCGTCGATGACGTAAAGCGCTTCATCGCGCAGGAACCAACACGTTTTGCAGGCTACTCCGCAAGCACCAACGTCTCAGCACCCGATGCGATCACGCTCCTGACCGCGGCCGTTAAGGCCGGCGCGCACGGCTTTGGCGAGGTGAAATTTCACGTCGATGCGGATGGGCCGGAGATGCGACGGCTGTATGCGGCGGCAGCAGAGCTGGACGTACCCGTGACCATCCACTTTCAGGAAGTGCCGCACACACCCACCGAGGGCGTGTTCAACACCGGCTTCAAGCGCTTCGACAAGATCCTCCAGCAATTCCCCAAGACCACCTTCGTCGGCCACTGCGATGCCTTCTGGGCCAACGTCAGCGCCGTCTACAACAACGACGTTGACTACCCCACAGGCCCCATCGTGCGCGGCGGAATCACCGACAAGTGGCTCTCTGACTACCCCAATCTCCACGCCGATCTTTCGGCAAACTCCGGCAACAACGCCCTCACCCGCGACCCATCGTTTACCGCCGATTTCCTCAAGAGGCATAAAGACAAGTTGTTCTTCGGCAGTGACTGCGGCTGCAGTGACGGGCACGGGGCCGGTATCTCGCAGCAGGGCAACCCCGGCGCAGCCCGCCTCGCAGGCAAGTGCGTCGCCCGCGAAACACTCACCGTCCTCAAGGCCAACACCACGCCCCAGCTCTTCCACCAACTGGTCTGGCAAAACGGCCCCCGCACCTACAAGTTGAAGGTCACAGCATAACCATGAGGTGGCCCACCTTCATAAACTGCGCGAAGGATAGGCCAACCGGCTATTGATTCACGCCGATTGTGCCGTTGTTGTTTCCGAGTGCCAATGTCAATGTCACCGGGTTCGTCAACATCGTCAAATCCACGCCCGATGCATCCACCTGTAGTTCGTAGGAGCTCGCACCCGTCTGCGAGATACGAATTGCGAGCGTCACCCCGCCAATCGTTCCCTGGTATACGAACCATCCTTTCTTTGTTTGATGAAACGACCCGGGCGGGATTGTCACGGTATACGTTCCGACGGTCAACGTCATGCCTTGCGCCACCGGGTCAATGGCTGGAGCGCCAGTGCCTTGCGTGAAGAACGCCTGCAACTGGAATCCCTTCCGCGGGCCTGCCGTGGTGTCGAGTTTTGCGCGGAACGAGGAGAACGGAAACGAAAAGGCAATCTTGAACACGCTTCCGAATTTCACGGCCGGTCCGTAGGGGTCTCCCTCGGTCGTTCCGTAGAGATTGCCCGAAGCGTCGAGCATCGGACTGGCAAAGGGGAACGCCCCATCGGTCGCGTCGAAGCTGTGCAGGACGCTGTAGTTGCCGGAGGGATCGATCTTGTACACCAACCCGCAACCCAGGAAGCAGTTGCTCGAACCGCCGGAATCAAGCGTCCCGTAGAGATTGCCTGAGGCATCCCGAACCACTCCCGCCCAGGGATTACCCCCCGCATTCACGCCTGAGAATCTGTAGAGCACGGTCTCGTTTCCGGAGGAATCGATTTTAAACACGGTCCCGCCGCCGAAGAAACACCCGTTGGTCGTCCCGTAGAAATTACCCTCGGCATCCCCGGCTAAGCCGGCTACAGGACAGCCCCCGTCGGTCCCACCGTTGTAGCTATGGAGAACGGTGAAGTTACCGGAGGGATCGATCTTGAACAAGGTCCCGTAACCTTCACCACCATTGCCTGCGGTCCCATAAAGATTGCCCGCGGCGTCCCTGACCAGTCCGGCATAGGGATATGCCCCGTCGGCCCCGCCGGTGAAGCTGTGGAGCACGGTCTCGTAGCCCGAGGGATCGATCTTGAACACCGTCCCGACGCCCAGGGCGCCACCTAGGATAGTCGTCCCATAGAGGTCGCCTGCCGCGTCCCGGACCAGGACGTCATTTTGGCCGGGATGTGCCCCGTCGCCCCCGCCGGTGAAGCTGTGGAGTACGGTCTCCGTGCCCGAGGGATCGATCTTGAACACCGTTCCCAAGCCCGCGGAACCACCCCTGCTCGTCGTCCCGTAGAGATTGCCAGCCGCGTCCCGCACGAGTCCCGCAAAGGGGTATGCCCCGTCGGCCCCGCCGCCAAAGCTGTAGACTACGGTCTCATTGCCAGAAGCATCAATCTTGTAGACGGTTCCGTAGCCCTGGCCCATAACCCCTGAACTGCCGTAGCCGGATCCACCATCGATCGTCGTGCCGTAGAGATTACCCGACTCGTCGCTGATGAGGCTGCTGCCGGGATATACTCCATCCGGTCCGCTGAAGATATGAAGCGTGGTGAAGGCCTGCGCCTGGGCCGGTCGGCTCGCACATAAGGAAAGCAGCAAGATGGCTGCGATGGCTGCCATCCTGAATGGCCACTGCAACCAGCCGTAGATCGAGCTTTCCGAACCTCCAATTTGCGTCTCTCGGTCCTTTTCGGAAAAGTCCTTTTTCAGGTTTCTCGTTTTTGCTGCTGGCATGGAATCCTCCTTTCGTGGTCAGGCAATGGAGCATGATGCACTCCCGAGCACGTCAGGAGCCGATCGCCCCCTTACTCACTCATCCCCATTTCCCACCGGTTGAGCAACGTGAACCCACTTCCAACTGTGAACAACAAAGCCGAACCACCACTGGCGGTATTCGCGACCGTCCGCGGCAACCCGGCTGTCTCTAATGCAGTTCTCTGGGCCGCATTAAGGGACTAAAGACCCGCGGCTTTCTGTCCTCGTTCACACGGGTTTTGGTCTGGCGATGGTGTGAACCTGTTTATCTCCGCAGTCAGTGTCTGCCGTCACTGAGGCGTGACGCCTGGAGACTTTGATCCAACGTAATGGCGCCGGGTACCGCCCCTACTTAATTTGCGCTCTTTCTTAGCGTTTTTGCTGAAAATATTGGACTCCAACACGCACCATCCCAGTCCGGCAGGTACGCTGTGCCTCGCTTCTCAGAAGCTGGGAACACCGCGAACTCCGCAAACCCGCCCCAAAAACTCTGCCCATTGGTATACTGGCAAAGTGACCACATCAGTCCTCGAATCCACCTCAAACGGCAACCAGTCCGGGACTTCACCTAGTCAGAAGAGGGTGTTGTTGCTCAAGCCGCGCGGCTTTTGCGCCGGAGTGGTGCGCGCGATCGATATCGTCAAGATCGCCCTTGAAACCTTCGGCGCGCCCATCTACGTGCGTCGAGAGATCGTGCATAACCGCTATGTTGTCAATGAATTGGCTGAGAAGGGCGCAATCTTTGTGCATGAGATTGACGACGTCCCCAACGGCCAGCGCGTCATCTACTCGGCCCATGGAGTCTCGCCCGCCGTCCGCGACCGCAGCAAGGGCCGAGGCCTCAAGGTCATTGACGCCACCTGCCCGCTGGTGACCAAGGTTCACATTGAGGCCGTAAAGTTCGCCCAGCAGGGCTATTCACTGGTCCTCATCGGCCACCGCGACCACGACGAAATTGAAGGCACCCTCGGCGAAGCGCCCGATGTCACGCAAGTCGTTTCGAATGTGGCAGAAGTGGACGCCCTCCAGGTGCCGGACCCGGACCATGTGGCCTATCTCACGCAGACCACCCTCAGTTTGGACGAGGCCCGCGACATCATTCACGCCCTCAAGTTGAAGTTTCCAAACATCGTTGGGCCTCACTCGCAGGACATCTGCTACGCCACCGAGAACCGCCAGGTGGCCGTGCGCAACGTGGCCCATAACGCCGGGCTGGTGCTGGTGGTGGGCTCCACCAATAGTTCCAACTCCAACCGCCTTGTCGAGGTTTCGCGCAATCTTGGAACCGTGGGGTATCTGATTGATAACTCCCAGGCCATCAATCCAGCCTGGCTCGAAGGCGTCGCCACCGTAGCCGTTACCGCAGGCGCCTCCGCTCCAGAGATCCTGGTCGAGGACGTGGTGAATTATTTGCGACAAAACGGATATTCCAGCGTCGAAGAAGTTGAAGTTATGCCTGAAAATGTCCGCTTCGGCCTGCCGCCGGAGATCGTGCAGGCCATCGGCACTGCAGGGGGAACGGAGCCTGCTTCTGTTCGCTGATTCGACCTCCGCACTCGGGTGATCCGAACTCCGTTCCGGACGGACGGTATCACTGAAATTAAGTCGTGCGCCATCCTGAGCATTCGGTTAAAGTTGCGGGGTGGCTGGGTTACTCGCATGGCTTCGGTCGCCACGCGCCGGGAGCCGTGATTCGAGTTTCCCGGAGAGAAACAGAGGCACTGCAAATCGCATGAGTCTACAGCAGGGGAAGAAACCATCGCTCGCGCCAAGGTTTGGGCGCCTGGACGCGGACTTGGCAGATGTGCAGTCGGCCATCGTTCGCTCCCGGGATTTCCTGCTTTCCCAGCAGCATTCCGACGGTTACTGGTGCGGCGAGCTCGAGGCGGATGCAATGCTCGAGGCCGATTACATCTATCTCCACACCGTGCTGGAGAGCGGCGACCCCGGCCGCATGAAGCGCGCTCTGGCTGAGATTTTGCGCTATCAGAACGAGGATGGCAGTTGGAGCATCTATCCCGGTGGCCCGGGCAAAATTTCGCTTTCGGTCAAGTGCTATCTGGCGGCAAAGCTCATGGGCATTGGCGCCGACGATCCGCGGCTGGTCAAATGCCGGGAGTGGATTCTGGCCCATGGCGGCGTGGTGGCCTGCGACACCTTTACCAAGATGTATCTCTGCTCGCTCGGCCAGTATGACTACGATGCCGTGCCCGCCATTCCGCCGGAGATCGTTCTTTTCCCCAAGTGGTTCTACTTCAACATCTACGAGATATCGGCCTGGTCGCGCTCGATTCTTGTGCCGCTGGCGATTCTTTACGCCAAAAAGCCGTTCAAAAAAATCGCGCCCGAGCAGGGAATTGACGAGTTGTTCGCGGGTGGTCGCGCCAACTCCGTCCTGCGCTTGCGTCGCGACCGCAAGTCCACCATCTCCTGGCGCAATTTCTTCATCGTTCTCGACAGAATCATGCATTTGGCGGAGGCAGTTCACATCCGTCCACTGCGCAGGCTGGCGTTGAAACGCGCGGAGAAATGGCTCCTGGACCGGCTGGAGATGACCGACGGTCTCGGCGCCATCTACCCCGCCATGCTCAATGCGATCATCGCGCTGCGCTGCCTGGGCTACTCAGAAGACGATCCACAGGTGATCCGCGCCCGCGACGAGTTCGAGAAACTGGGCATCGAGGAGCCGGCCAACGAAGAGATGCCGGAGCCGACCTTTCGTATGCAGCCCTGCGTCTCGCCCGTGTGGGACACGGCGCAGGCGGTCTTTGCCTTGGGCGAAGCCGGTATTTCGCGCGACGATCCGCGCATGCTCAAAGCCGCGGACTGGCTGCTCGCGAAGGAAGTCCGCCACAAGGGCGACTGGGCTGTCAAGGTGCCCAATACCGAGCCCGGCGGCTGGTACTTCGAATTCAATAACGAGTTCTATCCCGACACCGATGACACGGCGCAGGTACTGCTCGCGCTGAACAAGGTCGACAATCCCCGTGAGCGTTACCAGCACCAGGTGGCCAAGCGCGCCATCGACTGGGAATTTGCAATGCAGTGCAGGAACGGCGGCTGGGGCAGCTTCGACAAAGACAACACCAAAATGATCTTCCAGTACATCCCCTTCGCGGACCACAACGCCATGCTGGACCCGCCGACCGTGGACATTACGGGACGAATCCTGGAGATGCTGGCCAGCTACGGTTACACCCGCGAGGACAAGCGCGTAGAGAAAGCCATCAAGTTCATCCTCAAGGAGCAGGAACCGGACGGAAGCTGGTTCGGCCGCTGGGGCGTGAACTATATCTACGGGACTTTCCTTGTGCTGCGCGGGCTTGAGGCCATCGGCGTCGATCATCTTGAACCGCAGATTCAGCAGGCCGCAGAGTGGATTCGCATGGTGCAGAATCCCGACGGCGGCTGGGGCGAGACCTGCGGTAGCTACGACGATCCCAACCTCCGCGGAGTGGGGTCGAGCACCCCATCGCAAACGGCCTGGGCAATGTTGGGCCTGCTGGCTGCGGGAGACGACCGCTCCGACTCCATCGCCAAGGGTGTTCGCTGGCTGCTCGAACGGCAAAAGCCCGATGGCAGTTGGGACGAATCCATGGGTGAAGGAAAGGCCCGCCAGAGTATCATCACTGGAACAGGCTTTCCCAAAGTGTTCTATCTGGCTTACCACATGTATCGCCAATATTTCCCGCTGCTGGCGCTTACCGGCTACAAGCGGGCCATGGAACGCGCATCCTGAAAAAGCGCTGGAGGTACTAACAACAAATGGCTGTTCCTATTTCCCAGATGTGGACGGTTGCCACCTATGTGTTGAAGAAGAGGCTGGCCGGCAACAAGCGCTATCCGCTGGTGCTGATGCTGGAGCCCCTTTTTCGCTGTAACCTGGCTTGCGCCGGCTGCGGCAAGGTGCAGTATCCACCGCACATCCTCAAGAAGCAGCTCACGCCGCAGGAGTGCTTTGCCGCGGTTGAAGAGTGCGGCGCGCCCATGGTGTCCATTCCCGGCGGCGAGCCTCTCCTGCACCCCCAGATTGTGGAGATCGTCAACGGCCTCATCGCGCGCAAAAAGTACATCTACCTGTGTACCAATGCGCTCGAGCTCAAGCGCCGTCTGCCCGAATTTACCCCGTCCAAGTACCTCACCTTCTCGGTCCACCTTGACGGGCAGCGTGAGCACCATGATTTTTCGGTGTGCCGCGAAGGCGGCTACGATCTGGCCGTCGAGGGCATCAAGGACGCTGTCAAGCGCGGATTCCGCGTCACCACCAACGCAACCTTCTTTGACGGTACCGATCCCAACAACGTCCGCGCCTTCTTTGACGAAGTGATGGACATGGGCGTCGAAGGCATCGTGCTCTCGCCGGGCTACAGCTATGAGATGGCTCCGGACCAGAACCGGTTCCTGGGCCGCGCCCGCGTGCGCCGGCTGTTCCGTGCCATCCTGTCCAATCGCAAACCAACGTGGAAGTTCAATATGTCGCCCTTGTTCCTGGAGTTTCTGATGGGCGACCGCAAGTATGAGTGCACGCCGTGGGGTTCTCCGGCTTATAACATCTTCGGCTGGCAGCGTCCTTGTTATCTTCTGCAGGATGGTTATGCTGAAAGCTTCAAGGAGTTACTGGAGACCACTAACTGGGAAGAGTACGGCGTGGCCAGCGGGAACCCGAAGTGCGCCAACTGCATGGTTAGTTGCGGTTATGAGCCGTCGGCTGTGATCGAAGGCTTTGGATCGCTGAAGGGTTTTTGGGGCATGATCCGCGGCACGTTCAGCACCTATCGCGACCAGCACGCGTTGAAGCTGCTCAATGAGGCCCCGCCGCACGGTCCGGCCTCGCTGGTGCAAATTGAGGCGCCCGCTCAAACTCTCGAGGAGACTAAAGCATGACCGCCGAAGTGATGAAGTACACGCTGGACGAGGTGGAAGCGCTGGAACTGGCTCCCGGAGCGCAGCACGAGAAGCTGGAAGGCTGGGTGCCCGCGCTTGCCGACGAGAACGATTTGCGTCAGGCGCTGGGAAAAGCATGCGAATATCGCGGCGATGTGACCATTACTCTCAGGAGCGGCGAACGCATTGACGCGTATATCTTCAACCGCACCACGGGCGCCACGCTGGCAGAATCGTATGTGCATTACTTCACCCCAAGCGCACCTGAAAAGCGTAAAGTGAGCTATGCCAACATTGCCCGCCTCGAATTCAGCGGCAAGGATCGCGCCGCCGGCAAGCACTGGGAAGATTGGGTAAAGAACTACAATGAAAAGAAGGCCGCCGGCGAAAAGAACATTGCGCTCGTGCCGGAGGCGCTTGAATAGCAGGTAAGTTGTCAGCGTTCCGTTGTCAGTGATCAGTAACAACCAACCTGACGAGTTATCTGCCCCCCCGTGAGCGATGCTTCATTCTTGTTATCGATCATCGCAAGCACCAACAAATGAAGTCTGATCACTGAACGCTCATCCATGAAAGTCTTCCTTACAGGCGCGACCGGCTTTGTAGGTCATCATGTGGCCTTGGAACTGGCAGCCCAGGGTGCAGATCTGCGCATGCTGGTCCGCAAGTCCAGCCATCTGGCAAACCTTGAAGGCATCCCCGGCGATACTTTTGTGGGCGACCTCTCCCAGCCGGAGTCGCTCGCTCCCGCCCTGGCCGGATGCGATGCCGTGGTCCACGTCGCCGCCGACTACCGTCTCTGGATTCGCAACCCCGATGCCATGTACCGCGTCAATGTGGACGGCACGCGCGACCTGCTGCGCCTGGCGCGCGAGGCCGGTGTGCCGCGCGTTGTCTACACCTCCAGCGTAGCCACCATGCACTTTCGCACCGATGGCCTCATTATCAACGAGGACACGCCGGTTTCGCTCGACGACATGGTGGGCCACTACAAGCGGTCGAAGTTCATGGCTGAGCAGCAGGCCATTGCGGCGGCGGAAGATGGCCAGCAGGTCATCATCCTCAACCCCACCACCCCCATTGGTCCCAACGACGCGAAGCCCACGCCCACCGGCCGCATCTTTGTGGACTTTCTCAACGGCAAGTTCCCGGCTTACATGGACACCGGTCTGAATCTGGTGGATGTGACCGAAGTAGCGCGCGCTCATGTTGCAGCGCTCACCATGGGCCAGCCCGGACGCCGCTACATTCTTGGTGGCGAAAACCTGACGCTCAAGCAGATTCTGGACAAGATGTCGGCTATCACCGGCATCCCTTCTCCCACAGTTAAAATCCCCATTGCGGTGGCTGCCACGTATGCCTTTTTCGAGGAGTGGATCACCGGCCACATCCTTGGCCGCGAGCCGCGTGCCACGTTTGAAGAGGTGCGGATGGGGCGCAAGAAGATGTTTGCATCCAGCGCTCGTGCCCAGCAGGAACTAGGTTTTCGCGTGGTGCCCGTCTACCCGGCCATGCGCGCCGCCATCGAGTGGTTCCGGGCCAACCGCTACGCGCCATGACCAGAGCCGCCATCATTGCCGCCATGCCCGCCGAGTTGAAGTTGCTGGTGCGCGGCTGGAAGCATGAGTCCCGCAACGGTGTCGATCTGTGGCGCTGGCGGCACGACGAGGGGGAGTGGGTTGCTGCCTGCGCCGGGGCCGGCGTGGATGCCGCTACACGCGCTTTTGGCGAGGCCGCGAAAGAACAGGCGGTCGATCTGGTAGTCTCGACCGGTTGGGCAGGGGCTCTGAGCGAGGAGTTTGTGCCCGGTCGCGTCTATCGTGTTTCCGGCGTCATTGATGTGCAGACCGGCGCGCGTTTTCCCGCGGCCGGGCAAGGGGAGTGCTGGCTGGCGACCAGCCAGAAGGTTGCGGACGCAGCAGAAAAGCAGCGACTTGCCGCCGCATATGGGGCCGGACTCGTGGACATGGAAGCCGCAGCGATTGCTCGCCTTGCCGACAGTCGCGGCATCCCGTTCTATTGCATCAAAGGAGTGAGCGATGGTTTTGCGGACAAGCTACCCGACTTCAACCGCTTTATCTCGCCCCTGGGGCAGTTCCAAATGGGCAGGTTCATTCTTTTTGTCCTTCCCAGACCATGGCACTGGCTCGCATTGATGCGGATGGGCGAGAATAGCAAAAGAGCTGCTCAGGGCATCGCGGCGTCTCTGCTCGATTTTCTGGATGAACGAGGTCACATCAGGAAACGGAATGGCTACCCAAATTTCAAGCGCTGAAAGCCAGAGCGAAGAACTGATTCCATCCACGATGCGGGCGGTCGTGTACCGCGGCATTAACCACATGCAAGTGGAAACCGTGCCGGTGCCCCGTATCGGCCCCGGAGAGCTATTGGTCAAGGTGGCCACCTGCGGCATTTGCGGAACGGACCTGAAAAAGATTCACACCGGCTCGCATTCCGCGCCGCGCATCTTCGGCCATGAGATAGCCGGAACAGTCGCGGCGGTCGGAGAAGGTGTTACGCGCTTCCGAGTGGGCGAGCGGGTCATGGTCTTCCACCACGTTCCCTGCGGCGAGTGCTACTACTGCCGCAAGCAGACACCCGCGCAGTGCCCGCTTTATAAAAAGGTGGGCGTCACCGCCGGGTTTGAGCCCTCCGGCGGCGGTTTCGCCGAGTACATCCGGGTGATGGACTGGATTGTGACCAGCCGCGGTGTGGTCAGGATTCCCGACGGCGTGCCCTTTGAGCAGGCGGCGTTTGTCGAACCCGTGAATACCGTTCTCAAGGGCGTAAAGCTGCTCAACCTGGCCCCGGACGACAACGTACTGGTGATTGGCCAGGGCCCCATAGGACTGATGCTGGCGGCATTGTCCAGCCGCTGCGGCGCCCGTGTGCTCACCTCCGATCTGTATCCCGAGCGGCATGCCATTGCCTCACAGTTCGGGCTCCACCATCCCATTCACGCTGGAACTGAAAACGTGGTCGAGCGTGTGCTGGCTGAGACCGATGGCCGCGGAGCAGACGCCGTGATCCTCGCTGTCGGTGGCACAGCACTGATTCAGACGGCCATGAACGCGGCTCGCCACGGCGGAAAGGTGATGCTGTTTGCCCAAACTCAACATGGCGAGGCGATCATCGATCCAGGAGCGGTCTGCATGGATGAAAAAACGCTGCTCGGCTCGTACTCGTCCTCGTTTGAAATCCTCGACGAAGTCACCGATCTGGTATTTGGCAACTATCGCAATGGATTTGACCTGACGAAGCTGATCTCGCACCGATTTTCGATTGAGCAGGCGGTGACGGCGATCGACGTGGCTTCGCACCCCAAGGCGGACTCAATGAAGATTATGATTGAGCCAGTCCTGGGCGCAGGGGCGGAATAGAAGGAACCCGATGGCGACAACCATGAGGGCCGCGGTCCTCCACGGACGCGAAGATATTCGGATCGAAAGCGTGCCTGTCCCCGAGGTCGCGCCGGGCGAACTGATTGTTCGCGTGGGCGCTGCACTCACCTGTGGGACGGACTTGAAAGTCTTTCGTCGCGGATACCATGCGCGCATGATCGTGCCGCCGGCGCTCTTTGGCCATGAGCTGGCAGGGACCGTGGTTGAAGCGGGCCAGGGAGTGACGGGTTTCGCCGCAGGGGATCGTGTCGTGGCGCTCAACTCTGCTCCGTGCGGGCAGTGCTACTTTTGCCAGCGTGGACAGGAAAATCTTTGTGACGATCTGCTCTTCAACAACGGCGCCTATGCTGAGTTCATCCGCATTCCGGCCCGCATCGTGGCCAAGAATACGCTGCATATCCCCGACAATGTGCCGCTGGAGCATGCCGCACTGACCGAGCCGCTGGCCTGCGCGGTGCATGGCTTTGAGGATTCGCGCCCGCATCCCGGCGACATCGTGGCCATCATCGGCGGCGGCCCGCTGGGCTTGATGATGCTGCACGTGGCCGCGCTGGCAGGTTGCGAGGTCATCGCCATCGTCAAGCACGACGGTCAGGTGGAGGCGGCGAAGCAGCTTGGCGCTGCTCATGTGGTGCAGACCACGAGCATTCGCAAGGCCATCCGCGAGACCCGCGCACTGACCCCGAAAAATCGCGGTGTAGACATCGCCATTGAAGCCGTGGGCGTGCCTGAAGCCTGGGAAGAAGCAGTTGAAATGGTGCGCAAGGGCGGCACGGTCAACTTCTTCGGCGGATGTGCCGCGGATACCCATGTGACTCTCGACACCAATCGCATCCATTACAGCGACATCACGCTGCGCGCCACCTTTCATCACACTCCGGCCATCTGCCGCAAGGCGCTGGACCTGATTGCGAGTGGACGATTCCAGGCAGGCGCTTTTATCACCGGCCACGCCCACCTTTACGAACTCAACCGCGTCTTTGAAAAGCTGATGAAGCGCAGCAGCGAAATCAAGACCGCCATTGTGCCCTGAGGCGACGCAATGACAACGGCATCCCTGCAATCCGGCAATAAAGCGTTGTCCCGCGACGAGTTGATCGCCCGCGGCTGGGCCGCTCTGCCTGCCTCCTATCGTATTCCCGCGGTGGCCCCCACGCTGGCCGAGGCGAGAGCCTGGTGCAAGCGGCTGGCGGAGTCGCACTACGAGAATTTCCACGTTGCTTCGTGGTTCCTGCCCAAGGCGCTGCGCCCACATTTCCATGCAATTTACGCCTACTGCCGCATCTCCGACGACCTGGGCGATGAGGTGGGCGACACGGCGCAGGCTCTGGCTCTGCTTGAACTGTGGGGCCACGAACTGGACGCATGTTACGAGGGCCGTGCGCGTCACCCTGTGTTTGTCGCGCTGGCTGAGACGATTCGTGCCTGCTCCATTCCCAAGGAGCCCTTTGCCGACCTGCTGAAGGCCTTTCGGCAGGACCAGACCGTTACCCGCTACCGCACCATGCAGGACGTTCTGGACTATTGCCGCTATTCGGCCAATCCGGTAGGCCGGCTCGTGCTCTATGCCTGCGGCCACGCGGATGAAGAGCGCTTCCGGCTTTCCGACGCGACTTGCTCCGCGCTGCAACTGGCCAACTTCTGGCAGGATGTGCGCGTGGACTACGCCAAGGACCGCGTCTATCTGCCGCAGGAGGACATGCAGCGCTTTGGCGTGACGGACGAGACGATTGCGAAGGGAATTGCCACACCGGGGTTCCGCGCGCTGCTGGATTATGAAGTCGACTTTGCGCGCAGACTTTTTGAGGAAGGGCTGCCGCTCATCCATATGGTCGGCCGCGATCTGACTCTTGATTTGGACCTCTTCAGCCGTGGCGGCCTTGAGATTCTGCGCGCCATTGAGCGCCGGGACTACGATGTGCTGAGCGCGCGCCCGGCCATCTCCAAGCGCACCAAGCTCGCGCTCGCAATGCGTGCCGTGAGCGGCAAGGCACTGCCTTTTCTGCGCCTCGGCGCACGCTCCACCGGGAAAGCGGCTTGACGCAAGCACACACATTGGAAGCGGCATACGCTGAGTGTCGGACGATCGCCAAGCGCGAAGCGAAGAACTTCTATTATGCCTTCATCGCGCTGCCAATGCCGCGGCGTAATGCCATCTGCGCCATCTATGCCTTCATGCGCAAGGCCGACGATCTGGCGGACGACGAAAGCCTGTCGCGCGAGGAGCGCCGTCGCCGGTTGAATGCGTGGCTCGCGGACTGGCGCGGCGTCTGTCACGGTGGCGACTCGTCCAATCTGGTCTTTCTGGCTGTGCGCGATGCCACTGAACGCTATGACATTCCACTAAGCTTGCTGGAAGAGTTGGTGGCTGGCACCACCATGGACCTCAAACCCGCGGCCAGCAATGAGCCCGACACCTACGCCACCTTCGCCGATCTCTACGGCTACTGCTATCTCGTGGCGTCGGTCGTGGGTTTGGTCTGCATCCGCATCTTCGGCTACAAGGATCACGCCGCAGAGAAGCTTGCTGAGGAGACGGGCATCGCCTTCCAACTCACCAACATTCTGCGCGACGTGGCTGAGGACGCGGAGCGCAACCGTGTCTATCTGCCGCTGGAAGACCTCGGCGCGCACAATGTTTCGCTGGACGCGGTGCTGCATCGCGAAAAGGGTGCGCCGCCTACAGCGGCTGAACGCGCGCTGCTGGCAGAGGTTGCCCGCCGTGCGGAAAACTACTACCAGTCGGCGCAAGCGCTTCTCCCGCTGATCGAGCGCGAAAGCCGCCCCGCGCTGTGGGTGCTGGTGTCGATCTATCACGCGCTGCTCAAGCGCATCCGGCGCGCCGACTACGATGTCTTCTCGTGCCGTGTCAGTGTGCCGATGACGCAGAAGCTCGCAATCCTTGCCATGGGGCTGGCGCGCATGGCCAAGGCGCGGCTGTTCGGGTAGGTCGGGACTTGAGCCCCGGCATAATGCAGCAGAATGAATGTGGGCTTTAGCCGCTGAGGTATGCCTTTCGGGTATTTCGCACAGGAGCCGGCGTTTTCTCGCAGCATGTAAAGCCCGTATCCTTCAACCATGAGAGGTCTTTAATTGAACGGTTTGCCCCAAAGCCCGGTGAAAATCGTCACGGTGGTGGGCGGCGGAGTCGCCGGCATGAGCGCCGCCTGCGCGCTGGCCGAAGCGGGCTTTCGTGTGCAACTGGTCGAGCGTCGCGGCTATCTCGGAGGCCGCGCGTCCTCTTATCTGCATCCGGGCGTCGGCGAAGTCATCGACAACTGCCAGCACGTTCTCTTCGGCTGCTGCACCAATCTCATCGGCTTCTACCAGCGCATTGGAGTCGCGGACCGCATTCACTGGACCAGCGAAATGACCATGATCGAGCCAGGCGGGCGACGGTCACCGCTTGGGCCGTCGCGGCTGCCCGCTCCGCTGCATGGGCTTCCAAAGCTCCTTTCCGCCAAGGCATTCACGTTCGCTGACAAGCTTGCATTGGGTCGCGCCTTTCGCGCACTCATGCGGCCGGTGCCGCACGATTCCACCGAAAGCCTGGGCGATTGGCTCAGGCGCCACAAGCAGACCGAGGGCGCGCTGAATCGCTTCTGGCGGCTCGTCATTGCGAGCGCGCTCAACGCGGACATCGACACCATCGCGTTGCCTTACGCTGCCAAAGTGATTCGTGAGCTCTTCATGAACTCTGCGCAGGCGGGCAGCATGGGCATGAGCACAGTGCCGCTGAGCGAGTTATATGCCGGTGCCGTACAGTTCCTTCAACAGCGCGGATCGAGCCTGCTGTACAACGCAAACGTTGACGCGGCAGAGTGGGACGAGGAGAGCTCCCAATGGACGCTCGTCACGCGCACCGAGCGCGTGCGGTCTGATCTCCTTGTGCTCGCGCTTCCGTTTGAAGCGACGGCGAAGCTGCTGCCACACATGCCTCCAGCAAAAGGCGCTGGACGACTCACCCAGCAGATTGAGCGCCACGAGCACTGGCCGATCTGTAGCGTGCATCTCTGGTTTGATCGTGACATCACCACGCTCGATCACGCCGTGCTGCTGGATCGCGAACTTCATTGGATGTACAACAAGAGTCGCCTGCAGCCCTGGCGCAAGCTGAAAGGCAGCTATGTGGAGCTGGTCGTCAGCGCCTCGCGGGCGTTTGCCGCACTGCCGCGCGAGCAGGCCATTGCGCAGGCCGTAAGCGAGCTGGCCGAGTTCTTTCCCGCGGTGGCATCGGCGCACCTTGAGAAGGCCGCGCTGGTGAAGGAGGTGCGAGCCACCTTCGGGGTTCCACCGGGCATCGACGCCTCGCGGCCCACAGCAACATCGCCGTGGCCCAACTGCTTTCTGGCTGGCGACTGGACCGCGACAGGCTGGCCCTCCACCATGGAGAGCGCGGCGCGCTCAGGTCACCTTGCTGCTGAGGCTATCTGTAAGGGGATAGGTGAGCCGCGCCAAATTCTCAATCCGGACCTGAAGCCGCGCGGACTGATGCGGTTGATCGGCTGATCCCGCAATGTTCGTTCTGCTATTCTCCCCAGCTCAATGCGCCAGAAAATAGACGCCGATGCAGACCAGCACGGCAGCCGTCCAGCGGCGGTGGTCCACATTTTCCTTGAGGAAGAGTTTGGCTGCGACAGCGTTGGTGACCAGCGTAAGCGAGGCCGAGGCGGGCGCCACCAGGCTCAGGTTCAGATGGTTGAGCGCAAACAGCAGGGCGAAAAATGCCAACGCTAGAAAGCTAACGCCGATAAAGAATTTTGGGCAGGTGACCACGGCGTGGATGGCGCCCTTCATTCCGGAGCGCGCACGGATCTCGTCCAGGTCGCCGATAGACTTCATGGCCGCTGCGGTCAACACCTCGCCCGCAGTGGAGCTGAGCACAATCGCGGCGATCATGGCCGTGGCGGCCCATAGGCCGGGCTGCGCCGCAGGGTAGGGAACGGTCATCGCACCGCCTCCTCTTCTACCGCAACGGCAGGTGCCGCATCGCCAGTGGGCGCCGCGGGTTCAGCGGCGGGTCTCTCAGTGAGCGAGGGCCCTTGAGCGACAAAGCTCACGCCCAGAGTAATGAGAACAATTCCCGCCCATCGTTGCAGTGAGATGGGCTCATTGAGCCAGAAGCGTGCGAGCAGCGCCACAATCACGTTGCCGAACGCGGTGGCCGGCAGCACGTAGGTGAGATCGGCCCACGACAGAGCCGTGAGATAACTGGCAAAGAAGCCAATCAGCAACGCAATGCCGGCGGCGATCCACGGGGTAAAAACAGCGGCAATCAAGGACGCAGGATGCGCGAGCGTGATGTCCGGCATGCTCGTCATGCCACGCGAAAGGCAGGTGTCACCCAGCGGAGCGCACACGGCAACCAGTCCCAGAATCATGTATTGTCGCGGCAAAAGTCGTTCGTGAGCCATCAGAATCTTGTGTTTCCTCTGTCTAAGGCCAAAATGCATTGAGGGCGGACGCGTTGGCGCCGCCCTCCATGTCAGCTGTACAAGCGGCGATTACGCGCCGGCGCTTGCCGGAGCGGGTGGATCGGCCTGATGGCTGCGAGCCACCTTCACCATCTTGTTGCGCTGTGCGCGCAGCTTGAGGAACGCCTTGGCTTCAACGTAAAGCCTCGGCACATCGCGGTTGACGACCGCCTTCCAAATCACGCGGAAGGCCGCCTTGGGACGGAAGTAGTACTCGTCGTAGAAACGGTGCACCATTTCGAGAACGTAGTCGGTGGGCAGACCGGGATACTCGATGTGCGCCATCTGGTGGCCGCCTTCGTCGCTCATGGCCGCGGTGTTGACAATGAATCCATTGGCCTTGGCGTAGTCATAGAACTCGGTCCCCGGATAGGCATGGGCAATCGAGACCTGAATGGTCTCAACGTCCAGTGTCTTGGCAAAGTTGATCGTATTGCGGATCGACTCCTTTGTCTCGCCGGGCAGGCCGAGAATAAAGTCGCCGTGAATGGTGAGGCCCAGGTCTTTGCAATCTTTGGCAAAGGCGCGCGCGCGCTCCACGGTGGCGCCCTTCTTGATGTTCTTCAGAATCTGCGGGTCGCCGGACTCGAAGCCCACGATCAGCAACCGGCATCCTGCATCCTTCATGGCCTGCAGCGTTTCGCGGTCGGTGGTCACGCGCGATGTGCAGCTCCAGGTCAGACCGTGGGGCTTGAGCTTCTCGCACAGCTCAATCGTCCTGGCCTTTTGGATGTTGAAGGTGTCGTCGTCGAAGAAGAACTCCTTCACCTCGGGGAAATTCTTCTTGGCCCATGCCAGCTCGGCGGCAACGTCGTCTGTCGACCGTTTGCGCCAGGCATGCCCGCTGAGGGTCTGCGGCCACAGGCAGAAGGTACACTGCGCCGGGCAGCCGCGCGTGGAGTAGAGCGCAATATACGGGTGCAGCAGGAACGGCACGTTGTAGCGCGTCACGTCCATGTCGCGCTTGTAGATCTTGGTGGCCCAGGGCATCGCGTCCAGGTCTTCCACCTGCGGCCGGTCGGGATTGTGGATGATCTTCCCATCCTGTTTGTAGCTGATGCCGAGAATCTCGCTGAGCGGCTTGCCCTGGGCAAACTCCACCACCGAGTAGTCGAATTCGCGGCGGCAGATAAAGTCCAGCGCGGCGCACTCGTTGAGGGCGCGGTCAGGAGAAGTGGTGACCGGCGGCCCGACGAACGCGATGCGAATGGCGGGGTTGGCGGCCTTGATGGCCTCTGCCAGCCGCTGGTCGCCTTCCCAGCCCACTGTGGAGGTGAACAGCACTAGAAACTCATAGTCCTTGCAGATCTTGATGGTCTCCTGGGCGGAGACGTGGTGAGGCGGCGCATCCAGCAGCCGCGAACCTTCCAGCAGACCTGCGGGGTACGCCAGCCACACCGGGTACCAGTAGGACTCAATCTCGCGCGTCGCCGGCCAGCGCGAGCTCGCGCCACCGTCAAAGTTCTCGAACGAGGGCGGGTTCAGAAGAAGCGTCTTTAAAGGCATAGGCATCCCTTCAATTTTAGCATTCCGGCATATTCAAGAGCGCCCAATCGTGACATTAGGGCTGTTTTGCACGTAATTCGTTGAGCCAGTCTTGCATGTGGCCCAGTGCCCGCAACAGGCTCAAACGCGCCTTGGCAAGGTCGAATCCCGCCTCCAGCGAGTCCTCAAGCTTCTGGCGCTCGTCAATGCGAGCCAATTCTTCGGCTTTGGGAGAAAGCTGCGGCGTGGAGCTGGGCCCGCTGCCAGAGCCATTCCCTAGTTCAAGTTGCACCAGCACGGTCTTAAGCTGTTCGCTGGCAATCTGCTGTTTTAGACTCGCGATTTCGGCCTGGGTATCCAACTCTCGGAGACTGCTGGCCAACTGGGTAATCTCAACGTCGTTCTGGCGTTGCGCCTGTTCCGCCTCAACGGTAGCGCGGAGCGCGTCTGCCGCGGACTCTCTGGCCTTGGCTCGCAAGGCGAAATCGAAGAGTGGAATCTGAAACGAAAACCCCACACTAAAGTTGTTGGGCGTGAAGTTGTTGTAGTAAGTGCTGTAATTGTTCAGTTTATTGGAGTCAAGGTTGTACTGCGCCCCGAATGCAACCTGGGGACGTCTGCCCATCAAGGCATCGCCGCGTGCCTGAAGCTGTTTAGAAAGAGCTATTTGCTGTGCAGACTGGGTTGCGGAAGTGGCTGGGGGAGGATCGTCCCCCTTCACGGCGGGAATCTCAGGGATGCTCGCATGATCGGTGCTGATGGCGCTGGCCGGCAGACCGGTCAATGCGGCGAGTTGCTTTGAAAGGGTCGCGGCACGGGTTTCAAGGTGAAACCGTGCGAGCTTGAGCTGGGCTGCTGTGAGCCGAGCCTGCAACAGTTCGCTCAGCGGGTCCACTCCGGCCTCGGTACGTTGCTGCTCAATTTGAATCAGGTGATCGGCCAGCGCATCCTGCTGATGTGCCGCTCCCAGTTCACGGTCAATCATGTCCAACTCGATATAGGCCGTGGAGGAATCCAGCGCCACCTGCTCCTTGGCATCCTTCAGGTTGAGTGAGGCCGCCTGCAAACCGGCCCGCGCCGCGCGGATGTACTGGCGCTGCGGGAAGCTCAGCACCAGAGATTGCATCGAAGCGTTGGCAATCGAAGGCTGTCCGGTGGGGAAGCCAATCGATGCTCCCAAGGTCGAGCCGATCTCCAGGTTGGGGATGTAGACATACTGGGTCTCCATCAGAGCCGCCTCAGCCTTGCGCACATTGGCCTCGGCCAGTCTCACTGCGCTGCTGTTTCGCTGGGCCATGGCCACAATCGTGGGCAGAGAAACCTGGGCGCCAAGAAACGCGGGCACTGCCGTCAGCAACGCTCCGACGAGAGCGGCAGGCAAGGCGCGGCGCGATTTGATTCCGATTGTCACGTGTACATTTCCGGTCAAAATTTCAAATCCTGGGCGGGCCGGTAATCGTGCGCCAGTTGCAGCGCTGCCGCGCGTTCTTGTCGGGCCCCGCTCACGTCGCCGAGTTGAGCCTTGAGACGCGCAAGCCGGGTGTGGGCCACAAAGGCCGGGGCTTCCTCCGTTTTTGTTGGGCCGGCGAGATACTCCTCCAGCATCCTGGCCGCAAGCGCCAGGTTTCTGTTGGCTCTGCTCAAAGTCGATGCCCCATTGAACAGGGCGACACTGTCGTGTTTATCCCGTTGCGCAGCCTTTATGCCACTTTGCACGGCTGATTCCATCTCTGTCCAGCGTTCCCGCCTGCGATAAAAACTGGCCAGCGTCATCCATTGAAAGGCAGGATGCTCGCCCGCGCTGATGGCTTGTTTGAACTCCCTTTCAGCCGTCCCATAGTCCTTGTGTTGTTCGGCGATTCTGCCCCGCAGCTCATTGGCGCGTGCCGCGTCAATCCTGTCCAGTCGTACGGCCACTCCCTCAGCCTTGGCGTCGCCGCCGCCCACCACGCCGGGCGCGTCATAGTAGAACTCGCCGAGGTCCGCAAGAGCCTCGCCGCTGCGCGGGTTCAACCGGACCGCCTCTTCAAATTCGACCCGCACTCGTTTGCCCAGGGAATATGCGCTCAAAAAAGAAGCCCGGCCTGCCTTCTCGCCTAGTGTGCGCCCCAGCCACAGGTGGTAGGTGGAGTTCTGCCCATCCTGGTCCACGGCCTTCTGGCACTCGTCCGCGGCCGCATTCCACTGTTCCAGCGTGAACAGCACACGGCACCGCAGGTTATGCGCCTCGGCGGATGGGGGAAGGGAATTCAGGAGCGTCAGGGCCTGGTCCGCCTCGCCGGCTTGCAGCGCTGCGCGGGCCTGCGCCAGCGGCTCACCTGGAGCCTGCGTCGACGCCGTAACCGCTACGGTCGCCGCCAGCAGCCCTGCCCGGATCATGGTTCTCACCGTACAGCCTTGATGGGCATACCCTCTTGCAGGGGCTGTCCGGTGGTTGTTCCCGTCGCCACCCAATCTCCCGCCTGGAGTCCGGAGACAATGGCTGCCTGGGTCAGGTTGATGTTTCCGGTAACAACCGGAGTCCTTTTCAACTCGTCCTTCACCACCTTGTAGACGTAGGGTTTGCCGCTCTCAGAGTGGAGCGCCTCGCGCGGCACACTCAGCACGTTGGACTCGCTGGATGTGGTGACGGTCACGGTGACGTTGGTATCGGGCAGCAACTCCCCGTCCACGTCGTCAACCTTCACCAGCACCTCGCCCACGGTGCGCGTGCCGTAGGTGATCACGGTGATGGGCGTGCGTTCGATGTGCCCATGCCAGGTTCGCCCCGGCTTGGCGTCCCACTGGATCAGAATCGGCTGCCCGACCGCGAGATGACCGATCTCCGGCTCATCGAAATAAGCGCGCACGCGCTGCTGTTTCAGATTCGCGATCTGAAGCAGCAGAGCGCCCGCCTGAACAAATTCCGTTCGATCGACATTCACGCTATAAACGGTTCCCGCAATCGGAGCATGAACCGAAGTCTGCTCCACCACTGCCCGCGCCGCTGCAAGGTTGGCTTCCGCATCGGCAAGTGCCGCCTGCGCGCGTTCCACCTCAGCGGGAGAGTAGCGGCTTTGCGAGCTCTCAGCCGATGCATGAAGGTTGGCTTCGGCTGTGTCCAGGCGTTGCCGCGCCGCGGCCACTTCACTCTGCGATGCGGCACCCGTGGCATTGAGCTTGATGAGCGCATTCAGGTCGCGGGTCGCCTGGTCGCGGTCCAACTGTGCGCGCTGCATGTCTGCGGCGGCCATCTGGCGTTGTTCCTGGGTTCCGTTGTGGGTGGCGGCTTCCAACGCCACCTGCGCAGCCTTAACTCCGCTTTCAGCCGCCGCCATCCGGGCGCGAGCCTGGACGTCGTCCAGCACCATCAGAAGCTTGCCGGCCGGCACTTTGTCGCCGGGCTGAACATAGACCGCCTTGACGGTGGTGGCAATTGGGCTGTGGATCTCGTCATTCTCTTCCGGTTCCACGCGGCCATTGGTGCTCACGGTGCTCGCCAAAGGTTCGTGCGTCACCTCTGCGATGCGTACCGGCAGGCTCCCCCTCGTCAGGGCGCGCACCGAGAAAAATACCAATACCAACACGATGGCCACGCCCAGCCAAAGCCAGCGGCGATTTGGTTGCTTTCGCTCTTTAGTCATTCACATGTAACCTGAGTCAGTATATAGGACTCAAAACATTCGCCGAAGAAGCATAAAAATCAGTCTCTTCTATGGTCTGGTCTGCAATTCGATTGGCTCGTACAATTGAATCATGTCTCAGGAACTGCGCTACACCGACGAACACGCCAAGGCCGGTCTCGACTTCGCTTTTCCCGCCATTGAAACCTGGCAGAACCAGTTTCCCGGCTACGAAATCCTGATTGACGACCCCGAACTGACTTCGGTCTGCCCCAAAACAGGATTGCCGGATTTTGGCGTTTTGACCATCCGCTACATGCCCCGGCCGCGCTGCCTCGAACTCAAATCGCTCAAAGAGTACCTTTTCTGTTACCGCAATCTCGGTATCTTCCAGGAAAACATCGTCAATCAGGTCCTGGAAGACGTGGTGAAGGCCTGCAATCCCGTCTGGGCTGTCGTGCGCGGTGAGTTTCGTCCCCGCGGCGGCATCGGCACTACGGTTGAAGCGCGATGGCCCCGGCCTGAGGCATAACAAGTCCGCACCCTCGTCCCGGTAGCGAGAGGTAATCTGTCTCTGTCCAGTTGTGATCTTTCTGAGCCCTCACTCTGTACTGTCAGGTGCAATGGTCTTTGCCCAAGCTTGCCCAAACTGCGCGTGTGTCCACCGTTCCCGCCCTTGGAACGTTTCTGCTGCTCATTGGGCTGAATCTGCTGAACTACACTGACAGCTACATTCTGCCCGGCGCGCAGCCGCTGATCCAGCGCGAATTCCATACCACCGATCAACAAATGGGCGCATTGACCACCGCGCTGTTTGTTGTCTATATGCTCGTGGCGCCGCTCACCGGCTGGCTGGGAGACCATTTCCCCCGGAAGCCGCTCATTGTCGCAGGCGCGGTTTTGTGGAGCCTGACCACGCTGGGAACGGCGTGGGTCCACGACTACTGGACCCTCTACGTCCGCCATGCGCTGGTGGGTGTCGGCGAGGCCACATTCGGCATCTTCGCCCCTGCCGTGCTGGCCGACTTTTATCCTGAGCGGGACCGCAATCGCATTCTCTCCATCTTCTACCTGGCCATTCCTGTGGGCGCAGCCCTCGGCTACCTAGCCGGAGGAGAACTTGGCACCTTGTGGGGCTGGCGCATGCCCTTCTTTCTCTGTGCCATTCCGGGACTGGTGGTAGCGGCTTTGTACGCCTGGATCGGCCGGGAGCCCGAGCGTGGCGCCAACGACCACATCAGGCCCACGGCCCGGCGCGCCACCGTTGCCGGACTCTTCCGCAATCCGGCCTTTCTCACGGCCACCTTCGGCCTGGCGACACTTACCTTTGCCATGGGCGGCATTTCGGCCTGGGTCCCCACATTCCTTACCCGCTCCGCCGGTTTCTCACTCGGCAAAGCCAGCATGGTGGTAGGCGCTATTACAGTTGTGGATGGCGTGGCTGGAACGCTCGTGGGTGGCTGGCTGGCGCAGCGCTGGCTGCGCACCGATCACCGTGCGCTCTATCTGCTGTCGTTCTGGAGCGTGGCTCTCACGCTGCCCTGTGGTGCCCTGGTCTTCTTTGGTCCACCCACATGGGCGGTTCCTGCGCTTTTTGCGGCAGAGTTCTTTCTGTTCCTTAACACCGGCCCCCTGAACGCCGCCATCGTGAATGCGGTTTCAGCGCCGGTGCGCGCCACCGCTGTCTCGTTCAACCTGTTCTGCATCCATTTCTTTGGCGACACGTTTTCGCCGCAGATTATCGGCGCCATCTCCGACCACGCAAAGAGCCTGCGCATCGGCCTCGGCGCCACTCTCATCTCACTGGTCGTTTCCTGTGCAGTCCTTTGGGCGGGCGCACGCTTCGCACCGCCGCTGGAAGAGCCTCCGCAGCCCGGTTTTTGATTCCGGCAAACCAAACCGCCGCAGGGCATGCCAGCAGGCGGGGAGTTCGGCGATACTGACCCTATGATCCCGGTCAATACGGCGCAAGTCTTTTCAGTCCTAGCCTGGCTATTGGCATTTGCCTGGCTGTGGCAGGCAGTGGCTGCCTTGCGCGGCATGCCCCGCCTGCACGACCTGACTCGCACCGATGCGCATCTTTTGCCGCCTCTGCCTTCATTCGAGGGCCCGCACATGAGTGTGATCGTTCCCGCGTGCAATGAAGAGAAGTCCATCCAGGCCACGCTCCGGTCGCTACTGGCTTCTACGGGTGTGCGTCTCCAAATCATCGCGGTCGACGACCGGTCCAACGACCGCACATGTGCGCTCATTGACGAGATTGCCGCCGAGGCCGCAGCCGGGGACGGGCTGCATCAGTTGCATGTGCTGCGTATCCGCGAACTGCCCGAGGGCTGGCTGGGCAAACCCCACGCCATGGCTTGCGCAGTGAAACAGGCAACGGCCCCGTGGCTCCTGTTCACTGACGGCGATGTCGTATTCCGTCCCGAGGCGCTCAACCTGGCGTTGCGCGAAGCGCTGGCCAACAAGAGCGATCACCTTGTTCTGGTGCCCACGGTGATTCTTAAAACCACAGCCGAGCGGGCTATGCTGGCCGCCATGCAGGTGCTGGCGCAGTGGACCATTCGTCTGTGGAAGGTCGGCGACCCCGGCGCCAGGGACTTTATCGGAGTTGGCGGTTTCAATCTCGTTCGCCGCGAGGTGTACAGGCAGGTGGGTGGTTTTGAGGCGCTCCGCATGGAGGTGCTGGACGATCTGCGTTTCGGCTGGAAGGTCAAGCGTGCCGGATACGCGCAGCGTGTAGTGCTTGGCCCCGGTCTGGTAAGCATCCGCTGGATCGAGGGCGCTCTCGCCGTGGTGCGTTTGGTGGAAAAGAACGGGTTTGCCATCTATCGCTATCGAATTGGACTGGCACTACTGGCGGGCCTGGGCATCGCTCTGCAGAGTGCTCTGCCGCTGGCCGCTCTCGCAGCCGGAGGCTGGAACCTGGCAGCGGGTCTGCTCATCTATGCAGCCATAGCCCTCACCTACACGGCCAATCGCCGCGTCACGCAGGTCTCGCCGTGGGTGGTGGTGTTCTTCGCTCCCGCTGCCGCCGTTGTGGCCTTTGCGTTTCTACGGTCCATGGTTCTAGCGCTCGCCCAGAACGGGGTGGATTGGCGCGGCACCCGTTACTCGCTCTACGAACTGCGTCGCCACGCCGGTTCCGGTTGGTGGTAAAAGGCAAATAAGTCGCCGGCTACTTTGCCGGTTGAGCCGGTTTGTTGAGCGGTTGCTGGTCGCGGCTATTCATAAAGCTGCGGTGCCCGCCGTGCGCGTGCAGCGCGGGGTCGCTGACCGGAGGCCGCTGCTGCTCACCACTAAAGCCATGCAGCAGCAGGGGATTGGGCCTGAACCGGGGCGGCCCGCCGTAAAACTGACGCACGTGGCTCAGCACAATTCCCGCGCGTCCGTGCATCGGCCGCACAATGCCGCGAATCTGCACGTCGGTGTCGCGGTATTTGCGCAACTCGCCCACCTCATCGCGATCTTCGTTCATGCTGATGATGGTGAACCGGCACTGCTCGTCCGGCGTATCCGGCGCGCAAACATCCAGGTAGCGCGTTCCATCCGGCAACTGCACCACGTCATAGATATGCGCGGTGACGCAAACGTCCTTGTTCAATTGCCTGGTTGCCTGGTCGGCCGTAACGCAGGGTTTGGAATGCCCGGCGAAAGCCAGCGGCGGACACAATGCCAGTAACAGCGCCACTCGGCGCATTGCACACCTCTTTAGGAGAGATGCACCGAGCTTACGCCGAAAGGCCCGGGCAAGGGAAGCAGGCCGGCTGATCCTGCCTCTACCGCGCTCCCACCAGTTCTTCGCTCTTCGCGCCATGCCCGTAGTGGCTTTCCACGTAACGGTCCAGAATTTCTTTGAACTCGGCCACGATAGTGTCGCCGCGCAAGGTAGTCGAGAGTTTGCCGTCGATATAAACAGGAGCCTTGGGTTCTTCAAAGGTTCCAGGCAAGCTGATGCCCAGGTTGGCGTGCTTGGATTCGCCCGGTCCATTGACCACACAGCCCATCACCGCCAGCTTCAGCTCCTCCACTCCCGGATACTTCTTCCGCCACTCTGGCATGGAGGTGCGCAGGTAACTCTGAATCTGCTCTGCCAGCTCCTGGAAATACGTGCTGGTCGTGCGGCCGCAGCCGGGGCAGCTCGTTACCTGCGGCATAAAGCTGCGGATCGAGAGTGACTGCAAAATCTGCTGCGCGGCCTGCACCTCTTCTGTGCGGTCGCCGCCCGGCTTGGGTGTCAAGCTCACGCGAATCGTGTCGCCAATGCCGGCCAGCAGCAGCGGCGCCAGTCCGGCCGTCGAGGCAATCAGGCCCTTCGCGCCCATCCCCGCCTCGGTCAATCCCAGGTGCAGTGGATAATCGCAGCGCGCGGCTAGGTTGGTGTAGACGTCGATCAGGTCGCGCACGCCGCTCACCTTGGCCGACAGAATAATCATGTCGTGGCCCAGCCCGTAGTGCTCGGCCGCTTTGGCTGATTCCAGCGCGCTCACCACCATGGCTTCCATCATCACGTCGCGGGCAGTCAGCGGATCGGGCCGGCGGCTATTCTCGTCCATCATCCGCGTCAGCAGCGACTGATCCAGCGAGCCCCAGTTCACGCCGATGCGCACCGGCTTCTGGTTCTCCACCGCGCACTCAATCATGATGCGGAAGTTGTCGTCGTCCCTGCGTCCAATGGATACGTTGCCGGGGTTGATCCGGTACTTGGCCAGTGCCCGCGCTGCCGCCGGAAATTTCTTCAGCAGCAGGTGCCCGTTGTAGTGGAAGTCGCCCACAATCGGCACGTAGATACGGCGCTTCTCCAGCCCCTCAACGATGTACGGAACGGCCTGCGCCGCTTCCTCGTTGTTCACCGTGACGCGGACAATCTCCGAACCCGCCATAGCCAGGGCTACCACTTGCTCAATGGTGCTCGCCACTTCCGCCGTGTCGGTGTTGGTCATCGACTGCACGACGACCGGTGCCTCCCAGCCCACACGAACCTGCCCGATCTTGACCGTACCCGTTTTCCTGCGATGAATCTCCGGCATAACGACCTCTCTATTAGTCTACCCGTTCTCCCGCTTCCGCCTGCAACCTCCCGCGGTGCTGACACTTACCACACGCGCCCTACTCGCTCTCTCTGTCCGCTGCGCGCCGCAAAGCCATGTGGTATGCTCCGCGCCCCATCCGCCGCAAACCACCCGTAGCATTCCGCAACAGCTTCGTTGGCAGCTTCTGCTCCATGTCTTTCAATCGCCGTGAGATCAACGGCGCCATGCTGTCTCCAGCGCGCAATTTAAGGGCAAAGTCCAGCACCGTCGTGTGGTCGTTCACCTCGGCGCGCTTCTGGCAAAGCGGATCGTTCCACCAGTTCAATCCCGGCATCGTGGTAAAAGCCAGCTTGTAACCGGCGCTGGCAACTGCGGACCGCACTCGCCGGTCAACGCCCCCAAACGGATAGGCGAACGAAGTGATCTCTATGCCGAGCATGTCTTCCAGGCGCTGCTTTGAGTCGCTCACCTCTCGACGAAGTTGCGCATCGGAGACACCTGGCAGCCACGGATGAGTCAGTGTGTGCGACCCAAACTCAACGCCATACTTCTGCATCTCGCGAATCTGGTCCAGTGTCAGTAAATTCCGCGCGCGCAGTCCATTTGCCTGGTCCCATACATTCGAGTCGCCGATCCGGTCAGCAACAAGATAGATCACTGGAGTGTAGCCATGCTCGATAACCAGCGGCAGTAACTCATCGTAGAGATCGTCATACCCGTCGTCGAAAGTAAGCAGGACATGATTCTCTGGAGTATCATCCCGAAGCCACTGGGCGATCGTCGCGGTCCGGTAACCTGTCGCGCGAAACCAGCGCATCAGGCGATGGAACCTGCGTGGCGCAACATAATAGCGCGCTTCGTCCTTTGAAAGCGGCGTGCTCACCGAATGCAGCATGAGAGCACATTTCGAAGTTCCAGCCACGCTCTTTAGCCGCTTGAGCGTGCAGCCCGCAGCCTTTGCGTGGCTCCAGTATTCGCCGGCCTGGCTGCTTCTGGCCCATGCGCCCAGCAGTGTCCGCGATCCTGTACGGTTGGCGGCTACTTCAAGTTTCTGCGCAACCGTCTGCAGGGCTCTTGAGGAATGCCAGAAGCAGCGGGCCGTAAGCCGGTCCAGCAGATACCCGTGGTAGACGCAGAGCAGCCGCTTCGTCTGCTCGTTCTTCTGTCCCAGGTCAAACACGCGATACATGTCCAGTGTGCCGCTGGCGCCCCAGCAACGGCGTAAGTAAGCTGTTAAGTCCTTTGTGCTCTGGTGCGTCACCACCGCGCGCGGTTCATAAAGAAAGTCAACCCCTGCCAGATAGAAACGCAGTCCTAACTCCATATCTTCGTCTGTTATGCGAAAAGATTCGTTAAAGCCGCCTAACTCAATAAATGTTGTTCTGCGAATGGAGTAATTGAGCCCGAACGCGACAATGCTTTCTATTCCTTCTCCAACGGATGCGGCTCCGGTTGTCGTGAGCTGGCAGGCGTAGCTTTTCAGCGCCTCCTCCCACGATTCCTGCAAGACCCTGTCCGTGTGTCGCGAGAGTGGTTCACGGCGATCTTCGGCAATCCTGCCGCCAACCGCTAACCGGCGGCTATCATCAACCGCTAAGTGATGTCCGAGATGCAGAGAGATCAACTCCGGATCGGCGGCCACATCGTCATCGAGAAATAGAACGAACTCTCCCGCGGCCTCTCGCGCTCCTGTGTTGCGCGCAGCCGCCTGGCCGCGATTTTGCGCATGAAAGAACCAGCGAAGAGGATAACTCGGCCGGAATTCCTCCGCGAGCGCACGTGTTGCTCTATCCTCACCATCGCTTACGACAACCACTTCAAAATCAGGATAGGATTGCTGCTCGAGCGTCTCCAGGGTCCCACGCAGAAGACTGGCCCGCTGCCATGTTGGCACTATGACGCTGCAATGCAAGCCAATTGCCGATGGATTCGTCTCGTCCGCCTTCAAGCCGCAATCTCCGTTTGACTCCGATAGAGGGGAAGCGCCGTGCGAGCTCCCCAGAGACCAATATAAGTGCAGCCGCAGATCAGTGCGGAAAGAACAAGCCACAAAGGAGACAGATACCGCGAAATGCTCCAGATAAAAGCCATCTCTGCTGCCAGCGCAACGAGCGGCCAGAAGATCCCGTCCAGCACAACCCGCAGCAGAGTCCACGGGGAGGTTTGGGACAGTTTGCAGGCCGCGGTCGTGAACCAGCCGCAATTGATCACGAGTTGTGTGACCGCCATTCCGGCTGCCATTCCAACCGCGCCATATCTTGAAACCAGAAGCAGCGCGCCTGCTACGCTCGCGAGTCCTGCCCACGAGGCAATCCACGCGGCCTTCTTTACCTGGCCGCATGCATATAGAAGCAGATCGGAAGAGTAAGTAAAAGCATGCGAGAGCGCGGCCAGCAAAAGCCACTGCATTACAAGCGCGGCCCTCGTGTATTCGCTGCCGGCCCAGACCTGAATAATGGGCTTGGCGAAGAAGCACCCAAGCACAATAAAAGGCAGTACCGCGCCCAGAACAAGCTTTTGTGATTTCAGATATGTCTGTTGCAGTGTGTTGATATCGTTCTCGACGGCCGCCTTTGACAAGGAGGGCAAAGTAACGTTGGCTCCCTTGTCCACAAGGTTCCAGAGTTGTTTTGGAGCCTTGCTGGCAAGGCCGAACATGGCAGCCTCGCTCATTGACCCGAAAGCGCCAAGGATAGTCCAAGTAAGCATCTCGAATAAAGATGCGCTGAGGTTATTAAGAAAAGCCCACTTACTTAGACTAATCAGCGGCTTGAGTAGATCCCACTTAAACCGCGTAAGGTTAAGACGTGCCTGCGGGACGCTGGTTCGCAAGGCAACAATGAAAAACAGCAGCCGCAACAGCGCAGCCGCCAGTTGCACAAGTGCCAACGCTACGATCCGAAACCCCGTCATCAGGACAAGAACTGAGAGCACGATCTGGACAGTTGAGGTCACCAACTGTATCTGATTGATACGGTCGAATCGTTCGGAAGCCTGGTAAATCTGTTCAAGAGCAATGCTGGGAAGCCCGACCTGGATCACCAAGGCGCCAATAATGAAGATCAGTGCTGCCTCGTGCAGGTAGGGGTGAGGAATCTTGAACGGCCCCGGAAGGCTTGCCGCAATTCCGGCAAAGATCAACACGCCTATTGAACCGAGGGCGGTGAGCGCGATAAAGGTCGTGCTGATGAGATTGTTGAGGCGATCTTTTTCGCGGCTTTCCGCGGCCGCAACATACGCCTGAACCAGGACCGATGAAATGCCCATATCCATCAGGTACAACGTGTTGGAAAGGGACATTACAAATAAGAGCAAGCCATATTCTGCGACATCTATATACCGGACAACATACGCCGTAAGGCCAAAGTTGATCGCTATCTGATAGATATATCCCGCATAATTCCACGCAATGCTGCGCGCTGTGCTTCTGCGCAGCATTCTTCCGCCAACGATGGCTTTCACCAGCCCTACCATGAGGAAAGCTCATTGTAAGTTGAAGTGATAACCGTCAGGCTGGATTGGATATCTGGAGTCATTTAGCGCGATAACCTGTTGTCAATGCGCCGAATAAGCTGAGTTACAACCGCAGGCAAGGGCAGCCAATAGGCCCAGGATTTTCGCCGGGCAACCTTCCAGATTTCCCGGTCTTCAATGTTATGTTCGAGGAGGTACTGCCGCAGCCAGCGACAATAATATCGCCGCTCGAATTCCTCCCGCTTTGTACCTGTGACCCGATGCCAGATTGAGAGAGGATGACAGCGATACCTGTCCGTGCAACTTTCGCTCACAAACACAGGCACATTGAGGTAGATCTTGGCCAGAAATGCTGCATCCTCATACAACTGGTAGGTGCTGGGATTGAAGGCCTCAACAAATCCTCCCACGCGATTGAAGGCGTCACGACGCAGCAGGAAACTTGATGGACCGGGTGCTCCGTAAGCCCCGAAAGGATAACTCTTGGCGAGCAGGATTGGCGGGAAATACAAGTTTCCTCCGGGAGCAACGGGTTGGATGTGGTTCCCCTGCGGATGGCCCCCATCTGCATCCCAATCGTACCAGTACTCACTCGGGCCAAAAAGCAAACCCACCTCAGGATGGGCCTCCATCAGGGCAACCTGATGTTCGAGCTTGTTGGGTAGCCAAACATCGTCGGAGTCGAGAAAAGCCAGGTATTCGCCGTGGCTGTTGCTCGCGCCCAGATTGCGGGAGCGTGTTACACCGCGGTTGCAGTGTCCTGGGTGGTCCAGATAGCGAATCTTGTCAGGCAGTCGGGCTGCGTAGTCGCGCGCAATCTGGGCACTGCCATCCGTGGCGGCATCATCCACCAGGAGCAATTCCCAATTCGTATAGGTCTGGCCCAGAACACTTTCGATAGTCTCATGAAAGAAGCGTTCGCAGTTGAAGAACGGAACGGTTACAGAAACCAACCCTTTGACTTCATGCATGATGGCCTATTGCGTGAGCGGTTTTGTTACCTTGACTCCAATGATGACTTCGAAATCTGGGTCGTGATATTCAAGCTCGTCCTGGGTCAATTCTTCCTGGACAAGTCCGTGCATGAAGGCGGTCGCGGTCAACACATTTCCGTATGTATGGACAACCACGTTCTCGTCTCCAAAGACATCCGAGAAAGCGCGCTGAGCGGAACGTCCTGTGAAACGCCACCAATCATCCCCTGCGCCCGCCACCAGATGACCTCGCACGAGGGGGCAAATCCCAGGCAAGGTCACCAGCAGATCCCCGCCAGGTTTGAGCATCTTGTACAGCGACCGCACAGCCGAGACGTAGTCGCGGATCAAGAATAAAGTTTGCGTGCAAAGGATGCAATCAAAAAGATCCTGCGGGGCAGAATCCGGCTGCGCCAGATCGAGGGTGATTGTGCGCTGGTTGTTCTGTTCATTGATGTCGAGAACGTCAGAGTGCTCCACCCGTCCGTCGCCAAACAGACGGATGTATTGATCGCTTTCGAACTCCGCCACCCGTCCGCGGATCAACTCCTGATACTGGGCAATGAATCTTTCTATGTAGAAGCGGTCGATATATTTCCCGCGGTGGCCGCCAAAGTCCTGACGGTAGGGACGCACCCGATGAAGTACCGACCAGTCTGTCACGCGGTCAAAGACAAGCAGTTTTCGTTCTGCTCTTTGGTAGCTGTGCCGCAGCCACGAACGTATAGGACTGGGAATTAGATATTTGACGTTCTGCAAGCGATCCCTCGTAGGATGACGCACCCTCTTGCGGCAAAATGAAGCCAAATGGCCACACGTCACCTGTGGTGTGCCAAGGGGGGGAGGCTTAGCAAGTTGATTCTACATTGCATAACGAAAGGAAACTCAAATTGTGGGGCTTAGAATGGGAACGCTGGTACCAAATGTTCGGCACGGAAGGGTACCGATGGATATTACGATCGTTGTACCTACATTCAACCGGCGAGAGATTGTTCAACGTACGCTCGCAACGATCTTTGCCCAGGATGCGCCCGCTGGCAGTTATGAAGTTGTGGTCGTCGTCGACGGGTCCACCGACGGCACGGCCGATGCACTGCGCGCGTTGAAGCCTGCCTGCCGGTTTCGCATCATCGAACAGGAGAACCGTGGGCTGGCGGGTGCACGCAATACAGGATTCCGTGCCGCGGAAGCCGGCCTTGTGCTCTTTCTCGATGACGATATGCTGTGCGATGCGGGACTGGTTGCGGCTCATATTGAGGCGCACAAAGATGCTGACCGGATCGTAGGGTTTGGAGCCCTCTTCTTGAGTCCAGACAGTCCGCCCAGCCTGGCGGCGGAATGTTTTCATCGCGAAATCGGCGCGTATCATCTGGAGCGGAAGCTATCGCATGGAACACCGTGGCAGGTCGAGGACTGCGTGTTTAGCAACTCGTCGTTATCGCGCGATCTTTTGGCCGATGCGGGCGGATTTGATGCGCGGTTCAGGATGCGGGAAGATCTGGAATTGGGGATCCGTCTTTTCAGCGCCGGGGTGCGCCCACGATACCTGGCGAATGCCGTTGCCTATCAGTACTATGAGAAATCCGCCGCCGATCTGATTCGCGACGCAGAGGCGTTTGCGGTGGCAGACGTGATGTTTGCGAGCAAGCACCCTGACGCAGTGGTCCGAGGCCAATTAAAGTGGCTCGCGAGGGAACCACGCTGGAAGCGTAACTTGCGGCGCGTGGCGGCTCTTTCTCCGGCTGCCTCAGATCTGCTGTTGGCCCCTTTTTGCGGCATGGGAGAAGCATTCTTCAATGTCCGCGTTTTCCGCAACATGGGTGCGCGCGCGCTACAGATGCGCCGCAGAATCCATTGGTATCACAAGGTGCGAAAGCTCGGCATACCCGCGACAGAAAGCTGACGACGCGCTACTTCGCGATGTTGCGTCAGGAGTCGCCCGCCGGTTCGCTACCGGCCCTTTGATTTCCTTGAGCGGAGGTAGAGAAGCGTGCCGGACAGGCTCGCCTTCAGACGTACGCGCCACCCGCTGGAAATAATCTCGCCAGCCGCCTGAGGATTTCTAGGCCAGGTCAGCGGCTTCTGCCGCAGGCGCCTCAGAAGAAATCGGATCAGGTCGAGACGGTGTCCGGGGAACTCGAAGAAGAGCAGCAGCCAATAGGCGATTGAACTGGACGCCTCCTGCTCCACGCTGATGGGTTTCGATGGATGGACGACGATTGCGGCTGGGTTATGGACGGCGCGATAGCCCCGTGAGAGAAGGGAAGCAAAGGCGTGGCTCTCTTCGGCAATCCGAAATGGAGCGCCCCGGCCCAGTCGCTCGTCAAAAACCTTCCAGCCGGCGCAAGCCGATTTGCGCAGCGCCATATTGGTCCCCAGACCTAATCCGCCAAAGGTCGCGATTTCAAACCACTGAGGGTCTTGGCTGCTGAGGACTCGAGCCGGTCCCGGGCTGCTGTTCCCGCTGTCGGATTTCGAAGTGAGTGTCTCGCCGGTCACAGCGGCAACGTCTGGATCTGCAAATGGCGCGAGCAGAAATTCCAGCCAGTGTTCATCGGGCAAGGCATCATCGTCAAGAAACGCAGCAATCTCGGAGTTGCATTCCGCGAGCCCTCGATTGCGGGCTCGGCTCAGCCCCGGAGCTGCCTCAACAACGTAGCGCGCTGCAAACTCCTGCGCCGCGAGCCTGGTCTCTGGGTCCCCCGCGGAGTTATCGACGACCAGCATTGCATTCGCCGCGGGCTGCAGCTTGTTCACGGCTTCCAGGCATCGCCGCAAGAGCGCGGCACGATTGCTGGTACAGATGATAACGGTGACTGTTAGGTCTGACTCCTTGCTCAAGGGAGGATGAGGTGACTGTGCGGAACGGCTTGCCGGGGAGTTCAATCAGTGAACCTCAAGTTCAAAATCAAAGACGCGCTCATCAGGACTTTTCAACTGAGCTCCGATTCTGATAGGCGGAGAAAAAAACACACACTCCCGGTGAACCGATGAATCATGGTACCAAAAAAGCAATGGAAGTGTCATCAGAATGACGGACATCGGGCATGGTCTCGCATGCGAAAGAGCGCGCCAGAAGCACTGCCGGCGGGCGAGGCGCAAAGCTGCTTAGTCTATAGGATTCGTAACAATAGGCACGAAAATCCGGTTGTCAGCCGCAAAGCTCGAAGCCGCCGACGTACCTTTCTCGTCACTCCCGGAATTCGTAAGCTCAGGCTCCTGGGGCGGCACAGCCACAGGAGCCTGGACTAACCTAAACAGCCGAGCTGGTAGAAAGCTCCGCGGCTGAATCCCCGATGTCCGCAAGCCTCGCCGTTGGATTTACGATCAGCCATGCCAGCGCACCAACCGTCGCGAGTGCAGTTGCCGTCAGAAAGGATGCGTCCCAGCCAAGATGCAGCGCGATCAAGGGCGTAAGCGAGGCAGTGACGGCGCCGCCTATCTGGCAGCCCATGTTCATGGTGCCGGAAACTACCCCTGAGTGTTCTCCGGCATAGTCGGCGGTTACTGACCAGAAACAACTTTGTGAGACGTACAAGGCGCCTGCTCCGCAGGCCAGAACGACACTGGCGAGCTGGGCGCTATGTGCGCGCGATCCCACTGAAAGCAGAAGTGCAGTGAACCCAAGCGCAATCGCCGGCAGATAGCAGCGACCCACCCGCGCACTGAAGCGGCGAACCAGCCAATCGCTGGCCACGCCTCCAAACAGCGAACCCAGCGTCATGGCGATAAATGGAAACATCGAGTAGAGCGCGCTGGTTTTCAAATTAAGGCCACGCACTTGAACCAGATAGATATAGAACCAGCTAAAGAAGATCCACGCGATATAGCCAAACGTGAAATAGCTCAACGTCAGGGCCAGAATCTCTTTGCTGCGGAATATCTTTCCCCAGGGCACGTTGGGCTTGCCATCGGTAGGCGCCTTTGCCGCTGCGGCTCCTTTGTGCGCCTTGCCGTGGCCATTCTCGCGTCCAGCCACAATGTGTTCAAGCTCGCCGGTATGAACCCAAGGGTGCTGCTCCGGTGTATCGCGCGAAGTGATGTACCAAACTGTTCCCGCCAGCAGGACCACTGTCGAACTGAACCAGAAGGAGGCGCGCCATCCAAAGTGCAACATGATAAACGTCACCAGCAGCGGAGTGAAGCCTGATCCCAACCCAACACCGCCGAAGATGATGCCGTTCGCCTTGCCCCGCTCATTGAGGGGAAACCAGCGCTCAACAAACTGATTCGCTGCCGGATACATGATGGCCTCGCCTGCGGCCAATGAAAACCGTATCACCACCAGAAGCAGCAGAGCACCGCGAATCGTCGAAGGCACCGACCCGGTCAAGGCAGTAAAAATTCCTGACCAGATCACGCCTAACGCAATCACGCGGCGCGGACCGAGGCGTCGCGCGAGAATACCGCCAGGAATCTGGAACGAAGCATAGCCGATCAGAAATGCGCTGAAGACCCAACCAAGGTGAGCATTGTCAATGTTGAATTCCCGGCTGATCTGCACCCCGGCAATCGAGATGTTGGTGCGGTCCATAAACGCTACTGCGCTCATGATCATGAGCCACGTAACAAGCAGGTAACGTTTTGGAAAACCCATACCGGGCTTTCTTCCCTGAATGATATCCATCTCTTTTTGAAGTCCCCCAGTCCCAACTGCTCTGCCACCCGGACAACCCACAATTTAAGCACACCGAAGGCGACTGGCCTGGTGAACTAACGATCCGTCTCTGCTCTTCCTGTATGCGAACTGGTCTCAGCGATGACTCGGCTGAACTGCGTCCCGGTTCCGTTGAGACCATCACACTGAAGCCCAGACAATCGCGTGAGCGGCAGGCCTGGAACGAATCCCAAAAAGGGTTTGTACCTGGTCCGCCGCTCCGCTTGCGTTCGTCTACCGCTCTTGATCGATCTTTAAAGCGATCGATCACGCGGCAGGTTTACGGTTGGTGCGGGGCAGCGCGACGCTCCGACCGCGTTTTGGCCTTGGCCAGCAGCGCGTCAAATTCATCGCGCGGCATCTTCAGCTTGTCCGGATGGTCGCTGATCCACTTTGCAAAGCCGTCATATTTCTCTGCCGTCCATCCTCCCTCAAACTGAGCGCCGTTCTTGCCTTCGCGATTCAATTCAAAGTTATAGTCGTCCGTCAGGCTCGTGAATTCGGCGGTACTGATCGCAGCTTCCGCCAGAATCGCGGGAATGAAGATAATCCCGTCCGTCTTGGCCAGCACCAGGTCTCCCGGCAACACCGTCGCATGCCCAATTCGAATCGGTGCATTGATTGAGGTCAATTGCATGTCGGCCCATCCGGAGGGATCGTACCCCCGATAGAACCCGTTAAAGTTGGGAATCTCGCGGTTTTCCGCCTGATCCCGGATACCGGCGTCGAATACAAAACCGGTATGGCTGCGCGCCGCGATTGCGCTGCCAAGATTGGAGCCGATCAAAGTCCCTTCGAAGATCTTCCCAAAGCCGTCCGCAACATAGACGTCTCCATCCTGCAATTCACTGATCGGCCAGCTATTGGTTCCAGAGCCCGCGCCGAGAATCCGCCCCTCTTTTTTGCCTTCAGCCGCGATGGCCTGCTCCATGTCCGGACGCATCGGCATATATTGCGCGGTGAGCGCACGGCCGGCAAACGGCTTTTCGATGTGGAGAGCCTGCCAGCCCCCCTCAAATTGCTCTCTGTAGCCCTTGCTGCGAAGATAGCCCCAAACGTCTTCTATAGACTGATCGACCGCGCGCTTGAGCAGTGAGTCGGGCAGCTTCGGGCGTCCGTCAGGGAACCGATCACCCTTCCAGTCCGACGTGTAAAACAATATTTGATCGCGCGTCATGGTCACCTGGCTGAAAGCAGGTCTCACGCCCAGCAGCGCGCACATCACCAACATGGTCAAAATTACTTTTCTCATGGAACTCTCCGTGTTCAAAGTCGTTGTCCATCGCAGACATCAGGGCGCTTTTGTTCTAGGCGCTTCAGCGGCTGGATTGGAACTTTCACAGTAGATACATTCAGTGACTTCAGGCACAGTTTTCGCCACGGCCTTCCATCGAACCCAAATGATACTCTTCACAAGTTGTAACTGCTGCTTGAGTACACTACGGTCTGCGGGTGGCCTCAACTGCCGCCGTCGTCTCCGCGACGGTGACCACTCCATCGTGAAATGCGATACGTGCTTCACTCCCAGCCCGCGAACAGGCGTGACTCGCTTCTGGAACAGTAGACATGAACTACAAAGTGCGGCTCTTAAAATTCCGCGGGTGTCCATCTAACCGGATAGAAACACCACGCGATAAGGGTGATTTCTTCAGAGAGTTTCGGAACCTCGGGTTACGCAAACAAACCGCCCGAAATCTTTCGGCAATCCAATCCGCCGGTAGCTCAAACAAATATCCCTCGGCAGAACCGAGGGATATTTGTTTCACGCGGCTTATCCATCAATGAAGTCATGCGAGTCATACGGATGAAGCAGGCTGCCAACCTTCGGCGGCAGTTCATCCATCGGGCCCATCCACTGCAATTCACGCTCGATGTCCTGGTGAAGCTGATACTTCTTCTGCACCGATGCGATGGTTGCTCCCATCACTTCGATCTTCGACAAGTCATACTGGCCGAGTCCCGCCTGCGAGCAGTAGCCCAGGTAACCAACCCACTCCGGATTGATTCCCATCACTTCAACGCCTACGCGATCCGCCGCAATGTAGTCGGTCGAGGCGATGGCGACGCGCGAATCTACGGGCGTGCCGGAGGAGGGACCATTTCCTTCCATCCCTTCAAACCCGTCGATTACCGCAGCGCCCCAGTTCGGTTGCAGTTTTTGCGCCGTCAGCAGCATGTTGTAGTGGATCTGGCGCACACCGACGTGGAACTTGCGCTTGTCGTTCCATCGAGACTCACCGGGGCCGCTGTGCAGCGGGGAACCAAGAACCATGTTCTTCACAGACAGCGTTGCAACCACGCTGTTGTGCGTCTTCAGCATGGCACTGCTGATGACGTAAGCGTCCGGATCGAGAACCATCGCCGCGAGGCGCACCGGCGTGATGTGCAGATCGTAGTCGATCAAAGGGATGGTTTCGTATTTCCCTTCGCGGTTCAGATCCACCAGCTTTACTTTCTGTGAGTGGCGTTCCGCGGCCAGCTGGTTGTACTTGAAATTCTCGAACCCTTCAAGCGTGTCGCCCGCAGAAGACTCGGCAATGATGATAGGACCGTGGAAACGTGGCTCCAGATAATCCAGAATGCCGTGCAGGGCGTCCACATGCGTTGCTGCCAGTTGCCGGACCGTGGAAACGTTGTTGGGCTTGATGACAACATACTTCTTGTGGCGCAACCCCGGCTTGATCTGGTCGTCGATGCTCAGAAGTGCCTGGTACACATTTTTACGCCGGTCGTCACCGTGAATGAGCGCAACCTTTGCGGGTCCCGAAGGATGAGTCGCTGGCGCGCTCGCTCCTGGCGCTTGTTGCGCTTTCAAAAGAGGTTGCTGCATTAAAAGGCCGGTTCCAACACCGGCAAGCTGAACAAAACGTCTGCGCGATAAACTCATGGCTCACCTTCTTCCTTGCTCTCTTCCAGCCGCATATACGTGCTTGAACTCAGCGCCGGCGGAATTGCAAGGAAAACAATTCTCCAGCTCTGGGCTGTGAAACTGGCAATCATCACGCTGGAAGCACACGTAACGTATATGCCTGAAAAATAGCAACTGTCAATGCTGGGTATTATTATACGGTACAGTTGTATTATCACCCGATGGGCCTCCGCCTGCGTGTGCCCGAGGCCCGGTGGCTGGCTTGTTTTTGGGCTCGTGCAGCCTTGCCATGCGCTCTCCGCTTGGTCGTTTTACGCCCTTTGCTATTGCGCAAAAATCAACCCGTCGCTGAGCCGCGCAATCCTCTGCGGTTTCAGCGGCGGGTTGTTGTGTGAGCAGACCCTAGCTTCTTTCCAGCAGCAGGGCGGCTTGTAGCATGGCCCGGGCGTAGGCAATGTCGAACAGGTCGCCGGCATAGCCGCCGCCGCCCGGATAGCCGTGGATCGGGCCGCGGGCGCGGTCGTAGTCCAGTGCGCGCGGGTGCTCCGGATAGATCTCCCGCGAATACTTCACCCGCACCAGCTCGCGCATTACCGCCAGCATGTTAACGTCGCCTTCGTCGATGAACCCCTCGTCGTATTTCAGATACGGCGTGTTCACGTGCGGATTGCGATAGTGCACGTGGTTGATGCGGTCGCGCGTGCCAAAGTAGTTGCACACCGCCACCGGATCTTCGCCCATCTCCATGGTCACGCCGCAGTCGAAGGTGATGCCGTTCGACGGGCTGTCCACGATTTCAATCAGATGCTTCCAGCCCGCCAGCGACCCCATGATCTGCTGCGAACCGCGGCTCAGCGGAAAGGGCGGATCGTTGGGATGAAGCGCCAGGCGCACATTGGCCTTCTCGGCAACCGGCACCACCGCCTTCAGAAAGTACGTCACATTGGTCCACATCTCTTTCAGATCGTGCGCCCCTTCGTTGGGCAGCGGCTCCAGGCCCTTCATCCGGTCATAGTCCACGCCCGTCAGTCCTGCGCCGCCCCGGCCTGTCTCTTCGTAGTAGCCTTCCATCGCGCGGTGCGCATAGAAGTTGTACTCGACAACCGGAATGCCCACCTGGCCTGCGGCCTGAATCGACTGCTTGACCTTTTCAATCTCCTCGTCGCGCCCCGGCCGCCCGTACAGCGTGTCGGTAAAGCCGCCGATCATCAGGTTCCCCAACTGGACGCCGCCCGCCTTGAGCTTGTCCACAATCGGCTGCAATTGGCTGGCCTGCCACGGCAGTGCCGGGCCGCCGCTCAGCACGTGATAGACACCCAGTTGCACCACGCCGCGAATGGCCTCGTCGGTCACACCGTTGTGCAGGCTGATAGCCGTGGCGATTTTGGGCGTACCCTTGTTTTCCTGCGGCATGCCGTCGCCCAGCCACCAGGGTTTCTTCTCGGTCTGCGCGGCCGCCGCCATCGGCAGCAGCGCAGGCGCCAGCGCTGTCGTTGCGATTCCCTTGATCAGGCTTCTGCGTGAAAATCCAGATTTCATGGTTGGATGCTCCCCTGAATGATTGACCATTCATGCTCTCGTTGCGGCCCCCGTTGAAAAGGCCAGGATGATGGGATGGAAGTCCTCACAGACCGAACGGCTGCTTGAATGCGTACAAAGACTCCCGGAAACCAGCGCTCCACTGCCGTAATGTCTGCGCACCTGAAGCGGTGTGTGGGTCAGCTGGAACTACAGCGTTAGAAATAGAGATTGCTCAGAGATCGCTCATGGACCATGGCACTCTGCACTCGCCACCGGCAAGCCGGCACTTGTTGGCCAACATGCCTGTGGACAAATACATTGCCGCGCTCACGACTCATTTAAACTCGAACGTGGTACGGCCACACATTCTCACACAGCAGAATCTCGTCTGTCTATTTGCGCGCACAGAACCGGCGACGCCAACGGCCGTGAAGCGGCGCCGCTTCGTCCCGCATCTCTCTTGTGGGCGCGTTGGGAACAATGTGTGTCTCAACTTGTTGAATTTCCTCGCAGCGAGGAAGCCGGAATGGTCTCGGTTGGTGATTTACGTCACAGTATACTGATCAATAACGCCTATAAGGTGAAGACGTAATGTTTCTGCTCTGGCTCCGAGTTGCGGCTATCCTTTACGCGGCGGCAAGTGTCGCCGTCTTCCCGGCTGTTCTCTATGGCAAAGAGCGGTGGCGAAAGATCTGCGTTCACGTGGGCGGAATGGCTCTGTTCTTCCATTTCGTCTCAGTGGTTGAAATGCTGGTTCAGGCCCATCGCTGGGTTCCCGTAGGCGTGCGCGAGGTGGAGTCCATGATGGGCTTCGCCGTGGCCGCGCTGTTCTTTCTCGTCTGGTGGCTTTACGAGGCTATCTCTCTGGGAATCTTTGCCTTACCGGTCACATTCTTCCTCGTTTTTGTTCCCGCGCTGGGTTCGAGTCGCTATACCTTCCCCTCTGAGGGAGTGCGCACCAGTTGGCTGGTGGCTCACATCGCAGCCCTGCTTGCCGCCTATGCCGCGCTGGGCTTCAGTCTGTTGGCTTCCGTCCTTTACCTGGTGCAGGAGCGCCGCCTCAAGAGCAAGCGCAAAGCGAGCGAAGATCCATGGTGGGCGCCCTTCGACTGGTTGCCGCCGCTGGACACCCTCGAGCGTATCGCCCACGCTACCCTCGAGTTCGGCTTTCCCTGCATGACCGTCGGACTTGTGATCGGTTCGGTCTTGGGGCAGGAGACGACGCTCGGCGCGGCCTATTTCCTTGACCCCAAGGTGATCGCTTCCTTCATCAGTTGGGGCGTATACGTTCTGCTGCTGATGGTCCGGCGCAGCGCCGGCCTGCGTGGTCGCAGAGCCGCCTATCTGTCCGGCGCATTCCTTGTGGTGATGATGGCCGTCTGGGCCGCTAACCTGTTTAGCCATGTTCACAGGTTCGGTCCCCAATGACACTTACCCTCATCGGAGTGAATCACAAGACCGCGCCCATCGAGCTGCGTGAGCGGATCGCCATTTCCCGCGACGAATTGCCTGAAGTCACCCGCGCCCTCGCCGCCGTGCCCGGTGTTACCGAGTGCATGATCGTCTCCACCTGCAACCGCGTGGAGTTGCTGGCCGCCGTCGAAGGGCCCGACACAGATATCACCGGCTTCCTGCACAGCTATTTTCGCCTGGACCCTCTCGTCCTCGGCCCGCACATCTACCAGCAGCACGACCAGGACGCCGTGCGCCATCTCTTCCGCGTTGCGGCCAGTCTGGACTCGATGGTTGTAGGCGAACCGCAAATTCTCGGCCAGGTCAAGGATGCCTTCGCCGTGGCCCGCGCCAGCGGAACCGTGGGCGGCCAGTTGGAGCACCTGCTTCAGGGTGCCTTCGCCGCTGCCAAAAAGGTTCGCTCCGAAACCGAAATCGGCTCCAACTCCGTCTCCATCGCTTCGGTGGCTGTCGAACTAGCCCGCAAAATCTTCGGATCGTTGCAGGGGCGCACCGTCTTTCTGGTCGGCGCCGGCAAAATGAGCGAATTGGCCGCCCGTCATCTGGTGCAGCAGGGAGCCGGAGCCATTCTCGTCACCAATCGCACGCAGGAGCGCGCTCGCCGCATGGCCGAGCAGTTTCAGGGCCGCGTGATTCCGTTCGATCAGCTTTACGAGGCCGCCATCCAGGCCGACATCGTCATCAGTTCCACCGGCGCGCCGCACCCCATCTTCCGTCCCGAGCACGGTCAGGCGTTCATGCATCGCCGCCGCAACCGGCCCATGTTCTTCATCGACATTGCCGTTCCCCGCGACGTGGACCCGGCGGTCAACAAGCTCGACGGCATCTTCGTCTACGACATCGACGACCTGCAGCAGGTAGCGGCGGCCCACATGGCCGAGCGCAGCCGCGAGGCCAACGATGCTGAGGCGCTCATTGCGGTCGAGGTCGAGCGCTTCCACCAGCGCCAGCGCACCGTCAACGTAGCCCCTGCCATCGTTGCCCTCCAGCACCAGGCAGAGGAGATTCGCCAGGCCGAGTTGCGCCGCATCCATGCCCGCCTCGGCACTTTGACAGAGGAGCAGCTAGCCGCCGTCGAAGCCCTCACGCGCGGCCTGGTCAACAAATTCCTTCACCCTCCCATGCAGGCGCTCAAACAGGCCGCGCGTGAGAATGACGCTGTTCGCCTTGAGTCTCTTTGCGACACCTGGTCGTTGCCCGGCGTCAACGATCGCGAAGAAGAAACAAAGCCCCCGGCAACCGAAGCTGCTCCAACCGCTGCGCCAGGCGAGCCGGTTGCCGGCAATGAGAAAGTTGAGAGAGGTCGCGTGAGCGAAACCAGCGGAGTAGGCCGCCCATGAACCTGCGTATCGGAAGCCGCGGTTCGCAACTCGCCCTGTGGCAGGCCAACCATATTGCAGCCTTGCTGCGCGGCCAGGGTCACACCGTCGAAATCCAGATCATCAAAACCACCGGCGACCGCCTGCAGGAAGTGACCTTCGCCCAGGTCGGCTCCAAGGGCATGTTCACCAAGGAAATCGAAGAAGCCCTCGCCGCCGGAAAAGTCGATCTCGCCGTTCACTCCCTGAAGGACCTGCCCACGGAGTTGCCCGAACCGTTTGCGCTCGCCGCCACTCCGCCGCGTGTCGATCCCAGGGACGTGTTCGTCTCCGTCCGCTACGAAAATGTGGCTTCGCTGCCGCACGGTGCGCGCGTGGGAACCAGCAGCCAACGCCGCCGCGCGCAACTCAAGGCGCTCAGGCCGGATATTGAGGCCATCGAATTCCGCGGCAACGTGGACACGCGCCTGCGCAAGCTGGCCGAGGGCCAGGTGGATGCGATTCTGCTGGCCGCCGCTGGTTTAGACCGGCTGGAAAAGACCGAGTGGGTTCGCGAACGGCTTGACCCGAAGGATTTCTGCCCCGCCGCCGGACAGGGTTCGCTCGGTATCGAGACGCGCAAGGGCGACGCGGCAACCATTGCCGCCGTGGCCTTCCTCGACGATGCCGCCACACGCTTTGCTGTTACCGCCGAGCGGGCCGCGCTGGCCGCATTAGGTGGTGGCTGCCAGGTTCCCATCGGCATCCATTGCCGCCGGGTGCCCCAGGTCCCTGTGTCGGGACCTGGGAACGCAGAGACGCCGACCTCCGACCTGAACGCAGAAGTTGAGATCTTTGGCGTAGTCGCCGCGCCGGATACCGGCGTCGCCATTCGTATCGTTCACACCGTCCCACATGCGGGCACGGATCCCATTGCGCTGGGACAACTGGCAGCGGCCAAGCTGGTCGAGGCCGGTGCAGGCCCATTGCTCGCCGCGCATGGCGGAGTGATCCGGTGACTTCGTCGCCGCTTGCAGGCCGCCGCGTGCTCGTCACGCGGGCCGCAAAACAGGCAGGCAAGCTCAGCGAGGGCCTCCGCGCCCTCGGAGCCACGCCGGTTGAAGTGCCGGTTCTTGAGATTCGCCCACCCCAAAGTTACGCCCCGCTCGATGCCGCTCTGTGCAACCTCGCCGCCTATCGCTGGCTCATTCTCACCAGCACAAATGCGGTGCGTGCCCTGGCAGAACGGGCCGTGCTGCAAGCCATCGACTTCCGTCAGTTTCAAAATCTGCAAGTTGCCGCCGTAGGCGCGGCCACAGCGGCCGAGGCACAAAAATCCGGCCTGCCCGTAACGCTGGTGCCCGAATCCTACGTGGCTGAAAGCCTCGTCTCCGCGCTCGCCGGGCAGATCGGCGGAAAGCGCGTCCTGCTCGCCCGCGCCGCAATCGCCCGCGATATCATCCCCAACGCATTGCGCGAAGCGGACGCCAAAGTGGATGTGGTAGACGCCTACCAGAACGCCATTCCCGATGCCGCACCCGGGCAGCTTCGCCGCGCTCTTGCTGAAGGGCTCGCCGCCGCCACCTTTACCAGTTCCTCCAGCGCAACGCACCTTGCGGATGTGGCAACGCTGGCGGGGCATTCGTTCCCCTTCGCGGGAGTCCCAGCGGTTTCCATCGGCCCCATCACCAGCCAGACCCTGCGCGAATTAGGCTGGCCCCCCGCCGCAGAAGCCAACCCCTACGACATCCCCGGCCTCATCGCCGCCGTCACACAGGTCCTGCGCAACTGAGCCAAAATCGTCGATTCGACACAGGCGCCGCTGACTTGCTGACTTGCTACCCCGTCAACATCTCACGACCGCCAAGTCTTGTCCTCCGACCGGCAAACCGTCTCCAGGTTGCACCGGTCGCACTTCGGCTTGCGCGCATCGCACACCTGCCGCCCGTGATGAATGATCTGGTGCGAAAACGCAATCCATCGGTCCTGCGGCAGCACCTTCATCAGCTCCTGCTCCACCTTCTGCGGAGTGTCGCCCTTGGCCAGCCCCAGCCGCCGCGCAATGCGAAACACGTGCGTATCCACCACCACGCCTTCGGCCTTGCCAAAGCAAACGCCGAGCACCACATTGGCCGTCTTCCGCGCCGCGCCGGGAATGGTAATCAGCTCATCGAGAGTCTGCGGAACCCTCCCGCCAAACTCCTCGGTCACTTTCTTCGCCGCACCCAGAAGCGACTTGGCTTTGTTGTGGAAGAACCCTGTCGTGCGGATCAGTGCTTCCAGCTCCGGCAATGTCGCCTTGGCCATCGCCACCGGGGTAGGGAAGCGTTTGAATAATGCGGGAGTCACCATATTCACCCGCACGTCGGTACACTGCGCCGAAAGAATTGTAGCCACCAGCAGTTCCCACGGCGAGCGATGTGTAAGTGCGCATTCCACGTCGGGATAGGCTTCGTCGAGACCCTTCAAAATCGCCGCCACCCGCTCCGGCGCAAGATCGCCGCGCGATGCAGATGCCTTTTGGGTGGTAGATTTCGTCGCCGATGGTAGGCTGTATTTCGCTTTCTTCACTGGCATGGTTGCGAGTATACCCTCGATGCAGGAATCTACGGTGTTGTCCACACCCGAATGCAGGCAGTGGAGGGAGCAGGGGCCTTCAGGCCAAGAAGAGCAACGGAGGGAGCAGGGGCCTTCAGGCCCCTGAATACAGAGCCTATCAAATCGGGGCCTTTAGGCCCGGGCCCTTCCCCTGCAAAAGCTTTCTCA
>VFSW01000792.1_pt1 | contig 46792 bp, 41 predicted proteins | sample 5358111 | NCBI WGS metagenome assembly VFSW01 (sample SAMN11554181, study PRJNA540505) | mine drainage metagenome | isolation source: sediment from site ElyBrook_90M | place: USA: Ely Copper Mine, Vershire, VT | collected 2017 | reverse complement strand
TGTGGGCACTTCATCTCAGCAGTGTACCCCATACCCGCCTTAGTTGCCACTCCCGGATATTCCAAACAATCGCAATCTGGGATCTTTCCCAGCTCAAGTGGGAAAAATCGGTGATTGCGCCTTCGATCCGCTCGGTCAGCGGCTTATCATCGGTGGTGAGGAAGCGCTGGCGCTCTGGGATACCGCAACCTGGAGCATACGTTATCGCATTCCCACCGATGGAGGATGGAACGCTGTCAGGACCTGCGCGATCAGCCCCGATGGGCAATGGACCCTGGCAGGATATATGGATAGCGCGATGAGGCTCATGCGAACCGATACTGGGGAAGTCATCTGGTCAATCCTGAACACTCAGCGATCAACCGGCGAGCAGAATGACGTGCGCGATTGCGCATTCAGCCCTGATGGCACTCTGATCGCTTCTGTTGGGGCGGACCATATCGTTAAGTTGTGGGATCGTGCGAGTGGCAAACTTATCAGCGTTTATGCTGGCCATGAGAATATCATCCAGAGCTGCGCCTTTAGCCCCGATGGCAAAACCCTCGTCTCAGCAGGGGATGATAGCAAGGCGATGCTCTGGGATGTCACAGTAAGGAATAAGTCGTCGGGTATCGAAAACTGGCATAGTGGCTCCATCAATGGATGCACCTTCAGCGCGGATGGCGCGTTTTTTGTCACCGCCAGTGATGACAGGACAGCTAAAATTTGGCTTCTCAATGAAAATTCAGCCGATGGTGTGACACTACCGCATAAAAATATTTCTGTCCGAAGCTGCGCTATTCATCCTGATGGCGACATTATCGCTACTGGCGCCAATGACGCTTCCTTGCGTGTCTGGAAGCAGGATGGCGTGTTTGTGACACGGTTACGCCATTCATATGATGCGCTCGGTTACAACAAGGCGGGAGGCTACCCCGTCACTGATTGCGCGATCAGCCCAGATGGTGCCTGGGTTGTGGCAGCGCTACACAATAAAGTCGAGCAATGGGATCTGACACGCCTGCAATGGATACGCGATTTCCCCGTTGGCGCGGCCACTGCTCACTCATGCGCGATCAGTCCTGACGGCGCCTTGATTGTTACAGGCTCCGACGAGCTGACTATCTGGGATAGCCGGACCGGCGTGAAGCTTCATTCGCTCGATTCGAACCATCGCGAAATCGCGCACTGCTCTTTCAGCTCCGACGGCGCATTCATCGTATCAGCTTCTTCACGAAACGATCATTTGAGCAAATATACTCTGCACTATTCATACGATCGTGATCAGGAAGTTACGATTTGGGGATATGAGCCTTTCGCGAAGGTCTGGCAATCTCTTCAGCGCATATCCTGGCAAACGCGCAATATCACCGGTTGTTCCTTTACACCCGATGGTCGCTTCATCGTTGCTTCAGATGATAGCGGGGTCATCAAAGTCTGGAGCACGCAAGATGGCCAGGAGCACTGCGAATTTCGCGCAAACCAGCTTACCTTTTCACTGGCTGTGCATCCCTCTATGCCGGCAATCCTGGGCGGTGGTGAGGGTGGCTCGCTGTTCTACTCTCGTGTGGTTGGTCTGACCTATGGCCCGATCGTTCTCACAGCGGTTTGGTCTGATAAGCAAATCATCGTGCGCTGTCCGCAATGTCGCCAGGTAACTCCGATCGGCGACCACTCGCTCGGTAAAGTAACCCTTTGCTCTGGGTGCGGACTCGTGTTGCGCGTCAATCCATTCGTTCTCAAGCGCATTCGGCTCTCGTGGCTCGATCACAGCGACACGATTCCACGGTACAACCCCTCGTTAGAGTCATTCGCACCACCCCGGAGACGGTGGTGGCAACGCAAGAGGAGGAACGATGTTTAGCAAGCGTGCGTCCTTTGTGCCGGAAAGCCTGCACAAACTCGGATTCACCGGCAGTGTCATCAGCGGACAACAGGTGATCATTCCACCTGCCGTGACCGTCAAGGCCGGTCCATTTCTCATGGGCAGCCGCCCGGATGATTCACTTGCCTATGATCAAGAAAAACCGCAGCATAGCGTGACGCTGCCAGAATATCAGATTGGGAAATACCCAATCACAGTGGCGGAGTATACGTGCGCTATTCGTGTCGGTGTCGTTGTCGAGCCTGAGCCAGTTGATACGCTGGGGATGATGCTCGGCAGAAAACCCATCAACTGGGAAACACAGATGAACCAGCTCGATCATCCCGTCGTCGGCGTCACATTCAGCGACTTTGTCCGATATAAGCGTGGCTGTCCTCGCTGACATCGCAGCGTTGGCGGCTGCTGACCGAGGCTGAGTGGGAGAAAGCCGCGCGTGGAACGGATGGCAGGATCTATCCCTGGGGAAATCAGTGGGATCCAACGAAAGCAAATACTGGTCGATTTGAGACCGAGGATGAAGTAATGAAAAGAATGCTGCGAGAAAGCCAGCGAAAAGCTCAAGATCCCAACGCGCCATCTATCGGATTCGAAGGGGGTATTGGGATCACAGCGGTTGGTGCATTTCCCAAAGGGGCCAGCCCCTATGGCGCGGTTGATATGTCTGGCAATGTTTGGGAAATTACGGAAACCGTCTGGCCTTCGCCCTATCCCTACAATCCTCACGACGGACGCGATGACATGTATGCGCGCGCCCCCCATGTGCTGCGTGGTGGCGCATGGTATGATCCTGAACGGTTTGTGCGTTGCGCGTGCCGCTATACGATTATGTTGCCCCGCGATCATTTCGGCGCACGGATGGTAAGAGGGTAGTAAGAAAGCATGCCAACTGACCGGTGCCTTCCCTACCCCTGCGGCTCTTGATGGCGCATAAGCCCCCACGAGCGCAGCGAGCGATCGAGGGCCAGCGCGAGCAGGCTTTGCAGCACGCTCTCGACATCCTCGCGGGCGCGCGCGTCCAGGCGCATGACGGGCAGCTCGCTCCATTTCGTGCGCTGGATGATCCGCAGCACCTTAAGCGTCAAGAGTGGCAGCCGGCGCTGAGCAAAGCGCAGGCAGTTGGGGCACAGCGTCCCACCTAGCTCAGCATTGAAGCCGTTCTCGACCGGCTCGAGCGGCGTGTCACAGGCGACGCACTCAGTGAAAGACGGGCGATAGCCCAGCGTGTCGAGCAGCCGCAGCTCAAAGCAGCGCATCACCGCCCAGCCGCGCGCCGCAGGCCCCGCCTGATTCGCCGGCACAGGGTTGGCCAGCCAGGCGGCGGCGTCAGTGTCGAGCCGGCGCAGGGTGGCCAATCCCAGGGCATAGATCTCTGGGTGCGGCGCGCGGTCCTCGAGCGCGCGGTCGAGTGCCTCGGCCACCGCATAAGCCGCCGTCGCATGCCACAGGCTCTGGCGCATATGCTCGAAGCGCTCGCGCGTCTCGCCCTGCGTCACGATCTCAAGCTCGCGGCCAGCCGCCAGGGCGAATTGCGTGCGCGTCAAGAGATCGGCGACGCTAGCGAGCTTGCTCGTGACTTTGCGCGCCCCCTTGGCGATGGCGCGCAGCTTGCCCAGCCCCGGCGTGACGATCGTGATGATGCGGTCCGCCTCGCCATAGTCGATATGGCGCAAGACGATCCCCTCGGTGGTGTAGGCGCGTGGCGCGGGCATAGGCTGGCTCACTTTGCGGGCGAATGACGCTCTCTTCTGAGCTATTCCGTGCGTGTCGTCCCCGACCGGCAGTCGCTCTGCTCACATTGTAGCGCGCCGCACGGCGTGTGGCATAATAAGAGAGCATGAGACTCGCGCATCAAAGGAGGGCTGGCGATGGCAATCGAGCGCTTGCTGACGGTCGAAGACTACCATGCCTACGTCAACCGGCTTGGCCCCGACGAGCGGACACCGGAGCTGATGAACGGGAGGTACGTCATGGCGGCGCGACCGGTGATTGCCCACATGCGCTATGTCCGGGCCATTCTCAAAGCGATTGAGGCGTATGTCGATGCCGGCGAGATCACCGGCGAGATTTTGCTCGAATGTGAAGTCGTGCTCGATGCGCATACCATTTTGATCCCCGACATCGCCTTTCACGTCGAGCAGAGCGCGCTTGGCTCGCTCACACCGGAGCGGTTCGTCGGCGCGCCTGATTTCGTCTGCGAGATCCTTTCGCCCAGCACACGCGACTATGACATGCGCGAGAAGTATCTCGCCTATCTGAAATCCGGCGTGCGCGAATATTGGCTGGTCGATTACGCTGCTCCGGCGGGCGAGCGCTTCACGCTCTATGAGAGCGTCGCTCAGCCGACAGCGGCGAATATGCCGATCTTTGCGCGCATCGAAGGGACGCCAAGCGCCTCGCGCATCTTCCCCGGCATCGCCATCGACGCCAGGCTGCTCTAATCCCTCATTCGAAATCCGCGACGTGCCAGCGCGCGCCCTGCGGCGTATCTTCCACGACGATGCCGATCTCGGTGAGCGCGTCGCGCAACCGATCGGCAAAGTTCCATTGCTTGGCCACGCGCAATTCCGTGCGAATCTGTACCAGTGTCTCGACCAATTGGGGGGGAATCTTGGTCGCCAGCGCGTCTTCTTCCACCCAGGGATTCAGTGTGGCGGCGGGCGCCGGCAGCGGAGCGTCAGCCGCGACGGGCATGACGTGCTCGATTGCCTGGCTGGCGGCGAGATCCTCGATTGCTACGTCGCCGGCGGCCAGCAGCGCCAGCGGAAAGTGCTCGCCGCTGGCGAATTCAACGATGCGTCCATCGCGCAGCACCCGCGCCCCTCCTTTGCCCTCGACCCGCACCTGCCCGGCGGCGAAATCGATCAGGCAAGCCGAATGCTCGTCGATCCCCAGCATCACCACGTCCTCTGGCAGCTGCGCGCGCAGCCGCTCGAAGCGCTCTTGCCCCATATAACAAAAGCGCGTGTCAAGCTCGGCCCCACCCTCGCTGTTGTTCCAATGGGGGACGATGGCCAGACGCATGCCAAAGGGGCCGAGCAGGTCCAGCCCGTCGTTCCAATAGGGGTCGTCGCCGACCTTGAAGATCTCGTAGACGGGCACGCTCAAGGCGCTCATGGCGATGGATGCGGCGCTCGATACATAGATGGCGGCCCCGCCCAGATGGGTCTGGCGCAGCGCGTCAAAATACGTCGAGCCGCGCAGCTCGCGGATCATATACGTCGGGCTGCCGGGGCCGGCAACGACGCACCGCGCGCTGGTAATGGCCGCGACCGACGCTGCGCCTTCCGGCGTCGCCTGAGCCGCCTGGCGCGTCGCCACCACGCGCGGGCGCGGGCGATATTCCGCCAGCTTGTCCGTGATGAAGTCAGCGACTTTGCCCGCCACGCGCTCGCGGTTCGGCTGAAAGCCCGCCGGCGAGTCGAGCACGGCGATGGTGCGCGGCTCGTCGAGCTGAGGCAGCAGATCGGCCAGCACGCGCCGCCCGGTCGCCGTCGTCTCGCCTGATCCTAAAATCGCCACCATCCCCGGCGTGGCGGCTCGCGGCGCTGTCATGATCCATTTCCCTTCGCTTGCGGCCCAACTTTCAGGCGTGCTATCAAAAATATACCAAGAATGCGCCCGCCGCGCGCAACCCATGAGGAAAAAGGCCCACATCAGGCATTGCCCAGGCGGCTCAGCCGTGATACAATCCCTCAAAATCGTTTGCTGGCAACAAACCGGCAAAGAAATGGGGAGCCGAATGGCAACGCCGGCCGATCGCCCACTCATCATTCTGAATCCCGCCGCCAACCGGGGCCACATGCGTCCGTATCGCGCGCTCATCCACGAGCGCATCAGCGGCGATGTCGCCGATTATCGCGAGACAGCACGGCGCGGCGACGCCACGAAATGGGCGCGCGACGCCGCCGAGCGCGGCCAGCCGATCATCATCGTAGGCGGCGACGGCACGATCAATGAAGTCGCCAACGGCGTCTTGAGCGCTACCCAGCGCGTGCCTCTGGGCATCATTCCCGCCGGATCCGGCAACGATTTCGCCTGTTACACGCTGGGGCTGCCGCTCGACCCCGCCGCCGCGCTCGATCGCGCCTTGAGGGGCGCGACGGTCGCGGTGGATGCCGGAACGGTCAACGGGCGCTATTTCGTCAATTCATTCAGCGTGGGGCTAGACGCCGACATCACGCTGACCTCGAACCGGCTGCGCAAGCTGCCGCTGATGCGCGGCCCGCTGCTCTATTACGCGTCGGCGCTGCGCCGGCTCGTATTTAGCTATGGTCGCTGCCCGTGGATGACCATCAGCGTCGATGGCGCCGTCACCGACATCCCCGGCGAAAAGCACTATGTGCTGGCGGCGATGACCAATGGCCCCACCTACGGCGGCGGCTTCAAGATCAATCCCACAGCCGAGCACGCCGACGGCGCGCTGGACCTGTGCGCGGTGTATCATCCGCGCTGGCTGCGCGCGATCTCGCTCTTGCCGGTCGTGCAAAAAGGCCAGCACGGCAACGAGCCAGAGATTCGCTTTTATCGCGTGCGCGAGCTGCACATCAGCAGCCGCCGTCCGGTCAACGCGCAGATCGACGGCGAGACGTTTCGCGACACGACGTTCACGGCGCAGGTGCTGCCCGGAGCGCTCACCGTGCGCGTGTGAGGGCACGCCCAACCAAAGCCCATCCGGTGTGACATATTGCCATTGCCAGATGACACGCCAGCGGCTAGAATAGGGTCAGAGAAGAGGGGAACGCAGTATCGGTAAGGCGCTCTGCCAAGCCAGCCCACACGAGAGGACCGCCGCGCCGATGACGCAGGGAATGCCGCCGGGCACGCTCAGCACCGCGCCCAAACCGCCGCGACCGCACTGGCGCGCGTGGCGCGTGGCGCTGGCGGTGGTCGCGTCGCTCGTGCTGATCGTGGCGCTCGCCGCCGAGATTGGCTGGTGGCGGCTCACGGCCACCGCGACGGCGTATGATGGAGCACATTTCAACCGGGGACGCAACGCGACGTGGGTCGCGCACACATGGGTCGGCGATGAGCATTCCGCTGGCGATTACGCCGCGCTGGCCGCCCAGCTCGAGCGCGAGCAGATCACGTATGTTTTCGCCCATGTCGGCCCGCTCGACGGCGACGGCTCCATTCCCGCCGAACGCTATCCTTTCGCGCGGCAATTCGCCGACGCTCTGCACGCCGACGATCCCGGCGTGATGATCCTGGCATGGATGGGCCAGATCAATCGCATGGGAGCGCAACCCGGCGGCAGCCAGATCGACATCTCACTCTCAGAGACGCGCCAGCGCATCGCCGACACTGCCGCGATCTTCACCAACACGCTTGACTTCGACGGCGCTCATCTCGACATCGAGCCTATCCTCAACAACGACAACCACTTCCTCGACCTGCTCGACGCCACACGCGCCAGCATGCTGCCCGGCAAGATGCTCTCGATCGCCACGCCCAACTGGGTGCCAGTGGCCCGCGCCTCCGAGATCTTCGACGACCTGACGCGCCATCCCGACAACTGGTGGACGACGTACTACTTTCAGGCGGTCAGCCACCATGTGGACCAGATCGTCGTCATGCTCTATAACACCAGCATGCCGACGGCCCCGCTCTATGAGGCGCTGGTGCAGCAAGAGACGGCGAACGTGCTGCGCGACGTGCGGCTGGCGGGCGCCAATACGGCGGTGATCATCGGCATTCCGACGTATACGGGCGATTCGCGCATCTTTCACGCCGCCGCCGAAAACATGCGCACGGGCCTTACCGGCGTCGTCAATGGGCTGAATTCCGGCGGAGTCGGGGCGGCTTTCGACGGCGTGGCGATCTATCCCAAATGGCTGACGACCGATGCCGATTGGGCGACGTATGAGCGGCTCTGGCTAGGCCAGTGAGGGATTTTTCGCGGCTGGCGCACTTCACGGCGTGGCTGAGGCCGAGGGTGTAGCGCCCGGCGTCACCCCTGGCGGCGCGGTCGGCAAGATCGTGTAAAACGTCTGCGCGTGGATCGGTAGCCCGTTCACTGTCGCAGTGACGACAATCACCACCGGCACCGTCGGCTGCCCGGTCGCCTTCGTGTGATATGCCGCCAGCCCGTCGCTATCCGTTTGCGCCGTGCCATTCGTGCCGTTGACGTTGAAGGTGACCGTGACCAGATTTTGTGGTGGCTTCGAGGGTCCTTGCATCGTCGGGTCTTGCACGCGCACGAACGCATAGACGGTGATGTTGTCGCCTTGTTGCGGCGTCATGTTTGACACCCAGGCGCCGAGCGTGACGGGATTGAAGGTTGGCGTCGGGCTGGTGACGTTATTCACATTGATGACCACGACGCCGCCATTGCCGCCGTTCGTGGTGGCGGACGAGCCGACGGGATTTGAGCAGGCCGAGATCAGCGTCGCGGCGGCGAGAGCCGCCAGGGCGAAGGCCCCCGCGCTCACCAGTCGTGGGCGCCTGGCGCGTATCGTTTGAAACATCGGATCTTTCCTGATTCTCTGCTGCCTTCCGCTTACCCGGCGTCTCTCGATCACCAGCGCCACATCCCTGTTGGCTCTGCCCACTATAGCAGGATGTCGCGCGCCTGGCAAGTGAGCGGGCGTTGACACAAGGCGGAGCGTCGCATGACGCGCTCTCCCCAATGGTCCTGGCAGGCGCTCACTGGCCAACGACGATACCGCGCGCCCAGCGCAGCACGCCACGAGCGCGAGCGATGCTGTCCTGAGCGTCTTCGGGCGTCACCGCGTCGTCGGCCAGCTCAGGCGTGGTGTGCGCGTAAAATATTTCCGGGTGATAGGGCGTCAGCGCGGCCAGCGCGTCGCGAATGTCCGGCGGCGCCTCGAGCGTGGCGCCCAGGGCGCCCAAATCGTGATCGTAGGCCGCGCGGTGGCCGGTCCGCGCGACGCTGACCGCCTGCATCGCCTTTTCAGCGGCCTGATTGCAAGCATCGACACAGGCATAGAGCCGACCTATCGCCAGCTCTAACCCGGCGGTCACGATGTCTTGCGCTGCCTCGGCAAAGACGCCCAGCGCCTCGATGGATGGTGGCTCGGCCATGCGTGCCGCACGCTTTCCACGCCGCGATAGGCGTTTTCAGGAGGATGGCTGCGGATCGGTGAGCAGACTGCCGATGTCGATGATCGTCCACTGGTTCGATCCAAAGCCGCTATTCGCGTTGTAATTGAAGTTGAGCGTGATTTTGTAGGTCGCGGACTTGAAGAGCGTGCCGCCCGTCCTATGCACCAGATACGTCGCCGAGGCGAAGCTGACGCCCGCGCCGGTCTTGCTCTGTGACGCAGGCGTCACTTTGTCGATAGCTCCCATATCGTTGTCGGCCTTGCGCGCCGTGTTGGTGAAGTCTTGCAGGTTTTCACTGCGCGGGTCGAGGTAGCCGTGGGCGACGTCGTACTGCTGCGTCTCCATCGCCTGCCAAAACGGATTGGCGACGCTGGAAATATCGACGGGGCGATTGAGAATGCCGGTCAGCAGCGCGCCACCGCCAAACGAGAGCACGCACAGCAACAGAGCGATCCCCACCATCGCCAGCACGGTCGTGGGGCTGGTGCGCGAGCGCCGCGCCATCGGGTAGCGAGCCATCTTGTCAAGCTCGCGGCGATATTGGCGCAGGCGCTGCTGCCGCGCGTAACGCTCCTGGCGGCTCTCGCCCACGCGGGTCTGTGGCGACACGTCGAGCCGCTGAATCTCGGCTTGCAGCTCGGCATAGCGGCGCTGCACATCCTCAGGGATCTCGCGAGGCGGCAAATCAGATCGGGGGGGTGGGCGCATCGTCCGTTGTGCTCCTGCGGCAATCAGAAATCGAGCGAATATCTCAGGCGTTGCGTCGATGCCGGCGCTCGTGCGGCGTGTGCTCTGCCTTCGCGCAAAATGCTATCACGATCGCCTTACTTACGCAAGCCATAGACCTATCCGACTCTCTAGCGCATGAGTGGCCGCGCCAGCGCCAATCCAGCGATCTCCGAGGCGCCGGCGGCTGTGAGCGCCGTGGCGATCGCCCTAAGCGTCGCGCCCGTCGTGGTCACGTCATCCACCATCAGCACGCGCCGCCCGGCGATATGCGCTGAGCCGGGACCGTCACAGGCAAACAGGCCGCGCACGTTGTCGCGGCGCGCCACGGCGTCGAGCCGGTGTTGCGGGGGCGCCGCGCGCGTGCGCCTGACGGCGTCGCGCCAGACCGGCACGCCCAGCCCCTTGCCACATCCACGCGCCAGCAGCTCAGCTGGATTGTAGCCGCGCTCGCGGCGGCGATCGGGCGGCATGGGCACGGTCACGATGGCCTCTGGCGCGAACGTGCCACTTGCGCGCCAGGCGTGCACCAACAGCGCGGCGAGATCGGGCGCGATTTGTGGCTGCCCCTCAAATTTCAGCGCGGCGATCGCGTCGCGCAAGTGCCCGTCATAGTCGCCAGCGACGCGCACCACGAACGGCTCGGCCTCGCGCCGGCACTGCGCGCAGGGCGACAGCGCCGATACGCGATCGCACACGTCACAGCGGGCGCTGGCTTTATGCCCGGCACGGATCGCTTCCAGGAACGTCGCGCACAGCCACGCGCCACGCGCGCGACAGCCCACGCAGCGCGGCGGAAAGATCAGATCGGCCAGCCCGCCCAGCGGCGCCGGCCAGAGACGTTGGCGCGCCATGCTCGCTCCCCCCACCGCGCAGTATAGCAGGCGGGGAGATTCTGGCAAGATCGGCGTCGGCCAGTGCCAGATCCATCTCGTCGCAGTCCACTCTCAGGCGCGCCCGATCTCTTTCCATCCAATGCCAGTGCTCGGCGTCAGCGCGAGCTGATCGCCGACGGCGGTGCCCGTGGCGTCGATCGCCCCTGCGGGCAGCGCGATGATAGAATCCGCGCGCGGCTCGATCGGTCCGATGCGCCACGGACGCAGGCGGCTGACGGCGCGCACCACGCGATAGCGGCTATCCAGAAAGAGCGCGTCAACGGCAAAGCGCATGCCCAGCATGTGAATGCTCGAGCACGGGCGCAACACCAACCCGCCGCCCGCCGGCAGCGAGCGCCGGCCCAACAGGCCTAACAGGCGCGTCACGGGGTCTTGCGCCAGGCGCGCCTCCTGGGCGAGATCCGTGCCGCGCGTGAGATTCGTGATGCGCACGTTGGCCATGAGAGCGTGTGATCCTTTCGCGTGAGATGACATCCTCGTCCGCTCCCTCAACGCAAGCGGATGGCCGGAACGGCGCGCCACTCCCCTTGCCTGAGACGCCCTGGCGTGGTATGCTGCTCGCGAGCAGACGTGAGCGCTCACCGCGCTCTCAAGAAGGAATGGCGGATGGAAAGCAATCGCCAGGCGCCACCCATCGGCGAAGATCTGTCGGATGGCTCGCATGTGCCCAACCTGGATGACATGCTCAGCCGGCGCGTCACGCCACGCGGATGGCTCGCTCGCGGCGTGGTCGCGCTGGCGGTACTGATCGCGGCGGTTGTGGGGCTGTCGCGCACGCCGCTCTTTCCAGGCTGGGGATGGCCGCGCGGCGCCAGCAATCAGTCTGTTGTTGGCGACACGGCGACAGCCACGCCCCCCGGCAACAACTTCGGCAACGGCGGCTCGACGCAACCACCACTCGATACAGTCCACGCGCTCGTCGAGTCGAATGTCAGCGCGGGCACCGTCACTCTCAACGGCCAGCAGATGCCCTACAACTTTGATTTGCTCATCACGCCGCGGCAGGGGAAAAATACTATCTCGCTCAGTCAGGCCCCCTTTTCGCCGGTCGCGTGCACGTTCTTCTGGCCCAACCCGCCAGCATCTCAATCCAGCTGCTGGCAGGGAGCTGAGTACAACTCGAGCAATCCTTCGGGCCTCTCGGAGACCATCATCAATCTGGGCCTGGATGACACCCACCTGCCCGCGGCGATGCGCGCCCAGGCCGATCAGGCGGTGAGCGGCGCGATCGACCAGGCCAACCAGGCGCCGCCCAGCGCGACGGTGCATGCCGGTGATTATTATCTCACCGGCTATGACGCGAGCGGCAATCAGATCATCCGCAGAGCGACGGCCACGCTCACCGCCGAAATACTTTCCCTCGCGGTCGTGGCGCCACACGATCCATTTTGCGCGACCTTGCTGTGCTCTGGCGGCGGCCCAACTGTGGGCACGTTGCCTGGCCCGCTGACCTGGGGGGTGCAAACCCAGATGAACGCGGAGTGGCGTTTTCAGATGGGCAAGCGGACGCTCCAGGTCACGCCCGTGTTCCCTCCGCAACAAAATTACGGCATCAGCCTCGAAGTCACCCTCACCCTGTCTCCGTCAGGTCTCTGGCAGGTGTCGGATCAGCTCGATCAAAATCTCCTGCAAACTATCTCTTATATCGTATGCAACGGGAATATCGAGAGTCTCAATCCATCGGTTCAGATAACAAACCAATCAACTGATTCACTTCAGCCTGATCCTTTGGAAGCGGGGTGTGTGATCACGGTGACGTTTAACAGGCAGAGTGGTCCCCAAATCAATGCGACGTTCCTTCAGAAATATGGGGCGATAGTGGCGCTGGACAGCGGGGCGCGCCAGCTCGCGCCGAGCGTGCCGATGGCGCCGCCCGACGAGCGCCCACCGGGATATTAGCGCCTGGTCCGGCGACTCTGGCATCGCTCCAGTGTGAGATGCGCTTATTCCTCCGCAAACACGGGCCTGCTCTCAGGATTGGCCCGCGCTGTGGTACTATCTGATCGAACTCGCCGGGGATACGATCGATCCATCGCCTTGAGAGATTGGTGCTGAGAAAACGGATGAGCGCGACAGTGGGAGCATTGCGCGTGCTGGCACCGGAGGCTGACGGCGGGCACCCGCCGCCGGGCTGGCTGCTGCCGGAGCGCGACCTGGTCTTTCCGCTGGGGGATGAGCCAACCACGCTGGGTCGCGGCCTGCACAACGCCATCGTTCTGTTTGACCCCACCGTGTCGCGCGACCATGCCGTACTGCGGCTTAGTCAGGGCGCGTGGTCCGTCGAGAATCTCTCGCGGACGAGCACTGTGCTCGTGGACGGCGCGCCCGTGCCGGCGAGCGCGTCAGCGCCCATCGCGCCCGGCCAAACCATACAGATGGGCGCGACCCGCATGCAGCTCGTCGCGGCTGAGCTGCCCGCCAGCCTGCTGGCGCTCGCCAGCGACGCGGAGGCTTCGCACGTGTCGCGCTCCGCGCTGGTGCTCCCCTCGCTCTCGCTGCGCTATGCCTGGCGCTATCAGCTGCGCGGCTGGAGCCGGCTGGCGCTGGTGGCGCTGGGGCTGCTCTTTATCGTCACTGCTTTGTTCGTGTTCATTGGCCTGGGCAGCCTCATCGGCAACCGCACGCTCAGCGGCGGCGGCAGCCTGTTTGCCGCGCTCACGCTGCCTCTTATTCCCGCGATCGGCACAGCGCTCTTGGTCGCCGTCATCGACCGCTATGAGCGCGAGCCGTGGTACCTCTTGCTCTCCGCGTTTCTGTGGGGAGCGATCATCGCCATTCCACCCGCGCTCTATGTCGAGGTCGTCGTCGGGCGCGGCATCAGCGCCCTGCCGCTGGGCGGGCTGCCGCGCGTCTGGCTCGATCTGGCGCACTCGGCGCTGGTCGGCCTCAACGCCGGCGTCACCGAAGAGGTTGTCAAGGACGCGGGTCTGCTGGTGCTGTTGCTGGTGCTGCGCGGCACGTTTCAGAACGTCACGGACGGCATCCTCTACGGCGCGGTCATTGGCGCGGGATTTGCCCTGACGGAGAATGTCGCCTATTTCGCCACCGCCGGCACGACACGCGACACGCTGGTCTTTTTAGTCGTGGGCCGCGTGATTTTGGGATGGCTCGGTCACTCGACCTTCACCGCGTGCTTTGGCGCCGCACTGGGATTGGTGCGCGAGCGGCGCACCTGGCGCCCGTCGTGGGTAGTGGCCCTGACGGGCTTTGGCGCAGGCGTGCTCTTGCACTCTCTCTTTGATTTCGTAGACTTCCAGGCAAACACCGCCGTACATAACGCGCCCGGATCGCCGGTCATCAGCATTTTGGCGCTCATCGCCGTCATCGCCAACTATCTGCCGCTCTTCCTCACCGAATTCGTGCTCTACGTGATGCTGATGCGCTCGGTGGCGCGCGAGGCGGCGGTGCTGCGCGAATTTCTGGTCGGCGAAGTGTTGCTCGGCGTCGTCACTCCCGAAGAGTATGTCGCGTTGCAGCGCCCTTCACCCTGGCAGCGCATAGAGCGCTTGTTGCTGCTGGCGCGCGGCATCAAGCTCTGGCAGGCGGCGCGCGACCTGATGGCGAATGAGGTGGGGCTGGCGTTCGCCCTCTGGCGCACCACCCATCGCCCCGAGGAGATCGGTGTCACGACCCCGCCGCCCAAAGCCTATCGCACGCGCATTCGCCGCTTGCGCCGCACCCTCGCGCAGCTCGACGCCGGCCAGCCCGGCACGGGCCGCCCGGCGATGCAAAGTCAGCGTCCGTGAGCATGTGTATCCCTCAGGGGAGGGGAATGCGAACAGCTGTGCCGATGGTCGCAAGCCGTCGTCAGTGATAAAATCTCTAGCAGTCGGCGGATTACCGCAAGGCTTCGCTTTGACTCGCAAAGAATCTTGTCGAAGGACCCATCATTGCATCACAATGGATCTGACTTTCAAAGAAGGAGAGCAGATACACCGCCGACGTCAGGGGCGCTGGTGGGTAAACCCGCCAGCTAGCCTTTGGGCAACAGCGGCGATATCTTGCGTTGAAGCTCGGCATAGACCTGGGGAATGGGGCGGGCGGCGTTGATCGCCTGAAAGTGATAGCGCTCGATCATCGTCTCGAACTCAGCCAGAATGCGCGTTTGGTAGGCGACAAAGCTCTCATAGAGATCGTCGCCCAGCCGCATATCCATGCCCGACTCCCAATAATCGAAGCCGCGCGGCACGATGCGCCGCACTAATGCGTCGAGATCGACCTTGAGGTAAAATACCGCGTCGGGGATGAGCGCCAGACCATACACGCCCTCGATCCAGTCAGGGTCGGCGCCGCGCACGATGGCCCGCGCGATGAGCGAATAGATATAGCGATCGGTCAGCACGATGAAGCCGGCGCGCAATGCTGGCAAAATGAGGTTTTCCAGCCGGTCGCTGAAGTCGGTGGCGTAAAAGAGATCCATTGTCAGCGGCCCCATCGTGTGGCCCTCTTTAGCGGCGTCTAGCCCCTCGCGAATGAGCGGCGAGCGGCGCAACCCGGTGTCAACTACGGCGAAGCCGGCGCTCTCGAGCCAGGGGCGCAAGAGAGCGATCTGCGTCGAGCGGCCCACGCCGTCCGTCCCCTCGATGACGAAGAGCCGGCCCGGCAGCAGCTCGTCTTCTTCCTCAAAGGGCATGCTATTCGTGCCATAAAACGCGAGGAGGGTCATGGTGAGTGCTCCCTGGTGGCGCCGACAGTCCGGCGTGCCATGGGAATGATGCGCTGGGCGTCGTCGCGCCGATAGAGGCCGCTGAGGAATGGCTTCACCATCTCGCGCATGCGCCGCTGTTGCTCAGGAATGGGTAGAAGTGCATCCATCACGGTCAGGCCAAACTCATCGATCATGCTCTCGTATTGTTCCATAATCCGCTGCTGAAAGAGCCGGAAGCTCTGGCGCGGATCGCTCGACAGGTTGAGATCCATGCCAGCCTCGTAATGCTTGAGTTGCAAGCGCCCGCCGAGGATGCGCTGGAGCGAGACTTCGAGAGGCACGCGAAAGTAAAAGACCATCGTGGGCTGGACCGCGAATCGATACAGATTGCGCACCCAACCGGGGTCCATCTCGCGCGCCACGTCGCGGGCGAATGCGGTGTAAATATAACGGTCGGCCAGGACGATCGCGCCGGCCTTGAGCGGAGGGATGATCCACTTCTCGGTGCGATCCGCGAAATCGGTCGCGTGGATCAGGCTGAAGGTCGTCGGCGTCAGCAAGTGCTTCTTTTTGCCCCGGCTTGTCGTCTGCTTGACGAGCGGCGACGAGTTCCATTCGCTGAAAAAGACGTTATAGCCCTCGCTGACGAGCCACTGGCGCAAAAGAGCGATCTGGGTGCTTTTGCCTGAGCCATCGACGCCCTCGACGACAAACAGCCGCCCGGAAAACGTATGCTCGCCGTAATGCTGCATCATGAACGCGCTCCAAAGCTGCGTGCGAAATGGACGCGGCTAGCGCCGCTCGTTGCCAGGGTCGAAGTCTGGGGCGCGGTCATCCATGCCGGGTGCGGTGGGGCGCGCGAAGCGTGGCAGCCGCGACATGCCGGTGTCAACGGGGCTGCCGCCGGAGGTCGTCGTGCTCTGGTGAAAGGTGTTGGGCTGTGGCGTCATGGTCGATGGGGTGAGCGGCTGCGTCACCCCGCTGTCTTGCAGGGCGGCGCTCAGCTGCAAGCGGCGCAGATCGTCTCTCATCTCACCCGCGCGGGCATAGCGATCTTCGCGCCGGCGCGCCAGTGCCTTGAGGATGATTCGCTCAAGCTCGATGGGAATGGTAGGGTCGAGGACCGAGGGCGGTTGCGGATTGCCGGCGGCGATGGCGCGGCTCATCTCTTGCAGCGTCTTGCCGCGAAACGGACGCTCGCCCACTACCATCTCATAAAGGCTGACGCCCAGAGCGTAAATGTCGGCGCGCCCGTCGATCTTTTCGCCGCGCAGGTGCTCGGAAGGCACGTAATAGAGGCTGCCGACGACCATGCCCGCGCGGGTAATGGTATATGCCCCGTCGATGCGCGCCAGGCCGAAATCGAGCACTTTGGCGCGAAACCAGCGATCCACCATGATGTTGTCGGGCTTGATGTCGCGGTGGATGAGCTTGCCGGTCTCGTGCACATAATCGAGCGCGTCGGCCACTTGGACGCAGACCTCGATCGCCTGGGGCACGGTGATTTTCGTGCGCTGCTTGAGCAGCGTGCCAACGGTGGTGCCGTTGATATACTCCATCACGTAATAGAGCATGGCGCCATCCTGGCCGGCGTCGAGAATGCGGATGACGTTCGGGTGGCGCATATTGCGCAGCGCCTCGGTCTCGCGGGTGAAGCGCGTGATGAAGGACGGATCGGTGGTCAGCGTCGAGAGCAAGACTTTGATGGCGACCGGCTGGCCCGGCGCGGCCACATGGTGGGCGCGAAAGACGGCGCCCATCGACCCCCGGCCGATCTCACGCTCGACCACATATTGTCCTAACTGCCGACCTTCGATAGTATCCATCAACAAAGGCTCCTTACCACGCCCGCGTTGCGAGATGAGTGCGCCGTGCCGTTGTGCCGCTCTCTCATGAATTGAGACGAAGAGCAGGCTTTGCTGTCACCCGACCGATGCCGAATCGCACTGATTTGGCCATTGCGCGATAAGCCCGTGCCTGCTTCACCCCAAATACCACTTCTCATAGTACTATATCCCCTTGGAAAAAGCAGATCGTGGGCCAATGGTAACACTTTCCCATCTCACTGTAACGCGCGATCACTTGACATCTCCGCGCGACGAGGCTACACTATCGTCAGGCGATATAGCGCGCCACGTAATAGTCACATGGGGGATGTGCATCGAGGTGCGCCTGAGCCGTACAGAGGACAAGAACGATGGGCATCTCAGAGCTTGGGCACTTCACCGAACCGTCGCTATTGATCTTGGCGAGCCTGGCCGGCGGCCCCAAACACGGCTATGCCATCATCAAAGACATCGACGCGATGACAGGCATTCGCCTGGGCCCGGGCACGCTCTATGGCGCGCTGGCCCGCCTCGAGCAGCGCCGCCTGATCGCACATCTGCCGGCGGACGACAATCGCCATCCCTATCTGCTGACCGACGAGGGCATCGCGGTGCTGCGCGAGCAACTGCGCGGGCTTGAGCGGTTCGCCACGCAAGGGCTGCGACGCTTAGCCGGGCAGGAGCCGTGAGCATGAGCAACTCGAAAACCCTGGCCGAGCGACTGGCCTCGTGGCTGGTGGGTCTCTATCCCTATGCCTGGCGCGAGCGCTACGGCAACGAGCTGGCGGCGCTGCTGGCCGACTGCCCGCCTAGTTGGCGCGACTGCCTCGACATCGCGTTGGGCGCGCTCGATGCCCACCTCATAGAAACCGTGGCGTGGAAACCGCTGTGCCTTGAGGCCATGCGGAGGAAACGCCACCCGCCCGCGGGCGGACCGTTCTTTCCGTTGCCTTGACATCCCACAACGGATGTGCACTACTCTCCCTGAGAGCTAACGGTTTGTCCGCAAGGCACCCTACCGGGTGAACAGTTTGTCGGCTAGGCACTCTCGCTGGATGTGAATCCACACGGCTGCTGTCAACCAGCCGATGGTCGCGGCCCCTGGGTCGTGTGTCGAAAGGGCCAGTGACAAGCCGCTCTGGCTTTAGCCTAAGCGGTTGTTGACGGGGCATCGATGTCGCCACCATGCTCGTCGCGGCGCGATCCGCCGTGCCCGCAGGGGCTTGACGCGCGCGGCATCTTCTCGCTACACTGAAAGCCGGCGGTGCGCTTGTCGCTCTGCTGGCTTGTCGCATAGCTCGAAGACAGCGAAACATCAGCGAGACATCTATAGTATTCGAGACTATCGGCTCGTTTCGTGTTCTTCGCGTCTCGCCTTCGATTCTCTCACAAGGGGAGCTTTTACGATGGAGTATCATCACATTCTGGTGGCGCGCGAGGCGCCGCTTGGGATCATCACACTCAACCGTCCCCACGCACTCAACGCGCTCAACTGGCAGATGGTAGGCGAGCTGGCCGACGCGCTCGAAGCGATGGACGCTGACGACGCCATTCGCTGCGTCATCCTCACCGGTGCGGGCGATCGCGCGTTCGCCGCCGGAGCGGATATCAAAGAGATGGCCGGCCAGACACCCGTGACGATGATGATCGGCGGCTTCGACCAGTGGGATCGCATTCGCCGCATTCACACGCCGCTCATCGCCGCCGTCAACGGCTATGCGCTGGGCGGGGGCTGCGAGCTGGCGATGCACTGCGACATCATCATCGCCGGCGACACGGCCAAATTTGGCCAGCCAGAGATCAATCTGGGCATCATGCCTGGCGCTGGCGGCACGCAGCGGCTGGCGCGCTCGCTCGGCAAATTCGTCGCGATGGAGATGGTCCTCACCGGCCGCGATTTCACGGCGCAAGAGCTGCACCAGCTTGGGCTGGTGAACCGCGTGGTGCCCGCCGCGGACCTCATGACGGAGGCGCGCGCAGTCGCCGCGACCATCGCCGCGAAATCCCCCATCGCCGTGCGTCTGGCCAAAGAGGCGGTGCTGGCGGCCTTCGAGATGCCGCAAGAGCAGGGCTTGATGTATGAAAAGCGGCTCTTTGCCACGCTCTTTGCCACCGAAGATCAGCGAGAGGGCATGGCGGCCTTTGTCGAGAAGCGCAAGGCCGATTTCAAGGGGAGATGATGTTCCTGATCTGCTCTCATTCGCCGTTGATCATCAATGGCGCCAGGTTGCTGGCAGTGAGATCGACGGGAATCGCGGGGGACCCAAGGCGCGAATCGGCGATCTCATTCAGCGTTTCGAGTTGATCGGTGATCCAATCCATCACCGTGCGCGACTCGACGCGCCTGCGGGCGGCGGCAGAGATCGACTGGCGTTGGGCGCGAGGCATATCCAGCGCGTCGCGCAAGCGCTGCACCGTCTCATTCAGATCGGTCGGCGAGATGCCCAGGCACGCGCCGTCGCTCAGCTCTTGATAGACACCAGCATTACGCGAGATGACCAACACTCCGTCGCGCTGGTTGACCACCGCGCCCTCCTTGGCCCCCAGATGCATGCCGTCGATGATCGAGTTGGCGAGCATCACGTCAAACTCACGCATGGCGGCCAGCGCCCGTGCCTGGTTGTTGCCTGAGATGTGCACCACGACGGGTTCGCTGGGCGTGCCGTGCTTGGCGTTGATCTTTTGCGCCAGCGACGTCACCTGACGCGCGTATTGGCGATAGCGCGTCACACCCTCACGGCTCGGCACGAGCAGCATGACGAAACGCACCCCCCCCTTCATCTCAGGGTACAGATCGAGCATCAGATCGAACGCTTGCATGCCGCGCAGGATATTTTTCGTCGGCTCCAGCCGATCCACACGCAAGATCACCTGCCGATCGAAATAGTGCGCAATGGGGGCGAAGCTCCGCTGGGCAGCGGCGCTCGTCGCGGTGGCGCGCACTTGCTCAGGATCGATCGAGATGGGGTACGCGCGCACGATGGTGTGATGGCCGTGCCACGAGATCAGCCCCGCGCTGTGATCTGCGGTCATATACGCATCGGGCACGAATTCTTGGACGCAGCCGATGAAGCTTTGCACGTCTTGTTTGGGCTGAAAGCCGATGACATCGTTGTGAAGCAGACTGGGAATGATCTCGCGGGCGAAACACTCGGGGGCCAGGCGCCAATAGCGCGCCTCTGGCCAGGGAATATGAATGAAATGTCCCATCGTCACGTCGGGCAGGGCGGCGCGCACCATGCCGGGCGTCAGATAGAGGTGGTAGTCTTGCAGCAGCACGAGCGCAGGCTCAGCGGGATCGCACCCGACTTCATCGATGATCGCTTCGGCGACCGCACGGTTCACCGCCTCGTAACCGTCGCGCCAATAGTGCTCGTCATTCGCCGTAAAACTAGGCGAGAGATCGGCGTGAAAGTCGTAATGCTGTAAGAACCACAGCGTGCGGTTGCTGATCTCGTCGTAATGCATGCGATAGACGCGGTCTGGCACCGGCACATAGCGCGTCACGAGCGGCGCGCCCTCCAGGCGCACGGTGCGATGCACGCGCTCGGCGAACGCGCCGCGATCGGTCTCGTCGCCGGCCACGGCGATCCACGTCAGCGGCGATTGCCGCGCGATCGACAAGAGCGACGACGCCAGCCCGCCGCTCGTCTTGCGCGGCATATAGCGCCCATTAGACCAGCGGCTGAATCCTACCGGCCCCCGATTCGAGGCGACGATCAAGCGGCGATCGCGCGGATCACCGGTGGCATCCGAAATGCTTTGAAAGCTTCGCACGGGTGAGCTTCCTTTCATCGCACATGACCAGGGCAAGCACATCATATCTTGCCAATTGGTCCAAAAGGAGTGTGGCAGGGATGGATCTGCTTCGTTCTACAATAGTGAAAAGGGAGTCTTGCGTGAGATCGCAAGCTTTTGCCCCAAAAGCGGATCGGACCGCCACGAATGGGTGTAGCCCAGCGCACGGCGCGCCACGAGCGTGGCCGCATTTCTTTCGCGCTCGGTCGAGCACAGCCTCGAGCACCCATTTCGACAAGACCGCCATGGAAAGTCTACCATAAGACTCCTAGCAAATTCCATACCACCAGACAGAGAGGCGCGCGTATGGCTGTCGAGTCATTTCAGCCTTCGGCATCATCCATCCTTCGCGGCTATCTGCCGATCGGCGATTATGGCCTCATCGGCGATTGTCACACGGCGGCGCTTGTAGCCGCGGATTCATCGATCGATTGGCTCTGCCTGCCTGACTTCGATTCGCAGGCAGTGCTCTCGCGCTTGCTCTCGGCCCCACTGGGGGGCTATCTGGCGGTCACCGAGCCTGATGGCGCACCGGCGTTGGCCGTCGGCCAGCACTATCTGCCCAATACAGCCATCTTACAGACAGAGATCGCTCTGACCACCGGCCGGCTGCTGGTGACGGATTTCATGCCCATCACGGATCACCATCGCATCGGGTCAGAGCACGAAACGTGCGTTGTGCGGCGCATCGAGGCGCTGACAGGCCCGTGCGCCTTTTCGGTGCGGCTCAAGATCGCCCCAGACTACGCCTTGGCCGATCCGCGCATGATGCTCAACACCGAGGGCGTCATGGTGACGGGGGGCCAGGGGGTGATCGTGTTGGGATTCTCTGAGGGCAGCGGGTGTGAGGGCACGCTGGCGAATGAGTCGCTCGGACCATTTCACTGCGAGCGCACGCTGGTCGCGGGCGAGCATTTGACGATGGCGCTGGGCTGGGCCCCGCATCCCTTCCAGGCGAATAAGCTGCGCCGCAGCTTGCGCCGCGACTGGTCGCACGAGCTTGAGCAGACGCGCAATTTTTGGATGCATTGGAGCACCGACACCGAATATTCTGGCCCCCTGCGCCCGACGGTGATTCGCAGCGCGATCACCCTCAAGCTGATGACTTATGCCCCCACCGGCGCGATGATCGCCGCGCCGACTACCTCGCTGCCGGAATTTCTCGGCGGCTCGCGCAATTGGGACTATCGCTATACATGGATTCGTGACGCATCGTTCGCGGCGGGGGCGCTGGCGGCGCTAGGGCACACCGACGAAGCGATCGATTTTGTGCACTGGGTCGAGCACCGCGAGCGCATCAGCGATCGCGAGCTGCGCGTGATGTACGGCATTCGTGGTGAGCGCAACCTGCCTGAGATCGTGCTCTCGCCGCTCGAAGGCTATCGCCAGTCGTCACCCGTGCGCGTCGGTAACGGCGCTGTCGAGCAGCACCAGCTTGACATCAACGGCGAATGGCTGGACTGCGTGGCCCGCATCTATCTGCGTCCCGACGCTCCGTACCCCGACCACTGGCTCTGGTCGCTCATCGACGCCACCGTCACCTACATCTGCGACCACTGGATGGATCCCGACGCGGGCATCTGGGAGGTCCGATCGGGCAAGCAGCGCTTCGTCTATTCGCGCGTCATGTGCTGGGCGGCGGTCGATCGCGGCATCAAGCTGGCGGAGCGCTTTGGCTGGCCGCTCGATATCGAGCGGTGGGAGCGCGTGCGCGAGTTGATTCACGCCGAAGTCTGCGAACATGGCGTGGACCCAGACACCGGCGCGTTTACCATCTCGTATGAGAGCCGGGGATTCGACGCCGCGACGCTGATGATCCCTATCGTCGGCTTCTTGCCGGCGACAGATCCCCGTGTCGTGGCGACAACGGAGCAGATTCGCCGACATCTCACTGACGAGCGGGGATTCGTCTATCGCTATCGCTCATTTGACGATGGAGTGGGCGGGGAAGAGGGAACCTTCGTCATGTGCTCGTGCTGGCTGGCCGAGAATCTGGCCTTGCAGGGCCGGCGCAAAGAGGCGCTCGACCTGCTCAATCGCCTGCTCGATTGTGCTAGCCCGACCGGCATGCTGAGCGAGATGATCGACTCTGACTCAGGCGCGCTGCTGGGAAATTATCCCCAGGCGTTCTCGCATCTGGGGGTCATTCGCGCCGCCCTGGCGCTGGCGCAGACCAGGCAAAGCGGCGTATCACCAATTAGACGACGCTCCGCGAAGTGACGTCAGCAGCTTCAGTCCGCCGGCTAGCGCAGTCCGCTTCACACGACCATCGCCCTCTTTCCATCGTAGTGGAGAGAGCTAAAGGTGAAGGCCCTTGCGCGCGGGACCGAAGTTGGGAAGCTGAGCCAGCACTGGCCTTGCATATGCGGGAAGTGGAACCGGAGGGCACATCTTATCGTCTGATCACGGGAGCCGCACCCGCGTGGGATTGAATCGAGCGGATATGTCAGGGAATGCTCGTCAGAGCAAAGAGGAGAGGCACTATGGCTGATCACTATCGCTCACAGAGGCGTGTGCCCCGCATGGCGGCGCTCGCCGCGCTCGCCGCCCTGTTCGTTGCCGGCTGCGGCGTCACGATGACGACAACGACGCCCGCTGGCGCAGCGGCGAGCGCCACCGCAACCGCCTCGTCGTCAGGCACCCCCGGCGGCGTGACCAAATATGCGACGGGCTGCCCCGAGGCGACGCAGAGCGTCACGTGGCCCAGCGCGCCTACTGTCATCGTCACCAGCCATATGAATAACGGCACCGTATCGGTCAAAGTCGGTCAGACGGTTGAAGTGGATCTGCCTTTTGGCCACGCCTATCAGCTCATGCCCGGCACGAGCGGGTCTGTCCTGCGCCTCGACGCGCCCGCCGGCTATGGCGACGCCGCGAAACAGGCATGCGTCTGGCATTTCACCGCGACGCAGGCCGGCGGCGCCCAGCTCACATACACGGTTGGTCCTGTCTGCATCGGCCACGAGCAATGCCCGCAATATCTTGGCACATTCAGGATTAACGTGTCGGTCAGTGGATAGCACGGCCAGCGTCATACGGCGCCAATCGAGATGACCCCCATATCGCCTGGGATGAGCGGCTGCACCGTGACGGTATACATCGGCGCGCCGCTCGCCGAGACACTGGTGGTGTCTCCATTCGCGCCCTGCCAGATGAGCGCGTAGGTCACGCCGGGCATGGCCCCGCCGATGGAGAAATCGCCGTGGATGTCAGTGGTGGCCGTGAGTCGCTGGCCGCTGGCCTGAAAGACGCCTGAGTCACTCGTATAGCGCCACTGGCTCACCAGGCTCACGCTGACATGTTGGGCGGGTGATCCTTGCCAAAGCAGCTGGCCCCGCACGGTTTGCGGCGCCGCCAACGCCCCGGCGGCGCTTTCAGCCCCCGGCGTGCCGCCAGCGAGCGTCACGGCCTCTTGCCATTTGACGCGAGCGTCAGTCAAGTCGCCGTTCCGCTCATAGGTATGTCCCCAATTCCAGAGCAACGCGCCCAGCGCTGCTCGCGCGCCGTCTTGCGTCGCGCTTTGGGGGGCGCGCAAGGCGATCGTCAGCTGCTCCTGCGCTTGGGCGAAGGCGTCTTGGCTCAGCAACGCCTGGCCCCAGGCGAGGCGCGCACTGGCGACTCCGGCGTCGTCGCCCTCGTGGCGCATGAGAGTGATGGCGCGGGCATAGTCTCCCTGGTGCTCAGCTTGCGCCGCCTGCAAGCCGTCGATCTGTTGCGCGACGCCCAGAGCGGCCACCCCGACAAGACAGAGCATCACCGCGACCGCGACGGGCGCGCTCAGTCCGCGCCAGCTCTGGTGGGCGTTGCGACGACTGACCAGCCAAACGCCGAGAAATAGCGTGCCCACCAACCCCAAGCGCCCGATGATCGTCAGCGCGTCAGAGGCATACTGCGTACTATGGGTCATTGCCCAGCCGACCGTTACCAGCACAGCGATTAGCCAGATCCACCACAGGCTGGCGCGATTGTGCCGCGCGCTCGCCTGTGGCTGTGACGACGGATCGGTGCGCATGCCTGGCGAATCGGCGCTGGCGCTCCAAGCCATATGGATCTCTCGCGCGCGCCTGGCGTCGTCTGGCGCCATCTCACGAGGAGCGGACTGGGCGCTCGTCGCTGGTCGTTGCGTGGCGGGCGGCGCGCCAGCGGCGGCGAGCAAAGAGTGCAGGCGGGCGTCCTCGATCGCGAATCGTGCCGGAGCCGTGACGGCGCGCATGGGGAGCGCGTCAGCGAGCGTCTCGCCGCACCAGGCGCACATGCGTGACCATTGCGGCTGGGTAAAATGGCAGCGCGGACATTGTCGCAGACCCATAGGTCGCAGCTCCTTGCGCGATGACATGGCTGGTGGCCATGATCGGTGGAATCTTGCTCCCTTCACTCTGGTGAGAGGGGGGAGATAGGGGGGAGATGTCCATGACGGGATCTCCAGCGCCACAAACGCAAGCGACACGCCGAAATCAGCATCGAATGCTCGGCCTGTGTACGAATTCGAGCTATCAGGCGCTATCGCATGTTATCATGCCTCGCTGCTTCGTTATAAAGAATAGGTGCACAAACGTGTCTTTCTTGTCCGGCTGGATATCCTAAGCCCCAAAGGTGCCTGCCTCATTGCCGGCTATGCACAGTGCGCACCACATGCGACAAAGCCCCTCCATGCAATGGTCCGCCGCATGTTGTGTCGTTGTATTTTTGGCTTGTCCGGACGATTCGTTCGCGATCCCGATGAGCCAACCAGTGGGAATCGAGGGAAGATCGAGTCATGCGAGGACTCTCAGGCTCACGACGCAAGATGATCGGGGTTGCCGGTGTCAGCGTGATCGTGCTGGCTATCATTGCCAGCGCGGTTTTCGTTAAAGTAATCGCCGCGCCGCAGCCATCGAACCCCTTGCAAGCGTTACCCCTGAGCACGCTCAGCGTGCCCAGGGGGGCAGTGCGCGTCGGTGACCATCCAACCAGCGCGACCATGACCATCGAGGTCTCGTTCAAAATGAGCGCGCAGGCGTTGAGCGATTTGAACGCGATTTCTTCACCGACAAGCCCGCAATATCGCCACTTCTTGCCTCAAGGCGCCTTCGATCAGCGCTACGCTCCGGCGGCGTCCGTGCGCGACAGCGTGAGCAGCTATATGGCTTCGCATGGCCTGAAGGTTGCGCCGGTCTATGAGGGTAAGGGGAGGGTGAATCCTTTCTTGCTCCGCGCGACCGGTACGACCGCGGCGGTTGAGGCGGCGTTTCACACATCACTCGCGGACTATCGCATGCCTAACGGTCGCGCGTTCTTCCAGAATACCTCCGCCGTGCGGCTGCCGGCGAGTCTGGCGAGCAATGTGGCTGGTGTGGTCGGCCTGACCAACCTGCACCACCTGAACCCTGACTATGTGACCACGCGCAGCGCCGCGCAACGCGCCGGCAGACCCGCATTCACGTATGGTGGCGGCCCTGGCGGCAGCGGCTTGACTCCTTCGCAAATCACCAGCATCTATGGCGCCCAGGCGATTTATCACGTCGGCGCCAGTGGCAAGGGCGCTGGCGTCACGATGGCTGTCTTCGAGCTGTCGGGCTATACCCGCCAGGACATCACGGCCTATGAGACGCAGTTTGGCCTGCCCCACGCCGGCATCACGGATTCCACCGTCGACGGCGGTCCGCTGAATCCTCAGCTGCCTCCGGGTGACACCGTTCTTGCCGCGCCGGACTATAGCGGCGACATCGAGGTCGAGGCCGACGTCGAGACGCAGCTCGCGGTAGCGCCCGATGCCAGCAACGTCATCGTTTACAACGCGCCAAACGACTTTCTGGGCCTCGGCCCGGTCGACGAATACTATCAGATCGCGGCTGACGACAGCGCCACCTCGATTTCGACCAGTTGGGGCGCTTGCGAGCAAGACGCGACATTCGGCATGGCCGTCGCCGAGTTTGGCGCCTTCCTGCAAATGGCCTTGCAGGGTCAGACGATCTTTGCCGCCGCTGGCGACACGGGCGCGTTTGACTGCCTGCGTGGCAGCGGCAACCTTGCTTTCGCTGTGGACGATCCGGCGTCGCAGCCATTCGTGACCGCCGTTGGCGGCACGTCTTTCGGCACGTTCGACCCGGTCAGCAATCCCACCCCCTCATACCCGACTGGCCACGAGACTGTGTGGAATCCGCTCAGCCAGTGCGATGCGTCCAATCCCACCAACTGTAATTTCTTTGGAGCTGGTGGTGGCGGCAACTCAGCCTTTTGGGGCTGGAGTGATGGCAAATACACCAATTATCAGAGCGGTCAGGGTGTCATCAGCAGCTATACGCAGTACGGCGGACCAGGCGGCACCGGCTATTGCCAGCAACAAGACCTGGCCAGCCAGCCGTGCCGCGAGGTGCCCGACGTCTCGGCCAACGCCGACGAGTTCACGCCCTATGCTGAGTACTGCACCGGCAACCCGTTGACGAATAGCACCTGCGCGTCCTTCAGCAGCACGCTGACCCCCCCGGGCTGGTTCGGCATCGGCGGCACCAGCCTCGCCGCCCCGCTGTGGGCGGGCATCATCGGTCTGTGGAGTAGCTATCACGCCGGTAATAGCAAGCATTTCGGCTGGGCCGTGCGTAGCCTCTATGGGTTGTTCCACCATGTGAACACCTATGGCATCTACTTCCACGACATCACCGGGGTCAACCAGGCTCCCAACAACAATGGCTATTTCCCGGCGACGCCTGGCTATGACATGGCCACCGGCATCGGCTCGCCGAACATCTCGAACATCGCCACCTCTAATCCTTACGCTCTTCGTGCGCTTACGTATTCCCGCTAAACACTGGGGGCGGGCTTCTCTGCTTGTGTGGCGCGCCACCCCTTTGCTGTCTCGGCCCTCTGCTCGCCGTCGCCAGCACCCTTGACCTTGCCCACATAGATGCGTGCTGTGCTCCACAGGACGCCGAAGATCTCATCGCTCCGCATAGGAGCGCGCGGCGGGAACCTGCGCGATCGTGCGCTCGGGATAGCGGATGGCGGTCAGCGCGCCGCCAAAACAGCAGCCGGTGTCGATGTCGATCGTCCCGTTGACGAATTCGGGGGAATCGACGACGACGTGCCCGTACACGATGAGCGGGCTGTTGGGGCCGGCGTGGCGCTCGACGGCCCAGTTGCGGCGAATCGGCGTGCCGTCGCGATCGAAGCCCGCCACGTCGCCATACAGGCAGAATGACGCGATATGGCGATCCCAACGCCCGATCATGTGCTCTTGAATGCCGGCATGGGTGACGACAAGCCGTCCGCCGTCGAGCAGCAGATAGCTGGGCGCGTTGCGCAGCTGCGCCAGCAGCCGCTCGCGCAAGAGCGTCTGTTGCGGCTCTGGCAGCGCCGCGATCTCGTCGATCGTCGCGCCCAGCCCCCGGCTCACGCGCACGGGCCGACCCATCAGCCAGCGCATCAGCTTGTTGTCGTGGTTGCCGGCGACGGCCAGCGCGTGCCCTGCCTCGCACATCGCCAGCACCGTCTGCCACACCGCGACGTTCGCCGGGCCGCGATCCGCCAGGTCGCCCACGAAGATCGCGCGCCGCTTGTACGGATGGCTGAAGGCGCCGTGCCGCTCGACATAGCCGAGGTCGGCCAGCAGCGCGATCAGCTCGTCGTGGCAGCCGTGCACGTCGCCGATGATGTCGAATGGCCCGGCGTCGTTTTCGGGGATGAACGCGCCCACGCGCACCACCAGCCGGTCAATCTCATCCGGCGAATGTACGATCGTGATGGAGCTGAACCCCTCGTCGCACAGCACGTGCAGCGCCTGTTGCAGCGCCTGGCGCTGGTCGCTGAGGACGCTCTGGGGCACGTGGCGCAGCCGCAGATCGTTCCAGTGACGCTGAATGTCGGCGCCCAGATCGAAGGCGATGGCTACGATGGGGCGGTGATAGCTGGCGGCGTCGCGCAGCAGATCGGCGCGGGCGCTCGCGTGCAGCGCGGTGGAATCCGCCACGGTCAGCAAGCCGCGCTTGAGCCGATCTTGAATGATGCGGTGAAAGAGGCGAAAAGCGTCGCGGCTGGCTTCCTGATCGTTTTCGTCGTCGGCGATCAGCGCGCGGCAGTGGTCCGACGAAACGATCTGGGTCGGCTCGAAATGGCGCGCGGCCCAGGTGCTCTTGCCCGACGCCGCCGGGCCGATGAGCACCACCAGCGCCGACGGCGGCACGTGCAGCGCGATCTCGCCGCTGGCCACGTCATCTGCCCGAAATGCGTCACTCATCAAAAGTAGCGGCATGGGGACCCCTGTGCTCACGCATGGGGAGGAAATGCCACCCACCCGCAGTGGACTGTCCTTTCTCTCTGGTCCCCTTGCGGGGGCTGGCTTTTTAGTGGGAGCCAGCCAACCCCGCGCACGGTTGCCCGTGCGGTAACGTCTCCCTCGACATAGTTATGGAGTGGTTTCAGGTGGCAACAGCACTGGCCTCACCCCGTCAGACCTGTTTAACCATTGCCCGCAAAGCGTGGGACTGGGGCGCCATCCCACGGTGCCTATACATTCACTCCTAACGTAGGATTTCCGCAGCCTTTGGGAGTACCAGCGTTCAGCGCTGGCAGACTGTTTCCTCCTGAGTCTGGTCAGGTCCAGGCTTGCTTGCACACGCCCCCGCCTTCCAGGCGTGGGGTACCTGACCGCCATCGAAGCATTCGTATCTCGTCGCGGGAAGGTGTGCTGTCAGTATATCAGACGCCCTGGCATCGGGTCAACGGCAGCTCAATGCCGAACTTCACTGCCGCTTGCCCACCTTGGGCGTGGATTGCTGGCGTGACGCGGCGGCGCGATCGAGCAATTCGGCGGCGTTGCGCTCGGCGGCATCGGTGGCGACACCGCCGAGCATCTGCGCCAGCTCGCGCAGGCGCTCCTCAGAGTCCAGCGCGCTGACGACCGTGGTGGTGCGCCCGTGGCTGACGCGCTTGGCGACGTGCCAGTGTTGATCGCCAAAGGCCGCCAGCTGCGGCAGGTGCGTCACACAGACTACCTGGTGGTCGCGTCCCAGCCGCCAGAGCATCTCGCCCACTACCTGCCCCGTCAGACCGCCGATCCCCGCGTCCACCTCATCGAAGATGAGCGTGGGCGTGGCGTCGGCGCTGGCCAAGATCGACTTGAGCGCCAGCATCAAGCGCGACGTCTCTCCGCCAGACGCTGTGCGCGCCAGCGGTCGCGGTGGCTCGCCTGGATTCGGCGCGATGAGGAACTCTATCCGGTCGATGCCCGCTGGCGTGATCGCCACCCTCTCATTTTCCATCGAGGCGGGCACGCCGTCGTCAGCCGGCTGCCGCTCGATGCGCACCAAAAAGCGCGCCTGAGGCATATTGAGCGTGTCGAGCGCGCGCTCCATCGCCGCTGACATCGCCTCGGCGGCACGCTGGCGCGCGGCGGAGAGTGTGGTGGCCAGCGCGCCCAGCCGCACGCGGTCGCGCTCGATGATCGCCTCCAGCTCGGCGGCGCGCTCGTCGCGGTGCGCGATCCCCGCCAATTCGGCGGCGGCGGCCTCACCAAACGCCAGCACATCCTCGATCGTCGCGCCATATTTGCGCCGCAGCCGCGTCAGGCGGTCCAGCCGCTCCTCGATCGCGGCCAGGCGCGCGGGGTCAGCCTCGGCGCGCTCAGCATAGTCGCGCAGGCTCGCGGCGACATCTTCCAGACGGAAGCGGCAATCGTCCAGCGCCGCCCGCGTTTCGGCCAGCGACGGATCCATCCGCGCCAGATCACCCAGCGCGCGACCGGCCGCCGCCAAGAGATCCAGCGCGCCGGGGGACTCGTCGTCCTGCGCGCCGGTCAGCGCGGCGTGCGCCGCCTGGCTCTCGGCGCGCAGCTGCTCGGCATTCATTAACAAATCGCGCTCGCGCTCCAGCTCGTCGATCTCGCCCAATCGCAGCCGCGCGGAGGCGATCTCATCCACCTGGAAGCGCAACAATTCGGCGCGTCGCTCTAGCGCCCGCTCGTCCGAGCGCAGCGACACCAGCTCGCGGCGCATCGCCTGCCACGCGCGCACCGCCGCGCCGAGCGCCTGCCGCTGTGGCAACAGATCGGCATAGCGATCGAGATAATCGACGTGGCGCTCAGGCCGCAAGAGCGCGAGGTGCGCTCCCTGGCCATGCACGTCAACCAAGAGCGCTCCCAGCTGCGCCAGCGTGCCCACCGGCACGGCGCGGCCATTCACGCGCGCGACGCCGCGCCCTGACACCACGATCTCGCGCGCCACGATCAGCGCGCCGTCGTCGCTCTCCAGTCCCGCGTCGCGCACCAGCGCCGCTAGCTGCCGCCGGGGATCGGGCCGCTCGCCGCTCCCAGCGAATTCCGCGTCGTCGCAAGGCAACTCGGCGTCGAGCGCCGCCCGCGCGCCAGGCAGCCAAGACAGCATGAAGATCCCCTCGATCGTGGCCCGGCTGGCGCCCGCGCGTACCACGTCAGGTCCCACGCGCTCGCCCAAGAGCGCGCCGATGGCGTCGAGCACGATCGATTTGCCCGCGCCCGTCTCGCCGGTGAAGATGACCAACCCCGGCGACAGGCGCAGCTGCACCCGCTGAATGATAGCGAAATCGACGATCGTCAGTTCTTCAAGCATAGCTTTATTGTAGAACAATAGTCAGATGGCGGGGACACCTCCACACCCCACGTAGAGGGTGGAAAGCCCCTGCGCGCGCCGCTTCACGCTGCGGAGCATCTCCAATCACTCCGTCTCGCCCGTCGCGATGAGGCGCGAGTACCAATGCCCGCTCTCTTTGATCGTGCGACGCTGCGTCGCAAAATCGGTGTAGATCAGCCCGAAGCGCGGAAAGAAGCCACGCACCCACTCGAAATTATCCAGCAGCGACCAGATGAAATAGCCTTTGAGCGGCACCCCGCCAGCCAGTGCGTCGAGCGCCACCCCAATGTGATCGCGCAAGTAGGCGATGCGCCGCGGGTCGCTCACGACACCGCCGGGTCCAGGCGCGTCGGGAAATGCCGCGCCGCTCTCGGTGACGTAAAGGTCGTGGCCGGGATAGTCCTCGTGCGCGCGTCGCAGCCAATAGGCCAGCCCCTGAGGATATTGCTCCCAACCCATGTCGGTCAGATCGTCCGTAGCGGGTGGCACGACCTCGAAGCCGGGCATCGGCGAGAGGGGCGTCGCGCGCACCAGTTGGCGAATGTAATAATTTACGCCGATGAAGTCCGTGGGCGCGCCGATCGTCGCCAGATCGCCGCCATGCACCAAATCGAGCGGCATCATCGCGCGCAATTCGACGGGGTATTCGCCACGCAGCACGGGGTCCAGGCAGATGCGATTAGTAAAAGCGTCAGCCAGCGGCACGACCTCGACATTGAGGGCGTGGTCATCCACCGGCTCAACCGCCGCCAGGCTAAAGGCGACGCCAGCCCGCGTCTCGCGCACCTCGGAGCGGATCGCTTGCAGCGCCAGCCCGTGCCCCAGCAGCAGATGATGCGCCACGGGGAAATAGTGCTCGTAGCCTTTCAGCCCCGGCGCGTGCGACCCCTCGACATATCCGTTATAGACGTTGATGAACGGCTCGTTAAGCGTCACCCAATGGCGCACGCGGTCGCCCAGGCGGCGCGTGACCACGGCGGCGTAATCAGCCAGAGCGCGCGCTGTGTCGCGGTTCAGCCACCCTCCCGCGTCTTGCAGTGTCTGGGGCAGATCCCAATGATAGAGCGTGATGAAAGGCACGATGTCGCGCTCCAGCAGCCCGTCCACCAGCCGGTCATAGAAGTCCAGGCCAGCGGCGTTGACAGTGCCGCGCCCCGACGGCATGACACGCGGCCAGCTCATCGAGAAGCGATAGGCTCGCGCGCCGAGATCGCCCATCAGCGCCACGTCGTCGCGCCAGCGGTGATAGTGATCGCAGGCGACATCGCCTGTCTCGCTGCGCTCGACAGCGCCAGGGGTGTGGCAAAAAGTATCCCACACCGAGGGGCCGCGACCGTCCTCACTGACGGCGCCCTCGATCTGATACGCGGCGGTGGCCGTCCCCCACAGGAAATCAGTGGGGGCGCGTGTCGTGCTCATGGGTGCATTATCCTCATCGCCAAAGTGCGCGCCAGGCAATGACGCGCTTCATGGTGATTATAGCAGGTGCGGCGACCAGCGTGCGGCGTGGCGTGCTCGACTCTGCGCGATGCGCGACAGGAGCCGGGCAATGAGATGTGTGCTATGGCTTATCGGGTGAACTTCAGCTTTTGCGCATTTTGTCGATCTGTTTGGTAATCAGAGAACCTGTTTGCTGGGATGGATCAGGAAGCATCTTGTTCCGTGGAACCTGCCTGGCTATAGGGTTCGTCCGCTCACTCACTTCAGCGCGATTCGGACACCGTGACAGGTGAGACGCGATCGCGGCTGCATGTGCCGGATGGCACCAAAATATGCGGGAGGATCTTTCCATGCGTCAGTCCATGACTCGCTCGTCGGTCGCTGGGTGGTCTCGACTTAGGGTGGTGGGGATCACGCTGCTGGCCCTGGCGTCACTCACTTTTTTCTTCTCGTCGTCCGCGCGGGCCGCGACGGACAGCAGCCGTTTTTCCGTGCAACTCGACAGCCCGGCTGCGGTTCGCATCATCACCAAGCTCCAGGGCACGGTCACCTGCGTTGGCTGCGGCACGAATGGGGTAAACGTGACCTTTCCTTCCACTCCAGGCTATGTCTATTACACCTATGTCAGCGGCTCTGGCGCTATCATCAGCCCTGACGGCTACATTCTGACCGCCGACCACGTGGTCGACGCGACGAACAACACCGAGGCTCAAAACGCCATCTTGCAGCTGGCCATCAATGATTACGCAACTCAGCAAGGCATCTCGCAAACCGATGCCGCGAATGTGTTTCAGAGCTTATCCGCGCAGATCAACGTGCAGGTGCAGGCGACAACCTCCACGGTCTTTCTTTCCACTTCCTATCTCGGACAGCTGCAAAACACCGCACAGGTCAGCACCTATGCGGTGACGCGCATCGTGGCCAACTCGACGCCTGATAAGCAAGACACCGCCATCATCAAGATCGAGGCGCACGATCTGCCGTTCATCACCCTTACGTCAGGCAGTACCATTCAGATCCAGGATAACGTCACCGCCATTGCTTTCCCTGGTGACGCCGACTACGTGGCTAGCGGCAGCTTCGTGGATCTGCTGAATCCCACGCAAAGTGATGTGAATACGATCAATAGCTTGCTCAGTCCCTCGGTCAACACCGGCCAGATCACCGCAAAAAAGACACAGAGCGACGGCACCCTCTTTTACGAGGTCAACGGCATCGCCTCCGCCGGCAGCAGCGGCGGCCCGGTCATCAACGACCAGGGCAGCATCGTCGGATTCGTCGATGCCGGCCCGATCACTGATCGCTTGACCTATTTGATATCGAGCGACATCGCCGGCGAGTACGTCAAGCAGGCAGGTGTTTCAGGGCCGCAGTCCGGAGCATTCATGACGCTCTGGAAGAAAGCGCTGACAGAATATACCTCTACGGGCGCATGCCATTGGACGAGCGCGAAGCGCGACCTGACGAGCCTGCACACGCTGTATCCGCTCTTCGGCGCTATCCAATCGTATCTGCAAACGGCTACGCAAAACGCGACGCCCAACGAATGTCCCGCGCCTTCTTCAAACGCGGGAGCGATTGTGGCCATCATTCTGATCTTGCTCGCAGCGGGGGGCGCCGGAGGTTATTTCTACTACAATTCACGTCGCAAGCAAACCTTTGCTCCCGCCGTTGTGGGATCGGGCATGCCACCCTATCTGTCGAATCCTTATCTCTCCTCGCCTTATAGCGGAGGCGCGTCGCAGCCATCGGTACCTGGCGTGCCGCCACCTCTGGGCATGCCGCAACAGGCATCTGGGCCACTTCCGGAAACTCCACCGTCTGGCGGGTTGCCACCTATCACCGGCCAGCACGTCTCGGCGCCCGCCGATGAGCGCTATTGCCCACAAGGGCACGCGGTGAGCGATCCAGACGCTCAATTCTGCCCGAAGTGCGGGGCTTCGCTGCCCCCAGCGAGTGGCCCAGCACAATAGAGTCTTGCCGCCTGGCTCAGCGAGATGCCGCGCGATCTCTGGCGTTCCGCTGAGCCAGGTCAGCGCATATGGAAGGGCGTTATGTCTACGATCAAGATCATGGCGGCTGGGCGGAATTGCACCCCCTCTATCGAACTGGACCCATGTCACCCTGAAAAGCGAGCAATTCCCAGGGATTTCGGGGAAAATAATTTTTCCAGCGGCGGCACGAGTTATGCGCCATTTGCATTGTGTTGCCATGTTAGCATCCTTCGCCGCGTTTCACGAGTGCTCGCGTCGAAATTCACGACTGGAGAAACGATACCATGCAACCGAATAGTCCTGCTCAGCCGGTTGGAGTCGCTCCAACCCGGGTCCAGAGCACAACATCAGTCTCGACCGCCGATCGCGTTGCCCTGGTGATTTATGTCCTTTTTGGCATTCTCGAAGGGCTTATCGCGATCCGCATCCTCCTCAAGCTCCTGGCCGCCAATCCTATCGCGGGGTTCTCGTCCTTCATCTACAACCTCACCGCGCCGTTCGTCGCCCCTTTCAACAGCGTATTCGCCACCCCCACCACACATGGGAGTATCTTTGAGTTCTCGACGCTCCTGGCTCTCATTGTGTATGCCCTGGTCGGGTGGGGCATCGTGCGTCTGATGCAGGTGTTTGGTCATCAGCAGACAACAGTGACGAATTCTTGAGATCAAGGTCGAGAGCGAGGCGCTTCGTCGCTCTCGCTTCGAGCCGGCAATCCAGATGGCAGGCAATCAGGGTGTATGGATGGCGCTCGCGATGGCGAGTGCCATCCACCTTTTACATCAAATTTACAGTCGTCGAGATAGACCGCGCCTCACGCCGGAGTGCCGACGAGCTGCCTCGTCGTGCCCTGGATTGCGCGCCTCGCTTCCAGAGATCATATCGGACGCCCCTGAGCAAGGCACTTGGCAAGTGACTCATTTAGTTCTATAGTGTGATCATTGAGAAATAACATGGCTCTTCATAGCTGCCCGGCTGGTTGACATCATGGACGAAAGGAAGTGCCGCATGCGCTGTTCTGGCTGTGGTCAGCCGCTCGAAGCTGACACGACCGTTTGTCTGCGCTGTGGCACGCCTGTGCCCAGCGATATCGTGGTTCCCGACGCTCCGAGTGAGGATCGCCCGTCAGTTGTCGGTTGGCCGTCACTTGGCGCCTTTACCAGCCCATATGGCAACTATGCGACGGCTGAGGCGCCCCCACCTCCCCTTTATTACAGCGGTGGTGGGACGTATGGCGCAACGGCGTATCCCATGCCGCTGCGCCGGTGGGAACGATGGCGCGTCAACTTGGCGGTCGGCGTATTCGCCACTCTGGTTCTGGCGCTCGGTTTTAGCGCGCTTGGCTATGCCTATGCCCACAATCTAAAGAGCGCCCCCTCCACCATGACCGGCACCGGGCAATTGGGGAATACGCTCTTGGACGGCACGAATTGCCAATTGCCGCATGCCAACCCCACCGCTGCGGCAAATCTGGCCAATGCGCAATTGACCTCGGGTCTGCGCGACGAAGCGGATGGCAATTATGAGCCGATCGACAATAAGTCGGCCTTTGCCGTCGGTCAGACCGTCTTCAACACCTTCACGGTGGCCACCGACGCCAGCGCAAATGTCGTCGCGGATTGGTGCTGGGGCAAGCTAGGCCAAACGGCGTCCTTTACACTGTATGTCACGCACGATCGCAACGTCACGGGCTATTTCAAGCTGAATGACCTGAGCAGCGAAGCCGTCGGCGAAGCGGTGCTGGTCATTCGCTGGAATCAGGTGCCGGCCTACGTTATCACCTTTAGCGTGACGCAAGCGTCGCCGACACCTACACCCACTACTCGCCCCGCCAAAGGATAACGCATGTCCCTCACGCATCTCTTGACGCTGGCGGCTGCCACGTCGCGGCCATCCACGCACGACGCTTTGGTCATCTTCGCACTGGCCTCCGTGATCTTTTGCTCGATGAGTTTCTTGGGCATGGCGATCGTCATTAACCGCCAATGGAGCAAAGCTCAGCGCGATGCCGACAATAAGCTGTCAGAGCCTCGGCTCCCAGTGCGTCGTCAGATCTGAGTCCTCCGTCTTTCGATGCTGATCCCGCATGCCGTCCGGCACGGGCGCGTCGCTTTCTTGCCCTGGATCTCGCACCGGCAACAGAATGCGAAACGTCGTGCCACTGCCGGGGATTCCCGTGCTCTCGACCCAGATCTTGCCCCCCATCGATTCGACCAGCGAGCGCGCGACGTGCAATCCCAGCCCCGTGCCGCGCACCGGGCTGTTGAGATCGCGCTCCAGCCGCACGAATCGCTCGAAGACCTTGGGCTGGTCCGATAGTGGAATGCCCGCGCCCCAGTCGCGCACAATAACCTCGACGGCCTCCGCGTCGAAGCGCTGATGCGCTGAGACCAGCACTGGAGAATCAGGCGGAGAATATTTGAGCGCGTTGCTCATCAGGTTGCTGAGCACGCGATTGAACGCCTGAGGATCAGCCCACATTTTCAGCCCCGCCTCGCAGCGGATGATGATGCGACGCTGATAGCGATCGAAGGCCATATCGACGCTGGATGCATTTTGTTGCAAGGCCGCCAGCACATCCATCAGCACCGGACGAACCTTGGCGCGATTGACGCTGTGCTGGTCGGCTTCGAGCAGCGTCGTCATCATCCGCTCCAGCTCGTCGCCCGATCGACTGGCGCTGTCGATGAAGTATGCGACATCCTCTGGCGCGGCATGGCGGCCCTCAGGCCCCATTTCGCGCAGCAGCTCGATATAGCCGAGCAGGCTGGTCAGTGGCGTGCGCAGCTCGTGGTGTGTCGTCATGATGAACTGATCTTTGAGCTGATCCAACTCTTTTTGTTGTTCGAGCGCCTGTCGCAGATCGACCAAAACGCGCGCGTAATCGAGAGCGAGCGCTCGCCGCTGTGTCAGGGCTAAGAGCAGGCTGCGATCCGTAACTGAATAAAAAAACTCATCGTCGCGCTCGCCCAGCGTCAAAAAACCAATCAGGTCGTCGCGCAACACCATCGGCACGAATAATTCCCATCCTTCGGCGGGGTCGACGTCGGGCCGCACATTGGGCAGCACCGGCAAGATGACCTTGGTCGGGCGCAGCGTCACCTCCTCAGCGGAGATGACCGCGCCACGCATGCGCAGCATTTCCGGCACGGGATGATTGCTATCGAATATGGTCAGCGGCGCGCTGGGGGTCACATCATCACGCACGCGCGCGAATTGCCCCGTGTCGGGATTCGCGACAAACAGCGCTGCCTGGCGCACCGGCAATGCCAGCTTGACCTCGCCGATCAACTCAGTGGCGATCTCAGCCGGGTCGGCGACGCCTGAGCTTTCCGCCGCGCGCTTGAGAATACGGCGGTAGCGCCGAACTTCGGGAAAAAACAAAGCTTCGGTCATCTGGCTCATGATCGCTTGGATGGCTCCGCTGAGCAGCGCGAGCACCAATAGAGGCACAAAGAGCAGCGCCGCCGCTGCCGCCGGCACTTGAAAAAAGACTGAGGTCGCGATGAGCAGCGCGGACGCGACGATCGCCAGCCCCAGCACGCGCAGCCCGCGCTCGGTCGTGCGGCGCACCAGCGAATCGACGCCCAGCAGATCGCGCCTGAGCACTACGAAAGCCAGCGACAGGGGCAACGCGACGACCGTGATTGCCGCGACCTGCCCCGCGATTACTGTAGTGGTGTGAAAGGCCAATGGCGCGACACCGAGGATGAGCAAGGGCACGAGACCGACGATGGCGCCAATCCCCAAAATGCGCGCGTAATCGCGGCGCTGGCCAATCGCTGGCGCAAAGCTGCCGACAAGCAGCACAAGCAGCGACACTACTATGGCCAGCAGGAGCACCCACGTCCTCACCAGTGAGTGAATCTCAGCGAGCTGTGGCAGTTGCAGCCAGACTTCCAAAGCATAATTCAACCCCAGCAGACACCCCAGCACGGGCAGGCCAATGACGGTGCCGCGATCGATCCACCTCAGCACGCGCCTGTGCGCCGCCGGCTCAGGCAGCACGATGCGCCAGAGCAGCGAGGCGAAAAAAGGTGGCGCCACAAGCGAGGCCGCGATGATCTCGATCGGACCAAACACCAGATCGCCTTGCAAGTTTGCCGGCAAAAACGCAAAGGCCACCGTCAGCCCCCCAAGCGCCATCACCGCGCGCCCGACGAGCTGGCGCTGCGTCGCGTGCAGGGCGATGAGCACCGCCATGAGCGCGCTCACCAGCGCGATGATGAGATAGATAATGACTTGTAGCGGCGTGGCGGGCGACAGTCTGGAACGGGTGCTTTGGAGCAAAGAGCAGGTGTTGTTCGTCGCGAGATAGAGTGTGATCGCGCTGTTGAGGTCGCTCGTCTGTGTCGCCGACTCGACATAGTGTTGCTGGCCGTCGCGCGAGACATAGGCGCATATGCGCGCCCCAGCGGCAAGATTCGTGCCTTGCGCCTCGCTGCCCAAAACCACGCCGTCTATCCGCCAGGCGTAGAAATAGGGCAGGCAGTCTTGATTGGGGGCGCACGAGACCGTCCCTGTGAAGACAATCGGCCCCTGAGGTCCGAGCGGTGAGAGCCTCAGGCCCCAAGTGCCGGGCTGGCCCGCCCAGATAATCAAGCCTTCCATGATCACAGCGGCCAGCACGACCACCAGCATGCCCACAAAAAAGCGCCGGCGCCAGCGCACGCCTGGCGTGATGTGTGGACGGCGTCCGCCCGCGCGCGAGATGACCGGCCCTTCGCGCGTCATAGGGATCCTCTCCGCGTTGGCAACAACCAATCAAGCCAATCCGCGCGCACTCCATAATCAGTGGCCAGGCGCGCCATCGTCTCGCGCGCCTGTGAGCGGTTGACCGCCATCATGACTTGAATGAATTGCTGTGCCGCCGACGGCGCATCTCCCTCGATGAGAGAGCCGCTCCTGGCCAACTCGGCTTCCATCACCAGAATGGGCGTCTTTTTGCCGCGCTCGCGGTCGCTTTTGCTGGTGGTCGCTGAGACATCGCCGGCATCGTTGGCGAGCTGCATCATGACGCCCAGGTGCCGGCCCAGCTTGCCGAATTTGCTCGCGATGTCCGTCGCCTGCCGCTGCCGGTCGGGATTGCCGCTGGCTCCGGTCAAAGCGCCCATTTCCAGCAATAAGCCGATGAGCGTGCCGGATTTGCGCTCAGTGACGCTCATCGCTTCATCCATTGAGATCGACGCGCGACCCTCATGTAAGATGTCGAGATATTGGCCGCTCGCGGCCGTCAACAACGCGGTTGTCACCAGGTCGTGCAACGCCGAGCGCAGCTTTTCGGGGGTGTGCGCGTCACCGATGGCCGCGCGCGCCAGCTCGAGCAGCGTGGCCGCGAGCTGCACCGCGAGCGGCACTCCCAGCTCAGCCACCAGCGCACCGTCGCCGTCCTGAATGTCGTCGATGAGGTCACATCCGATGCCAAGAAATTCCGCCGCCGCCGCCACCGGGGCCACCGCGCGCCATGACGCCATCGGCGCCCCTGCCGCGTCAGCGCCCGCCGCTCCCGCGTGTGCCAACACCACCAGCAGCGACCAGAGCAGACGGTCCTCCGCAGTCACCGGGTGCCCGGTCGCCGCGCGCGAGCCGAGCAGCTTGCCGCGCACGCGCAATGCGCGCCAGAGCGCGTCGAGCAGCGGGGGCGTCATGCCCTGGCGCACGACCGTTTCGACGAGCCGGCGCGCCGCCAACCGCAAGCGCCGGCCCAGCTCAGCCGCGATCGGCTCGGTGGGGGGCCAGCTCGCTATCGCTTCATGCTGATCTATCGTCATCACACGTGCGGCGCGGAGACCCCGTGCTCCAGCACTGGGGAGGAAGCGCCGCCCACCTGCGGGCGGACCGTCTTTTCTTTCTGTTTCCCTTGCGGGAGGCCGTTTTGGATGGGAACGGCCAAACCCCTCGCACCGCTGCCGGTGCGATAACGGTCCCCTCGCCAAAGTTATGGAGCGGTTTCAGATGTTGGCAGCACGGCGTAGACCCCGTTTCGCTGTTTAACCACCAACCGCAGAGCGTCAGACTGAGGTGCTATCCGACGGTGCCTATGCATTCGCTCCTAACGTAGAGTTGCCACCGCCTTTGGGAATACCAGCGTTCGCCACTGACAGACGGCTTCCCCCTGAGGCTGGTCAGGTCCAGGCTTGCTCTCACAAACCCCTAGCTAAAGCTAGGGGGTACCTGACTCGATCAGATCGCGCATGTCCCCTTCTCAGCAGCACCAACCCGTATCCAGGCTATGCATCTCCTGCTTGTTGTTGTCGAGCAATTCACGCATAGCGCGACGCTCGTCCACTGAGAGCTTATAGCCGTCAAAGGCTAGCTCTGGCTGGGTGTGTGTGAAATCGCGAAACGAGATGTCAGTCGCCAATCGCCTGAAAAACTCCGCCAGCTTGTTCGTGTTCATTGTGACCGCACCTTCCGTGTGATGAGCGAGAAAGACAACTGCCCACGCCGCAGCCCGGCGCGAGCCTGGTTGTTGCCGCGTGTCCTTCCGCGAGATGTGTACCATCCTATCTGGGAAAAGTATACTCGCGCGCTCGCCATTTGACAAGCCCTCAGCAACGCAAATTCATATATTCCGCAACATTTCTAAGGATGTTACGGCCCCTGCGAGCGACGCGCGCTCTGCGTTATAATGAATGAATGAGCATGCGACGCGCACCAGCGCGCCACTCGCGCCGGGCAGCCGGCGCCCATTGATGATGAGGCACATGGTATGCCAGTGATCGATATTCCAGAAGCCATCGCTCGTTTTCGTCGCGGCGAGTTTTTGATCGTCGTCGATGACGAAAACCGCGAAAATGAAGGCGATCTCACCATCGCCGCCGAGTTTGCCTCGCCCGATGCGGTCAATTTCATGGCCACGCACGGACGGGGATTGATCTGCGTCGCGCTGACCGCCCAGCGCATCGACGAGCTGCGGCTGCCCATGATGACGAGCCGCAACAACTCGAAATACGGCACGGCGTTTACCATCAGCGTCGAGGCGCGCGAAGGCGTCACCACCGGCATTTCGGCGTATGATCGCGCGCAAACGATTCAGACGCTTATCGACCCGCACACGCGGTCCGACGATCTGGTTAGTCCGGGGCATACCTTTCCGCTGCGGGCGCGCGAAGGCGGCGCGTTGCGCCGCGCCGGGCAGACCGAGGCGGCGGTCGATCTGGCGCGCCTGGCCGGCTTATACCCCGCCGGCGTGATCTGCGAGATCATGAAAGCCGACGGCACGATGGCCCGTCGCCCTGATCTCGAGATCTTTTCGCGCCAGCACGACATCCCCATCGTGACGATCGCGGACCTCATCGAATATCGCCGCCGCACCGAAAAGCTGGTGGTGCGCGTTACCGAGCCGGTGCGCCTGCCCACCCGCCACGGCGAATTCATCGCCTTTGGCTATCAATCGACGATCACGCACGACGAGCACATGGCGGTTATAATGGGCGAGGTCGCCACCGATGAGCCAGTGCTGGTGCGGGTGCATTCCGAGTGTCTGACGGGCGATGTCTTTGGCTCGCTGCGCTGTGACTGCGGCGAGCAGCTCGACCGGGCGATGGAGATGATCGCCGCCGAGGGGTGCGGTGTCATTGTCTATCTGCGCGGGCAAGAAGGGCGCGGCATCGGCTTGCACAATAAGCTCAAAGCGTATAAGCTGCAAGAGAACGGCATGGATACCGTCGATGCGAATCTGACGCTCGGCTTTCCGCAAGACGCCCGGCACTATGGCATCGGCGCCCAGATCCTCGCGGATCTCGGCCTCAAGCGGCTGCGCATTTTAACGAATAATCCTGAAAAGCGATCCGGCATCGAAGGGTATGGTCTCGAGATCGTCGAGACGGTGCCCATCGTCATCCCGCCGAACCAGCACAACGCGGCCTATCTGCAAACGAAGCGCGAGCGCATGGGCCACCTGCTCGAAATCAAAGAATGATCCGGCGCTAAGACTTCCGCAAAGGGGCCACTCATGGCAGTCCTCGAAGGTGACTTGAACGGCAGCGGAGCACGCTTCGCCATCGTGCAGGCGCGCTTCAACGATTTCATCGGCCAGCACTTGCTCAGCGGCGCGCTGGGCGCGCTCAAGCAGCATGGCGTGGCGCCCGACGCCATCGACATCGCCTATGTGCCCGGCTCGTGGGAGCTGCCCCTGGCGGTGCAGCGGCTGGCGCGCACGCAAGCCTATCACGGCGTCATCGCGCTGGGTGTGCTCGTTCGCGGGCAGACGCCCCATTTCGAATACATCTCAGGCGAGATGAGCCGGGGGCTGGGAGCGGTCGCCCGCGACACCGGCGTGCCCGTCGGCTTTGGCGTCTTGACGGTGGAATCGATCGATCAGGCCATCGAGCGCGCTGGCTCGAAGATGGGCAACAAGGGCGCCGAGGCCGCGCTTGCCGTGCTCGAGATGATCTCGCTCTTTCGCGATATCGATCTGCACGTTCATTAAACACGCGGAGCAGGGGGTGCCAGGGGGATGCAATCCCCTGCCGGAGTGCGGGGTGTCCCCGCATTTGCATTTTCTGTTTCTACAGAAGAGGATGAGAAAAGTGGAGTTCGCGACGAAGGCCATACACGCCGGGCAGCCGGCTGACCCCACGACCGGGGCGACCATCTTCCCCATCTATCAGACCTCGACCTATACCCAGGCTGGGCTGGGCGAGAACAAGGGCTTCGAATATTCACGGTCGGGCAACCCCACGCGGGCGGCGCTCGAAACGTGCCTGGCGACGCTGGAAAACGCGCGCTTTGGCCTGGCCTTCGCCAGTGGGCTGGCGGCGGAATCGTGCCTGCTCGCGACGCTGCGCCCCGGCGACCACATCGTCGCTGGCGACGATCTCTATGGCGGCACCTATCGCCTCTTCGAGCGGGTGGCGCGCCCGATGGGCATCGAGATTTCCTATGTGCCCGCCCGCGACACGAGGGCGTATGCCAAAGCGCTGACGCCCAAGACCAGATTCGTCTGGGCCGAGACGCCGACCAATCCCCTGCTCGCGCTGGTGGATGTCAAAGCGGTCGCCAAAGCGGCGCGCGCGGGCGGCGCGAAGCTCGTCGTCGACAACACGTTCGCGTCACCCTACAATCAGACTCCCCTCGATCTGGGCGCGGATGTCGTCTTTCACAGCACGACGAAATACATCAACGGGCACAGCGACGTGATCGGCGGCGCCATCATGACCAGCGACGAGCCGCTCTATGAGGATCTCAAGTTTTACCAAAACGCCGCCGGCGGCGTGCCGGGCGCGTTCGATTCGTGGCTCGTGCTGCGCGGGGTCAAGACGCTGGCGGTGCGCATGCGCCAGCACGAAGAAAACGCCCGCGAAGTGGCGCGCTATCTGGGCGAGCACGCCAAAGTGCGCGCGGTCTTTTACCCCGGCCTGGCGAGCCATCCCGACCACGAGCTGGCCAGGCGCCAGATGCGCGGCTTCGGCGGCATGGTGTCCTTCGATCTCAAGGGCGGCCTCGCCGCCGTCAAGCGCGCGGTCAAAAAGCTGCGGATCTTCGCGCTGGCTGAGAGCCTGGGCGGCATCGAATCGCTGTGCTGCCATCCCGCGACGATGACGCATGCGTCGATCCCCGCCGAGGTGCGCGAGGCGCGCGGCGTCACCGACACGCTCTTGCGCCTGTCGGTGGGCATCGAAGACGCGCGCGACCTCATCGCCGATCTGGCCCAGGCGCTCGAATAGAGCGGGAACGCGCCTCTTCTTTCCGTCGTCTGTTGTGATGCGATAGCTCGCCTTCTGGGAAACCGGCTAGGCGCTCCGTAGTCCGGTCTTGCGCTCGTACTCCGCGATGGCATCGATGATGCCCTGGCGTCGGCGGTAGATGTGCAGCAACGACGCACGCGCCCCTTCCAGTTGCGCGGGATCGTTCCGGACATCGAACAGACGCTGTTCCCGGTCGGCACACGCGAGGTTCATGGTTTCGAGGGCCGATCGATAGCCAGCATATTCTTCACTGGTGGTGATGGGTGGCTGGGTGTCATGCATAGTATGGCTCTCCCGTTCACAGATCGAGAATGACGATCCCTTTGACCTGATGGGTGCGTGTTTGAGTAAGGAGCGCGAAGATGCCGCCGGTGGCGATGTGGTCCAGAAACACATCGACGAACTGACGTGCTGCTGGGCTACCTTGCCAGATCATAGCACGGACATCATCTTCTCTGAGGCCAGCACCAAACAGGTCATCAGAGCGAATCAGCAGATCCAGATCACTGGGATCAGGCTCACTGGCGACGTAACTTCCATCTACATAGACTATCATATCGGGCGCGCGGAGGCGCAACTGCTCCAAGGTCGGCACCGCATCCTGGAGCACCTGATTGAGCATTTGCCGCTTTGGCGTTGTCGAGGGGAACGCGGCAAAGAGATCGCTCAGAGTGGTGTGATATTCTCCCGGTGGCAGTGTGCCGTTTGCCTGTAATGGTGGGATGGCCATTATGCTCGCAGCCCCTTCCGCGCCATCGTTTGTGGAACTCTTGTTCTGAGCATATCATCAATAATCCGAGAAGGCTACCCATTCAATTGACCTTACAGGCGTGCCACCAAATGTACCCACTCATACGGCTAAGTATGCTATTTGTCTTTCCCACCCAATTCTCCGCGAAATGACCCACTTTCATCGCCGCGTGTCTGCCCTCGCTTGACACCTGAGGGGCCGCGTCGGACAATGCAGACAGCAATCGACGCTGATGACGAGCCATGATCGATCATTGAGGAGTCGCTTTCCATGAAGATTCACGAATACCAGGCGAAGGACATCCTTCGCCGTTACGGCGTGCCCGTGCAGCCCGGCAAAGTCGCCACCACGCCGGAGGAGGCCGAGGCGATCGCGCGCGAGTTTGGCGTGCCCGTCGTCATCAAGGCCCAGGTGTATGTCGGCGGGCGCGGCAAGGCCGGCGGCATACAGTTCGGCGACACGCCAGAGCAGGCCCGCGCCGCCGCCGCCAGAGTGCTGGGCATGGATATCAAGGGGCTGAGGGTGCAAAAAGTGCTCGTCGTGCCCAAGCTTGACATCAAAGAAGAATATTACGCCGGCATCATCATCGACCGTGCCAGCCAGGCGCCTGTCGTTATGGTCAGCGCCGCCGGCGGCATCGACATCGAAGAAGTCGCCGCCACCGCGCCTGAAAAGATCATTCGCCAGCCGATAGACATGCGCTGGGGACTCTTGCCTGAGCAGGCGCGCGTCATGCTGGCCCGCGCGGGCATGCCCTCCGTCGTCGTCGCCAGGGGCGGCGCGATCCTCGCGGCGCTGGCCAGGGCCTTCATTGAGAGCGACGCCAACCTCGCCGAGATCAATCCCCTGGCGCTCACGGCGGATGGCAATGTCATCGCCGCCGACGCCAAGATCATCATCGACGACGCCGCACTGCCGCGCCAGCGCGAATACGCGGGCTGGGCTGAGCCGGAAGAAGCGAATCCGCTCGAATATGAAGCCAAAGCCGAAGGACTGACCTACGTCAAGCTGGATGGCGACGTGGGCATCATCGGCAACGGCGCGGGACTGGTCATGACCACGCTCGACATGGTGGCGCGCTCCGGCGGCAAGCCGGCGAACTTCCTCGACATCGGCGGCGGCGCCAAGGCCGAGACCATGAAAAAAGCGCTGCTCTTCGTCGCCAAAGATCCGCAGGTCAAAGGCATTTTGGTCAACATCTTCGGTGGGATCACGCGCGGCGAAGAAGTCGCCAAAGGCATCATTATGGCCCAGGGCGAGCTGCCGCCGGGCATGCCCATCGTCGCCCGCCTGTCGGGCACCGGCGAGGTCGAGGGCCGCGCCCTATTGGCCAACGCCGCGCGCGACGATACCTTCGCTCTTGTCACCGCCGGCGCGCGGCCGCGCAGGTTTGAGTCCTCGCCGCGGCGCATCACGCCGGAGAACATCACGGCCGCACTGGCGTTTCTCGACAAAACCCGTTTGCTCGGCGCGCTCGATCTCGATGCCGGCCTCTCGGCCGCCGCCGACTTGCTGCGG
>VFSW01000791.1_pt1 | contig 46805 bp, 43 predicted proteins | sample 5358111 | NCBI WGS metagenome assembly VFSW01 (sample SAMN11554181, study PRJNA540505) | mine drainage metagenome | isolation source: sediment from site ElyBrook_90M | place: USA: Ely Copper Mine, Vershire, VT | collected 2017 | reverse complement strand
CGTGTTGATGTCGTCGCTGGTGGTGATCACCCGAGTATAGATCGGAACACCACCCGCGCCGTTTGACATCGGGACGTCGGCAGGCGTTGCTTCAGCTTCCAGGCCGTTGAACAGGAAATAGTCGGCGGCCCATCGGCGAATCGCCGCGGGCGTCCCCTCCTCGAAGCCACCCTGGGCGTGAACAACGCTCGGGAACGACAGGGCCAGCGGCGCCATCATGAGAGCCCCGACAGCGACCGAAGTAAAAATTCTACGCACTTTCATCCTAGGAAACCTCCTCGACGTCGACCGCTGAGGTCGATTGGCGACCGAAATTGACGCCAACATTAGAGCATGAGCCTATACGAGTCAACTCTATTCTTAGCTGCTCTAATTTAATCAAAGGGGCATACCTTAGTCTGGACGGCCCGCGGCCCCAACCGGACGCTGCGCACCCAAGGTCAACCTCTGGGACGGAGACCTGGGCTGTATCTTTTACTGAAACCCCGGCGGCCGATCGACGCTAATCGACTGGAAGGTCCTCGAGGCGAAAGCCTATTTTGAGCGTGACCTGGAATTCGGGTTCGCCCTGCTTGGTCACCGCGCCGCGAACCTCTGTGATTTCGAACCAGTCGATGTTGCGCAAGGTCTGAGTGGCCTTCTTAAGCGCGTTGCGCACGGCCTGATCCATGCCTTTGTCCGATACGCCAACCACGTCCACGATTTTGTAAGTTTTCTCGGGCATGACGGAACCTCCACTGGTTAGGAAAGCCGCGTCACTCGAACTACGACTTCGGCGCAGTTACGTCAAACGGTATCGCGAGATCGACCGCAAGCGCGGCGGGTTCGTCGACGGTGCGCAAATCGAGGATGAATGCGTCGCCGCTGATTCGTCCGATCACGGCCGGCCGGCCCTTGCGGAACATCGCGGCGATTGCGCCGGCGGAGAGCGTGGGATGCGTGACGCGCAGCGCGCGCGATTCGAGCTTCTCGTTGGGCATCGAGCCCGACCCGACCTCGGCCTGCGACGCGACGATCGTGATATCGAAGTGCGGGCCGAGCCGCTCGGCCAGCAGCGGGCGCGCGCGGGCCGCGAGCATCTCGAGTTCGCCGACGGTGCGGCTCAGATAGCGCAGCGTGGGGATCGCGGCTGACAGATCTTCGGTGCGCGCGTATAGCCTCAGTGTCGCGTCGAGCGCGGCAATCGTCAACTTGTCGCATCGCAGCGCGCGCTTGAGCGGATTGGCCTTAAGCTTCTCGAGCAGGCCGCGCCGCCCGACGATCAACCCGCTCTGCGGTCCGCCGAGCAGCTTGTCGCCCGAAAAAGTGACCAGCGCCGCGCCGGCCGCGATCCGATCGGCGACCACGGGCTCGCGCGGCAATCCGTACGCGGCGAGATCGGCCAGCGCGCCTGCGCCGAGGTCCTCGACCACGTCGATTCCGTGGCGCGCGCCGATCGCGGCAAGCTCGCCGATAGCGACTTCGGCGGTGAAGCCGACCACGCGATAGTTCGACGGATGCACCTTGAGCAGCAGCGCCGTGTCGGGGCCGATCGCGCGCTCGTAGTCGTCCGGATGGGTGCGGTTGGTGGTGCCGACCTCGCGCAGACGCACGCCCGCGCGTTCCATCACGTCGGGGATTCGGAACGAGCCGCCGATTTCGATCAGCTCGCCGCGCGACACGATCACTTCGCGTCCGGCGGCAAGTGAGTTGAGCGCGAGCATCACCGCCGCGGCATTGTTGTTGACCACGGTGGCCGCCTCGGCGCCGGTGAGCGCGCACAAGTCCGCCTCGACGATCGAGTCGCGATCTCCGCGAGCGCCGCGTTCAAGATCGTACTCGAGATTGATCGGCGCGCGCGCCGCCGCGACCACCGCCTCGATCGCGGCCTCGGCGAGAAGGGCGCGGCCCAGGTTGGTATGGATTACGATTCCAGTTGCGTTGACCACCGGGCGCATCACGGACGCATCGGCCGCGATCGCTTCGAGCGCCATCCGTGCGAGTGCATCCGGAATGGCGTCGGGCGTCCGCGCCGGCGCGCCGTTACCGGCCATGATAGCGGCGCGCATTGCGGACTGTGCGCGGCGCACCATCAGCGTAACGTAGGCGCGCCCGAGTCCCGCCGTGCGCCCGTCGCGAACCAGCGCGCGCACGCATTCGTCCACCGACGGCATCGCACGCAGCAGCGCGCCGCGCTCGGAATCGCTGTTACGGCTGCCAGGGTCGGAATCGGACATCGAGTATGCGCGCGTATGAACGATCTGTCGGAGACTCGCGCGGCGAAAGCCTATCTTAGCGCCACACCCGCGGACCGCAACGCCGCAGCGATGCGTCAGGCCACATGCGATGCGCCCTCGATTTTCGTTTGCGCCGCCGCGATCAGCTTGAGCCGGCTCAGCATCACGACTCCGCATACGAGCGCTATCGCGGCACATCCGAGCACGGCGGCCTGCGGGCTCACGCGCTCGCCGATAATGCCGACTTCGAGGCTGCCGAGCGGCGCCAGCCCGATAAACGACAGCGTGTACATGCTCATCACGCGCCCGCGCAGGTCGTCCGACACGAACAACTGCAGCATCGTGTTGGTGGTGACCATGTGATTGATAAGGCCCGCGCCGACCAGCGTCTGCGCGGCCAGCGAAAGCCACATCGAATGCGACAGGCCGAAGGTGAAAATTCCAACGGCGGCGGCGAAGATTCCGAAGATCAGATTGTGCCGCAACGCTTTGGCTTCGCTGCGCGAGGCGATCGCGAGTCCCCCGATCAGCGCACCCGTGCCCTGTGCGGCCAGCAGGAAGCCGTAGCCGCGCGCGCCGCGATGCAGAACGTTCTGCGCAAAGACCGGAATCAGCACCGTGTACTGAACCGCGAAACCGCAATTGAGCGCGACCACCACCAGCAGGTACCAGCTCGCCTTATGCGCCCAGATATAGGACAGGCCCTCGCGCAGATGCTTCATCATGTCGGCGCCAAGCCGCGTGGCCGCGCGCACCGGCACCCGCATCTCGAACAGGCTCCAGATAACCGCGATATAGCTGATGCCGTTTAAGAGAAAGCATCCCGACACGCCTATCATGGCGATCAGCAGGCCCGCGACCGCCGGTCCGATCACCCGCGCGCCGTTGAAGATCATCGAGTTGAGCGCGATCGCGCTCGGCAGATCCTCGCGGCCCACCATGTCAACCACGAACGCCTGGCGGCCCGGCATGTCGAAGGCCGAAACCAGGCCGTTGAACGCGGCAAGAATTATCACCTGCTCGACCCGCACGACTCCGAACCAGCTCAGACCCGCCAGCACGAACGCGCTAATCATCAGCAGGATTTGAGTCCCGATAATCAACCGGCGGCGATCGACATGGTCGACAACCACCCCGGCGAAGAGCGTCACCACGAGCACCGGTATGTAGCCGGCGAAGCTCACCAGGCCCAGCGCAAAAGCCGAGTTGGTGAGCTTCAGCACCAGCCATCCCTGCGCCACGGACTGCATCCACGTGCCGATCAGCGAGGTAAGCTGGCCGCCGAAGAAGAGCCGGAAATTGCGATGGCGCAGGGCGCGAAACGCGCCCGCGGTCGTGCCGGGGGCGGTGTCGGCACTCGCGGCGGCGAAGGTATCGGCGCCTGTGTCGGCGGCTATCTCGGAAGGCGTATCGATCGTCGTGCTCCCAAGACAGTTTGACAGACCCGAAAGCGGCTGGCGAGATTTTCCGGCACACAACGGTGCGATCGCGCGGCCTGCTCGACGACAGGCCGACCGTCTCGTAACCGGGGCTTGCTGCTGATTCCTGGCCCCTCGGCGATCCTTCCCGCGCTTGCAACCTGCGGGAAGGATCGGAAGGAGAGTCGAAGATTGAGCGATAGCCGAGTCGCAGGTGCGCGTGCGCGCGCTACTTGCCAGTACCCTTGAGCGCGACCGGCGGATAGTAAGGACGCGCGCCGAGCGCATCGACGGCCGCGAAGAAATCCGGTCCCGACGCCTTGCCCGTCTCTTCGAGTTCGAGCGTCTGGCGGAAATAATGCCAGCGCTGCGGGTTGAGCCGGCGCGCCTCGGTGAAGTAAGGAACGGCGTCCGCGCCGTGACCGATTCGCCGCAGATACTCGCCGAGACGGAAGTTGGCCGTGGCGAGTGCGTCGCTCTCCGACGGCGCCGCGATACGGCTTCGCGCCTCGGCCGGCGAAAGCACGTACTCGCTCTTATCGCCCTTGGCGACCCAGTCGCGAATCGCCTCGACGTAGCGATGGCGGCTCGCCTTTCCGTTCGCGGCGACCTCCTGCGGCATCGTCCACGTCGCGCGATCCATCGAGCGGAAACCATCGCTTGCGCCAGCCGCCTCGGCCGGCCGCACCACGCGTCCGTTCTCGTCGATCCAGACCGCCATCGGCACGTTCGTCATATTGTAGAGTTCGGCTACGATATGTTGCTCGTCGATCAGGCACGGATAGGCCGGCGCGGCGGCACGCTTTATGTCCGCCAACTCCCAGCCCATGATGTCCGAGATCGGCGGCGCTATTTCGATCGGCTCGGCCGGCCTGATAAAGGGCCGCACCGCCTCGGCGCCTCCGGTATCGAACGCGACCGAGATCAGCGTGAAGTTGCGATCCTTAAGCTCGTCGTAGATTCCCTGCCACACGGGCAGGTCGAAGCGGCATCCTCACCACGAGGCCCACGACAGCAGCAAAACCTTGCGGCCGCGATAGTCGGCGAGCGAATGCATCTTGCCGTCCAGGTCGGGCAGCGTGAAGCCGGGCGCCTCGAGCGATAGCAGGCCGTCGCGCCGGCTCGCCGCCGAATCGCCGAAGAACCACACGCCGTGGCCGTCGTCGTGCACGACCGGCTGTCCAAGATGGCGCGCGAAGGCGGCCAGATTGAACGATTTATCGGCGCGCAGAAACTCGGCGTGGCGTCCGGGTGGAATCGGCACGCATCGGCCGCCCTCACAAAGCCCCTCGGGCTTGAACTCCCATCCCGTCGTGCGAGTGAGATCGTCGAGCGAGAGCCACAGGTTTTCACCTTGAGCGGCCGCGCTTTCAACGCGCGAGACTTTGCCCGCGTATTCGATCGTTGCCGGCATAGACGCATTGCCTCCGGCGCCATCTTAGCCGCATCGCCGCCGCATTCCGAAACGTCACAAGGCGCGCCGGCGGCGACGCGCAGAAATAATCGTTTTATCGAAGTTCAAACCCCTCGTAGCCGTTGGCCGCCACGTCCTCGCACTCTTTGCGATAGGCCGGCGCGCTGTTCGCGTAGAGCAGAAAGACCTGCTTCTTGCCTGGGATATTGGCGCCCACAAACCACGACTTGGAGCTCGCTTCGGTGTTGGGCCGCGTTAAAAACGAGTGATTTGCCAACTCGGCCGCGTGCTCCGTCCACCGTTCTTCCGCCTGCGGCGTGGCCGCGATTCGCTCGAAGCCCTTCTCGCGCATATAGGCGATACAATCGCTGACCCACTCCGCAAGCATCTCGATACATCTGGGCAGATTGCAGAACGCGGCCGCATTGACGATAAACAGGTTCGGGAAGCCGGCAGTCTGGATACCAAGATAGGTGGCCGGTCCGTCAGCCCATTTCTCCTTGAACGATTGCCTACCCTCGCCGCGAATATCGATCCTGGTCAGCGCTCCGGTCACGGCGTCGAAGCCGGTCGCATAGATAATGATATCCAGTTCGTATTCCGCGTCGCGCGTCTTGACCCCCTTGGGCGTGATCCGCTCGATCGGAGCCTCGCGAACGTCGACCAGCGTAACGTTGTCGCGGTTGTACACTTCGTAGTAGCCGCTCTCGAGCGGGATACGCTTGGCGCCGAACGGATGGTCCTTGGGCACCAGCTTCTCCGCGACCACCGGGTCTTTGACGCGCTCGCGAATCTTGTTGCGCACGAACTCGGCGTAAATCTCGTTGGCCTTGGGGTCGGTCATGATGTCGCGGAAAACGGCCAGATACTTGGAGAAACCGGGTTTCGCCCACAACTCCTCGAACTGCGCCTGCCGCTCTTCCGGCGAGACCTCGAAGACTGACCGCGGATCGAAGTCGTGGATAAAGGCGGCAGAGGTTTCACGCGTCCGGCGGAAGATTTCCGGATAGCTGGCCTTGATCTTCTTCTGCGTCTCCGGATCGATCGGCCCATTGCGCAGCGGCGCGCAATAATTCGCGGTGCGCTGGAATACCGTGAGATGGCCAACTTCTTTGGCGATCTCCGTGATTAGCTGCACGGCGGTGGCACCCGTGCCAATCACGCCGACGCGCTTGCCGGCGAAGTTCGGGCTTTCATGCGGCCATTTCGAGGTGTGGAACGATTCGCCCTTGAAGCTTTCGATTCCCGGGAAGTCGGGCATGTAATGGGCCGACAGCACGCCGACCGCCGTGATCAGAAATCTGGCCCGCGCCCGGCCGCCATCCTCCGTCCGGACTTCCCAGCAGTTCGCCGCCTCATCGAAGGTCGCCGAGACGACCCGCTTATTGAACTCGATATCCCGGCGGAGATCGAATTTATCCGCTACGTAATTCAGGTAGCGCTCGTTCTCCGGCTGGCCGGAGAAATGCTCCTTCCAATCCCACTCCTGCAGGAGTTCCTCCGAGAACGAATACCCGTAGGTGTAGCTCTCGGAATCGAAACGCGCGCCCGGGTAGCGATTCCAATACCAGGTGCCGCCGATTCCGCCGCCATCCTCGTAGATTCGCGCCGCCAGCCCGAGTTGCCGCAAACGGTAAAGCTGGTATATTCCCGCCACTCCCGCGCCAATTATGATCGCGTCAAATTGAGCGACTGACTCGGGACCCGCCTCCGGCGTCGATTGTGCAGTATTTGCCATATTCTCTTCCCTGGGAAATTTCTGAACCTCAGTCTTGTCCGCACGGGATTCGGCTTCACGCCCGGCCTGGAAGGTTCCCTGAATTCAAAGGTTGCGTTTCCGAATCGTTGCGTTACTTAACTGTCCTCTTTCTAAGCGGGTCGTCCCCGGCCTGTCAAGCGCCGCTTTTCGGGAATCACCCGATACGAGGGTTCTCGCGCCGACCGGACGCGCTTGCGCTCTACCGCCCGCGCGATGCGCGCCGGCACGGCGCCGCGTTCAGTTGAGCTGCCAGATACGATAGTTCAGCAGCGCGGCGAAGCTGACCCACAGGAGGTATGGAATCATCAGCAGAAACGCGCTTGCCGAAATGGGGCCGAATGCGATTATCGTCGCCAGAATCGCCACCCAGAGCGCCCCGATTACGACCAGCCCGGCAAGCGTGCTCCGCATCCCGAAAAACGCCGCCGTCCATCCGACATTGAGCAGGAGCTGGATCGCATAAAGCAGAATCGCGCCGCCCACGGCGGCTCTGTGATGTTGCCGCCACACCAGCCACGCCGCTATCGCCATCGCAAGGTAAAGCGCGATCCATACCGGCCCGAAAACCCAATCGGGCGGATTGATCGAAGGCTTGCGCAGCCCCGCATACCAGGTGTCGACCGAGGCCGAGGTGAAGAGCCAGCCCACCCCGGCCGCCGCCGCGCAAATAATCACGCTCAGAAGCAATCCGCGCATCGTTGTTCCCCCTCCGTCTCCGGCGCTCCCCAGCCGCCGATTCCGGCCTGGCGCGATTGCCCCCGGCCCGATCGCGCGCCCCGGCGCTTACTCGTCGTCCGCCTCGCCTGAGCCGTTTTCGCCGTTGCCCGGCTCCTCTTCCTCGCGTTCGGCCACGCCGCCGACTGCTCGTACGTGCTCGCCCGGCTCGAGCCTCACCAGCCGCACGCCCTGCGCGTTGCGGCCCGTGACGCGCACGTCGCGGACATTTAGCCGAATCACCTTGCCGCCGTCCGTGATTACGACCACCTGATCGTCAGTATAGACCTGGCGCACGCTTACCACGCGCCCGGTGCGATCGGTGACGTTCATCGTAATCACGCCCTTGCCGCCGCGATGGGTCAGCCGGTACTCGGAGGCCGGCGTGCGTTTGCCGTAGCCCAGCTCCGAGACCGTCAGCAGCGTTTCGTCCTCGCGCACCACCGCGATCGAGACGACCTCGTCGTTGATCAGTGTGACCGTCTTGCCCTGCTTCTCGCTGTGCGATTCGAGCTCCATCCCGGCCACGCCGTAAGTCGCGCGGCCCATCGGACGGGCCTCTTCCTCTTTGAACCGGATCGCCTGGCCGTTGCGGGTCGAGAGCACTATCTGCTGGATGCCGTCGGTGATCCGCACGCCGATCAGTTCGTCGTCCTCTTCAAGATTGATCGCGATAATTCCATTCGCGCGGACGTTGTCATACTCATCGAGCGCGGTCTTTTTCACTTTCCCGCGCCGCGTCGCGAAGAACAGATATTTCCCGGCCGGGTCCTTGGGCACCGGCATGAACGACGAGAGGGTTTCGCCGGCCTCGAGGCTCAGCAGGTTCGCGATCGCGCGTCCCTTGGCCGCGCGGCCGCCCTCGGGCAGCTCGAACGCCTTCAGCTCGTAGACCTTGCCCGCGTTGGTGAAGAACATCAGGCGGTCGTGCGTGCCGACCGAGACCAGGTGCTCGACGAAATCCTCTTCGCTGGTGGTCGCGCCGATCTTGCCGCGGCCGCCGCGCTTTTGCGTGCGATAGAGCGACAGCGGCGTGCGCTTGATATAGCCGCCATGCGTCACCGTCACGAGCACGTCTTCGTCAACCACCAGGTCTTCGATCGAGAAGTCGCCCTCGGCCTCGACGATCTTGGTCCGGCGTTCGTCGCCGAATTCCTTTTTGATCTCCTCGAGCTCGGAGGTCATCAGCATGGTCATCTCGCGCTCGTCGCCAAGCAGCTTCTTGAGCCCCGCGATCGTCTCGGCGACCTCCTGATGCTCCGCCTGGATCTTTTCGCGCTCGAGCGAGGTCAGGCGGCGCAGCGTCAAATCGAGGATCGCCTGCGCCTGAAGCTGCGTGAGTCCGAAGCGCGTCATCAGTCCGGTCCGCGCGGCCTCGGCATTTTCCGACGAGCGGATTAGCTGGATCACGGCATCGAGGTTCTTGAGCGCGATCAGCAGTCCTTCGAGAATATGCATCCGCGCCTCGGCCTGGCGCAGATCGAACTGGGCGCGGCGCGTCAGCACGCGGCGGCGATAATCGAGGAACGCATGCAGCATCGCGTCGAGCTTGAGTTCGCGCGGCCGGCCCTCATGAATCGCCAGCATGATTATGCCGTAGCTCTGCTGCATCTGGCTGAATTTGTAGAGCGAGTTGAGCACGATCCGCGGTTCCGCGTCGCGCTTGAGCTCGATCACAATCCGCATCCCGTCGCGGTCCGATTCGTCGCGCAAATCGCTGATTCCCTCGATCCGCTTGTCGTTCACCAGCTCGGCGATCCGCTCGATCAGCCGCGTCTTGTTCACCTGGTAGGGAATCTCGCGCACGATTATCGACGAGCGATTGGTGCGCTTGTCGGTCTCGATCGCCGCCAGCGCGCGCATCGCAAGCGACCCCCGGCCGTCGAGATAGGCCTGCCGCGTCACCGCCCGCCCGAGCAGCAGTCCGCCGGTGGGAAAATCGGGTCCCGGGATAATGTCGAGGATCTCCTCGAGCGTCATCGCCGGATTCTCCAGCAGCTTCAAAAGCGCGTCGCATACTTCGGTCAGGTTGTGCGGCGGAATATTGGTCGCCATCCCGACCGCGATTCCGTCCGCGCCGTTGATCAGCAGATTCGGAAGCTGCGCCGGCAGAACCTCCGGCTCTTCCTGCGAGCCGTCGAAATTCGGAACGAAATCGACCGTCTCCTTGTCGATATCGGTCAGCAGCCGCTCGGCCATCCGCGTCAGCCGGCATTCGGTGTAGCGATACGCGGCCGGCGGATCGCCGTCGATCGAGCCGAAGTTGCCCTGTCCGTCGATCAGCGGGTAGCGCATGCTGAACGACTGCGCCATCCGGACCAGCGCGTCGTAGACCGCGCTGTCGCCGTGCGGATGGTAGCGCTTGAGCACTTCGCCGACCACGCCGGCGCATTTGGAATAGCGCCGCGTGCTCAAGAGCCCCTCGCGGAACATCGCGTAGAGTATCCGGCGATGGACCGGCTTCAGGCCGTCGCGCAGATCGGGCAGCGCGCGGCCGATATTCACCGACATCGCGTAGTCCAGGTAGGACTGCCGCATGTCGTCTTCGATATTCAGGAGCGCCGGTTCGTTGCGCGGTGATTCAGTGCCGTTGCTGTCGGCCATCGATATGTGAGCCTCCGCCCGTCAGGGGCGCGATGCGCTTGAAGCGGAAAATTGCATAAGCGAAGCCGCGCGCGTCGCGTCAGATGTCGAGGTTGCGGACGTTGAGCGCGTTCTCCTCGATAAACTGGCGGCGCGGCTCGACCTGGTCGCCCATCAGCTTCTGAAAAATCCCCTCGGCCTCTTCCATCGCGCCAATCTGCACCCGCAGCATCGTGCGCGATTCGGGATTCATCGTGGTCTGCCAGAGCTGGTCCGGGTTCATCTCGCCAAGGCCCTTGTAGCGCTGGATATCGACGCCCTTCTGGCCGCCAGCCAGCACCGCGTCGGCGACCGCCTTGAGCGACTCGACCGTGCGTTCGCCCTCGCCCGTCTTGATCTTGTACGGCGCCGGGTACTTGTCGAGATCGTCCGAGAGCCGGCGAATCTCGCGCAGCTCGCCGCTATGGAAAAGTGCCAGGTCAAGCACGGTCGGCGCGCTCGCGCCATTATTGGCGTGCGAGAAGATCGCGCTGAAGACGCCCTCGCCATCCTCGACGATCCGGTAGACGGTCGCGCGATGCGTCACTTCGGTCGCGATCGCCCTCGCAAGCGCGTCAAGCGCGTCGCGCGAATGGAAGGTGTCGGCCGTGACGTTCTTGTCGGCGATAGCACGCGCGAGTGCATCGACGATCGGACGCTCCTTCGAGCGCCGCTCGAGCGCCTCGTACATCCGCTCGCGGGCGAGCGCCTTGCGCACGATCGCCTTGAGCGGCGCGCCGCGAAACTCGCGCGTGTTCTTGCCCGCGCCGGAATCGCTCTCGCCGAGCATCAGCGTGACCGCCTCGGTCCCCAGATCGGTCAGATAATCTTCCAGCGCGGGTTCGTCTTTCAGGTAGCGTTCGCTCTTGCCCTTCTTGGCGCGAAAGAGCGGCGGCTGTGCGATATACAGGTAGCCGCTTTCGATCAGGTCGATAAACTGGCGGAAGAAAAACGTCAGCAGCAGCGTCCGGATATGCGAGCCGTCGACGTCGGCGTCGGTCATGATCACGACGGTATGGTAGCGGAGCTTCGAGATATCCTTTTCCTTGTCGACGCCCATCCCGAGCGCCGTGATCAGCGTCCGCAACTCGACCGACGACAGCATCTTGTCGATTCGCGCGCGCTCGACGTTGAGGATTTTCCCGCGCAGCGGCAGTATCGCCTGCGTGCGGCGGTCGCGTCCCTGCTTGGCTGAGCCGCCGGCCGAATCGCCCTCGACGATATAGAGCTCGGCCCGCGCCGGATCACGCTCCTGGCAATCGGCGAGCTTGCCGGGCAGCGATCCCGAATCGAGCGCGCCCTTGCGCCGCACCAGGTCCTTCGCCTTGCGCGCCGCCTCGCGCGCGGTGGCCGCCTCGACCACGCGATTCACTATCTTGCGCGCGTCGCCCGGATTCTTCTCCAGAAACTCGCCGAGCTTTTCGTTGACCAGCGCGGCAACCAGCCCCTCGACCTCGGAATTTCCGAGCTTGGTCTTGGTCTGGCCCTCGAACTGCGGCTCGGGAAGCTTGACGCTGATAATTCCAAAGAGACCCTCGCGCGTGTCGTCACCCTCGAAGCGCATCTCCTTGTTCTTGACCAGGTTACTCTTGGCCGCGTACGAGTTTATCGTGCGCGTCAGCGCCGAACGAAAGCCCGAGACGTGCGTTCCGCCCTCGCCCGTGTGGATATTGTTGGCGTAGCTGAAGATGCTTTCGTGAAAGGCGTCGGTCCACCTGAGCGCGACTTCGATATCGACCGCCTCGCGCACGCCGCGGAAATAGATCACGTCGTGGAGCGATTCGGCGCCGTCGGTCAACGATTCGACGAACTCGCGGATTCCGCCCTCGTAGTGGAATTCCTCCTGCTTGCCGATCCGCTCGTCGCGAAGGCGAATCTTGAGCCCGCCGTTGAGGTAGGCCATGTCGCGCAGATAGCGTGCGATCGGTTCGTACTTGAAAACGATCTCGCGGAAAATTGTCGCATCGGGCGAGAAGGTGGTCTTGGTCCCGCTGAGCTTGGTCGTCCCGCGCTCTTCCACCTTGGTCTGCGGCGCGCCGCGCTCATAGCGCTGAACATAAACCTTCCCGTTCTTGCGCACCTCGACTTCGAACTCCTGGCTGAGCGCGTTGACCACCGACGCGCCCACCCCGTGCAATCCGCCCGAGACCTTGTAGACGCCGCGGTCAAACTTTCCGCCCGCATGCAGCACCGTATGCACCACTTCGAGCGCCGAGCGCTTTTCCGTCGGATGCATATCGACCGGGATGCCGCGGCCATTGTCCTCGACCGACAACCGGTCATCGGCCAGTATCGTGACGTTTATCTCAGTGCAGAAGCCGGCCAGCGCCTCGTCGACCGAGTTGTCGACAATCTCGTTCACCAGATGATGGAGGCCGCGCTCGGCGGTGTCTCCGATATACATCCCAGGGCGCTTGCGAACCGCCTCGAGACCCTCCAGCACCCGAATTGAATCAGCGCCGTAATCGTCTTTGGATTGCTTGTCAGCCATGTCAGGAAGAGCGAACCATTCGATCGATCAACATGCCGACATAGTATCCCAGCGGCATCGGGATGTAAAGGAAACGACCGGAAACGGCCGCCTTAATCAAACGACGGTTTGAACAAAGGCTCAGGCGCGGGAAAAAGTCCAAAAAGCATGAAAGACTTGTGCTCAATCGATATGTCGAAAGGGATTTAACTCAAGGCTCCGATCGAAGCCAGAAAAGCACGATGTTTTATTGTTGAGAACCGGCCGGACGGGGTACTCGCGAGTCGCTCAGCCCTGCGACGATCCGGCGTCTGAACCGACATCCCGACCGTCCTGGACGTCTATCTGATGCAGGTCCTCGAGAAACTCGCCGGCGTCGACGTAGCCGACCTCGCGCTTGCGCACCCGCCCATGCTTGTCGATAAAGACGGTCGTCGGAACACCCTTTATCTCGAAGCGGTTGGTCAACGATCCGGTGCGCTCATTGTTCGCGGTAAGATCGGCGCGCAGGCGCATGAAATGGGCGGCGGCGCCAATCACGTTCGGATCGCGGAAGGTCGTGCGCTCCATCTCACGGCACGGGATACACCACGACGCGCTGAAGTCGACCACCACCGGCATCCCACGGGTGCGCGCCTGGCGCAGCATCGCTTCGTCGAAGGGCGCGAAGGTAAGCGGCTGCGGAGCTTTGCCATGGCCCGGTATCAGCATGTAGACCAGCGCCCCGGCGGCGAACAGGCCGACTCCGATTCTGAATACCAGGAACGGCCGCCACCGGCGTCCGGCCGGCGTCACGAAGCCAAGGAAAAGTCCGGCCGCGATCGCGTAGTACGGGAGTAGCCGGACTATCAGGCCGTTGGGAGTCAGCGGGTCGAGAAAATAGAGCGCCAGGCCAATCAGGACGAAGCCGAACATCTGCTCGACCCAGGCGAGCCATTCGCCCGATCGCGGCATGCGGCGGATCGAACCGGCGGCAAGCGCGAGCCCGATGTACGGAATTCCAAGGCCCATCGCAAGGGTGAAAAAGAGCGCGAAGCCAAACAACGGGCTGGCGCTGCGCTCGACCATCAGGAGCAGCCCAAGCACAATCGGTCCGATACACGGCGCCGCCACCGCACCCATCCAGAGGCCCATCACAAGCGAGCCTGCGTACCCGGGACGTTCAGCCCCTGCGCTGCGCATAATCCATCGTGGCGCCTGAATCGTGAACAGCCCGAAGCTCGAAGCGGCCAGCGCAAGCAGCATCGTGGCGATCCCCGCCAGTACGATCGGACTCTGCAGCGCTGCGCCGAAAAGCCCGCCCGAGAGCGCGACCGCCACTCCGAGCGACGAGAACGTCAGGGCGATTCCGAGGACGTAGATGGCCGCCAGCAAAACGACGCGCCGCGGAGCGCCGCCCTGGTTGCCGAAGTAAGCTACGGTCACACCGATAAGCGGATAGACGCACGGCGTCAGGTTAAGCGCGAGACCGCCGAGCAACACCGCCAGGAAGCCCCACAGCACGCCGTGCGCGGCGAAGATATCGGCCAGCGCCGAGCCGGGCGGCTCATCTCCTCCACCTCCGTTCGCGGGCGGATCGCCGGCGATCGCGCCTGCGGCCGCCGCCGCGGGCTTCGCGGAACTGGTCGCCGGCTCAATCGACGCGAGCGTCGCCTCCGCGCTGACCTTCGCGGGCGGCAGGCAGATATTGTCATTGCACGGTTGATAATCGAGCGTGACGGAAATCTTGTCGCCCGGTGTCGGGTTGAAATTCGGTCCGGCGTGGAGCGGCGCGACGAACTCAATCGGTCCGGTGAAAACCGAGAGCTTGTCGCCGCCCGAAAATGCCGGCTCGATTTGATCGGCGGGCGGATACTTGGGCGCGCCGGCCTTGACGTTGTCGGGCGCTGTTACCGTGATGCGGGTCGGGATGAAGTCAGCGGAGTTCGGATGGTCCGAGTTGATATGCCATCCGGACAGAATCTTCGCCTCGACCGTCAGGGTCGCATCGCCGCCGGCCGCCAGTCCGGGCGCTATTTTGAGGCTCGAAATTTTGACGATATCGCCGGGCTTGGGCAGCGTCGGCGCGCGCAGACTGGCCGGTGCGATCGCGATTCCGAGCAGGATCGTGACAATAGCGGCTATCCCCGCGATTTTGAACGATCGATTCATGGTGATGATTATAATGCATCGGGCGACGACGCGGTTCCGCCCGGCCGCATGATCGTCAACCGCCCGGGACGGGCGGATGCCCGTTCGAGAGCGGCTCGCTGTCGACGATTTCGAGGCCGTAGCCGGGCAGGTTGGCAAGCCGCGGCGCCTGGTCCGAGAGCAGGATCATCTTGCGTACGCCGACGTCGCGCAAAATCTGCGCGCCGATTCCATAATCGCGAAAGTCAGCCTCGGGCGGGCTTAGATGGGTGCTGGCGCGCTCCGGATGCCACATGCGGCGCACCGAATTGCCGTCGATATCGTTGGCGATCGCGTCGGACTCGCGCTTGAGATAAAGGATGACGCCCTCACCCGCCTCGGCCACCCGGCGCATCGCGGACTGGAGGAGTCGGCGAGTGTCACGTGGTGCATAACCGAAGACGTCGCCGGGAAGAAATTCGCGATGGGCGCGGACGCGCGCCGGCCGCTCGGGATCGATCGTCCCCATCACGAGCACCAGATGCTCGGTCGAGTCGACGCGGTTGCGGTAGACGATCGCGGAGAATTCGCCGTAGGCGGTGGGCAGGCGCGCCTGGGCGATACGCTCGACCATGGTCTCGTTGCGCAGGCGGTACTCGATAATATCGGCGACGGTGACAATCTTGAGTCCGTGAACGCGCGCGAATTCGACCAGGTCGTCGCGGCGCGCCATCGTGCCGTCTTCCTTGAGGATTTCGCAGATGACGCCTGCGGGCTTGAGTCCCGCGAGGCGCGCGAGGTCAACCGCGCCTTCGGTCTGGCCGGTGCGCACCAGCACGCCGCCTTCGCGCGCCCGCAGCGGATAGACGTAGCCGGGCGTGATGAACTCGGCGCCGACGGCGTCTTCGCGCACGGCCTGCAGAATCGTGGTCGCGCGATCCTGCGCCGAGATTCCTGAGCCGGCCGCGCGGCGTGCCGTGATCGGCATCGTGAAGGCGGTGCCGAGCGGAGCCTGGTTGTCGCCGACCATCATGCTGAGTCCGAGGCGGTCGATCCGCTCGGCGGCCATCGGGAGACAGATAAGTCCGCGCCCGAACCTGGCCATGAAGTTGACCGCTTCGGTAGTGGCCTTTTCGGCGGCCATGCAGAGGTCGCCTTCGTTTTCGCGATCCTCGTCATCCATCAGGATGAACATGCGGCCGCGGCGGGTCTCTTCGAGCGCCTCTTCGACAGTGACGAAGGGCGCGTTGCTCTTTTCTCGCGGGACAAGTTCGCCAAACATTGCTTGCGCTTCCTTGCGACGGGGCTCGTTCGGACCGATGACCCTGAACGCATCCGATCCGGCTATGCCCCATCGGATCCGGATACTACAACAACCGGCCTTCGAGCGTGAACCCGCCCACTCCGCCGGATTCCGCCCGCGCGCCGCGCCGCCTCCATCGCGTGCCGCGATCGAACTCGCGGCCGCAATCCATTCGTAGAGATACTCGAGGTCTCGCTCCGCGCGAAGCGTGAGGTCAACGCGGCGGCGGACTTTTCGCGCATCGCAGCACCTGATTAGGTGCGATACCAGTGGAGCTCGCGGCGAAAAGAAATCTTTTCGGCGGAGCGATCGGGTGCTCGGACGCCTGACGGGCAACTCCATCGATCGCGATTTGGCGTTGGACAGCGGACGGCGGGGAGACGTAGAAAGAGGCATTATGCCGGTTGATTCATCGTTGGCAGGAACCACGATCGGTCCAGTCGAGAGCCAGGTGGACGCGCGCTGGACGATGGCGTATGCGGCGTCGCTCGACGATTTCTGGCCGTGCTATATCGATACGCGCCGGCGCGGCGGCATCGTCGCCCATCCGATTTTCCCGGTGTGCTTCGAATGGCCGCTGGCGACCGAGCTCAATGCCCGCGTGCGCGCCGCGGGACTGACCGCGGCTGAGGCGGCGCGCGGCGTGCATGCCACCTACGACGTAATCACCTATCGCGCGATTCGTCCGCCCGAGACGCTTTCAACCACGGTCACGATGGCCGGGATCGAGCGGCGCAAGCCGGGCGCATTTTTGCTGATGCGCTTCGACACGCGCGACGAGCGCGGCGAGATGGTCTGCACGACCTGGTACGGACAGATTTTCCGTAGCGTCGAGATCGTCGGCGCGGATCGGCCGGCATCCGGCTTGCCTGCTGCGGTGCCGATGCCGGCACCTGATGATGGCGGACCGGTGGGCGACATTCCGATCCTCGTCTCCGCCGCCGCGGCACATCTCTACACCGAATGCGCGCGCATCTGGAATCCGATCCACACCGATGCCGCCGTGGCCGAGCGCGCCGGGTTGCCCGCGATAATCCTGCACGGCACCGCGACCGTTGCGATGGCCGCGTCGAAGATTATCGTCGCCGAGGCCGGTTACGATCCCACGCGCGTGCGGCGCGTCGCGGGGCGGTTCGCCGCGATGGTGCTGATGCCGTCGATGCTGACGCTGAGAATTGTCGCGCGCGATTCGAGCGGTATTACGAAACGCGTTTTCTTCGAGGCGCTCACGGCCGAGGGCAAGCAGGCGATTCGCGACGGCCTGATCGAGCTCTCCTGAAAAACGAAGGGTCGCTCCGAATCGCGCATCGCAGTTCGCGCCGCGAGGCGACTGGGGCCATGCCCTCGCGCGGCGATTCCCAGGCCGCGTCCCGATGCTAGAATCGCGGCAATATCAGCGGTCCGGATTCGGATCGAAAGGATTGCGCCAGTGAAAGTCAAAGCCGCGGTGGCGTATCGCGCGGATGCGCCGCTCGAAATCGAAACGGTCGATCTCGAAGGTCCGAAGGCCGGCGAGGCGCTGGTCGAAATCAAGGCGACCGGCGTATGCCATACCGACGCCTACACGCTCTCGGGCAAGGACCCGGAGGGATTGTTCCCGTCGATCATGGGACACGAGGGCGCAGGCGTCGTGGTCGAAGTTGGCGCGGGCGTGACCACGCTCAAGCCGGGCGATCACGTGATTCCGCTGTACATTCCCGAATGCCGCCAGTGCAAATCGTGCGTTTCGGGCAAGACCAACCTATGCACAGCGATCCGCGAGACGCAGGGGCGCGGCGTGATGCCCGACGGGACGAGCCGCTTCGCGCTCGGCGGGAAGATGATCCATCACTACATGGGCACCTCGACGTTCTCGAATTTCACCGTGGTGCCCGAGATAGCGCTGGCCAAGGTGCGCGACGACGCGCCGTTCGACAAAATCTGTTACATCGGATGCGGCGTGACGACTGGAATCGGCGCGGTGATCAATACGGCGCGATTGCAGGTCGGCGACAGCGCGGTGGTTTTCGGCCTGGGCGGGATCGGGCTCAACGTAATCCAGGGGGCGCGGCTTGCGGGCGCGCGGATGATCGTCGGCGTGGACCTGAATCCGGCGCGCCAGGCGATGGCGGCGAAATTTGGCATGACGCATTTCGTGAATCCAGCCGAAGTTCGCGGCGACCTGGTGCCATATCTCGTCGACCTGACCGGCGGCGGCGCCGACTACGCGTTCGAGTGCGTGGGCAACGTCAGGCTGATGCGGCAAGCGCTCGAATGTTGCCATCGCGGATGGGGCACGTGCGTGATAATCGGCGTGGCGGGGGCGGGCGAGGAGATTTCGACCCGGCCGTTTCAGCTCGTGACCGGGCGGGTGTGGAAGGGCACCGCGTTTGGCGGAGCGAAGAGCCGGCGCGACGTGCCGAAGATTGTCGATTGGTACATGGAAAAGAAGATCAATATCGACGACCTGATCACGCATACGATGCCGCTTGAGCGGATCAACGAGGCGTTCGGCCTGATGCATCGGGGCGAATCGATCCGATCGGTCGTGACGTTCTGAACCGCCGTTGGGATGCTATGATCGCGCGGCCTGCGCAATAATCACCGCATCGCGGGAATTCTGACTATCGCGGCCGTATCGAAGCGCCGCCGCTCGCACAAGGATATTAAATCGAAATGGATTTCAGCTTCAGCCCTGACCAGGAGATGCTCCGCCGCACAATCGCGGATTTCGCCGCGCGCGAACTCGCCCCCGCCTACGCCGGCCGCGACAAGGAGGAGACTTTGCCGCGCTCGCTGGTGCGCCAGCTCGGCGATCTGGGGATGCTCGCGCCGATGGTTGATCCGAAGCACGGCGGGATCGCGCTCGACTACGTGTCGCTCGGAATCGCGCACGAGGAAGTGGGACGCGCGGACTTCAATACGGCGTATGTCTTGCTGCTCTCGGCGCTGATCGGCGCGATAATCCAGGCGCGCGGCGACGAGCGCCAGCGCGCGGCTTATCTGCCTTCGATATGCAGCGGCGAAACCGTATGCGCGCTCGGGGTGACCGAGCCCAGCGGCGGTTCCGATGCGGCGCACGTGCGGATGCAGGCGCGGCGCGACGGCGACAGCTACGTGCTCAATGGCGAGAAGACTTCGATCTCATTCGGATCGTGGGCCGACACGGCGCTCGTGATGGCGCGCACGGGAACAATCGAGGAGGGCGCGCGCGGGGTCAGCGCCTTCTATGTCGATCTGCACTCCAATGGCGTGAGCCGCGCTCGCTTCAACGATCTCGGGACGCGCGCGATCGGTCGCGGGCAGCTCTTCTTCGACTCGGTGCGGGTGCCGGCCGATGCGCGGATTGGCGAGGAAGGCGTGGGCTTCGTGCAGGTGATGCAGGGGTTCGACTTCAGCCGCTCGGTGATCGCGCTGATGTGTATCGGAGCGGCGCAGCAGAGCGTCGACGAGACGGTTCGCTACGTGAACGAGCGCGAGGCATTCGGCCGGAGCCTCGCTAATTTCGAGGGCGTTTCGTTTCCGCTCGCCGAGGCGGCGGTGCAACTGCGCGCGGCGCGGCTGCTCGCGTACGAGGCGCTATGGATGAAGGATCGGGGCGAGCCGCACGGATGGCTCGCGGCGGGAGTCAAGTGGTGGGCGCCGGAGTTGGCCGTGCATGTGATCCATCAATGCCTGCTGCTCCACGGCCATCTGGGCTACAGCCTCGACCTGCCGCATCAGCAGCGGATGCGCGACGTAATCGGACTCGAGATCGGCGACGGCACATCGCAGATCATGAAGTCGCTGGTGGCGCGCGAGATTATCGGCAAGGCCGCCCGCCCCTATTAGCCGCCTTCGGCTTTTCGATAGCGGAGGAGACGTGCCGCGCGCTACGACGCGGCCGGGATCGCGCGCCAGCGGCGGAACAACTCGCCGAATATCACTGACGCGACGATCAGCGCGACGGCCGCGAGGAATCGCGGCGACGCAGGATGCCATAGCGCGTCGCCCAGAAACGCATAGAGCACCGTGCCGGGAACAATCCCGATAATGCTCGCCCACAGGTAGTCCTGAAAATCGATCGGCGAGGCGCCGGCGAGCAGGTTGAGCGCATTGTACGGAATCAGCGGGACCAGCCTCAGATAAAGAATTATCTGAAAGCCGTGACGCGAAATTTTATCGAATATCCCCTCGAATCGGGAGCCGACAGTGCGCTCGACGAAGCCGCGGCCGAGGAAGCGTCCCGCGCCGAAGGCTATCAGCGCGCCAAGGTTCGCGCCGATCAACGAATAGACCGCGCCCCAAAACGCGCCGAACGCAAGTCCCGCCGCGATAGTCATTATCGCGCCCGGTATCAGGAACGACGGCCCCACCGCGTACAGCATCACGAAGACCAACGGTCCCCAGAGACCCCAGTGAAGGACCTCGACCTTGACCTGGCGCGGGTTCTCGAACCATTCGGCGTGCGTGAACAGCATCCATGCCGATCCACCCACCAGTGCGAGGACGATAGCGACTTTGAGCACGCCGAGGAGGCTGATGCCACCTTTGCGCGGCTCGGGTTCCGGGGTTCTTATTGGACTGATAGCGGCCATCTTGGGTGGCATAAGTATACAGGCATGATATGGAGCAGACGAGTGCAAAAGACGGATCACGCGAACTCCATTGTTAGAAAATCGGGCCGCAATTAGACTCCGATCCGGCAAGGGCGCCGGGCGCCGCAAAAACAGAACGGGCAAGAGGGACGGGCGATGCACGAGTTGAAAGACCAGGTGGCGATTATCACGGGCGGCGGATACGGAATCGGCAAAAAGATCGCGCTCGCCTATGCGCGCGAGGGGATGCGCCTGGTGCTGGCTGCGCGGACGCCCGGGCCGCTGGCTGAGACGCTCGCCGAGGTCGAGAAGCTCGGCGCGCGCGCCGTCTCTGTACGCACCGATGTCGCCCGCGAGGACGATTGCGTCCGGATGGTGGACGAGGCGGTCAAGGCATTCGGCCGGGTCGATATCCTGGTCAACAACGCGGGAATCGCCGGACCGACCAAACTCTTGACCGATATGGCGCTCGCCGAATGGCAGGAGGTGCTCGACATCAACCTGACCGGCGCGTGGCTCGCCTCGCGGGCTGCGGTGCCGGCGATGCTCAAGCATGGCGGCGGCAACATCATCATGATTTCGTCGGGCGCCGGACGGCGCGGATTTCCGCTCCGCGCGCCCTATGCGGCCTCGAAGTGGGGGATGATCGGGCTAACGCAGACGCTCGCGGGCGAGTGGGGATCGAAGGGTATCCGCGTCAACTGTATCTGTCCCGGCGCGACCGAGGGCGATCGCATCGAACGCGTAATCCGGGCGCGCGCCGAAGCCATGAAAATTCCCTATGAAACGATGAAGCAATCGTTTGTCGGCGCGGCCGCGATGAGCCGGATGGTGACCGAGGACGAGGTCGCGCGCGTCTCGGTGTTTCTCGCCTCGGAACTGTCCGCCGGGATGACCGGCCAGACGCTCAATGTTGACGCCGGTTCGATAATGAACTGAGCGCTTGTGATTTTTTAATCGCGGGTTTGGGTGTCACCCTGACCGGGCGTCGCGATGCGATTGGCCCGTGCGCGAGTATCAGCGCGCGATATCGTTGTGGCGCACCTGGATTTCGGTGCCGTCCGCCGCCAGCCGCTTCGCCAGCGCCCGCGCCAGCACCGGCGAGCGATGGCGTCCGCCGGTACATCCAAGGCCGATGGTCAGATAGCTCTTGCCTTCGCGCCGATAGAGCGGGATCAGAAAGTCGAGCAGGCGCCCGGTCTCCTCGATAAAGCGCCGCGCGTCCGGCTGCGCCATCACGAAGTCGCGCACGCGCCCGTCGCTTCCGTCAAGTGCGCGCAGCTCGGGCACGAAGAACGGATTGGGTAGAAAGCGCACGTCGAACATCAGGTCCATCCCAACCGGCGCGCCATACTTGTATCCGAACGAGACCAGCGCGACGGTCATCGCCGAGCCGGCGCCCGATCCGAGCGTCGCCGCCGTTATCAGCTCACGCAGCTCGTGGACGGTCAGCGCGCTGGTGTCGATTACGCGGCTCGCCCGCTCGCGCATCTCGGCCAGCGCCATCCGCTCGCTGCGGATTCCGTCGATCACCCCAGCGCCGCTCTCGGCCATCGGATGGGGCCGCCGGCTTTCCGAATAGCGCCGCAGCAGAACCTCGTCGGAGGCGTCGAGGAAAAGGATTTCGAGCCTGAAGCCTTCGTGTTCGAGATCGGCGAAGACGCGCGGCCATTGCGGAAAAAAAAGCCGCTCGCGCGGATCAATTCCCAGCGCGACACCGCGCAGCGCCGGATCGCGTTCGATCGCAAGGCGCATCACCGTCGCCGCGAGCGCGACCGGCAGGTTATCGACGCAATAGAAGCCCAGGTCCTCGAGCACGCGCATCGCCGAGGCGCGGCCCGAGCCAGCCACCCCCGTCACGATTATCAGCCGCGCGGTGCCCCCGCCTGCCGACGCGCCACTAGCGGATTTCATCTTTCACTGCCCCGAGCCTCGCGCCGCCGCGGCAGGCCGCCAATCGCCGCGCGGGAACCGCGACTGCGCATCAGTGGCGGGCGTCTTCTTCCTTGAGCAGGTTGAAAATCTCGGCATCGTCGGCCGCCTTTATCAGACGCTCGCGGAAGGCCGGATCCTTGAGCAGGCGCGAGACGCGCGCGAGGGCCTTCAGATGCAGGCTGGCCGAATCCTCGGGCGCGACCAGCACGAAAAAAAGATGCGTCGGACGCCCGTCGAGCGAATCGAAATCGACGCCTTCGGGATGCCGCCCGAAGAGTCCGATGATTCTGTCTACTCCGGCGATTTTGCCGTGCGGAATCGCGATCCCGTCGCCAATCGCGGTCGAGCCCAAACGCTCGCGCTCGGCGAGCACCGCGGTCAGCGTGTCCGAGTTGATCTCCGGATGCTGCCCGGCGAGATAGCCCGCCATCTCACCGAGCAACTCCGGTTTTTCACGGCTCCTGAGTTCCGGAATGACGAGCTTCGGGCTCAGGATATCGGTAATCTTCATTTATCTAGCCCGCACCTGAAATTATTACACCAGTCCGCGCGCCGGTTCGAGTGGTTCGGCCGGCCACACCGCTCTCGTTCCGCGCGGCCTTCCCCCGTCCATCCACAGCCAGCGGACTATCCGCGCGCAGTGTCTCCGGGTTCGGTGGTCAGCAACTCGCCCGCCGACAACGTCCGTATCTTGCGCGTTTCGATCTTCGCCAGATGCTTCTTCAGTTGCCGTTCGACCTTGTCCGCGAGCAGGTCAATTGCGGAGTACAGGTCCCTGCTCTCTTCCTGCGCGGTCACCGCCAGACGCCCGGACTTGAGCGTCACCTCGCCGCACTGGCGATGCCGGTCGACCGACAGGATCAGATGCACCGTGCAGGCGCGCTTGAGCGACATCGCCACCTGCGTAAGCTTGCGTTCGCCGTAGAGCCTGAGCGCCTCGGTCGGGTCGCAATGACGGAAGGTCACCATCACCTCGGCCTTGCCCCGCGCGTTTAGGCGATCGCGTCTCGCCGCTTTGTGCTGAGCGGCCCGCCTCTGCTTCTTTGCTGCCCTCATGGTCAACCTCGCTGGGATGATTATACCCCACCTCGCGATTGCGCGCCCAAGGCTCTTTTTCACCCCACCTGCTTGCGCCGCGCCGACGGCAGGATTCCCAGCGCCTGCCGATACTTCGCCACGGTACGCCGCGCGATGTTGATCTGATCGCGGCGCAGCAACTCGACCAGCGCCTGATCCGAGAGCGGATTCTGATGATGCTCGACCGCGACCATCGCGCGAATCTTCTCCTTCACGGTCTCGGCGCTCACGTCCTCGCCGGTCGACCCCTTGACCCCCGAGGTGAAAAAGAACTTGAGCTCGAAGATGCCCTGCGGCGTGTGCGCGTACTTGTTGGCGGTCGCCCGGCTGATGGTCGACTCGTGCATCCCGATATCTTCGGCAACATCCTTGAGCACCAGCGGCCGCAGATGGCTCACGCCGTGGTCGAAAAATCCCCGCTGAAATTTGATTATCGAGTTGGCAACTTTGAAAATTGTCTGCTGGCGCTGGTAAATCGACTTGACCAGCCATCGCGCCGACCGCAGCCGCTCTTGCAGATACTCCTTGGCCTCCGGGCTTCCGGACCCGTCGCTAAGCACCCGCCGGTAATACCCGGCCATCCGCAGCCGCGGCACCGCCCCCTCGTTCAGCACCACCACGTAGTCGTCGCCGACCTTGTGGATGAAAACGTCGGGCACGATATAGGTCGGATTCTGCCCGCCATAGTCGCGGCCCGGCTTCGGTTCGAGCAGCGAAATCACCTTCGCCGCCTGTCCTACCATGTCGAGCTGAATGCCGAGCGCCCGCGCGATCTCGGCGTAGCGATGCTTCTCCAGAAGGTCGAGATGCTTTTGCACGATCCGCGCGGAAAGCGACTCTTCCATCCCGAGATTCACGAGCTGGAGGTACAGGCACTCGCGCAGATCGCGCGCCGCCACGCCCGGCGGATCGAAGCGCTGCACCCGCTTGAGCACGCGCTCGACGCGCTCCGGCTCGACTTCGAGCCCGCGCGCCAGCTCCTCGATCGGCGTTTCCAGATAGCCGTCGTCATTGAGATTGTAGATGATGCTCGCGCCAATCTGCTGGTCGGCGGCGGGCAGGCTCGACATCCGCAGCTGCCAGATCAGATGCTCTTCGATCGAGGTCCGTCCGGTGAGCGTATTCTCCAGCGTCTGGCGATGGTCGTCGGTGGATTCGGCCTCGGAGTTGTCCTGCCAGTTGTTCGAGTAGTTTTCCAGATATTCGCGCCAGTCGAGCTTCTCGAGATGGCCGATCTCCTTCATTTCGAGCGCCGCGTCGCGCGCCTCGGGCGTTAATCCGTCCGCCGCGCCCGATTCCGCCATATCCCAGTCGCGCGGGCCGTCTTCCACCGCCGGTTCCGGCTCCATCAGATCATGCTCGGCGGCCGGCGTGGCCTCGGCGCCCTCCAGGAGGTCGGGAATTTCGCTCTCCGCCTGCAATTCCCCCGGACCGCCGTCGAGCGGCTCCAGCAGCGGATTCGATTCCAGCTCCGCCTGCACCACCGCTTCGAGTTCCGGCAGCGAGAGCTGAAGAATTTTGATCGCCTGCTGAAGCTGCGGCGTCATCACGAGCTGTTGCCGCAGCCGCAGGTCCTGTCCAAGCTTGAGTTCTGGCGCCATTACAAATCGAGCCGGAAACTAATTCGTGCCGACCGCCGAAGCCGCAGCCGGGGTACTGGAGGCCGCACTTGCGGCCGGCGTACTCTTAGTCTGCGGCTGATTGGTCTTCGGGAAGAACGTCGCCGTCACCGGCACCCCCTTGGCACTCTGCACCTCGCTCTTCCCGGTATCGAGATGCACAATGATTTTCGCCCCGGCCACCTCGTCGTCGCCCTGATGAACCACCGGATTGCCGGTCACAACCACCGTATGCGCGGTCTCATCGAGCACCGCGTGGTCGCCGGTCACCCATTTGTCCGCCTGGCTCATCCGCACGTTGCCGTCGGCGAACGCCTGCTTGATGTCGTGAAAGTCCTGCCCGTAAAGCACTTTCAGGTTGTCGGTCGTCAATTGCTCATCGTTCTGAGTCGCAAAGACGTGGCCGCGAAAGGTCACGATTTTATTCTTGTAATCCAGGTCGAGACTGTCGGACTTGATATTGGTCGGCCCCTTGGAGGTCGACAACTGAAACGCCGACGCGGGATTGCCGGAGTCGGTCGCCGAGTTGGCGGCGCCTTTGGTATCGCCCGCGGCGCCAGTCGAATCGGTCGCCGATGCAGTCTCGCCACCCTTCGCGCTAGTGCTGGTTGCGGCGCTTGCGCGCGAAACCGCGGCGGCGATAATTACCATCGCCGCCAGTGCCGAGAGCCGGAATCGGCGCATTCGATACCGCATCGCGTGCGGCGCCGCTCTACCGCATGCGCCGATCATCGCCGCCCCTGGCATCCGTGGCGCCGTAACAATGTCTGCGATCGCAATCACGATTTGTTGGGCTTCCGCGCGTCCACGCTCTTCGGTGAGATTTCGGTGTTGGTCTGGCTCAACAGAGTGAAGATGCGCTCTTTGGGCCGGCCCGCCAACCCCACTCCGGTCGCGGTCAGCCCCTGCCCGACGATCGTGACCTTGCCGGGCGCGGTCACCGCATCATTGTCAGGCAAAAAAGTCGCCTCGTCGGTTGTGATCACGAAGTCGCCATATTTGATCTGAAGGCCGCCCTTCAGATGGGCCGAGTTGACGTGATTGCCGGAGACCGCAATCGTAGCGGCCGGCGCGGTGACTACCACCTTCTTGCCGTCCTCGGATACCATCGACAGGTTCGGATCGGTCAGCAAAATCGAAGTCTTGTCGTTCGAGTAGCTGGCCTCCTTGGCGGTCAGATGCCACTGAATCTGATCGCTCTTCATCTGAGTCCATCTGAAATTCCTCAGGTTCAGCAGCGCGTTGGGTACGGTGGCCAACTGCGGCGTATTCTGGCCTGACGAGCGATGGCGCACGACCAGCACTCCCACTACCACAACTATGAGCAACGCCGCCGCACCGAACAGCCCCATCGCCTTGGCAATCTGCCTGGGACTCATCATGAACCGAACTCAAACGCTATCAGCCGGGGTTTGGCGAGTAAATCCACTCCACCCGCCGCAAGGAGCCGCGCGGGTCTAACGGTCCTTCGCCGACTCCCGTTCCTCGCGCGCCACTTCGTCTATCCGCTTCAGGTTCTCGATCAGCGCCGGCAGCAGATCGAGCGGATACGAATTGGGACCATCGCTCAGCGCGTGGTCCGGATCCTCGTGAACCTCCATAAACAACCCATCGACGCCGACCGCCGCGGCCGCGCGCGCCAGCGGTGCGATGAATTCGCGCTGACCGCCCGACCGCTCACCGCCCGCGCCCGGAAGCTGCGCCGAATGGGGCGCATCGAAGATCACCGGGTAGCCGAAGCCGCGCATGATCACCAGCGATCGCATATCGCTGACCAGATTGTTGTAGCCGAACGAAAAGCCGCGCTCGGTCACGAGAATTTTGCGATTGCCGCAATCGGCTATCTTCGCGACCGCGGCGCGCATATCCCACGGCGCGAGAAATTGCCCCTTCTTGAGATTCACTACCGCACCCGTCACCGCCGCCGCGCGCAGAAGATCGGTCTGGCGCGAGAGCAGCGCCGGTATCTGGATGATATCGGCCACGGCCGCCGCCGGCGCCGCCTGCGCGGGCTCGTGGATGTCGGTCAGAACCGCCATCCCGGTCTCCTTCTTCACGCGCTCGAGCGTGCGCAGCCCCTCTTCGAGCCCCGGGCCCCGGAACGATTCATGACTGGTGCGATTCGCCTTGTCGAACGACGACTTGAAAACTATCGGCGTCCCGGTCTGGCGCGAAATCCGCGCAAGGCGCTCGGCGTGGCGGAGACACGTCTCGGGACTCTCGATCACGCACGGCCCGGCAATCAGCGCGAGCCGCGGCCCGCCGAAGATCACGCCGCCCGCTTCGACCGGCGCTACTTTCACGACACCGACCGCAACTCGAGCACCTTCGCATGATCCGGCGCGGTCTGCGCGCGCCGCGCCACCGCCGCCTTCACCAGTCCGCGGAACAGCGGATGACAATCCCACGGCCGCGACTTCAACTCCGGATGGAACTGGCATCCGAGAAACCACGGATGGCCTTCGAGCTCCATGATCTCGACCAGCTTGTCGTCGGGCGATTTGCCGATCGCCTTGAAGCCCGCCTCTTCGAGCGGCTTCCGATATTCGTTGTTGACTTCGTAGCGATGGCGATGGCGCTCGCTGATCCGCGTGCGGCGATAGAGCGAGTACGCCAGCGACCCGGTCTTGATCGAACACGGATAGGCGCCCAACCGCATCGTGGCGCCCTTGCGGTCGATCCCCTTCTGCCCCTCCATGATATCGATCACCGGGTCGGGCGTCGCCTCCTGGAACTCGCGCGAGTTGGCGCGCTTGAGTCCGACCAGGTTGCGCGCAATCTCGATCACCATCACCTGCAGGCCGAGGCAGATTCCGAGAATCGGCACGCGATTCTCGCGCGCGAACCGGACCGCGCGAATCTTTCCTTCGATCCCGCGCTCGCCGAAGCCGCCCGGAATGATAATCGCGTGCGCTGCGCCAAGTTGCGTTGCGGCATTGCCCTTTTCGAGTTCCTCGGCGTCGACGTAATCGATCGTCACTCGCGCCTCGTTCACAATCGCTGCGTGCGCGATCGCCTCTTGCAGGCTCTTGGACGAATCGACCAGGTTGACGTACTTGCGGACAACCGCGATGTTCACCGTGACTTTGGGATTCTGCGCGGTCTTCGAGATTCGCCGCCACCTGGCCAGATTGGGCGCGCCGGTCCATATGTTGAGCCGCTCGACCACGCGCTGATCGAAGCCCTCGGCATGGAACCGCACCGGAACGTCGTAGATCGACTCGACGTCGGGCGCTGAGATGACGCAGTTCTCCTCGACGTTGCAGAAGTGCGCGATTTTGGCCTTGACCTTCTGATCGAGCAGCCGGTCGCATCGGCAAACCAGTATGTCGGGCTGGATTCCAAGCCCGGTCAACTCCTTGACGCTGTGCTGCGTGGGCTTAGTCTTGAGTTCGCCGGCGGTCGCGATAAATGGCACCAGCGTCAGATGCACGTAGAGCACGTTCTCGCGCCCGAAATCCCAGCGGAACTGCCGGATCGCTTCGAAGAACGGCAGGCTCTCGATATCGCCCACCGTGCCGCCGACTTCGATAATCGCGAGATCGAATCCCTCGGCCGCCTCAACGATTCGCCGCTTTATCTCGTCGGTGATATGCGGGATGACCTGCACCGTCGCGCCCAGGTAATCGCCGCGGCGCTCCTTCTGGATCACGGTGTCGTAAATCTGCCCGGTGGTGCAGTTGTTGCGCCGGCTCATCCGGGTCTCCAGAAAGCGCTCGTAATGCCCAAGGTCGAGATCCGTCTCCGCGCCGTCGTCGGTCACGAAAACCTCGCCGTGCTGAAACGGACTCATCGTGCCCGGATCGACATTGATGTACGGGTCCATCTTGAGCATCGTGACCGAGAGGCCGCGCGCTTCGAGCAGCGCGCCGAGCGACGCCGCCGCGAGTCCCTTGCCCAGCGAGGAGACCACGCCGCCGCTGACGAAAATGAATTTGGTCTTGTCACGCACCATGATCCGCCGCCTCCCCAATCAGTCAGCCGCTAGAATAGTCAACCGCCCCAATTCCTGGCCGCCACGCGCGCATCCGCGCCATAATCAACCGCCGGATCGCTCGGCATGCTCGCGCGCCCGAAGCAGATCGTCGGGCGTATCGACTTCGAGCGAAGGCGCCACCGACTTGACGACCCTGATTTCAAAACCATGCTCGAGGGCGCGTAACTGTTCGAGCCGCTCGATCCGTTCGAGCACACCCTGTTCGAGCGCCGCGAACCGCATCAGAAAGTCGCGCCGGTAGGCATACACGCCAATGTGGCGCATCGCCGCGGCGGGCACCCCGGCGCTGTCGCGCGCGAACGGAATCGAACTGCGCGAAAAGTACAGTGCCCGCCCCTTATCGCCGCATACCACTTTCACCACGTTCGGATTGCGCCATTCAGCCTCGTCCGTAATCGGCGTGGCCAGCGTCGCCATCGCGATACCCGCATTATCGCACATCGGCGCGGCCAGCGCGTCGAGGTCGGCGGGCTCGATAAAGGGCAAGTCGCCCTGCACGTTCAGGTAGATATCGGCTGCCACCACGCCGGCCACTTCGGCGATCCGGTCGGTGCCGCTCTGATGGCTCGCGGCGGTCATCATCGCTTCGCCGCCCGCCTCGCGCACGGCGCTGGCAATACGGCTGTCGTCGGTCGCCACAATCACCCGCGCGAGCGCGGCCGATCGCATCGTCCGCCGCCAGACCCGCACGATCATCGGAGCCCCGGCGATATCAGCCAGCGCCTTGGCCGGTAACCGGCTCGAGGCCCAGCGTGCCGGAATAACTGCGATTATGGATGGAGCCGCCAATGAAAAAGGCCCCGCTATCGACTAATTCATCCGCGGGGCATTGATCATTGGTAGCGGTCGGAGGCGCGCAAAGTCAATTTGGGACGACGCTGTTATTCCACAGGCGGCGACTGATTTTCCGATTTCGCGCGCCGCGTCGTTAGCGAAATATGAGCAAATTCGCGAATCAGGCTCGCGCGCGGTTGCGCGTGCGGCGCATCTTTTTCTTGCGCGCCCGCGACTGGATCGGATCGGTCCGGCGCTTGCGCGCGAGACGGCGGTTGCGGCGATTACGCATACGTGAAGCTACATTCATTGGTTAGGCCTCTGGCAACCTCGCATCGTGCCCGCCCCAGGCCGCGATGTCAATTGCCTCCCGGCACCGAAGCCGGTGCGACGACCGGCAGAACGGCCGCCGGCGCCCGGCCCGGCTCCGAAGCCGCCACAGACACCGTACTGGCGGGTAACGGACAGATCGCCTGCGCCCGCGTCAGCACCGAGTCGCCGTCACTCACGACGACCTGTCCGACCGCCGCGTCCGACTTTATCGGACCCGGATAGCTCGACGGGATAAGGTAGTTTACCTTGATAGCGCTCGCGTCGCGCTTGGGGATCAACACATCAACGTCGCTGTCGGCGACGGGTTGAATCGTCTCGTTGGCGCCGACCTGGACATGCACCGGGAGGAGCTGGCCGCGCTTGAGCACCGTAAGCCGCTCATAGTTGTCAAATCCCCAGTCGAGCAATCGTGCCGCCTGGGTGAACCGCTCTCCGTTGGAGGGCGTCCCCAGCACCACCGCGATCAGCCGCATGTTGCCGCGTTTCGCAGTCGCCGTCAGGTTGAACCCGGCGTGATAGGTAAAGCCGGTCTTGAGTCCGTCACATCCCTCGAAATGGCCGACCAGGTGGTTGGTGTTGTGCAGGATCGTGACCCCATCGTCGAACGGCGCCGTCTGGAGGCTCGACCATTGGAGCAGATTGGTGGTGTAGATGAGCGCGCGGGCGACCTTGACCAAATCATTCGCGGTGGTTGTATCGACGTCGTGGCCGGGCGTGGGCGGAAGTCCGTCGATCGTGTTGTAGACCGTGTCGGTCATGCCAAGGCTCCGCGCCTTCGCATTCATCATGACCACACATTGCTGAGTCGAGCCGGCGATCTTCTCGGCCACGGCCACCGCCGCGTCATTGGCCGAACGGATAAGCGCCGCCTTCATCAGATCGCCCAGCGGGATAACCTCCCCTTCGCGCAGTCCCAGCCGCGACCCCATCGTGGTCGCCGAGTTCTCGGAAATCCGCACCGGATCGGTCAGCTTCACCCGGCCCGCTTTGATCTGGTCCTCGGCCACCAGCAGCATCATCATCTTCGCCATCGAAGCCGGCGGCCACGGCATATCGGCATTGTATTCGTAGAGCGTCTTGCCGCTGTCGGCATCGACCAGCAGCGCTCCCCGATAAAGCGGCCCCGCCGCGCGCGCCGCGTAATGGTGATGCGAGGTTGAATGCCGATGATGGTAGTGATGATGCCGCAGCCGATAACTCGCCGAGGCGGGCGTCACGCTGACCGCGAGCGCGGCCGCGGCTGCAATCAAAATCGATATACCGACGGAGCGCCGGAGCACCTTTTCCACCATACACCTCGCCATTGCCCCCACACTCCGGCCTTAACGCACGCGGCCCAGATCAACTACTCGATGAGGAGCTGCGTGTTGCGTGTCGCGTCCGGTATGGTCCAGTATTTCAAGGTTTTTACGCGCCGGAGTATAGTCCGGGTCGGCCGCCAGCAACTCCGACCACTCCTCGCGTGCGAGCTTGTACCGCCCCTCCTCGGCATAAAGCAAGCCGAGCGTGTTGCGGGCGTCGACCTGATTGGGGTCGAGACTGAGCGACAGAAGAATCTCCTGCTCGGCGTCGGCGTACTTCGCGCGGCGTTCGTAGGCAAGACCCAAATTGAGATGGGTCGCGGGCTGAAGCGGCCCGAGCAGCGTCGCGAGACGCATCACCTCGGTCGCATCGCTTGCGCGCCCCTCGGCCAGGTAGACGATACCCAGGTTGACGAAAAGCTGCCAGTCGCGAAGCCCGAGCTCGGTCGCCGCGCGATATTGCCGAAGCTCAAGCGCGTGGCGCCCGGTCATGCCGTAGGCGAAGCCGAGATGGTAGTGGGCAAGTGCGTTGTCGGGATGCTCGCGGATAACGACGCGATGGCGCGCAATCGCGTCCGGATAGTCTTCCATACCGAGGTAGTAATCGGCCACCGGGTCGCACACCTGATTCTCATCCGAAGCCGCAGCTTCCGAAGCCGCAGCTTCCGAGGCCTCGGCTTCGCTGGCCGCAGCCGATACGGCTGCCGCACGGATAGTCAACGTCGCCAACAAAATCAGCAAAGCGACAAAAAGCCGATAACAGAGTTGGCCGACGGTACTCATAAACCCACAGGCCTGAGCATGAGGGTTGGGTAGGATGTTAGCAGGAAACGCGCACGAGAAAAGAGTACATGGGGATGATCGCCGCTCCAAAGGCGAGAAAAATCAGCGGCAGGAATGCATATCGCCGACGGCCGCTATCTCAAAGGACAGCGGCCGTCGGTCTTCGCAACGAGATTCGGCCGTCTATTGCCGGCATCGGCCTCGCACGCCCGAGGCACGGTCAGCCGATGCCGGACTCGGCGCGAGGCTTACTGCGCGGCCGGGCTGCTCTCGCTCGCCGGGGCCTTCTTGTGCTTCTTGTGCCTCTTCGACATGTGCTTCTTATGCTTCATGTGATGGCTCATCGCCGGAGCTGAGGTGTCGGCCGCCGCGGGCGCTGCGGGCGAACTCATTTGAGCCGCAGCCGGCAGCGCCAACGCACCTGCGAACATCATTGCCGCCAGGGCTGACAGGATCCGCTTCATGTCGAAATTCTCCTTGTTCCGGGTGTTGCCTACAATTGGGCTCCCCGGTGTTATTAGAACCGTAGCTAGCCTCATGCCATCCGGGCAGGCGCCCGAATGATCGCGGAAATGCTGCATGGTTTTGCCGCTTCGATACGATCGGCTGCCGCAATTCGTGTACCCAATAGACGTTTTGGTTCCGCGGCTTTGCGCCTCGCCCGCCCATCGGCCACAACTACTTGTCGACTATTGCCTCACCACGCTTGCGCGCCTCACGCAGACGGCCGTAGAGCTTGAACAGGTCGCGAAACGCTTTCAGGATGACTCGCATGTTCGCGCCGGTCTGCTCGCCCGCGATTCGCGGCAGATGGCGCACTGGAACCTCAGTGATACGCGCGCCACGGCCGACCAGTTGTGCCATCAACTCGGCCGTTATCATCGCGCCTTGCGAGCGCAAATCGAGTCCGTCGAGCATCTCATGCTTGAACAGCTTGAGTCCGCAATCGAGGTCGTGGATGCGCACCTTGAGCAATAGCCAGATGAGCACCGTCCACGCCCGGCCGTTGAGCCGGCGCATCATGGGGTCGGCACGATGGGTCCGGCGGCCGACAACCACGTCGTAGACGGGAACTTTTTCGGCCAGCAGCCCGATATCAGCCGGATCGAACTGGCCGTCGCCGTCACAGAGCACGACGTACGGCATCCGCGAGGCCTGGATTCCCGAGATAACCGCGCCTCCGTAACCTCTGTTTATCTGGTGATGAACAACCTTGACGTGCGGATTCGAGACGGCCAGACGGTCCGCGATCTCACCGGTGCGGTCCTTGCTGCCGTCATCAACCACGATTACTTCGTAATCATCGGCGATTTTCGGCAGCGCCGCGCACATGTCCGTCACGACTCGCTCGACATTGCCCTCTTCATTATGAGACGGGAGAAAGACGCTTATTCCGGGCAGACGCGTAGCCACCAAGTCGGTCCTTTATCCATCGTGATGCTCGAATCGCGATGATCCGCGCCAAATCGCACGGATCTCTGGATTTCCCCCTTGAAGCACTGATCAGTCGCCGAGTGCGCGGTATCCGCCGCGGAAGAACAGAAGCGGCTTGCCTTCGATTGTCTGGGCCTCCTGGACCTCGCCGACATAGATCGAGTGGTCGCCGCCCGGATAGGCAGCAGCCAGTTTGCACTCGATAAAGCCGAGCGTACCGTCGAGGATCGGCGCGCCATTGGCCCCGAGGCGATAGGCGACGCCTTCGAACTTGGGGCCGCCGCTCACGGCGAAGCGGCGCGAGAGCGCCTCCTGGTCGTCGCTCAGAAAATTGACCGTGAACACTCTGCTCTGTTCGAAGTGGGGCCAGCTCTCAGCCTTTTTGTCGACGCAGACAACTACGAGCGGCGGATCGAGCGAAAGCGAGCTGAAGGCGTTCGCGGTCAAGCCGAACAATTTGCCGTCCGTCGAGACGGTGGTGATAACCGTCACGCCAGTGGCGAAGTGCCCCATCACGCGGCGCAGTTCGTTTTTATCGATTGGCATAAGTTCGGCTCCGGTCGCGATCGTACCAGAGCGCTTTGGAGGGCGTCAATTTCAGGCTCGGAAATTGGGCGAAGGTAATCGCGGATTTCGGGCCGCATCGTAACGCCGAGGCGTCGTCGGCGCGGCTGCAGGCCCGCGCCGGATCGACGAGCGCGCCAGGCGACTTGTCAGCCGCGAAACGAAATGGGAGACCTTGACGCGCGAGCTTGGTAGAGTCGCTGGAACTTCGAGGAGGACGGATAGATGGCAGATGTCGCGTTTGGAATCTTCGACCATATCGAGCGGCGCAAGAACGAGCCACTCACCGCAACCTACGAAGGGCGGCTCAAGATGCTCGAGGTCGCCGACAAGGCGGGCTTCCACTGCTACCATCTCGCGGAGCATCACGGGACGCCGCTCAGCATGGCGCCGTCGCCGGGGATCTTTCTGGCGGCCGTCGCGCAGCGCACCCGCAATCTCCACTTTGGTCCGCTGGTCTACCTGCTGCCGCTCTACAATCCGCTGAGACTGGCGCAGGAAATATGCATGCTCGATCAGCTCAGCGGCGGGCGGATGGAGATCGGCGTGGGACGCGGCGTATCGCCCTTCGAACTCGCCTACTTCAACGTACCGTTTCTGGAATCGGAAGAGATATTCAATGAATCGCTCGAAGTGATCGTCTCGGCGCTGCGCAACGAGCGCGTGGTCCATCGCGGCGAGGCCTACCAGATCCGCGGCTTTCCGATGGCCCTTCAGCCGAAGCAGACACCGAATCCGCCCTTCTGGTATGCGAGCACGAATCCCGAGAAGGCCGAATATGCGGCGCGGCGCGGGATGAACCTGGTCGGAATTGGCCCGGCCTCGGTGCTCAAGTCGGTCAACCAGCGCTATCGCGAGGCGTTCGCCGATCGATGGCAGGGATCGCAGAGCTTCAACCCGAATATCACCGAACCCAAGGTCGGCGTGCTGCGCCATTGCTACGTGGCCGAGACCGACGCCGAGGCGCTCGAAGTCGCGCGGCCGGCCTACCGGATGTTCCACGACAACCTGCAGAAGCTCTGGCGCGACTTCAATACGGTGACGACGCACATAATCGGCGACGTCGAAGTGGCGGCCAAGCATGGCGCCGCGATCGTGGGCTCGCCGGCAACGATTCGCGAAGAGGCGGCGCGCTACTTCGATCAGAGCGGATGCAACTACCAGGTGCTGTCGTTCGCGTGGGGCGGATTGACGCAGGAGCAATCGATGAGGTCGCTCGGGCTGTTCGCGTCGGAAGTGATGCCGTTCTTTCCGCGCTCCTCGAGTCGGTGACGGACAGTCAGCAAGGATGCGGACCGTGACGGCGCCACAAACGTCACGGCCATCCGGTGCGGTCGCGCCGGATAACCGATTTGCCGCCGACATATACGTAGTCGAGTTCGAGCGAGGTAAGCGGCCGCTCGCTCCGATTGATCCGCACGCCGGCGGGCGCGGCGACGTACAGTGTATGGTCGCCCGCGACGATGCTGCTCGCGACGCGCGCCTCGATCGAAACCATCGCAAGCCCGAGCCACGGCACTCCGAGAATCGGTGACGGCTGATAGTCGAGTCCCGAAAGATTGTCGGCGCGCCGCGCCCGCGCGGAGTAGAAGTAGTCCTCGAGCTCCTTGCCGCCGGCGCCAACGATATTGAATCCGAAGATTCCAGTGCGATCGATTACCGAGTGCGAGAAGTGGCTGTTGTCGACCGCGGCCATGAACAGCGGCGGCTCGCCCGAGACCTGCGTGACCCACGACGACGACATGCCGTGGTGATGCGGGCCGTCGGCGACGGTTAGCACATAGATGCCGGTGGTAAGCGCGGCGAACGCGGCGGCGATATCGGAATCCATCGAAAGGGCGCCCCCAAAACGGTTTTCAACAACCGCGAGGCTAGTAGCATTTGACCCGGCGTCCAAGCTCTTTCAAAATCTAACACCAGATACACTAACACCAGATTCAGAAGATGATGGAGAGGGCGTTGCGACTTGTCCCAGGCCTTGCGCTGATGGCCTTGCTAATGGCGGCCGGGTTGGCGCTTTCGGTGCAGGCCGAGAGTGCGACGATCGCTGCTTCGCCATCGCCGATTGCGAGGCCATCACCGGTTGCCGCACCGTCGCTTATCGCGACGCCATCGCCGCTTGCGACGCCATCGCCGCTTGCGAGGCCATCACCGGTTGCCGCACCGTCGCTTATCGCGACGCCATCGCCGCTTGCGACGCCAGTAGCGATCGCGACACGATCCCCGGTCGCGGCGCCATCACTTATCGCGACGCCATCGCCGCTTGCGACGCCCTCTCGCCTGGCCAGCCCATCGCCGGTCGCGACACCCTCGCCGACAGCACAGAGTATCGGCCACGGGCTGACACCCGGCGAAATCGCGCTGAGCGATGCCACCGACCAGGCGGTCGCCGATCCGCTCAACTGGAATGTGATGGTCTACAAGAGCCGCCACGAACTCACAGTCTACTTTCAGGGCCATCTCTATAAGACCTACCGCGCGGTCTTCGGCCGAAGCCTCGACTCGGGGACCAAGGAGTGGGCGGGGGATCGGCGCACGCCCGAGGGCGTCTATACGATAATCGGAAAGCGCCGCCATCGCCGATGGCGCTATTTCCTGGCGCTCAACTATCCTAACAACCAGGACCGTGCGCGCTATGTTCGGATGCGCTCCGAGCGCCTGATCCCGGTGGCCCGCGGCCGGGCGCTGACCGAAGGGAGCGAGATCGGAATCCATGGCACCGACGAGCCAATACTGAATAGCGGCGACGTCAACTGGACGACGGGATGCATCTCGGTCGACAACAGCGCGATCGAAGAGCTGGAAGCCCTTCTTCCGACTGGCACGGTCGTGATAATCAAGCCCTGAGCGGCGCATATTGAATCTGGCGCTGACCCGGCGTTGGTCGGGCGGCCGCCGCCATTTTTCTAAAGCAAGGAGCATTGCGATGGAAGCATCGACGGGCGAGTTCTTCTTCACGCGGCTAGAAAAGGTGATTTTCGGGCCGGGCAAGACCGCTGAGGTGGGACGCGAGCTCGAGCGGCGCGGGCTCAAGCGCGTCCTGATCGTCACGGGCAAGACCCTGGGCGGCTCGAAGCTGCTCGACAAAGTGACCAGCGCTCTCGGCCCGCGCCTGGCCGGCGTTTACAAAGGGGCTGGCCAGCACGTTCCGTCGAAGACGATCGGCGAAGTGGTGGCGCAATACGAACAATGCGGCGCGGACAGCATGATCAGCTTCGGCGGCGGCAGCCCGATCGACACGGTCAAGGTGGCGGCGAAACGCATCCTGGACGGGACGCGGCCCGCGGGCGCCGAGGGCAAGACGCTGGATTTCTTTGCCGCGACCCAGAACGTGACGGGCCCCGACCTGATTCATATCGCGATGCCGACGACGCTCTCGGCCGGCGAATACACTCCGATCGGCGGGGTGACCGACGAGAGCAACCATATCAAGGGCGGCGTAGTCGATCCGCGCCTGCAGCCGCGAACGGTAATCCTGGACCCGGAGCTGACGGTCGAGACGCCGGCGTGGCTCTGGGCGGCGACCGGGATGCGCGCGATGGACCACGCGGTCGAGGCGATCTACTCGACGCGCCATCAGATTTTGACCGACACGCTGGCGACGCGGGCGATCACGATGCTGCTCGAGGACCTGCCGGCCTCGCTCAAGACGGTGGGCCAGGAATCGGTGACGCATCGCGGGCGATGCCAGCTTGCGGCGTGGCTTTCGATCTTCGGCGGGATGAACACGCGCTTCGGAATTTCGCACGCGCTGGGCCATCAGATAGGCCCGATGTGGGACGTGCCGCACGGCGTAACGTCATGCATCACGCTGCCGCATGTGATGCGGTTCATGGCGCAGATCGCACCCGAGCGCTTCGGTCCGATCGCGGCGGGATTCGGGCTTCGGTTCGACGAGCACAATCCGAAGGCGGCGGCGCTGGAATGCGCGGATCGGATGGCGAAGTTCGTCGCGCAGTTCGACGTGCCGAATCGGCTTCGCGACGCGAACGTGCCGCGCAACGAAATTGCGCAAATCGCGTCGACGGTGCTGCAGGAAGTCGAGCACTCGAAGACGGTCGGCGCATCGGTCAGCCGCGAGGATTTGGTCTCGCTGCTCGAGTCGGCGTACTGAAATCGCGGCCTTCCGGATGCGAGCGCCGTTGACGGCGCGCGCATCCGAGGAGGATTTCGCGCGGATCATTGGCATTTGCTGGCTCCGAGGCTTTGAAATAGACTTTGTAGTCAGGTGATAAGATGACTCAGCAGGAAAAAATAATCCCGCTGCTGGCTGAGGAACTTGCGCTCTCGCTGTCCGATCTGTCCAAAAGAATAAACGCAAGCCCGGCGGAGGTGAAGCAAGCGATGGACGCGCTCGTCGCGGAGGGGCTGGCGAAGGTCAAGAACGGCGGAACCGATCCCGTCTATAGCATTACGTCGGAAGGCGTAGTCAATTTTGAGCGACAAAATAGAACCGGTCTGGCGCGCCTGTTCAGATGAACGCAGCCTTGCCGGAGCCTCTTCGAACCGCAGTTGTAATCTTCTTTCTCACGCTCTTCCTCGACATTCTCGACCTTTCATTCGCGCGCATCCTGTGGTTCGCTAAAACGCTGCGTTTCTGGCTCTTCTTCATTCTCCATTTCGGATTGTCATGTCTCGCCGCTTATCTGCTCCACGACCTGATATCACAATGGTATCTCCTGGGTTTCTTCGGAACGTTTCTCGGCGTAGCGGTACTGTCCAATTCCGATATCAAGATCGCGGGATATTCACTTCTTCCCGTGGCGCAGATGTTTCTTCAGCTCAAGGCAAAGATGCTCGAGCAGGCCGCCGACGACAAGGCGACAGCGGTGGCTCGCGCCCAACTGGTTGAAGGGCTGCAAAAACTTCCAGTCGGAGAACTCGAGAGACTACACGGCGCTGCCCTCGTAGCCGCCGGCTTCGCCGCGCAACGGGTCCAGGCGCTGATGGAAAAGGCGAACCGCAGATGCCGCGGCGAGGAGCTTTGCATCAAGCGAGCGTTGATCGCGAAGCTGCTCAGGGTGAACTACGAGTACGCGCGGCACGCGTTCGAACACAACGAGCAGGCGCTGGCTCCGCAGGCTCCCATTCAGTAGCGACATAGACACGAGCGCGGGGTCAGCGGTCAAGATGGCCGAGCCAGCGGCGGCGATCCTCGACTAGCGGACGCTTGTCCTTGAGCAGGCGGTAGGCCTCGTCGAGCGAGAATCCGCGCCGCGTCGCGAGTAACCACGCGAAAATCAGCGGCGCCCGCTCGCATCCCTCTTCGCAATGGACCATCACGCGCTCGCCGAGTTCGAGCGCGCGATCGATTATCGCCGCGGTGCTGTCGAGGGTGGCGCGCCCGTTAGCGAGAAACGGCATCCAGAGCGCGCGGGCGGGCTCGCCCTCGGGAATATCGCCGAGCAGATTGATTATGATTCCGTCGAAGCCGCGGCGCGCGTCGGCCAGATCGCCGACGAAGAGGTTGGCAATGATTTCGGTCATCGAGGGGCGCCGCCTTGGTCTTGGCTGATGAAGGAACGTTGATTATCTCATTCCCGACCTGCGCGAAACCACCGGATTCCGGCCGGCGCCTGCTTTGACGCGGCGCGTGATATGCGCGAGAAGAGAGTACTGATAGTTCAATCATCTTGGTCCGCAACAGGAGGAACCGCCGATGAACGCCGAACAAAACAAGGAACTCGCCACCCGCACGCTGACCTCGCTTCTCAAGGGCGACGTCGAAACGACGCTGGCAAACATGGCCGACGAGATTAGCTGGATGGTTCCGGGAAACCTGCCAGTCTCGGGCCTCAAGAAGGGCAAGGCCGCCGTGGCCGGATTCGTCAAGGGTGTGAAACAGGGATTTCCGGCAGGACTGGTGCCCGAAATCCGCAAGGTCCACGCCGACGGCGACACGGTTATCGTCGAGTTGACGAATCGCGGCAAGGCGCACAACGGCAAGGATTACGAGAACGAGTATTGTTTCGTGTTCGAGATCGAGGCCGGGAAGATCCGCCGGATGCGCGAGTACGTGGATACGCAGCGGGTGAAGGAAATCCTGTTCAGCTAGAAGCGTTGCGCATCGCGCCGGCCTATTTGGAGCGAGCGGCGGCGGATCGCGTAGACCGGGGCGCCGGCCAGCGCGATCAGAAGGCCGGGCCAGGTGTAGGCGGGCTTGACCACGAGCAAATCCGCCATCAGAAGCGTCGCGGCCGTGATATAGGCGGCGGGCAGGATCGGATAGCCCCACGCGCGGTAGGGGCGCGGCCGATTTGGATCGCGCACGCGCAGGATGAAGACCGCGCCGACGGTCAGCGCGTAAAACATCAACTGCGCGAAGATTACGTAGTCGAGCAGTTCGGAATAGGTGCCGGTGAGGGTCAGGACTGAGGCCCACAGCGCCTGCATCAGGAGAGCGGCGGCGGGGACCGATTTCGCGTTGAGCTGCCCGGCGGCGGCGAAGAAAAGCCCGTCGCGCGCCATCGCATAGAAGACCCGCGCGCCGGTCAGAATCAGCCCGTTGGCGCATCCGAAGGTCGAGACGATCACAAGTGCGGCGGCCAGCGCGGCCCCGCGCGGTCCCCAGATCATGCTGAGCGCCGCCTCGGCGACGCGATCGTTCGCCGCGTGGGCGATTCCGTTGGCGAAGACGATACCGGCATCGGTACCGGCGATGGATATGGGCAATCCGACTCCCGGCAATGCGGCGGCCGGCAACTCGCACAGGTAGGCAATGTTGGTGAGGACGTAGAGCACGATCACGGCGGCGGTGCCCAGCGCGAGCGCCCGCGGCAGATTACGGCGCGGGTCGCGGATTTCAGCGGCGGTGAAAGTGACTCCCGCCCAGGCATCGGCGGAAAAAGCGCACCGACCATCGCGGCGCCGAACGAAGCGGCGAAGGCGGCCGACCATCCGCCGCCGGCGAAGAATGCGCGATCGAAGTTTAGCGCGATCGCGACGCGATTGGGCGCGATCAGACATGCGAGCGTCACGATCAGCACGAGCGACAGCGCCTTGACGCTGGTAAAGAGATTTTGTACGAAGCGGCCGGCGTCGAGGCCGCGAAGGTTGGCCGCGGTCAGCACGATGATGACCGCGATCGCGGCCAGGCGTTCGGGCGAGAGTCCGATACCGGTGCGCGATCCGAGCCATGCGGGGCCGCCGAGCGCGGGCCAGAAGACGGCGGTGAAACGCGCGAACGCCACGGCGACGGCGGCAATCGTGCCGGTCTGGATCACCAGCAACAGGGTCCATCCGAACATGAAGGCGGGCAACCCGCCGTAAGCCTCGCGCAGGAATACGTACTGGCCCCCGGCGTACGGCATCATGGCGGCGAGTTCGCCGTAGGCAAGCGCGCCCGCAATCGTCATCAGGCCCGCGACGATCCAAACCGACAGCAGGGCGGCCGGCGATTGGACGTGGCGAACGATATCGGCCGAGACGATAAAGATGCCCGAGCCGATCATCGAGCCAGCGACGATCGTCGCCGAGTCGAACAGCGAAAGGGTGGGTTTAAGCGTGGCGGCGCCGCGATCGGCGTTGGCGCCCGGGTTGCGAATCGAGTACGGCATCCGGCCCATGATGACGCGAGCGGCTACCGGGACGAAGGGCCTGTATTCGCGCGAGTTGAAGATGAGAGAGACGCCGCCGCGCGGCCTTTCGATAAGGAAACGCGGCGGCGATTCGACCGTCGAGGCTGGCGCGGCAGAACTTAGGGCGCCGAGGAAGCCGCGCCACCCGGAGCCATGCTCGCCTCCGCCGCTGGCGATTCGCTCGACATCGGGCTGGGCGCCTCGGCCGGGCTTGCCTCGGCTGACATGGCGGGCGCCGGCGCCGATTCTTCGCTCTTGCTGCATCCGACCGCCGCAAATAACAGCGGAATGGTTACCAGGGCCAGAAGTCTTCGCATGGTCACCTCCGTGATCTTGAGCTAGGAAGCAACGCTAACGCAGGCGCAGGTCTTTATTCAAGGCATCGCTTTACGCCGCGACTGTGAAAATGTTTCAGACTAATAGTTTCATTTTGCGTAATGCGTGCGCACTGAGTAATATCACGAGCTATGTGGTGAAGGAGGTTCTGGCGGTGGGGGAAGCGATGCATCGGGGGCGATCGAGCGGCGCGGCACATCAACGGATCGGGCACATAATCGATCCCGAGATCGACATGAACCGGCGCGCGATGCGGAGACCAACGATACTTACCCGGATGTTAGAGCTCGTGAGATGGCTCACGCCGGGTGAGAAAGCCATTGTTCCGCCGATGCGATCGGTGGGCAGGGAACTGGAAGAGTTCTGGCCGTCGCACGAACGCTAACGGGCGGGCCGCGGCGTTAATTCCGCACTGTCGCCAGTGCACGGCCGACGTGTGATTGGCGATTAGGGCGCGACCATCGACATCAGATGATGCGGGGTCGAGACCAGGGCGGAGGCAAAGGCATTCGCCGCGGCCATCACGCAGGGTTGAGGAAACAGTCCGATCAGCACGGTACCGGCGGCGGCGATTATCAGCGTTGCTGTGAGGGCGGGTCGGATGAAGGCTTCGGCCGATGTCGCACTGCCCTCGCGCATGTACATCGCGACGATCACGCCGACATAGTAGTAGGCGGAAATAACGCTGTTCAGCACCGCGATTATCACCAGCCATACCAGACCGGCGTCGAGCGCGGCCGAGAAGACGTAGAACTTGCCGACGAAGCCGGCCAGCGGCGGCACTCCGGTCAACGACAGCATGAAGATGGCCATCACGGCGGCGAGACCGGGATGACGCGCGGCCAGGCCGCGATAGTCGCTGATGTTGTCGCCCGCGCCGTCGCGGCGATCGAGCGCGACCACGACGGCGAATGCGCCCAGATTCGTGAACGCGTAGGCGAGCAGGTAATAGAGGATCGAGCCGCCGGCGCCCGCGGAACCGGCAGCGGCCATTCCGACCATCACGTAGCCGGCGTTCGCGATCGCCGAGTAGGCGAGCATCCGCTTGATATTGGTCTGGACCAGCGCGCTCAGATTTCCCGCAGTCATCGTGAGCGCGGCGACGACCCACAGAACCTCGGTCCAATTCGCTCTGACCGGCCCAAGATGAACCATGAAGACGCGCATAAAGCCGGCGAAAGCGGCGAGCTTGACGCCGACGGCCATGAAGGCGGTGACCGGCGTGGGCGCGCCCTCGTAGGCGTCAGGGGTCCACAGGTGGAACGGTACCGCGGCGACCTTGAAGCCGAACCCGACGATCATCAGGCCGAGGCCCGCGAGCAGTAGCGGATTCGAGAGCATCGACCCGGTGAGCGCCGCCTGAATCGCGTCGAGCTTGATCGAGCCGGTCGCGCCATAGACCAGTGCGATTCCGTAGAGCAGAAAGCCTGTGGAGAAGGCGCCGAGCAGAAAATACTTGAGCGCGGCTTCGCTCGACCGGGGGTCGCGGCGCATGAAGCCCGCCAGCGCGTAGACCGCTATCGACATGGTTTCGAGGCCGAGAAAGATGACTATCAGATCGTTGGCCGCCGCCATCAGCATCATGCCGAGCGCGGCGAACATGATGAGCGAAAAGTACTCGGCACCCGGCAGGCCGGCGTCGCTCACGTAATCGATCGACATGAGCGCGGTCATCGCGGCCGCGAATAGAATCACAATCTCGAAAAACGCAGTGAAGTCGTCGGTCGCGAGTGCGCCCGCGAAGGTGACGGCGTGCGGCTGCCCGAACCCGAACATTACCGGAATTGCGGCAAGCACCAATATCGCGACCGTCGGGATGCCGAGAACGCCGCTGTCATCGTCTTCGATACGCACGCCGGCGAGCAGCACGCCCATCGCGCCAAGGCCGACGATCAGCAGCGGCAGAATTGGCATCCAGGCGAAGTTAATCGTGTTCCAGTCGATCATCATCGCGCGGCCAATGACCCCAATGGTTGCGGAAGCGCCGCGTCACGCACCGGAGCTTGCGAATCGAGCCGGGCCTGTGCGGACTGGACGTGGCTCAGCATCGCGTCGACCGAGGGCTCGATACGCGTGAGCAGGAGTTTCGGATATAAGCCCATCAAGAGCACGAGCGCTATCAGCGGGACCATGACGGAAATCTCGCGTGCGTCGAGGTCGCGAATCGTCGCGTTAACAGCTTTGGTAATCGGACCGAACATCACGCGCTCGTAGGCATAGAGCATATAGAGCGCGCTCAGGATTACACCGGCGACGGCAATCTCGGCGGCGACCGACTTGCTGAGAAACGCGCCGAGCAGGATCAGGAATTCGCCGACGAAGCCGTTGAGGCCCGGCAAGCCAATCGACGACAGCATCACCACCATGAAGATCGCAGCGTAGATCGGAACGCTCTTCCAGAGTCCGCCGAACTCGTGAATCTCGCGCGTATGGCGGCGCATATAGAGCATCCCGACCAGCAGAAAGAGCGCGCCCGTCGAGACTCCGTGGTTGAGCATCTGGTAGACCGCGCCGTCGACGCCCTGCCGATCGAGCGCGACGATACCGAGCATCACGAAACCGAGATGGCTCACCGAGGAATAGGCGACCAGGCGCTTGAGGTCGGCCTGCACCATCGCGACCAGCGCGCCGTAGATTATCCCGATAACCGCCAGCGTCATTAAGAGCGGCGCGGCTTCGATAGCGACGCCGGGAAAAAGTGGAATCGCAAAGCGCAGAAAGCCGTAGGTGCCCATCTTCAGCATCACGCCGGCCAGGATAACCGAACCCGCGGTGGGCGCCTCGGTATGGGCGTCCGGGAGCCAGGTATGGACGGGCCACATTGGAACCTTGATCGCGAAGGCGAGCGCGAAGCCGGCAAACAGCCATCGCGCCTCGGCGGTCGAGAGCGGCACGTTGTAGAGCGCCAGGAGATCGAAGCTCAGATGGCCCGAATGGGCGCGCGCGGCGCCGACCAGGTACAAAATCGCCACCAGCATCAGGAGCGAGCCGAGCATCGTGTAGAGGACGAACTTGAAGGTCGCGTAGATTTTGCGGCCGTGTCCCCATATCCCGATCAGGAAATACATCGGGACGAGCATCAGCTCCCAGAAGACGTAGAAGAGGAAGAGATCGATCGCGAGCAGGGTGCCGAGCAGGCCCGACTCGAGCACGAGCATGAAGAAGCAGAACTCGCGCGGGCGATTATCGATATCGCCGCCGGCCGAATACAGCAGCGAAAGTGAAATCAGCAGCGTGGTCAGAATCACCAGGAAGAGGCTGATGCCGTCGATTCCGAGATGGTACGAGATGCCGAAGTGGGGAATCCAGCGCGCCTGCTCGACGAACTGGAATCCTGAATTCGTGGTATCGAACGCGGCGAACAGATAGAGGCTTATCGCGAGCGGAATCAGCGAAAAGATAAAGGCCGCGCGCCATACCGCCCGCGCCTCGCTCTGCAAAAGCACGAACAGCGCCCCGAGCAGCGGCGTGAATATCAGGCCCGTCAGCCAGTAAGTTCCCATCAGCGGACCACGAGGAAGAGGTAGTAGGCCACGACTCCAACCGCGCCGAGCAGGTAGAGAAGCGCATAGTTCTGGACATTGCCGGTCGCGGTGCGGCGTATCGTCTCGCCGCTGGCCTCGACGCCAAGCCCGGTGCCATCGACGATACCGTCGATTAGGTCGTGGTCAATTCCCTCGTTCAGCACATTCTCCGAGGCCCAGAAGAGCGGCCGTGAGATCAAAGCGTCGTAGACTTCATCGACGTAATACTTGCGCACCAGAAGCTGATAGAAGGCGCCGGCACTCTCGGCGATTCGCGCAGGCGTCTCAGGCGACACGATATACAAGAGGTAGCTCAGCACGAACCCGAGCAGCGTGGCCGCGCTTGCAATCAGCCCGAGCGCCATCGGCGAGCCCTCGACCGCGGGATGGAAACTGCCGACGACCGGGGCGAGAAAGCGCGTGAAAGCGCCGTCCCAAAGCCATCCGGCCGGCAATTGCACCCATCCGCCGACGACCGAGAGCACGGCCAGAATAATGAGCGGTATCGTCATCACCGCGGGCGATTCGTGGAGATGCGCCAGCTTCCCGGGCTCGACTCGCGAGCGTCCGTGAAAGGTCAGGAAAATCAGCCGGAACATGTAGAAGCTCGTCAAAGCAGCCGTGACCACGCCGATAAACCACAGATTGCTGTAGCCGGCCTCGAAGGTCCGATCGAGTATCAGGTCCTTGGAGAAGTAGCCGGAGAAGCCGGGCACCGCGCTTATCGCAAGCGTCGCGATCAGCATCGTCGGATAGGTGATCGGCAGTCGGCGTGCGAGCGCGCCCATCCGCGTCATCTCCTGCTCACCGTCCATCGCATGAATCACCGAGCCCGCGCACAGGAAGAGCAGCCCCTTGAAGAATGCGTGCGTCATCAGATGGAAAATTCCGGCGGCGAAGGCGCCCGAGCCAACTCCCATGAACATGTAGCCGAGCTGGCTGATGGTCGAGTAGGCGAGCACGCGCTTGA
>VFSW01000790.1_pt1 | contig 46861 bp, 35 predicted proteins | sample 5358111 | NCBI WGS metagenome assembly VFSW01 (sample SAMN11554181, study PRJNA540505) | mine drainage metagenome | isolation source: sediment from site ElyBrook_90M | place: USA: Ely Copper Mine, Vershire, VT | collected 2017 | reverse complement strand
AGTAGCTGAACGGGATATTTACGAGGGTTCATATATAACGCAAACGATAGCATGCTCGATAGTGGGCGCTGGCACTTATCCACATAGCGTTGAACATGCGCTGAATTGAGCATTCAGGCAGTGTCAACCGATATATACAGACAAGCACTCATGTTAGGCTATACCTATGCAGAAGGATAGATTGAAAGACTCTTTGCTTATTTTTCTCTTAATAGGAGCTTCCCTGCTGCTCTTTTTAGTCTTCGAGCCGTTTTTCTCCATCCTCGCACTTGCCGCTGTCTTCGCGATCCTTCTCCACCGACCGTATGAGCGTTTAACGAAGGTTCTATTCGGAAATAGAAACATTGCCGCTGTAATGGCAGTTATCCTGATGTTAATATTTTTTATTGCACCTGTTTTTTTCCTGGGTACGCAGATCTACCAAGAAGCACAGAGTATCTTTGGAGGAATTCATGAAAATGGGTCTCAGTATCTACAAAGCATCCAGACAATAATTGTGAGTCCTATGCATCAGGTATTTCCAGGATTCAGCTTTGATATAAATTCATATATCGGAAATATACTGGTTGTTATTTCAAATGATCTCGGATCACTCGTGTACCAAACACTCTACGTCATATTTGAAACATTCCTGATGCTAATTGCACTTTTTTTCTTCTTACGTGATGGACAAAATCTGATCACTTCATTCATTGAGGCAAGCCCCTTGGGGAAAGAAACAACTCGTGGAATTTTTGAAAAGATGTATCAGACAGTCACGTCAGTAATACAAGGAACACTCGTAAATGCGCTCATTCGCTGGCTCGGCATATGGGTAACGTTCTCTGTATTTAATATACCCAACGCGATTTTGTGGAGCAGTATTGGTGGCATCGTAGGGGCAATTCCTGGTCTCGGCACCCCTTTTGCTTTCATACCCGCAATCGTATATCTCTATCTTAAAGGTAACCTACTCTCTGCGATTGGACTCGCGCTTTCTGGCGTTATAATTGTGGTAGTTGTCGACAACGTTCTTACCTCGTACTTTTTTGGGAAAGGACTTTTGATATCACCACTTTTTATTCTTTTTTCCCTTATTGGAGGGATCATACTTTTTGGCCCGCTCGGATTTATCCTTGGACCGCTCATACTTTCGATATTCCTTTCAGTTATTCATGTATATGAACCTGAAAAACTTAAGACTAGTTGATCTGAGAACCAAACATTACTAGACCATCGATTAATACCGTCATGACTGACATTTCGGTACATGTGAATGCGATTATCGTAAAAATTCGATTGATGTATATGAAAAACACGGAGACTTTTCGGTCTCCGCGTTCTTACTTCTTGCTACTACTTTCAGAAATCGGTCTTGATCCCGATTCCCATGTTGTTCTGGATTGCGTCTAACTCTATCACTGTAACGCCCCCAGCCAGAACTTACGCCACTTACTTGGTAGCACCACCGACACACCGATGGTGCCCAAAATAGCGGCTGCAAAGTATCCGTTGACTTTGCCACCGCTTGGGTGAACGCCCATGAGTCCATTCGTCTCATGGGCTCCACTAATGGGTCATAGGATCCTCGTCGCCTGCATTAGCACTACTATGTGCGGGTACCGGGAATCGAACCCGGGTCTCAACCTTGGGAAGGTCGCATTCTGCCACTAAACCATACCCGCTTCTTAAAACCAGCCAAGTATTTCCTGCCACCAGGACGGCGTTGTTGTCGGAGTTGTCGTCACGGGTGGTACTACCACGATAACCTCTTCTCCCGGTCTCGCAACCCCGAAAGCTGTTCGAATGGCCGCGTCCTGTCCACGTTTTGTGGCAAGCGCGGCGAGATTTTCTTTAAGAGTCACCTTGCGCTCCTCAAGGGTCTGGTACTGTTGCTTCACATCATGCGCCTCTTGTACGGCCACCTCTGCCTTCATTGAAAGGCCCCAGATGAGCGACAGGAGCCAGAGGATGGCGATTAAGAGAATCCCTATGAGAACTCCTTCTCGCCACTGTTTTGCGCGCATATAACCAGTATAACAATAATCCTTATCTGTTCTTAAACAGTTTATTTTTCGGCAGAAGACTGCACCATTTTCATAAAGACCTCTTCAGGAATGTTCACCTTCCCTCGCCCACGCTCAAGGAGTTTCTTTTTCCCCCGCTTTTGTTTATCGAGAAGTTTATTCTTGCGAGAAACATCCCCGCCGTAAAGATACCCGGTGACATCCTTACGCATTGCGGAAAGCGTTCGCGACGCAATGATGCGCCCCTGTGCACGCGCCTGAATCTTCGTTGTAAAGAGTTGTTTAGGAAGAATTGCGTGCAACTTTTCCACCATCTTTTCCGCCTCCTCTCCAACCCGCCGACGCGCAATGACGCGTGCGAAGGCGGGTACCGGTTCGTCAGCGACAAGCACGTCGAGGCGCACGACATCCGCCGGGCGTTCGGGGAGGATTTCGTAAGAGAGCGAGGCATACCCAGAAGATATGTTTTTCAATGTATCGAAGAAACCGCGCATAAGTTCCCGCAATGGCATTTCCACGATCATCTCAATACGACCGTCTTGGTAGGTCTCGGTCGAGAGCGTCTGCGCCTCGTGTTCATACAGTAGCTGTACGAGCGCGCTGACCGAGTCCGGTGGTGTAATAATGACGACCTTTGCCCAAGGTTCTTCGATCTGCGCAATGTCTCCGTGCTCGGGAAACTTTGCGGGTGTATAAACGATTTCGCGTATGCCACTCGTCTTCGTAACCGCGTAAGAAATGGTCGGAATCGTAACGATGAGCGCCAGGTTGAATTCCCGCTTCAGGCGTTCGGTAATAATTTCGAGATGGAGAAGCCCGAGGAAACCACAGCGAAACCCGCGACCGAGAACACCCGAGGACTCCTCTTCAAAAGAAAGAGAGGAATCAGAGAGTCGTAACCGCTCGAGCGACTTACGCAGGAGCGGCAAGTCGTCTTGACTTTCCGGATATACCGAAGCCCACACAACCGGCCGCGGCCGCTCATAACCCGCAAGTGCGGGTAACAAACCCTTTGTTACGCCGACCGTATCACCAACTGCCACGACTCCTGGCTCCTTGATACCCGTCACAACATACCCAATTTCCCCGGTAGAGAGGGAGTCGACGGGAGTCTCGTCTGGCATGAAGACACCCGTCGTGAGCGCAATGAACTCCTTTTTTGCAGCGCGAAAAGCGAGTGACTGCCCTTTTTTAAAGGTACCGTCGAAAACGCGCAGATATACGGCAATGCCGCGATGCGTCGAGTAAGAAAAGTCAAAGACGAGGCCGCGTGCCTCGTCCGCCACAGATTCCCGCGGAGACGGGATCCGTTTGACAATCGCCTCAAGAAGTTCATCAACGCCCGCACCGGTCTTCCCCGAAACGGCGAGAACTTCACTCGACGGTACGCGCACGAGCTTTGCGAGTTCGGCGGTTACCTCATCCACACGCGCCGCAGGAGAATCTATTTTGGAGATGACCGGAATGATGACGCATTTTTGCGCCAAAGCGGATGCGAGCGTCGTCAAAGTTTGTGCCTGTATGCCCTGCGTCGCGTCCACGAGGAGGAGCACTCCCTCGACTGCTCGAAGTGCGCGAGAAACTTCATATGAGAAGTCGATATGCCCAGGTGTGTCAATCAAATTAAGAATATAGTCACGATATCGCATCCGCACCGGTTGCATCTTGATGGTGATACCGCGCTCGCGTTCAAGATCCATACGGTCAAGCACCTGGTCACGCATCATGCGCGCAGGGATGGTCCCCGTACGTTCAAGTAGGCGATCAGCGAGCGTTGATTTCCCGTGATCAACATGCGCGATGATCGAGAAGTTGCGAATATATTTTGGATTCATGGCTGTAACGGCTCTTCGACAGAAGGCGCGAGGACCTCGCTGAGATGCCCGCGTCTTCTGCGAACAAGTCTTTGGAGCGCACTCGCCACAGTACGAAACTCTTCGTTCTCAATAAGGAAAAGTGCAAGTGCCGAAGCGGCAAGGCCGACGACTCCAGCGACAAGCCCTTGCATAAGAACGGCCACCAGAGTCGTGAGCGGCGCGATGCCACCTTCGAGCGCGAGGGTAACATACGCTGCTGCACCACCGGCGACGGCGGCAATACAGCCATCAACAAACGGCCTCAGGAGCGTACGGCCCAATCCTGGAGCGACGCTTCGTAGCGCAACCAAAGAGAGAAATACGAGAAAAAACTGACCAATGACAACAGAAAGCGCGAGGAGAAGGATCGTCGTCCCCTGAATATCACCGACTTTTAAAAAAGCGGCGACCGATGCAAGAATCCCAGTATTCGGTAGAGAAAGAAAATAAAGCGCAAGAACAACAGTGAGGACGGCGCCGGCTAATTGGTAGAAAAGCGGCCGCCATGATTGATGCGCCGCATAAAGTGCACGGGTGAAAAGAAGTTCAAGCGCGTCCACGACGAGGCCGACCATGAGAATGGCAAGCAATGCGGCTGTTAGACGCGTTGCGTTCCAATCGAACGCGCCGGAACCAAGGATAACGCGCACGATGTGTGCGCGCAGGACAACAACAAGCCCAAGCATGACAATAGACCAGAGAATGATGTGCCGTGCACCCGTTGAGAGGATCTTCATGTATTCGCCCTGCTCTTTCTTCTCGAGCGCCTCGGAAAGCGCAGGGAACGCCGCGACGGCATAAGACGATCCAACAAGCGCAAGCGGAACTGCCTCAAGATTATTCGCGAAAGTAAAGACCGACACTGACCCCGTACCGAGCCGTGATGCCAACGCTGTCATGACGAGCAGCATGATTGAATTCGCGCTGAGGGCAAGTGAACGCGGTATCGAGTCTCGCATGACCGAATACATGCGCGCGAGCGTTGGGAAACGTATACGAGGCATAACGCCTGCGCTCAAGACGACTGGAATATGTACGGCCAGATACGCAACCGCACCGATAACAACGCCGATGCCGATTCCTGGAAGACCCCAAATCGGGTAGAGCACAATAATGCCGAGTATAATGCCGAGGTTATAGAGGACTGGCGAGAGCGCGAAAAGTGTAAAGCGCCGATGTACCTGTGTTACACTTGCGAGCACACCTGAGAGTCCTAACAGAATAGGTTGAAATAGCAGTATGCGCGCAAGAAGCACGAATTCGGCCTGATACATCGAATTAACTAGGTCCGGATACAAAAACGTAAGAAATTGCGGCATAAAGACCGCGAGCACCACGCAAATAAGTCCCCCCGCACCCAAAAGAAACGTCGTGGATTCGGAAATAAGTTCCCGTGTTTTATCCCTGTCCATTCCAGTAATACGGGGAATGATCACATAAGCGCTCACGAGCGATGAGACAAGGGCAAAGACAAGGTCTGGCACGCGAAATGCTGCATAGTAGAGATCAAGCACTCGACCAGCGCCGAAGACATGCGCAAATGTCCGATCGCGCAAAAGTGCAAGAGCTTGCGAAGCAAGCGTGAGCGCCGCAAGAAGATACGCAGCCTGATGCAGACCGCGTACCGGCGCTGTTATGCGCTCAAGAATTCGCCGAACCATATCGCTCTATAGTACGCTATGAAATAGCAGTCGCCAAAACTTATGGCTTCACTGGCGGCGCGATAGAAAGTGAGAAGAAGTTCACGGGGAATGGATCCTTTCCTGCCTCAAGCGCCGTAAGTTGGGTTGCCACTGCTGTTGCGTTATCGGTCGAAAGAGCAGCTATAGCCTGCATCTGTGTGAGTGCATCCTTCAGATCACCCTGCTTCGCGTATACTGCCGCGAGAAAATAGCGCGCATTCGCGAACTGAGGATTCGCGGTAACCGCACCAGAAAGCGCAGTAACCGCATCCGCGTAATCGTTTTCCGCTGCACGCAATATGCCAACCTGGAAGAGTATGTTCGGATCGTTTGGTGTGAAATAAGCGGCAGCAAGCGCAGTGGCGAGCGCATCCTTTACATTACCGTCCTTGACCTCAAGTTGCGAGAGTAAGAAGATGGCGGGTGTGTAATCCTGCTTAAGTGCAATAGCGGCTTTCAAATCACTTTCTGCTGCAACCGTATCCTTATTTGCTATATCGAGCTGCGCAAGAATATATGGAATTTGCGGATCCGTCGGATCCAACGCTTGGGCTTTTTCATACGCGGTTTTCGCACTGTTATAACCAAGTGGAACCGCCTGCGCATACAAGTTTCCGAGCACGAGCCAGTTCTGGTAGTCGAGGGGAGCGAGTTGCGTCGCTGTCAGAGCGGCATTGATTCCTGCTGAGAGCGTTGCTTGAAACGTCTGTTGCGCGACGGCTGCCGGCATTGTCGAAGATGCTGCAATACTTCCGAGACGCGCCGCCGCAACACCAGCCTCGATTTGATACGCAGCTGCATTTGGTGCAAAGGAAATTGAGTCCTGTGCAGCTTGATCGGCTACGTCGAGATTGCCTGCAGAAAATGCGGCACCCGCATTCGCGAGCTGTGTCATGGCAATAGAACGTTCAACAAGCGCATACGCTGCAATCACCGACACGAGCAAAAGAATTGTGAGCGAGAACACGATAACGAATCCGAGCCGTGGAGAGCGTGAGAAAACAACACCCCACTGTTGACCACGTACGGCAAAACGAGTTGTCGAGATGAAAAAACCTGCGAAAACGAAAGCGAACGTAAGGATGATTGCATTCGGCACATCAAAGATCGCGATGGCAAATAGGTAGAGCGAACCGACAAACGAGAGTATCGCGGCGTAACGGATGAATGCGTCTTCCGGCGCACGCAAAATAAGCATGCGCAGACCAAGTATGACAAGAAGTCCAAGAAACAAGATCCATGCGATGGCCCCCACGATACCGGTTGTCACGAATGATGTCGGAATAAAGCCAATACCGGTAGAAAAATCAGTATTCCAAAACACAGTTGAATTGAGCGACGCGTCACGATACTTGAGCCATTCGATACCAAAGGTGTCTGGACCAGTACCAAAGATTGGTGCGGTAGCATATGACCTGTGTGCTACCGAGAGTGTTGATTGCCAAGATGGACGAACATTTAATACGTTCATATGAAACGCGCTCGCAAGTGCGCCACCAAGTGTTCCACCGATAAGGAAGAAGAGTGACACCGCAAGTGCTGTAATCGGCAAAATGAGCGAATGACTCCCCTCGTCCATCTCGAGTGATATGTCACCTGTTGTCACTGCCCCATCAAAATCGGCATCAACTGCTTTTGGTCGGCGACGCATCACCGCTTCAACAAAAAGGCCGAGCGCTACGAGAGCGATCAATACCCAAACAACCATTGAGTTCGCGAGGGCGAGCAAAAAAAGCGAAGCCGCACCACTTACAAGAAGGCCGCGTCGTATTCGCGTCTGTAATTCAAGGAATCGGAGTGTTATGAGAACACTAACCACACCGAGGCCGAGAAAAAATGCTAGGTCGTCAAAAGAACCAAGAATCGAAAATGTAGGTGGAATTAAATTCGATGCAAATTGCCCGACAACAACGGCGCATACTTCGAGTAACGTAACGAAACCAAACACAAAGGCACCCACGCGAAGGAACAGGCGGTAATGCTCAGGCCGCCTCAACACAAGTGCAGCTAAAGTTCCAAGACCGGCTGCAATAAACATGAAGCCGAGCGTGTCGGGTTCGAAAGCCGTTCCCCAAAATGTGTTTGTAAATGGTACTCCAGAAAATGCCGCAGAAAGTGTGTAAGCTATTACGGGTAACCAGAGCGCGCCCACAAGCACCAGCGGTGGAAGAATGATGTTGCCACGCGAAAGGCGCGCGAGAATATAAACCGCAAACGTGATGAGTGCTCCGGCAGCGAGCAAGAAAGTTTTTGTCGTCGAGAATGGGACTGCCGCAGACGGGATGAACGCGAATACGCCAACGACGAGAGTCACTATCAGCGCCCATATACTAATGCCCTCAAGTGAGGGGTGGGTGGGTGGTTGTTGTAGAGGCATGGTTGTTTCTCGTCGAATTTATTTTGGTGATAATAATGTTTAGTATACCTCGCACCCACTGTAGTCTAGGTGTTCGTCCACAGACCATATTACATAATTAATGGTATGATGTGTATAGACCGAGCTAGACGATCGCTCGCGCGGACGTAAGCCCTGCGCGGGAGGAAAGTCCGAACATGCTTCCCATTCGCCAATCGGTGAGTGGAAAATAGGTAGCGGGTAACGCCCGTCGTCCGCAAGGATAGAGGTGCCTACAGAGACGCCGAAGACGAAAGTTAGAGGATCCCTTCGGGGAGAGTCCCGTCGAGAGATGGGGGTGCAACGAATAAATCCTTACCCGCATGCAAGGCCGTGCCCCACAAAAGGGAGTGCCGCTTGAGCTCACAAGTAATTGTGGGCCCAGATAAATGATCGCCCACGACAGAATTCGGCTTATCGGTTCGGTCTATAAAATGAGAAAACCCGCGCTCCTGCGCGGGTTTTCTCTTATTTTGAAAAGATTACTCTATCTCACAAGTCCCGCCAGCACAGGCAAGCTCTTTTTTCATCTCAGTCTCATCCTGGCGCTCATACGCTATAAGCTTCGAATAGTCCACTTTTGGAAACCGAGCCATACGCGTTTCGTATTCCTCTTTTGTGATTGTTTCATAGGGTGCAAGTCGGTACACATAATCGCTTCTTGGTAAAAAAGAAAGCCCACCGATAATGCTCCAGTTTTTCTGAATCCAGTCAACCACACTGATCCATTCGCTCGTGCCAACAGAAATGGTCGCCGACGGGTTATGTTCAGTATAATTAAGCTTTACTTGCCTCCAATATTCGAGTTGTTCGAGTGCAGTAAAATCATCCTTAAACCGCGCGCCCTTCGAAGAATCAGGTGCCTTAACCGGAAATTCTAGGACGTAAGTATTTGCCCCTTCCATCGACTGCCCAACTTCCGGATAGAAGGGTACGCCTTGATCCCGCATCATCTTAAAGAGTGAGTCGGTTGCACTAATGCGCACACGCCGAACGTAGTATGGCGCGTGACGCGGGTGAATTCCCGAAGCGCAATTAAAGGTCTGGGAAACGGTTCCTGATGGCTTTACCGCGGTAACCGCCATTGATCGTTCGACGCCGAAACGCTTCGCGTATGTGTTGTTCGTCTTCACCGCTATGTCGCGGAGTTTGCGCATAACTTCCGGGCGTCGTGCGACTGGTGAATCCCACTGTCCAGTCACCGAAACGCCAAGAAGCCGTTCCGCGCGATTGTGATCGGTCCATTCCTTTGAGATGTACTCAAACTTCGTGAGCGTTGATTGGTATGTACCGAGGATTGCCGCAAGTCGCGCCTTTCGAAGAAGCGAGGCTTCTGTATCATGTGCACGCGCGATTACTTCCGATAGATTGCAGAATTGCTTTGATTGTAGAATGATCTCGGCGCAAGGGTTTGTGCCAATGGACCCACGCACCACACCATCTTCTCCGATAAAACCGATTTCTTTGAAATAATCAATACGACGTTTCGGGAGTGTCGTCGCGAGCGAACCGCGATTAAAGATACCTCGCTCGCCCGCACCACTTTTCATGAGAGCAACCCACTCATCCATTAGCTCAGCATTTGTCGGCTGCACTTCATAGACTGCTGAATTATTCGCAACCACACGATGTGGATCGGTCATATAAAACTGTCCTTTCTTGGCATCGCGCATCTCTACGTCATCAAGATCGGAAAGCGAGATCATCGCGGTGCGACGCACCCCACCTGCAACCACACACTCACCGATCTTGCAGATAATGTCATGGGCGTCAATATTACGCAGGCGTCGACCTTGCCGCGCCATAACACGTTCGCGCGCAAATCCAAGCAGACTCCTGAGAGGTTCAGGGCCAGAGGCTTTACCACCCATTACCTTTAATCGTGCCCCTGCAGGACGCACCTGAGAAAAATCAAAAGAAACATCCTTGCCGTCATACCAAGTCTTAAGTCCTAGCGTAAGCGCATCGCACCATCCTTCCTTTGAATCGGCAACGAAATGTGGTGATAATTTCTCTCCCGTCTGTTTTTTGATCTGTGGCAACTGTTCTATGTTCTGACTCTCGACAGCAAAACCAACGCCACACCCTTGCATAGAGAGATACATTATTTCGGCAAAATCAGTAAGTTTGACTGGTGCAATGAAAGTACAATTATATGCGCACGTATTACAACGGCGTACCGCCTCACCCGAGAATTGCATGAGACGCATTGATGGCATTACCTCTTGTTTGAGAATGGCCGTGCGTACTTCGGTATATTCCTTTTCGGTCAGTTTGTTACCGATGTTCTCACGCATGAAACTTATGTATCGGTCGACTGTCTCAATCCACGTCTCGCGACGACCCTCTTCCGGAATCCATTTAGCATACGTCCGCAGGTAAACGAACTCACCGAGAGCGTTACCGGAAAAATATTTTTTGCTTTCTTCAGTAAGTTTTCGTACGTGTTCTGAGATCTCGACATGCGCCGCGCGGAGTTGCGCACGCTTGTCACGATATAAAATGAAAGCCTTTGCCGTCTTCACGTAATCATTTAAAATGAGATATTTTTCTATCGAATCATTCATACCCTCAACGGTCGGAAGAAAGCCCTTGTATTTCTTCGAGAAACGTCCAAGTTCTCCCACTACTTGGTGCGCAACGAGTACAGCGTCTTCCTGGGTGCCCTCCCCTGTTGCTGCCATTGCTTTCCAGATTGCTGCGGAGATTTTATCAAAATCGAATGGAACGAGACGACCATCACGCTTTTCAATCCTCGGGATCATTGCACGATAACGAATCGTCTCCTTTGAAATCGCCTCTTTTTCTTTCGAGACTACCGGCTCCGCCGTTTTTGAAACACGTGCAACTGAAGTTTTTACGTGAACAAGAGCTCTTGCAGTTTTTGACATAAAAAATAGGGTTAATAAAAAATTAATAACGTAACAATCGCTACAACGAGTTTAACTCTGATTATCTAAAATGCCATGTGGATAGAGTTATTGTGAAACGCTTGGGAAATTTTTCAACAAAAGCGGCGTGCCAATCGCGATGTCGTGCGCCTGTGCAAAACCCGCCGCAGTCTCAAGGACATAAAGAGCAGGCATTGATGGATAAAAGACATTCGGGAATGATGATGTTGCCACATCCTGTTCGATGTAAACAACGTGTCCTTTATTATCCAGCCAAAACATGTCTAGCGGCACGAGTGTATTCTTCATCCAAAATCCATAATAATTAGGCTTTGGAAACACAAAAAGCATTCCGTAATTTTCTGGGATACTTGCTCGACCACCAAGACCTTTTTCTCGAGCTTTCTCGGTTGTTGCGTACTCGATTCTCAAAGACACACCGCCAAATGATGCTTCCGAAAAAGTTTGAACCCTGCTAGGAGTCCCATAAATGAAAAAAATGAGTGCAACAGAGACAACGGTGATAACTATACCAATAGTGCGTCCCTTGTGTTTCATGCTCGCTAGTATATCTCACTATCTCAAAATACCGTATTTTTACTCTATCAGTATGGTTATTGATCCGGCGAGGAAGATGATATGTAGTAGTTCCTTTGTCACACTCTCATTTCCATGTCCTGCCTAGTATAGTTTTGTCTCCGGTTTTGAGTGATTATGTGAGTTGTAATAAAAATAAAGTGTGAACGTCTTAAACAAGACGTGCTACATACTGTCAATAAGTTTGAAGACGGGCGTGATTACCAAACAAATAATAGGAAATATTGAAATAGAATTTATGAAAAAATCCCTTATTTCGTTTTCGATAGGATTAGCACTCTGGGGCGTCGCAATACCTGTGAGCGCGGCAACATTGACGACAAACCAAATCCAGGCGGTCGTTTCGCTTCTTCAGGCATTCGGCGTGAGTACCACCACAATTGCGAATGTCCAACAAACACTGAATGGGGTGATAGATGCCGTAAACATCCAAGCAACTGCCACAACGACTGCAACAGTACTCACACCGAGCGCAATCGGGTTCTTGCATATGGGTGACAGTGGAAACAATGTTAAACTCCTCCAGACGATACTTGCGACTGATCCAGGTATTTATCCACAGGGGATTATTTCTGGTTTCTTCGGAAAATTGACCAGAGATGCGCTGGAACGTTACCAGAAAAAACACGGGCTTGATCAAGTAGGTTTTATCGGTCCAGAAACTCTGCAATTCCTAGGTAAAAATATGGAAATGAATCCGATAGCGGTCGAAAACGGTGATGGAAATGCTTCCTCGACTGTCAGCACCGGTGAAGGCCATGCCTTCTGCGCCATCGTTCCTCCAGGACACCTTATCGCTCCAGGATGGTTACGTAAACATGATGGTGAACGACCGGTGATACCAACCTGTCAAACACTTCCGCCTGGAGTTGAAAGTCAGATCAACGGCGCCACGACTACCCAACCAACTACGAACACGACCTCGCCAGTCATTTCTGGAGTCTCCATAAATGACGTTACGACCTCTGATGCAAGTATCAACTGGACAACAGACGAACCAGCAACGAGCCAGGTTGATTACGGAACAACAACGTCGTATGGCAGTACTGTCACGAATGGTACAGTGCTGTCGACAAGTCACGATCTTGGACTCTCTGGACTGACCGCGTCGACACTCTACCACTTCCGTGTCACTTCCATGGATGCCGCAAACAACACAGCGACTACAAGTGATGAGACGTTTACAACATCCGCCATACTCGACACAACACCGCCTATTATCTCAATGGTTTCGGTAGGATCAATCGCCTCGACCTCTGCCGACGTCTTCTGGACAACGAGTGGACCAGCGACGAGCGAGGTATACTTCGCAACATCAACACCGCTTGATCTTACGACCGCAATGACGACGATAGAGAATGAACTTCTCACGACACATTCCTTAACGCTTTCGCCACTTACCGCAGGTACAACATACTATTATGTCGTTGCATCCCAAGACGCCTCAAACAACACAGCGACTACAAGTGAAGATTCTTTCACAACACTCTCGCAATAGGGCGTAAGCGCAGTACAAAACCAGCTGAGATAAACGACCACCTGACAACGCAGGTGGTCGTTTACCTTGTTGAAACTGACTTCTACGCATTTATGCCAAGCGCAAGTAAGTTCGCCAGATGCAAATTTTTATTTTTGGTTCGACTTTTTATGCGACTTAGAAAAATGTTGCGATTGTCGCTACCCCAGCGATTATCATTAATGCAACCGTAACCCACCCAATCCAAGTAATCACGATGTGATTTTTTTGTTCCTGCATAATTTCTTTGTTGCCACTTATAAGAACAATCAAAACCAATATAACGGGAGCTACGAGACCATTGCAGACGGCAGAATAGATGAGTGCCTTAATGGGGTCAATGCCAATGAAATTCATCAGGAGCCCCAGCAACATTGAAACGAAAATCACACCATAGAACGCATAGGCCTCCTTGAGCTTACGATATAGACCATATTTCCATCCAAAACTCTCAGAAAAACCGTACGCCGTCGAACCTGCCATAACAGGAATCGCGAGCAAGCCTGTCCCAACGATACCTATAGAAAAAAAGAAATAGGCTGTGCTGCCAGCAAGTGGCCGAAGCGCCACTGCTGCTTGAGCGGCTGTAGTAATATTAGTGATTCCATTTGCATAAAGCGAACCTGCACAGGCAGCGATTATGAAAAACATAACGAGATTCGAAAAGAACATGCCTGACCACACGTCAATACGAAGTTTGCGGATATCTTTTCTCGCAGTGTGCTCATGCAGACCCTGCTGTTCACCCTCGCTATGCTGATCCAAAGTATGCACGCTGTGCAAATTTTGTTCCTCGACTTCTTGCGAGGTCTGCCAGAAAAAAAGATATGGTGATACCGTCGTACCCAAAATGGCACAGATTAGATAAATTTGATCTTTATTGAAACTCATGGAAGGTATGAAGGCGCGCAAAGCGACTTCGTGCCAGTTTAGATTGCTAAGGAGAGCCGAGAAAACGTATGCCAGTAGAACAAGCGATAAATATTTGAGATACTTTGCATAATGAGCATAGGTGGTGAATATCTGTAAGAGGAGAATCGTGCAAGCAAATATAACAACGAGGAACATAAAGGCTATGTTCGGGTCCAGAAGCTGTATCCCTTGCGCCATGGCGCCGAGATCGGCACCAATATTGAAGGTATTAGCGACGAACAAAAGAGTAGTTACTGTATATAGTACGGTCCGTGAGTAGTGATGCCTTATGTTCGCTGCAAGCCCACGGCCAGTTACAATTCCAATTCTAGCGCACATTTCTTGAACGATAGCCATAAGAGGAAAAGTGAATGCGGCAAGCCATAACAACTGAAAGCCATACCGGGCACCTGTTTGTGAATACGTTGCTATTCCCGATGGATCGTCGTCTGCCGCCCCTGTTGTAAGACCGGGACCGAGTGTGTCCCAATATTCTTCCGCGAGCCTGAAAGGATGTTTGCTTATAACGACATGCTCGACTTTTGATGTTTTCTCGATTCCTTTCTCAAGGAAAGCTATGGGCTCTTTAAGAAACTTCTTCAGGTGGTCATTTTCTTCCATATCGAATCAATTTAGAGCATAACATTGCCTGTCCTCCTTAAATGGGCGAGTACCCTTATTCTTGGGGGACGTGGACGGACCCACGACCTCCCAACAATAGAGCGTAAACGTAAGTATAATAACCACTGAAGTAAACGATTACTTGACAACGCAGGTGCCAGGTCAAACCTAAAGCAGGCCTTGTCCCAATCAGGGACAAGGCCTGCTTATTTCAGTGAAATGATATGCTATTATGCAAAAATAATATGAGACGAGGATTACCCCCCCCTTTTTTTCTCCTATCGTCTCTACTTTTGGTCATTCCTTCAGTAACATTCGCCGCTACGTTGTTCAACCAAAATCTGAGTCCTGGTATGACAGGACCAGAGGTGCAGACACTTCAGAAATTTTTAAATACGCTTGGATTCACTGTCGCACAAACTGGTGACGGCTCTCCACGACACGAAACAACTAAATTCGGTGCTGAAACATTGGCGGCATTAGAGAATTTCCAGAAATCGTACAGGATTGTGCCAGATGCTGGTTACTTCGGTCCCATTACACGCGCTCGTGCTAATTCCATTCTCGACACCCATCCAGAATGGACATCCTCGGAAGGTGTACTTTCTTCGAGTACTGGTGTGGCTACGGATACACCACAGATGTCCGCGTCGTCACTAGCCACTAATACCACCATGTCTGATCTCGAGTCCGAGATTCAGGCGCTTCGTGCTGAGATCGCTTCAATTTCAAACCAATCTGCAAATAACACATATGCAATCGGTGTGACAAATCGGGGATTTTCCAGTGGCTCTATTTCTGGAGACTCAATTTCTAACAGCACAATATCGGGTGGTTCGATTGCAAATACCAGCCTGACTGGAACGACCACAATTGACGGCGTGATCTCGACAGAAAGTGTCATCAACCCAAGCGTGACTGGATCCCTTTGGTATGGCACGAGCACAGGTGCTGTTGTCCCCCTTTCCCTCGGCACAACCCTTTCCATAACGAACGGCGCGTTAAACGCTTCGACCAGTAGTACTGGTGTCATAAACTATCTTGCAACAGCGTCAGGTTCAGTATCGAGAACTCTTACATCAAAACTCGGCGACATCGTAAGCGTCAAGGACTTTGGAGCAAAAGGAGATGGTGTCACCGACGACACAGCAGCAATTCAGGCAGCAATCAACGCGGCCGGTAGCTATGCCAGTATTTTCTTCCCTACTGGAACATATCTTGTAACATCCGGACTTACTATCTCTAATGATAGAGTTGTGTTGTATGGTACAGGAAAATATTCATCACAGATTGAGTTTGAACCAACTGCAAACAATGTCGTGTTATTCACGTTCCGTAGTTCTGGAGGTGGAATCATATGGCAGGACGAACTGCGCGACATAGGAATTAAATCTGAAGGCAATACGCTGCCGAAGACAGCGGTGAAGGTGGTTGATTCCGATGGTTTCTATATGCACAATGTCGTAATTTATCCATTTACGAGCTCCTCAAACAATGCGGTGGGCATCTGGCTTCAAGGACGCGAGACGGGAACGTTCTCAAAAATTGACTCTTTTGCCGATCTTCCATTATGGATTGACAAAAATCCGGATACCGCAACATCTACTCTTGACCTAGATCAAACCCACTTTTCAGATATGTATTTGATTGCTAATGATGCGCAGCCAGTCATTAAAGTGACAAGTGGAGTATCGCTAACAAATGTCACATTTGATGGGTTTGAAGAATGGGCTGGTGGAGACAATGGTCTATATTGGAACGATACAACAAGTAACGCAATCAGTTACGGCCTATCATTCAATAACGTTCGTTGGGAACAAGGTTCTGGCGGATGGATGTTTTACTTGAACCATAATTCTGGTATACAGAATTTGACATTGAATAATGTCACGCAGAATGTGAGCCCTGGAACAAATGGCATCTACCTTCGGAACGTGCACGGAGTATCGCTTGATAATATTACGTACCAAGGCACGACAGGTACAGCTTTAGATGCCGCTTCGCCAACGGATGGAAATATTCACTTTGCTAATACTGTATTCAACACTGGATCTTCTGTGTTATTGACTGGCGCGAACGCAGTAGACGGTGGGTACACAACATATTCCGCAAATGCCACCTACCCAGCAACTAACTACTATAGTATCCCGAACACGCTCGGTCTATCATTCAATCCAAGTATAAATTCGACTGTGCCGATCAACCAGATTGATGGTCCCGTGTTAACCCTGGCGGCAAGTTCTACGGCGGCTATAGGGGGCCCAGCTATGGGCGGATTACTTCTCGTTACGGACGAGGCGACGTGGGCAAGTGGTATCATCATGCTAAAAAGTACGATGCAGCCCGCAATTGTTAGCGATATCTATTCGTTCTTCGGGACGGCTTCGGGTACGCCAGATAGATACAATATTTACTTCGATGCAAGTACGAACAGGATAATGGTGCAAAACAATCGTCCTGCCACGGCCAAATTGGTCTTTACGTTGATTGGTCAGGGTGAACACTACCCTGAACCATAAGTGGATCATTTAGACTCTATTTATTTAACCAGCTTTTATTTGAGTTATATGCTTTCACGAGCACAAGAAGAATGTCTTATATGGTAACGTTTCTCCCATGACCCGAGACGAGCAATGGCTTCTAGAGGAAAAATACCATGGGAAGAAAGTACCAGAATTTACAGCTGATACACATCGCCTTGCTACAGGCGAGCCCTTGGCATACGTTATCGGCTGGCAACCATTTCTCGACTTAAGAATCAACCTTGACTCGAGACCACTCATCCCCCGCGCCGAGACAGAATGGTGGACAGAACAACTCCTTAAAGAGATTGACTCCTCTGCAGGACTTAAATTTCTAGACCTGTGTGCAGGAAGCGGTGCTATCGGCTGTGCAGCACTCGCGAGGCTACCAAACGCCTATGTATATTTTGGCGAGATCGACCAAACACACAGAATGACTATTTTGAAAAATGTACGTGAGAATGAGTTAGACGAGTCACACACCTCCGTGCACATCGGCGATCTTTTTAACCCATTCGGCGACATGAAATTTGACATTATAGCGACGAATCCACCCTATATCCCGATCGATCGCGTACTGCCATCGAATGTCTTTGATTATGAACCTAGCCTCGCTCTCATGGCCGGGAAGGATGGGCTTGACTTCATTCGTCGTATCGCAAATGAACTTCCAAAACACCTCACGAGAACAGGTACGGCATGGATAGAGTGTGACAGCACGACAGTTGAAATGGCTCAAGAATTAATGTTTGCTCAAGATCTTCATGCCAAGATACGCAATGACCAATACGGGAACCCCCGCGTCATTGTAGTATCATTTCACTAATGTTAACTAAGACACTCAAACCGTTTTCTCCACCATCTGCTCTATTCGCTCATTTTTTTATTTCTTCTGGTGTAATAGTGGTATGGGCGTTGTATCTTGTTTTCGCCTTCTGGGCTCTCTACACGATTGTTGCTGTCTATCATTGGCTTAAATATTCCCGTGCGTCATGGGTCGCTTCCCCGGCAATCGCGGTACATCTCCTCATATCGCTTGTACTGATTTCGTACGCGCTCTCTGGCCACATATTCTTCCTATCATGAAAGAATTTGAACTCGAGCCAGGTGAACACGTTGTGCGGGAAGCACGTAAACACTGGATCCTCTTTGCTGCAGAGCTATTACCGTATGCGATTCTCATGGTAATCCCTTTCGCACTTCCAAAATTTTTTGTATTCATACCGACTCTTGTACGTTTAACAGCTTTTTTTGATTATCAAACACCGATCGTACACGCAGTACTCGGTATCTGGCTTCTCACAACGTGGACTCTGGCTTGGGGTGTTTTCACCCGTTACTTTCTCAATGTGTGGGTACTCACGAACCAACGCATCGTTGACATTCGGCAGCATGGCTATTTCAATCGAGAGATTTCGAGCATGTCTCTTTCGCGCGTGCAGGACGTGATGACCGATGTCACGGGAGTACTCCCCTCACTCCTTGACATAGGCACTATCAATGTACAAAGCGCCGGCACCGTTGACGAATTCCACATGCGGGGCATTCCGCGACCCGAGCGAATGCGCGATCTCATTCTCAAATATGTTCCGATTGGGCCGCAAAGGAGCGATATCTGATACAATCGGACATATGTCCGAACCACTTTCTACTGATCCCTACAAAGGTGTGCGTGATTTCTACCCGGCCGACTGGGCGCGGCAAGAAACATTATTTACGCGTATTCAACAAATGCTTACACTCTGGGGTTATGAAGAATATAACGCCTCCCCTCTTGAGAAGGCTGAACTATATGAGGCAAAAACTTCGGAAGAGATTGTGAACGAACAGACCTATACTTTTACCGATCGTGGTAACCGCCGTGTCACATTACGGCCTGAAATGACCCCAACTCTCGTTCGAATGATAGCGGCGAGACAACGCGAACTTGTTTTCCCACTTCGATGGTTCTCCATTGGGAATAGGTTCCGATATGAACGGCCCCAAAAAGGCCGTCTACGCGAGTTTTATCAGGCGGACATAGATCTGGTCGGTCTGCCTGATGGTGAAGCGGATATCGAAATCGTGGAGCTCGCAGCAGCTATACTCAAGTCATTTGGAGCTACCGAGAACGACTTCGTTATCCGCATGAATTCGCGCCCGCTCTTAAACACCGCGTGTGCAGCAGCTGGACTTACAGATGAAAGCACACGACAATATTTACGCCTATTGGATAAAAAAACAAAGATGACACCAGAGGCTTTTATGGCAGCCTCGAATACCCTTACTGCAAAAGACCCTCTCGCCCTCATTGAGGGCAGGGGTAATGATGTGCCAGAAGATGTCGTGAGGGAAAAACACCGTCTATTGGACCGGATCGATACCCTCAAGTCCCGTGGTGTACGTAATATTATCTTTGACTCGAGTATTACACGCGGTTTCGATTATTATACTGGCATGGTTTTCGAGGTATATGACGCCAACCCGAAGAATCAACGAGCTCTTTTTGGTGGTGGGCGGTATGATGGTCTTGGTACACTCTTTGGAAGAGATACGGTTCCAGCGGTTGGTTTTGCGCTTGGTGATGTGACTTTCGCCGATTTTCTCGATACACACTCACTCATGCCAAGTGAAGGCACTTCACCGCAGATCTACATTGGCACGCCACTTACGAGCGATATTTCGACCGCGCAGACATTTGCTAACACGCTTCGTATGGAGGGTTGCCGCGCCTTTGTTAACATAACCAATCGCACACTTGGCGACCAAATAAAAGAAGCGGTGAAACGCGGTATTCCATTTTTTGCCGCCTATGGTGCCAACGAAGTTTCGAGTAAGGCAATTCGCATGAAGGTCCTCGCGAATGGCGAGGAGGTGGTTCTCTCAGCCACTGACCTCGCCACACTGCTTCAATCTAATAGTTAACTTATGCGCGCTATTACTTTTGACATCGAATCCATATCTGATTCTGTGGTACGTGGACACATCGATATCCGGGAACAGGAACTGGTAATCGTTGCTATTCACGACTCACTTACAAACGAATACTCCTCATATTCAAAAGAAGAACTCCCAAAACTTTGGCCGATTATTGAGCGTGCTGATGTACTCATCGGTTTCAATTCCGATGTATTTGATATCCCTCTTCTCAATCGCTATTACCCAGGTGATCTTTCGCATGTACGTTCTCTTGATCTTTTAAGTGAAATTCAGAAAGTGCTCGGTCGACGTATCAGGCTCCAATCTCTTGCGGAGGCAACGCTTAACCGCAGTAAGAAAGGAGATGGACTCAAGGCGGGTGAATGGTGGCGAGAGGGGAAAACGGAAAAAGTTCGCGAGTATTGCGTCGAAGACGTTCGTCTCACGCGAGAGATCTATGATTACGCACTCAAACATGGCGTGGTTAAATATAAAGATTTACGTGATATTCGTGATATCAAGCTTGACACGTCATCTTGGACACGCGGAGTGGATGCGATACCAGCAATGACATATGCCCTACCACTATGAAATCCTCATTCATGATTCCCATTGCGATTATTCTTGGCGGCGCCATTGTCGCAATTGCGATATACATCTCAGTGCCAAAGTACGTTTCAACGGGCTCAAGCACGGGAGACCCAACGCTTGTGCGACCCATAACCAGCAATGATCACATACTTGGGGATCCGACCGCACAAGTAATGATCGTTGAATATGCTGATTTCGACTGCGAGTACTGCAAGAAATTCAATGAAACGCTCCACCAAATCATTGCCACCGAAGGAACCACCGGGAAAGTTGCTCTCGTGTTTCGAGAATTTCCGCTCACCGAGATTCACCCGAACGCACTCCCTCTTGCGCGAGCTGCAGAATGTGTCGCTCAAACTGCAGGAAACGACGCATTCTGGAAATTCACAGACTTGCTTTTTGCGAATCAACCGGTTGACCCGGCAAATCTTGGGGCACTCGCAGCAACTGCGGGCGTTTCGGGAAATGCGTTCGCTACTTGTTATATCAACGCAGCAACAACTGTCGACGCGCGCATTACGGCGGATCGCCAGAACGCACTTGCTATTGGGGCACGCGGCACACCTTATTCGGTCATTCTCACCACGGGTGCAGCGCCAATCGTTATGGACGGCGCCTATTCATACGACGCAGTGAAACAGCTTGTCGACCAGGCACTAAGCAAAACCAACTAAAATCACTCATTCGCTAACCCGAGTCGATAGATATCAAATGAGTTTTCGCCTTCGAACATGTCGGACGGATTTGGGAGATAAACACGTCTCCGAGAAACCTCTGTCGTCGCGTCATTGACGAGACGATGGAAAACCGCGAAATCTTCCTTGCATTTACGAAAATCTATTTCATACCGACGCATTTGCGCACTCCCATCGACATTTTTCGTTTTCTTGCATTCATATACGATAAAACGCCGCACTGGCGTTGCAAAGAGTTCCCTTATAGTGTAATAGTTGAAAATCGCCTGAATGACGAAGAGTGTTTTTGTAGCGCCCCTCTTGCTGAAAGCCGTGACAAACTTATGATCTACAATATCGACCGCACCTGGCTCAACACGTGAAGCCACTACCAAATCCGAAATAGCCTTAATGGGCAGTGGAAGTCCTTCCACCTCCGCGACACCCTTTACTTCAACACCGAGGACTTTATGTCTCGGGGGTCGTTCCAGATAATATGAGGTGGCTCTCAGATACTCCTGCTCCATGGTCTTCCTTTTCTTCTTTTTCGCGTGACGCGTTTTCGCTCGACCGAAATCAATTTCAAAGTCCGCGACCCTCCGCAAGGACTCGAGACCTTTTTGTATGGCATCTTCTTTGCGAATGCCGCTGTAGAAATATTGTAGTGCTAAATGCCCTGCCCGACCAACAATGGAAGCGGGCGTGGAAGGAGTATCATATATCTCTTCGACATATCGCTTGTACCAAGCAAGCGGATTACGCAGATACGCCATCAGCGAGGAATGACTCCAGTGCTTAATAGGCGGCTTCGTCTTCCAGCTCATCTGTCTCTTTTTTCCCTTCTTCATAGGATTAGTATAGCGAAAAACAAGGATGGTCGGTAAACTTTAAGAATGGAGGAGGAAATCTTTCGATGAAGCGATTTTCTCAAAAAATTACTGGTCTCGCATACCAGCCATTGAAATCGAATCTCTTGTGACCTGGTTTCATGCGTCTGTGGCACCGTAATCTCGGCACACCCAATATAACTAATGCATCTCGATGAGATATCCAACCGGGTAAAATTTACAAACTAGTACGATTTTAGGTGTCGCGCCTTGTCGTGGAAGCGGATTTTTTCAAGCGCCTTTGCTTCAATCTGACGAATACGTTCGCGCGTAACTCCGAACTCCTTCCCAACTTCTTCAAGTGTATGGTAAATGCCATCCATGAGGCCGTGACGCATTTCAAGAATCTTACGCTCTTTCGGTGAAAGATCACCTAGGATGGACCGTACCTGCTCAGCTAAAATACGCTCGGAAGATTCTTGCACAGGCGAAGGAATCTTGTCATCAGGAATAAAGTCACCGAGAGTCGACTTTTCATCATCATCGGAGCCGACTGGATTTTCCAGCGAGAGTGTATCCTGATTTATCTTTTCTATCTGGTACACCTTTTCTGGTTCGATACCCATCTCAACCGCAATTTCCTCTGGTTGCGGATCACGTCCAAGCGCCTGCGCTAGACGCCGTGAGACCTGCTTATATTTGGCAATAGTTTCTACCATGTGAACGGGAATACGTATGGTGCGCGATTGATCAGCGAGCGCACGTGTAATCGCCTGACGAATCCACCAAGTCGCATATGTCGAAAACTTATATCCCTTCTTCCAGTCGAACTTATCCACCGCGCGGAAAAGCCCTAGGTTCCCTTCCTGGATGAGATCGAGTAGCGTAAGGTCTGGACTTCGTCCAACGTATTTCTTTGCGATGGAGACGACGAGACGTAGGTTACTACGTGCGAGAATGTTTCTCGCTTCGGTATCATTCTTCTCAATACGTTTTGCGAGCTCACGTTCCTCGGCTGCGGTTAAGAGTGGATATTGCCCGATTTCGCGAAGATAAATCTGAATGGAATCGTATCCAGCCGAGTGTCGATCTTTGATATTACGTGTAGCAAGATACTCGTCAGCAGTATCCTCAAGAATACCCCCCTCAAGAACATCAACACCCGCGACGGCAAAACGCTCATACAACGACTCAAGAAAATTAACGTCTTCCTCGACATGAGGAAACGATTTGAGAATTTCACTATAGGTAACGTAGCCACGTTCCTTACCTTTCTCAATAAGCGCCTCGGCTGAAATGGCCCTCTGCGAGTCCGCCCTTGCCTTTGCTCCACGCGCAATCGTATACACAACTTGTTTTTTTGTACGTAATACTTTCGTACGAATATGTTTCTTCGTCCGTTGACGGGAAGTAATCTTTTTCTTTGTGAGTTTTGCCATATAAAAATAAATTGATGTCAATTGCCAAACGCGGCGAGACGTGCGGAAAGTTTCGCACACAAACCCTGGGCATCCGCGATTAAAGAAACGTCTCCTAACACCTCAGCTCTACGTAAGTTCCCCACTGCTTCTTGATACGCCTCGCGGATAACCGCTTCTTCAAAGGCGTGAAGAAGCTCGTCTGCAGAGTGCTCGCCAGGATTTTCCCCAAACGTCTGTTCCACATAGAACAGCAGTGATTCTAGTGACGTAACAAGCGGCAGATCTTGAGCTCCAGTAATTCGAAGATACTCTGATTTTACGCGCTTCGCAAGGGGCGAATCGGGGTAGGAGTGGAGAATGGCGATGAGCTGCTCCGAGCGCACTTCTGTCGACGGACGGACAGGTGGCGGAACTGTCCTCCGCACACCTGTAGTACCATCCACGGCCTCAGAATATTTCGGAAGACTCTTAACCGACTCATGAATATCCTTAACGGGAACTTCCTGAAGATATCTAGCAGTTTTATCTATAAAATATCCACGCTCCGTCAAATTCGATATAGCAGCTAGGAGTGGGTATATTATTTCTTGAACAAGGCGTTGAAATCGATACTGATCGCGTTCGAGCTCGGCGAGTTTCGCGAGGAAAAATTCTACAACCGGTTTCGCTGCCGCAGCACGAGCTGAGAACTCTTTCGGATCTTCGTTGATGAGATCCGCCGGATCCTTTCCTGAAGGCAGTGAAGCTGCCTTCACCCTGAGACCTCTCCGAAGAGCTAATCCGGCCGAGCGTGCCGTCGCCGCAAGGCCAGCTGGGTCCGCGTCAAGGACGAGCATGAGGTTCTTGCTGTAACGCTTCACGAGTGAGAGATGGTGCTCAGAAAGCGCGGTGCCCGAGAGCGCCACGACATTCTTGAAACCCGTCTGGTGCGCGAGCAACGTATCCATCTGCCCCTCGACGAGCATCGTGAAGTCACGCATGCGTATCGCGTCTTTCGCCATATCCATGCCAAAGAGAATCTCGGACTTGTGATAGAGACCGGTCTCCGGGCTGTTGAGATATTTCGCCTGCCCATCGACCACGAGTGTGCGACCAGTGAACGCAACGACGCGGCCCATGCTGTCGCGTATCGGAAACAAAAGCCGGTTGCGGAAGCGGTCATAATAAGTGCCTAGCTTCCCGTCCGCCTCTTTAATAAGCCCAACTGCGAAGAGTTCTTCAGTCGTGAAGCCTTTCGCGGTGAACGCTTCAAGGAGTGCGTGCCAAGCGTTCGGCGCATAGCCGAGCCGCCAGGTGACTATGGTCTCATCCGCGAGGCCGCGTTTTTTCGCATACACTTCTGCAGGACTACCAGGAAGTTTGCCGGCGTACCATTCGCCCGCCTGATTCATCAGAGAATGCAGACGCTCTTTCTTCGACACGTCTTTACGATCCTCACCGTGCGTATATTCAATGACAACGCCAGCTTTTTCGGCGAGAATCTTCAGAGCTTCTTTGAAATCAACACCCTCTATCTTTTCGATAAAAGAAAATCCGTCTCCGCCCAGTCCGCAACCGAAGCAGTGCCAAGTACCGCGCTCAGACGACACGTGGAACGACGGCGTCTTCTCTTTATGGAACGGACAAAGACCCACCATCGACCGTCCCGCGCGCTTTAGCTTCACGTATGGGTTTACAATATCGACGATAGAGAGACGACTCTTGATCAAGACGACCGTGTCGTCTCGCACCATACTATAGCGAGCGGGTTGCGCGCCCAGGAAAATTTTGTCGTTCAATGTGCCGTGACGCCGCCGGGCGTGCCTCCTGAAGTTTCGTAATGGTTGCGTGCTTCCTGCTCCCCGGGAAGCCGGTACCCGCTGGAATGAGGCGGCCAAGAATCACATTTTCCTTTAGTCCACGCAAACGGTCAATATTGCCTCGGAGCGCCGCATTAATGAGGATTTTGGTTGTCTGCTCGAAAGACGCCGCAGAGAGGAATGATTGGCGCGAAAGTGCGCTCTCTTTAATGCCAAGCACAATTTCAGACGCCTGTGGTACTAATTTACTTGCCGACTCCATGCTCATTACCGCTCTTGCGAATTCCCAATCCTCGATAATGTCGCCGACTGAGTAATCGGTGTCACCCGCATCAGTTATCTTTACTCGTGAGAACATTTGTTTCACGACGACTTCAAGATGTTTACGCGATACCGATGCGCCCTGCAACTCGTAGATCTTTGATGCCTCGGCGATTATATACTCTTGCACCACGGCACGTCCTGCGTATTCGAAAAGCACATCTATATCGGCAGAACCGTCTGTGAGAATCTGGCCCTTTACAACGGTATCGCCCTCCTTAACGAGCGGGACTCGCGGATATGGCGCAAGGTATTCGTATGCAGAGCCATCCTTTTTCCCCTGTCCTGCAAGCGGTGCTACGACAATAACTTTTTCGCGACCTTCCTCTTTTATCTCCGCGACTAGGCCGTCGGATTTCGAAATGACAGCCGGATTTTTCGGTGAACGCTTTTCAAAAACTTCCTCGACACGCGGAAGACCGCTCGTGATGTCACCGCCGACTGACGCAACGCCGCCGGCGTGAAAAGTACGCATCGTGAGTTGCGTACCCGGTTCACCGATGGCCTGTGCGGCAACTGTACCAACCGCTTCACCTAAATCCACTATTTCCTGGGTTGTGAGGTCCATTCCGTAGCATGTCTGGCACACGCCATAGCGCGTTTCGCATGACATCGGCGAGCGTGCGACAACTGTAGAGACTTGAGATGTAGCGAGTGCTTCCGCGTCTTCCCCAGAAAGGTAATGTTTTTTCTTGAAGAGAACAATTCCGTCATGATCTTTCACATCTTCAGCAAGCACGCGCCCACGCAACGCTTCAGCATAATTAATCTGGATGCCGGAGGCACTCACGCGATTAATCTTCACACCGCGAGCGGTCCCACAGTCCTTCTCGGTTACAATAGAGTCCTGCGCAACGTCGAAGAGACGACGTGTGAGGTATCCCGCTTTCGCCGTACCGAGTGCAGTATCAGTAAGACCCTTACGCGCACCGTGCGTAGACATGAAATATTCAATTGGATTTAGCCCCTCTACCATCGAAGAGATAATTGGGACTTCGATCGTTTCGCCTGCAGTGTTTTGGATAAGACCTTTCATGCCCGCCATTTGGGTTAAGTTGCCGAGCGTACCGCGCGCGCCACTTCTAACCATATCGGCAACAGAACCCATAGGGTCGAGTTCTGCCGCCACCTGCTCCTCAACTGACTGTTTTGCACCCTGCCACGTCTCAATTGCCATGCGACGCTTTTCCTCCTCAGCGAGGAGGCCGTTTTGGTATGCCTCCTGAATTTTAACGATTTTCGCGGCTGCTTCGGCAATAATGCGTGGTTTCTCTTTTGGTACGGATACATCATCAATAGCCCAAGAAATGCCAGATCGAGTCGCATAATCGAAACCAAAACGTTTCACCTTATTTACGATGTCTGGCACCGCATCGAGTCCATAGCGGGTAATGCAGTCAGTAACAATACGTGCGAGCACCTTCTTGGTTATAGTCTCATTAATGAACGGATAATCGGCTGGTAATACGGTATTGAAGAGGAGCCGTCCAACGGTCGTTTCAAACGGGTGACCATCGAAAGCAGCATACTTTTCTTTACCAAGGACCGGTAGCACACTAATTTTCGCGCGTAAGTCGATTGCGCTATATTCGAACGCAAGAATTGCCGCGTTTGGTGAGGAGAAATGATTGCTCTCGCCCTTCATTCCATCAACAGTCTTAGTAAGCCAGTAAACGCCGAGAATGATGTCGAGTGGTTTACCAGTAAGAACGATTATGTCGCCACTGCCTGGCTTGAGAATGTTTTTGTTCGCACTCATGACATTCGCTGCTTCCCACTGCGCCTCTTCCGAAAGAGGAACGTGTACGGCCATCTGATCGCCATCAAAATCTGCATTGAAAGCATTACAGACGAGCGGGTGCAGTTGAATGGCATCGCCCTCAATGAGACGGGGGCGGAACGCTTGAATGCCCTGACGATGCAGGGTCGGCGCACGATTCAGCAGTACGTACTTTCCCGCGATAGCCTCCTCAAGAAGTTCCCATACTTCCGCAGCGCCATCTTCGATGAGACGACCAGCTCCACGGATATTGAAGGCAAGCTCACGCTCAAGAAGTCCCGCAATTACAAATGGACGAAAAAGCTCAAGCGCCATATGCTTTGGCAGACCACACTCGTCGAGTTCGAGATCGGGACCGACAACGATGACAGAGCGTCCTGAATAATCAACGCGTTTACCGAGCAAGTTCTGACGAAAGTAACCCTGCTTCCCTTTTAGATAATCGGCGAGTGATTTGAGTGGTCGGCGCTGTGTGAGTGTCATGGCGCCGGCTGCGGCGCCACTTTTACGAATGGAATTGTCAAGAAGCGCATCAACAGCCTCCTGGAGAATACGCTTTTCGTTACGCAGGATGACTTCTGGCGCATGGATAGTAAGAAGTTTCTTGAGACGATTATTGCGATTGATGACACGGCGATAAAGATCATTCACGTCAGAGGTTGCATGGCGGCCACCCTCGAGCGCGACCATAGGCCTAAGCGCCGGCGGAATGACGGGAATCCGCGTGAGGAAGAGCCACTCCGGACGTACGCCCGAGGCAATAAGCCCTGCGATAAGTGAGAGACGTTTCGCAAGTTTTTCGCGTTCGGCAGCACCCGCATGCTCATAACGTGCGGTAAGCGTTTTCTCAAGCTCTTTAAGGTCAAGTTTACAGAAAATATCGTAAATTGCCTCGGCACCAATACGTGCCTCAAAAAGACCTCCATACTTCACTGAGAAACGATGATACCCGAGCTCGTCGAGAACCCTTCCGACGACAATCCCATCAATCTCAGCCTTAGCGAGCGTCATTTTCTCCTTGAGAGCATCACGATCCTTGTCGCTTCCCAACGCCTTATATTTTGATTTGTATTCGCTTTCGAGTTCGGTGAGAAGGCGTTTTTTCTCATCCTCCATGACTTTGGTGACAATATAACCAGCAAAATAGACGACTTTTTCTACATCGGTGGCGGAAGCGCCGAGAAGAAGTGCCATCCTTGATGGGACGCTACGGAGGAACCAGATGTGCGCAACTGGCGTACAAAGTTCAATGTGGCCCATGCGTTCTCGGCGCACGATCGAACGAGTGATCTCGACACCACACTTATCGCAGACAATGCCCTTATAGCGAATACCTTTATATTTACCGCAATAGCATTCGTAATCCTTTTCGGGACCGAATATCTTCTCATCAAAAAGCCCGTGTTTCTCAGAGCGCTGAGTACGGTAGTTGATAGTTTCTGGCTTTGTTACCTCACCCGAAGACCATGCGAGAATACGCTCTGGTGAAGCGAGCGTGAGTCGTAAGCAGTTCCAGGTGTCCTGCCGGTTTGCTGGCAAACGTGAAGAAAAATTATTGCGGGGGGTGAGTGCCATAATTAATGTAATGATTGTTAATAATAGATTATTCTAGGAAATACTTTACTCGGAATCTGGAAGTGGCGGCAGGTTCAGGGGCTCAACGTCGAGCGCCAAGCCACGAATTTGATTAGTGAGTACCGCAAATGATGCAGGCGTACCGGTATGACTAATCGGCTCGCCTTTTACGATCGCGTCGAATGCTGCGGAACGACCCTGGATGTCATCCGACTTGATGGTAAGCATTTCACGAAGCGTATAAGCGGCGCCATACCCGAGTAACGCCCACACTTCCATTTCACCAAAGCGTTGACCGCCATTCTGTGCCTTACCGCCCAAAGGCTGTTGCGTGATAAGACTGTAGGGACCGATGGAACGCATGTGAATCTTGTCTTCCACCATGTGGTGAAGCTTGAGGATATACATGTAGCCGACCGCAATTGTCTGCGCGAACGCATCACCCGTATGGCCATCATAAAGTTGCATTTTCCCAGTACGGGAAAAGCCAGCCGCCTCAAGCTCGTCGCGTATCTCGTCTGGTGTCGCGCCAGCAAACGGAGGCACAACTGCTTGATAGCCGAGAGTATGCGCAGCGAGCCCAAGGTGCATCTCAAGAATCTGTCCGAGATTCATACGAGAAGGAACGCCGAGCGGCGTTAGGATAAGATCAACAGGATTACCGTCTTTGTCATACGGCATGTCGGCAACTGGTAACACACGGCTAATAACGCCTTTATTGCCGTGACGCCCTGCGAGCTTGTCGCCGATGGAGACGTTTCGTACTTGAGCGATCGTAACAACGATCTTCTTGATGACACCGCTCTCCAACTGATCCCCACGTTCACGCGAGAAAACTTTGACACCAATGATACGTCCACGCTTGCCGCCCTCCATGCGAAGCGATGTGTCCTTTACATCCTTTGCTTTATCGCCAAAAATGCTGCGCAAAAGCCGTTCCTCAGGAGTGAGTTGCGTTTCACCTTTGGGTGTTACTTTGCCTACAAGAATGTCGCCCGGACGCACTTCGGCACCAATGCGAATGACGCCTTCTTCGTCAAGATTTTTTAAACGTAGCTCGCCGACATTTGGGATATCGTGCGTTGTCGTCTCAGGACCAAGCTTCGTATCGCGCACGACACACTCGAAGTCCTCAATATGTACAGTTGTGAACTTCGCCTCTTCAACGAGACGCTCGGAGATTATGATGGCGTCTTCATAATTAGCTCCGTTCCAACTCATGAATGCAACACGTACATTTTGCCCGAGCGCGAGCTGGCCATGATCCGTTGAGGAATTATCCGCAAGCACGTCCCCTTTCTTCACCGCATCACCGAGTACAACTGAGGGGCGTTGCATGAAAGCCGAGTTCTGATTTGTCTGGGTGAGTCCTTGGAGACGGTATTCTTTCGACTTTCCTTCTTTATTTTTCACAATAACTTTACGTGCATCAACATGCGAAACTTCACCAGCTTCCGTGGCCAACACAAGACGACCAGTGCTACGTGCGGCATGTGCCTCAATACCGGTCGCAACGAGCGGTGCCTCAGGGATAAGAACAGGAGTTGCCTGCTTCTGCATATTCGAACCCATGAGGGCACGATTCGCATCATCATGGTCAACAAAAGGGATCATCGAGGTCGCAATGGAAAACATTTGGTAAGTTGAGGCGTCCATGAATGTAATTGCCTCGCGCGGTGCGATAACTGGATCGCCCTTGTGACGCGCCTCGACAAAGTCGGGAACGATGCGGCCAGAACTATCGACCTCAGTCGCACCATGCGCGACCATCTCAAGCTCTTCGTCAAGCGCGTTAAGATAAACAATTTCATCCATCACTTTCCCATTCTTCACACGCGCATATGGTGTTTCAATAACGCCGAAATCGTTCGTGCGCGCATGTGTTGCAAGACGTAGAATAAGACCAATGTTTTGTCCTTCCGGCGTATGTATAGGACAAAGACGTCCGTAATGAGAGGGGTGTACATCACGTACCTCAAAACCTGCTCGCTCGCGTGTGAGCCCACCTGGACCAAGCGCCGAGAGCGTACGCATGTTCTCAAGCTCGGCTAGAATATTTTGTTGTTCCATAAACTGCGAAAGCTGGTTTGCAGTAAAGAACTCATGTACTGACGCATGGAAGGGACGCGGATTGACAAGCGCCATCGGAAGTACGGTTTCGGTAGGAGTAGTCGACATACGATCCTGAATGTTGCGCTTCATGCGGCTCATACCGACACGCATGCGTGCCTGCAGAAGTTCGCCGACGAAACGCACACGTCGAAAACCAAGGTGATCAATGTCATCGGGACGTGCGTGCGGATCTGCATTTAATTTCGTGATTTCCGAAACGATGTGTACAAAGTCCACAAGTCCAAGCGTACGTTTCTCAAGCGCCTTCCCCGTAATTGGAAGACCGAACCGCGCATTAAGGCGATGACGACCGACTTTACCCAGATCATAGCGTTCAACCGAGAAGAGAGATTGCACGAAATTTTTTGCGTTTTCTGGCGTCGCGAGATCCCCATCGCGCATGCGCCTATGAATCTCGACATACGCTTCTTCGACCGACTTCGCCTCATCGTGTTCGAGAGTAGCCTTTATCGCGGCGAGTGCCAGTGGATCCTTTGCGAAATGTTTTGTAATCGCCTCGCCTACTCCGCCACCGAAGACCGTCAAGAGCTCGGTGATGGGAAACTTACGTTTCCGATCTATCTTCACAAAAATAGCACCATCCGCCTCGGAATCGAACTCGATCCACACACCGCGAAGTGGAATTATTTTCGCACCAAAAAATGGCTTGCCGCGCAAAAGTTCAGAAACGAAAAATGCGCCGAAGCTGCGCGCAAGCTGCGGAACAATAGCGCGTTCAACCCCAGAAACAATGAAAGATCCGTGTGGCGTCATAATAGGTATGTCCGCGAGGAATATTTCCTGCGACTTCTCTGAACCGAACGTCTTATTAACGAGCTTGACCGTCGCTTTTATTGGCGCTTCGTATGTACGCATATTTTCGCGCGCGAACTCCTCGTCGTACTTTGGTTCGCCAACCTCGAAACTCTCAAATTGGAGTTCAAATTTCTTTCCAGAATAATCGGTAATTGGTGAGAATTCCTTGAAAAGTTCAATGAGGCCGTCCTTAAGAAGCCAGTCGAACGAGCCACGCTGATGTCCGACGAGATCTGGAAACGGCACACGTGGTGCCCGGAACGCACCGAAAGTCTTTTGGACGAGGTTCTTACGCATGTGATGTTGGCGTGAAGTGGTAATAAAATAAAATATATAAACCCGAACGCACGAAGACTTATCCTCGCGTATGCGTTTTTGCAGTTCCCTTATGAATTTCTGTATCCACGCCCTCCGCTACTCACTCGTATCTGATATCCCTACTGTATCAGTCCGTCATTTCTTATGCAAGTGGTGGGTTGGGGGATAAATCCATCTGTTGTCAAACGTATGATTATGCGACGAGACGAAAAGGAAAATGCGCCGACAAAAGTCGAGCGATGACTGAAAAACATAGACATTCCAGACGTCTTGCGCGTGTAAACGCGGTCACAGAGCATCATGATGAGACCCTCTGCTCGTGTGCTTCATGACGAACAGTTTTATGTAATGCATCGAACATACGGCACGCACGACAAAGAGTCGTAATAGTGAGTCATATCATCCACTTCACCTCGTTCGCTCAACGAGTGACATCGACACCGAAACTCGCGAGCAACGAGTATTTTATTGTCCAATCGAATACGACGAATTGTCCGCTATTATCGACGAGCTTTCCGTTTAAGAACAGGGCGTCATTCTCGAACGCGTTGTATGAGGATATAAGTTTCAGCTGTGAATTTGAAGAGAGGCTGGTCCTAACTGCTCCCGGACTCATTTTTCCATAGCCCCACTACCCGCTGTATCGTCGATGCATCGACGGGAGTTGCAGAAACAACACTGGTTGCGGACGTATCAATCACCGTGGCGGTATAGCCGGTAGCGTTTGAACACCGTATTGCGCCGCATTGAGTCAGCTTATAGAGCTTTGTTCCATCTAGATAGAATTCACTGTGCATGGTCGAATGCCCATTTAGCTGACCGTTGAGCAAACTCCCGCCAAAAGGCTCACTTTCCATAGAAACGTGGTTTAAAGAAAGAAATAAGAGCCTAAACTAAGCGCCATCCCTCAGTAATTCGGCGACAGTCCTATAACGGCGATACGTTGCAACCCATTAGTGTACGCCGTCGATTGTTTTGATATCCATTTTTCTTCGTTAATCGAGAACTGCACTTTGGACACTTTTGCCGCCTTTTTAAGGCGCATATCAAATATTTAGGGTTTTAGCTTGTACCTAAGCCACCATATCTCATTTTTAGCCTCTTAAAAGTTTCTTTAACCGCTGATCAACGAAAAGTCGGGGGGAGTCCTCGGCTATAGTTCCTCGCTTGCAGAGGCAATGCGATTGAGTATTATTAAGAAATCGAGTGTCTTAATTCTTGGGTGAATTTAGCTAAATCTTACCATAGATCCTTCACTTCAAGCACCGCCACTTATCAATATTCGCGTGATGACCAGTCTGGAGGACCTTAGGAACACGGTATTCTTTGCCCTTATACAAAATAGTCTTTGGACGAGTGTAGACCGCGCTCGAGGCGATGCGGCGTTCCTCGACCGATGTGTCCTTACCGAGGACGCCAGGCAGACGACGCGTAACGGCGTCAACGATGGCGAGAGAGGGCACTTCTCCACCCGTATAGACAGCTTCACCGATGGCGAATTCTTTCATAGGCGCAAGCGTCTTGAGAATTTTCTTCGCCCGTTCGTCGATACCCTCGTACCGACCGCAGACGAGAACAATATCGTCATACTTCGCGAGCGTATCGGCATCTTTGTTTGTAAACTGCCTGCCGCTTGGCGAGAACCAGATAATTACTTTCTTTCCTCTTTTGTTCCTCAAAGTCTTTTCTACCGACTTCACGATCGGTAGCGCAACCATCACCATCCCCGGCCCGCCGCCGTAAGGGCGTTCGTCCGTCTTACCCCATTTGTTTTCTACGAAATAACGTGGGTTTTGATACGTTATTGAAATCTTTTTCTCTTTCCGCGCGCGCCCAATAATCGACACCGAAAGATACGCATCGCAGGCGTCTTGGAAAATGGTAACGAGATGAAATCTCACACCTATAACCCCTCGACTACCTGATCAAGTGTCTTGACCTCCGGTTCGCGCTTGCCGCCGACGGGTTCATTTATCTTGAGATTCACCCGCGCGTTGCCCTTCATCCCGATAACACGCAAAAGAATGCGGAGAGCCTCAGCGGTCTTACCGCTTTTACCGATAATCTTTCCCATGTCATCGGGATGAACGGTGAGCGTGAGTAGGACGCCCATTTGGTCGATCGTGCGCGTCGTTTCGACCAACTCAGGATGATCGACGAGTGCCTTCGCTACATATTCGAGAAATGTTTGATCTGGTTCCATAGATACTGAACTATAATAGTATAGCATTAACATTCCCGACGCGGGCGGAGTTATGCGATCAGAGTGGCTTTGGCTGAAGTTGGCGCTTCAACAACTTCCTTATTTTGCGGCGTCTTCCTCGGGAGTGCGTTCACTTTCTTCCCCACTATAACACCCTTCATAATGAGAAGATTCCAAATGGAATCGGTCGGTTGAGCGCCCTTGGCGATCCATGCCTTCACGCGTGCCTCATCGAGGGTAAGTGCTTTGCTTCTCGGATTGTAGGTGCCGAGCAGTTCGACGATGTTGCCTGCTTTTGCTGCGCGCTCTTTTTCCAACAACACAATGCGAAACGCCGGATCATTGGTCCGACCGATGCGTTGGAATCGAATCATCAACATGCAGGAGACTATAGCAGAAGCTCATTAATATTGCTAGAGTAAGAGAAATGTCGGCAGGTACGCTCTACGAAGGCCCGATAACAATGACCCGAAAGGGTTTCGGCTTTTTCTCCGTCGGAGACGATAAGGAAGATCTACTCATCCCGCCGGAATTGACCGATCACGCGCTCTCGGGCGACACGGTGAAGGTCGCGGCGGCAGGTAGCTATCGCGACCCTTCGGGCAGGATGCCGCCACGGAAAGCGGGAAAGGTCATCGAGATTATTTCGCGCGCGCGCGAAACCTTCGTCGGCTCGCTCATCGAGGATAACGGTAAGACGCTCCTCGCACCTGATTACAAGAAGATGTATGTGCCGATAGAGGTACGCGACACAAAATACGCGCAGCTCGGCTTCAAAGTGCTAGTCCGGATGAAAGGCTGGGAGGAAGGTGCCGCAATCCCGTGGGGTGTCGTCGAAGAAATTATCGGCAAGGCCGGCGTGCACGAGACCGAGATGCGCGCGCTCGCCTTGGGCCAAGGATTCTCGAGCGACTTCCCTCCCGGCGTCAAAGCCGAAGCGAAGAGGCTCGAAGAAAATGGCCGCGCGCTGCTCGCGGCGGAAACGAAGAACCCGAAGCGGCGCGACTTTAGAAACGTCGCGACCTGTACCATAGACCCCTTCGATGCGAAAGATTTCGACGATGCGCTCTCGGTACGCACACTTGAAAACGGAAATATCGAAGTCGGCGTCCACATCGCCGACGTCTCTTTCTTCGTGAAATCTGGCAGCGAGCTCGACAAGGAGGCGATTGCGCGCGCGACAAGTGTCTACCTCGTCGACCGCACCATCCCGATGCTCCCTGAGGTTCTCTCGAACGATCTCTGTTCGCTCAAGCCAGATGAAGATCGTCTCGCGACCTCCGCCGTATTCACGCTCGACCGCGAGGCGAACGTGAAAGGCACCTGGTTCGGCGAGACCATCATCCACTCCGACAAGCGCTTCACCTATGAAAATGCTCAGGAGGTGCTTGATGCGGGCGCCGGCACATTACATAAGGAGCTTGCCCTCTTGCTTGAGCTCTCGAGAAAAATCCGCGCACGTCGTCAAGCAAATGGCGCTATTGAATTTGATACTGCCGAAGTAAAGGTTGAGCTTGATGAGATAGGCAAACCCATCGCAGTCCATCTGAAAGAACGTAAAGCGACCAATCTCCTTATCGAGGACTTCATGCTTCTTGCGAATGAAGCCGTAGCGAAGCATCTCTCAGAGCTAACCACGAACGGTGGTCCACATTTTTATTCGCTCTATCGCATTCACGATGCACCAGACGCCGACCGCATCGAAAACCTCGCGAGTCTCCTACGCGTCATGGGTTATCATCTAAAGACTTCTGGCAACGGCACGGTTACCGGTACGGAATTAAATAGGCTTCTCGAGGCCGTGAAGGGTAAGCCCGAGGAATATCTCGTGAAGACCGCGACCTTGCGCTCAATGAGCAAGGCTGTCTACGCGACACGCAATATCGGCCACTTTGGCCTCGCCTTCGATTACTATACACATTTCACCTCGCCGATTCGCCGCTACCCCGACCTCATCATCCACCGGCTCGTGAAGGCACACGCGGGCGGCAATCCGATTACGCAAAAAGAAATGCAGGAGTTCGACAAGCTCGCGCTCCACGCCTCGGAACGCGAAGTCGCGGCAGCCGACGCCGAGCGCGATTCGGTCAAGATGAAGCAGGTGGAGTTCCTTTCCGAGCGTATTGGCGAGGAATTCAATGCGGTTATCTCGGGTGTCACCGAGCGCGGCCTCTATGTGGAGGAGCAGACGACGCATGCCGACGGCATGATCCGCATCCGCGACGTCGGCGATGATTATTTTGAATATGATGAAAAGCACTACCGCCTTGTTGGCCGACGCACCCGCAAGGCCTATCAGCTCGGCGACCCCATCAAGGTCAAGCTTATCGCCGCCCGCGTGATGGAAAAGGAACTAGACTTTGTGCCTATATCAAGTTAAAATTAGCCCATGGAAAAGATACCGAGCAACAAGCCAAAATATCCTGATTCAATGGGTGAGGAATTGGAGTTGAGTGCTTTGAGCAAAACTTGAGCGTCTCCAAAAAGGAACCGACATCGTGTGCTCGATGGAGAATGCCGAAACGGTCAAATTCACTATCGAGAAAACCCAAGCTAGAATTAAAGAACTGGAAGGATAATCTTCGATCCGACTTAAAACAACTTGGCGGTTTGACCGCCAAGTTGTTTTATTTCGCCACGGCGACGGCCTCGTCGAACTTAACGGAGAGGAGTTTCGAGACGCCGTCGCCGCCCATCGTGACGCCGTAGAGGATGTTCGTGCGGCTCATGGTTTCGCGGTTGTGGGTGATGACGATAAGCTGCGACTTCTGCGCAAGATTTTCTATCATATCGCCGTAGCGGCGGCTGTTCGCCTCGTCGAGTGCGGCATCGGTCTCGTCCAGTATCAGAAATGGCGGCGGATTCACCTGGCTCATTGCGAAGATAAGCGCGATGCTGGTCAATGCGCGCTCGCCGCCCGAGAGCTGCATCAGGGAGCGCACTTTCTTCTTCGGCAGATTGACGGCGATTTCTATTCCCGGCCGTTCCTTTTCTGATACGCCGCTTCGTTCCTCACCATCATCGGCCTCGATTTCTTCTGGTTCCTCGAGTATGAGCCGCGCGCCGCCGCCGCCGAACATGAGCGCGAAATATTCGCTGAATGACGCGTTGACTCGCGCAAGACCCTCGGAGAAGTGCTTCGCGAGTTCGGTATCCAAGTCGTGGATGAGCGCGCCGAGACCCGCCGCCGACTTCGCGAGATCGTCGAGTTCGGTAGCGAGGAATGTCTCGCGCGCAGCGACCTCTTTGTGCTCCTGCCGAATATCCTCGCCCGTGCCGCCCGCCTCCTCAAGGCGGATCTTCATGCGTTCGAGCGCGCGATGGCGATCCTCCTGCACCTTGCGCTCTTCGGCGGGCACTGCGGAGAGAGCTGTGTAGGAAACGGCGGCTGCGCCGGCGAGCGCGAGCACTTCTCCCTTGTCGCGTTCGAGCGACTCGGTGAGGAGCGCCAGCTCGTATGCGCGCGCTTTGCACTGCGCGACCTTGCCCTCCTCATGCGCTTTAGCCTGCGCGAGATCGAGAATGCGGCGGCGCAACTCGCGCCCTGTCTCGTCGTGCGCAGTCAGAGCTTCGCGACCGCGGGCGAGGGCGGACTTCGCGCGCTCGAGCTCTTCAGAGAGTCTGGCATCCTTCGCGAGAAGTTCCGTTCGCTCGTTCTCGAGCCGATACACTGTGCGCTCCTCGTCGGCGAGAAGGTCGTCCGTCGGCGCGACGAACCGATCCACGAACGCACGGACTGCTTTATGTATCGCCGAGATCGCGGCGAGAATGGCATCCGGCGTAGTCGCTCCCCCTTTCTGTTTCTCGACTTCTTGCGCGAGCGCGGTGAGATCTTCGCGCGGCACCTTCGCATACGGTTCGCGCACGACTCGCTCGGAGCGCTCTTTGGCGGCCGCGAGCGCGCCCTCGACCCGGCCGATGTTACGCGCGAGCATCGCGCGTTCGTTATTGATTCGTTCGACGTCGCGCTCCGTCGTGCGCACGAGAGCGAGGCGTTTCGTGCCTTCGGTATCGGTAGTCGCACGCTCTTCTATGTTCGCGAGTTCGGTGGTGGTTGAGGCGAGCCGCTCTGCCGCGTCCCGTTTCTCTCCCGCGAGGTTCGACTTTTCTCGCGCGAGATACGCGTCCTCGATTGAGAAATAAGTCTGCGCGAGGCCGGTGAGCTCGGTGCGGAGAGAATCAGCGCGCTCGAGCTTCTTCACCTGGCTCTCGAGGAAGCGCATATGCGGCGTCAATTCCCTTCGAAGCGAATTAACCTGCGCAATATTTTCCTCGGTCTTCAGGAGCTTCCGCTCGGCCTCCTGCTTTTTGAATTCGTAAATCTTAAGCCCGAGCGCGTCTTCGATTATCGCGCGCCGCTCGCGTGGAGAGGCGAGCAGTATCCGATCTGCCTCGCCCTGGGAAATGATGTGGTGACCCGTCTCGCCGATATTCGCGCCAGCCAGGAGTTCGGCGATATCGCGGAGCCGAACGCGCGAACCGTTGATCGAATATTCACTCGTCCCGTCACGAAAGACCGCGCGTTCGACCACTACCTCATCAAAGTCTATCTTGAAGGCACGGCGAGAATTATCGAACGTGATGGCGACCGATGCACGGTTGGCACGCGGAATCGAATGCGAACCGCCCCAGATGAGATCTTCAGCGCGCTTCCCACGCATACTCCTCATCGACTGCTCGCCAAGCGCGAAGCGGAACGCCTCGGCAACGTTGCTCTTCCCCGAACCATTGGGACCGACGATTGCGGTTGTTGCGTTCGCGAAATCCAAGACCGTCTTCTTAGCGAATGACTTAAACCCGACGATCTCGAGACGCTTGAGCATTACGTGCTATTGTATCAAAAGAAAAAGCCGTCAGGACCACTGCAGTGCCGCAAGTCCCGCTTCGGCGGCAGACTGTTCCGCTTCCTGCTTGCTCTGTCCTTCGCCTAGCGCTATTTTTTCTCGGCCGATGAAAACGCCGACGGTGAAAAGTTTCGCGTGATCGGGGCCCTCTTCGGAAAGCGTTTCGTAGGAGGGTGTGATGCCGCGCTTCTCCTGCGCGATTTCCTGAAAACGGCTCTTGGCGTCCTGATACGAACGCTTCGCGATAACCTCATCTATCTTGCCATAGAGATTCTTCGCAATGAATATCTCGGCGGTATCGAACCCCTGGTCGAGATATACCGCACCGATAATCGCCTCAAGCGCATCCGCGAGGATAACGTCACGAGCTCGACCCTTATCACGCGATTCGCCCTTCGAGAGCAGTAAAAAATCATTCACACCGAGTGCCTGCGCGCGTTCGGCAAGCGACACGGTATTCACCAATGCGGCACGATAACTGGTCAGCTCGCCCTCGGGTTTGGCGGGAAACTTCTTAAAAAGAAAATCAGTGGTTGCAAGCTCGAGAACTGCGTCACCGAGGAACTCGAGCCGTTCATTATGATTCCCCGCGTATTCGCGATGCTCGTTCAGATATGAACGGTGCGTCAAGGCCTCGACAAGGAGATCAGGGTTGATGAATGAGAGGCCGAGCTGTTTCGCAAAAGTAGAGAAATTAGGCATGCGTACTTACACCTTGGCCCGCTCACCGCTTGCGTGATCGAGAAGCTTTTGAACGGCCACTGTGACGATGGGGAGCATATCATCATAAAAATTTAGGTCAATGATGTCTTGGAGACGGAACCATTTAGCGTCATCCAATCCGCCACTTTTTTTGAGCGTGAGTGGCTCAAAGCTACAGGAGGCAAGAAAGAACCATACATGTTTACGTACCTTCCCTTTCTCGGGATGCGAAGCGATGTATTCGTTCTCGCCGACTTGATTTTCCACCGTAGCAATCAGGCCAAGCTCTTCTTTAATGACACGTGCCACCCCTATTTGAGGTGTGGTGTCCTGCTCAATATGACCTTTCGAGAGAGTCCATCTACCAAAGACGTCGTGTACGAGTGCAAGGTAGTATTGCCCATCATGTTTTGCATATACGATTGCGCCACCCATTTTCTCCACAGGAAGATCTTCTCGTCTTATCTTCTTCTCTCCCCGATCATCTTTCCCAGGCTCACCAAGCTCCTTATAGACGGCACCGAGGACGCCATTGACGAAACGGCCTGAGGAGTCCCCACCAAATGTCTTCGCAAGCTCGATAGCTTCATTTATGGCAACCTTCGCCGGTACTTGACTTCGATCGGCGAAAAGAAGTTCGTAGAGTCCAAGACGTAAAATGTTTCGGTCAATTGGAGCGATACGTTCAAGAGGCCATTCGGGAGCGGCTTTTTCGATAACGAGATCAATATCTTCTTTTTTGGCAAGTACGCCCGTAAGAAGATGTTCCATAAATGGCTGGTCAATATCACCACCGCCAAACTCTGTAACATTGCGTGTAAGAATAACAACGGAATCTGCGTCACTTGCATGGGTTGTGTCCCACTCAAAGAGTGTCTGCAAAACAATGGAGCGTGCTAGATGTCGGTTCGCCATGAAAAGATCTGTGCGTGCAGTATAACAAACCCAGCGGCCGCGCAATACGGCCACGTGGAAAACACTCTACGCTCCACCGCCGAAGCCACTACGTGTCTTCGGTCGCCCACCCGTTGCAACCTTACCGGAAATTCCTCTCGAAATTTTCGCTTCAGCGTTCACATGTTCCGCATGCGCGTGCTCGTGCAGATGTTGTTCACTCGTTGGCTCTATCGAAGAACTTTTCACCTTCGTCGTACGTGTACGCTCCACCCTTGCCGGTGCGATCTGCTTACCACGATACATGCCAGTCACCTCATCAAGATGGTGTGGGAGACGGAAATTTCCACTTTCTTTATCCTTTACTATCTTCGTTACTGAAAGCGCGTGATGCGACCGGCGGTTACCAGTGTGACCCCTCGTATGACGCATGCGAATTGACATGTGATACACATTACCATGAGACGGATAAAATTAAAAGAGCCGCTTTTGTGAGCGGCCGCCGAGCTTATCCCTCGTAGGGACTCGGCACAACTTAAGGTTGGTGGAAGGCGTCCTACCCGCGGAGAAATTCTTCAACCTCATGATCATTCCCGCAATATGTGTATCCGCAACTTCCATAGGACTCATGAACGCGGACAGATTCTTGCGTTGAGCATTCACCACTCTTCTTACAAAAATCGCATAACGAAGCGTTTCGAGAACCATCGCTACTGATGATGCTCAGTGCAACTTCAGCCCTCGTCATCGGATGCTTCTTCGTTCCTGTTCCCATTCCCATTTCCTTATCCTCTATCTTTCTTTTTTGTTAAAGAGCAAATTTGTGTGTCTTGCAGACTCGACACAACTTCAAAAGTTGTACCATTACATTTTCTTAAAATCAACCACACCACCGCAAGCGGACGATGTAAAGGCTTCGCTAATCAAGACGAATGAATGAAGGAACGTCGGTGAACAGCACAGGGTCCGTGTTTTTTGAGCATTTCGTAGTGCATTTGAGTGCCATAACCCTTGTGTCTTTCAAACCCGTACAGTGGATACTGTGCTGCCAATCCGACCATGAGACGATCACGTGTTACCTTTGCTGCAACCGAAGCAAGTGAAATGACCGGGATGAGCGCATCACCATGAATGACAGTTTCCTGCATATATTCACGTGGGGCGTACAATGTCCCATCAAGTTGTATCTGTACTGATGACGCGTTCGGCGCAAGCATAGTCACGCCACGCGTAAGAGCGTGCTGCACAGAACTGACGATGCCTTCCTTGTCTATCATTTCTGCGTCCTCGAATTCAATCGCAAAGCGAACGTCACCAGATTGAGCGCGTGCATCAAGTAACATGAAGAGTTCTTCGCGTTTTTTTTCCGACAGTTTCTTCGAATCTGCAACGCCGGGAAATTCCTGTGCCACATCAAAACCCTCTGGTACGGCAACTATCCCAACTGCGACTGGTCCCGCTAAAGAACCCCGCCCTGCCTCATCTACCCCGAGCATGAATCTCATGTAGAAAGTATACTAGTCCCATGGCCTCGCGATTCGTTCATCTACACACACATAGCCACTACTCATTCCTCCAGGCATTACCAAAGGTAGACGAGTTGGTCGAGAAGGCAAGAGAAGAGGGAATGAACGCGCTCGCACTAACCGATGCAGGCAACATGCATGGTGCGATTGAATTTTACAAAGCCGCAACCAAAGCTGGCATAAAACCAATCCTCGGCGTTGACGCCTATCTTGCCCCGCGCTCGCGAAAAGACCGGGATCCAAATATCGACGCAAAACGCTCGCGTATCGTCCTTCTCGCGGAAAACAATGAGGGCTACAAGAACCTCATGGCACTTGTCACCCTATCCTGGACGGAAGGATTTTTCGAACGCCCACGTATGGACAAAGAATTATTGCGCGAATATCACGGTGGGATTATCGCGCTTTTGCCATCCTTCGCAGGAGACATTGCGCAGCTTTTACGTACGGGTGATAGAGATGGTGCCGCAGCTACATTCGCCGAGTTCAGAGATATATTCGGTACCAAAAATGTTTTTCTTGAAATTACGCACCACCCGCTTGTCGAAGGACATGAGAAGCTCATGGGGCAGATTATTGCTTTCGGGAAAGCGAATGATGCCCCACTTGTCGGTCAACATGATGTCTATTACCTGAAACCCGAAGACCGTGAAGCGACTGAAATTATGCGACGTATTCAGCAAGGTGGACGTGGTAGAAACGAAAACGAGGACTTCTCCTTCATCAATGAAAAAGTTGCGGAAAAACTCTTCAAGGAAACCCCAGAGGCGTTGACAAATGTACGGGATATCGCCGATCGTTGTACCGTCTCCTTTGATCTAGGCAAGTGGACCTTCCCGGCAGTGCCCGTTTCGCCTGGATTTAAGAATCATGATGAAGAATTGAGAGCCAAGGCATACGCAGGTATTGCATCGCGTATACTTGCGGAGTCGAAGGAAGTTACCGACCGCATTGAGTACGAATTGCGCATTATTATTGAAAAAGGTTTCGCTGTGTACTATCTCATCGTCGCCGACCTCCTCGTATTCGCGCGCCATGCCGGTATCCTCACCACCACGCGTGGTTCTGCGGCCGGAAGTCTCGTTGCCTATCTCGTCGGTATCACAAACGTCAATCCACTTTTTTATAAACTACCATTCGAGCGATTCCTTAATCCAGAACGCCCAAAAGCACCAGACATCGACATGGACATTGCTGATAATCGCCGCGATGAAATGATCGCATACACAAAGCGGAAATATGGCGAAGATCATGTTGCGCAAATCGGCACCTTTGGCACCATGATGGCGCGTGCGGCGGTACGCGATGTCGCACGCGCACTCGGACACTCCTACACTACCGGCGATCGTATCGCAAAACTTATCCCGATAGGATCCCAAGGATTCCCCATGACCATTGACCACGCACTCGAACTTGAGCCGGATCTAAAGATGCTTTACGACGAAGACGATGAGGCACGTGAAATCCTTGATCTCGGGAGACAGATCGAGGGCTGTGTACGACATGTCGGTGTCCACGCAGCTGGTGTCGTGGTCTCACCAACCCCCATGGTTGAATGGACCCCAATCCAACCAGACCCCAAAGGTACTGATAAGCTCATCACTCAATACGATATGTACTCAATTACAGATGAGTACGGCGGTGTCGGGCTCCTGAAGTTCGATTTCCTCGGTATAAAGAACCTTGCCATTCTCGCTGACGCAGTCGCACGAGTGAAGAAAACGCTTGGCATTGTCATTGATATCGAAAACATTCCTATTGACGATGCAAAGACCTACCAAATGCTCGCGCGTGGAGAAACGGAAGGCACTTTTCAATTGAACGGATCCGGTATGACTCGCTGGCTCAAGGAGCTCAAGCCATCGACCATTCATGATATAAACGCGATGGTCGCTCTCTATCGACCAGGACCAATGGAGACAATTCCCCAGTATGTCGAACGGAAACATAATCCGAAACTCATTCAGTATCTTGATCCACGCATGAGAGAGTATCTCGACTTCTCATATGGCCTCCTTGTGTACCAAGATGACGTACTCCTTACGGCCATCAAACTCGCTGGCTATTCATGGCTCGAAGCAGATGCGCTTCGAAAAGCGATGGGTAAGAAAATACCTGCCGTTATGCAGGCGGAGAAAGAGAAATTACTTAAGGGTTTCATCGGGTATGGAAAACTCTCTAAAAATACAGCAGAAAAACTTTGGTCGCTTATCGAACCATTTGCCGCATACGGCTTCAACAAGGCCCATGCCGCGAGCTACGGTAAGGTTGCCTATCAGACCGCTTATATGAAGGCGAACTACCCTGTCGAATACCTCGCGGCTGTTCTCACTGCCGATGCGGGCGACACGGGGCAGATTTCCACCTTCGTTACCGAGGCTAAGCGCATGGGTATCGCTGTGCTTCCACCGGACGTAAACGAGAGTGAGAGTGATTTCACGGTCACAGGAAAGGAAAGAAATTCTATCCGCTTTGGACTTTCCTCGATTAAAAATTTTGGTGACGGTATCTCTGATTCTATTATTGCGGAACGCAAAACATATGGCCCTTTTCGAACGCTTTCCGATTTCCTTTCCCGTGTCGGTTCAAGAAATATGAATCGGAAGTCGCTCGAGTCTCTCATCAAGTGTGGAGCGCTCGACTCTCTGGGCCCAGCGACTGCTGAGCGTGGAGTGCTACTTGAGAATGTTGAGAAACTTCTCGCCTTCCATCGGGAGACAACCGCAACCCCACCGCAAAACTCACTCTTTGGAACCTCCGCCCAACTCCAAACGTTCCAACCTCCGAAAAGCAGTAGACCGGTCTCATTACTTGAAAAACTCGCATGGGAAAAGGAATTGCTCGGCATTTACGTGAGTGGCCACCCGCTCGACGTCTATGAATCCGTAACCAAAAAGGCGAGACTCACGATAGCAAAGATTAAGGAGGATCCACGACAAGGGATGCTCATGATACTACCTGTGCTTGTCGTTCGGGTGCGCACTATCCTTACCAAGGATGGGGAGAAGATGGCGTTCATTACCGTGGAAGACACTACTGGCACGCTTGAGGCAGTCGTTTTCCCAAAGCTTTTCAAGCAACATGTGACTATGATTACGCCGGGTATCTGTCTCCTCATGAAAGGTAAGGTCTCTGTCAGGAATGGCGAAACCTCACTTGTCGTAGAAGAATTGAAGTCGCTTTAAACTCCAATAGATATTCAGTGTGTGTAGGAAAGTTGAGATTTGAGAGTCTCATAACTCAAATCAACTACCTTGCCGCAGGGTGGGCGGGGTGTGGCTTCGCAATAAAGCACTTTAAGGAAAGTGTAGTACGGACTGATAATGCTAAGCTTAGGAAGCTCACGAGAGTGCGGTTGAGGGAAGACCTCTGGGTTATGCTCGATGCGTACCAATGATTTAAATTTGTGCATCAAGTAGCCCTTATGTACCAATTACGGTAAGTGCGCGGGTGAGTGCAAGCTTTGCACCGATTACACCCGTTGAATAACTAGCGTCAATAGCTGTGGCGAGTGCGGAAATAATCCCCTCGAGAGTCGTCGTTGAAAAGCGTGCGGTCAGACGCGCAATATCAGGATCACAGGCGGTTCCATCAATGCGGGAACGGTATGCGTCATCGACAAGACAAACGACAGCGGAGAGAAGTTGCTCTGGAGAACCGGCACCGCGGAGGTGTTGTCGCAATCCGGCGAAAACGGCAGTACGATCACCTTCAATAAGTGCGGTCGCAAATCCACGAACGTCCGACGGCACTGCACTTCGTTCAACGATAGTTCCGGTCGTAACTGGCTCGACGTTTTTAAAGATGGGTTCAACACTTGATTTCGGTTCCGCTTTTCGTTCGATAGGCATAGTTGAGTGTCTTCGTGAAAGACCCTTTACGATATCGTCAATCGAAAGTGCCCCGTTATTTTGCGCGAAAGACTTGAAACCTTCATACGACGAGTAGCCGCGCGGCACCTCGGGGGGCACCGATTCGGTTATTACCACGGGTGCAACAGGCACATCGACTAAGGTAGACTCCCGTGCATTAAGCACTGACAACACACGGAGACCAAAATTCCTAACGGACCGATTCACGAGCGGTGCTGCGCCAAAAAGAACCAGGTATGCGAGCGCAAGTGCCCAACCGATGAGGATAATCCAGTAAAGTGTGGTACCAAGAGGGCCGAGGTCAAGGCCGGTGTATGGAATTTGCGATAGATAGAGATACGCGAGTGGTTGAACGCTCACGTGAGGAAGCTCTGCAAGGGTGATGGTGGGTGGGGGTGAACCGCCGCCGCCACCACCGCAGTTACCCGTGCAGCCGCCACCGCCACCTGACGTTACGGTAAGCGTGGCATTGCAGGTGAGTGTCTGACCGTTCTGTGCATGGAAAGTTCCCGTGTAAGTGTGTGTGCCAACAGTCGTCGGGGAAACCGTGATCGAACCGGGTGAACTCGTCGCTGTCGCGATACCGTTATCGATATCGACATTCAGGATCTCGCTACCACCCCAGGAAAGTACTGAGGAACCGCCCGTGGAGTAGCTCGTCGGTAAAACCGCGAGAGAACAGGATGGGCC
>VFSW01000789.1_pt1 | contig 46894 bp, 48 predicted proteins | sample 5358111 | NCBI WGS metagenome assembly VFSW01 (sample SAMN11554181, study PRJNA540505) | mine drainage metagenome | isolation source: sediment from site ElyBrook_90M | place: USA: Ely Copper Mine, Vershire, VT | collected 2017 | reverse complement strand
GTTTGGGTTTGAGGGAGGGACAATCGGTGCGGGTTCGACAGGGTGAAGGCAGTGTAGTTTTGCCCGTGACCCTGGATGAAACATTGGCGGAGGGGTGTGCGGTGGTGCCTATCGCCCATCCGCTCTGCGCATCATTGGGCGAGGCCATGGGCATGGTCGTACTGGAGGGGGTATGATGGATACGCTTCAAGCATTCTTCGGCCCGCTCTGGCCGCTGGTCTGGACACTGCTCAAGATTCTGGCCATCGTGGTACCCATGATGGGGGCAGTAGCCTATCTGACCTTGGCAGAACGCAAGGTCATCGGCTTCATGCAGATCCGTATCGGTCCGAACCGGGTGGGGCCATTCGGATTGCTTCAGCCCATTGCGGACGGGATCAAGTTGTTGATGAAGGAAATCATCATTCCCAGTGGGTCCAACAAGTTTCTCTTCGTACTGGCTCCCGTACTGGCCATTATGCCCGCTCTGGCGGCTTGGGCTGTGGTGCCCTTTACCCCGGATCTGGTATTGGCCAATGTGGATGCCGGACTGTTGTACATCTTGGCCATCACTTCCATGGGAGTTTATGGTGTGGTGCTGGCTGGTTGGGCTTCCAACTCCAAATATGCCTTCCTTGGGGCCCTGCGTTCTGCAGCCCAGATCGTGAGTTATGAAATCGCCATGGGATTTGCCTTGGTGACGGTACTGATGATGTCCCACAGTCTCAATTTGGTGGATATCGTCAAGGCTCAGCAAGGAAGTCTGGGACTCTTGCAATGGAACTGGATTCCACTTTTCCCCATGTTCGTCATTTACGTCATTGCAGGGACGGCTGAAACCAATCGGGCGCCCTTTGACGTGGCTGAAGGTGAATCGGAAATTGTGGCGGGGTTCCATGTGGAATACTCCGGTATGGCCTTTGCCATCTTTTTCCTGGCCGAATACGCCAACATGATTCTCATTGCCGCACTGGCATCCCTCATGTTCATGGGCGGCTGGTTGTCGCCGGTCTCCTTCCTGCCTGATGGAATTCTGTGGCTGTTTGCCAAGATGAGTTTCATTTTGTTCCTGTTCCTGTGGTTCCGGGCAACCTTTCCGCGCTACCGCTATGATCAGATCATGCGTCTGGGCTGGAAGGTTTTTATTCCTGTGACTCTGATCTGGTTGGTGATCGTGGGCCTGCTCCTGCAGGAACCCCTGCGCGGTCTTCCCGTGCTCAATCTTTGGTTCCATTGAGGAGTACCCTGTGGCTGACCTCAAATCCTTCGTCAAGAACTGGACCCTATCCGAATTGCTCAAGGGCATGAGCATTACGGGACGTCATTTTTTTGCGCCCAAGATTACCGTGCAATATCCCGAAGAGAAGACGCCGATGTCGCCCCGTTTCCGTGGCCTGCATGCCCTGCGTCGCTATCCCAACGGAGAGGAGCGCTGTATCGCCTGCAAATTGTGCGAAGCCGTGTGTCCTGCCATGGCCATCACCATCGAATCGGAACAACGGGAGGATGGAAGCCGGCGGACGACCCGTTACGACATCGACCTGACCAAATGCATTTTCTGCGGTTTCTGTGAAGAATCCTGTCCTGTGGATTCCATTGTGGAAACGCGCATTTTTGAATACCACGGTGAGCAGCGCGGAGATTTGCTCATGACCAAAGAAAAACTTCTGGCCGTGGGAGATCGTTACGAAGCCCAGATTGCGGCTGACCGGGCAGAAGACGCCCCTTACCGATGAGGATGACGCACCGTGCTTGATTCTTCTTTCCTGTTGTTTATGGCCTTTGCGCTGGTTCTGGTGGGGGCCGGTGTGGGGGTGATTACCGCCCGCAGTCCCGTCCATTCCGCCTTGTTCCTGGTGCTGGCTTTTTTTACCGGATCGGCGTTGTGGATGATGCTTGAGGCCGAATTCCTTGCCATCGTTCTGGTACTGGTTTACGTGGGCGCAGTGATGGTCCTTTTCCTGTTTGTGGTCATGATGCTCAATATTGACAACGAACGACTGCGCCAGGGGTTTTGGAAGCATTTGCCGCTCGGTGGAGGGGTTGCACTGTTGATGGTGCTGGAAATGTGGCTGGTGGTGAGCAGTCGTCAGTTTTCCTCCATGGTTCCGGATCCCCGAGGGTCAATCAGCAATACCAAGGAGTTGGGCCGTCTGCTCTATACCGATTACGTTTTTTCTTTTGAACTGGCAGCCGTTATTTTGCTGGTGGCCATTGTGGCCGCCATTGCCCTGACGCTGCGTCGCCGCAAAGATTCCAAGCACATGGACCCGGCTCTGCAGGTGCAAGTCAAAGCAGCCGACCGCATGCGGATCGTGTCCATGCCCGCCGAAAGGGAGTTGTAATGCTCAACCTGACAGACTATCTCATGCTCGGATCACTGCTGTTTGCCATCAGCATCGTGGGGATTTTTCTCAATCGGAAGAATCTCATCATTTTGCTCATGTGCATCGAGTTGATGCTGCTGGCCGTGAACATGAACTTCGTGGCTTTTTCCCATTACTTGCATGATACGGCGGGCCAGATTTTCGTTTTCTTCATTCTCACTGTAGCAGCAGCGGAATCGGCCATTGGTTTGGCCATTCTGGTGGTGCTGTTTCGTAACCTGCGCTCCATTCATGTGGACGACCTCAGCCACCTCAAGGAATGATCGACATGAGTGTGCCAAGTCTTTATCTTCTGGTTCCTCTAGCCCCCCTGTTGGGTGCGGTGCTGGCAGGGTTTTTTGGCAAAACTCTGGGCAAGGCGGGCAGTCACACCGTTACGATCCTCGGCGTGGCGGTATCCCTGATCGCATCTATGGTGATTGCCCAGGATGTTTTTGCAGGGCACTCCTTCAACGGAACCGTTTATCAATGGCTGACCATGGGAGACTCCTCTGTTTTTGAGGTGGGCTTCCTGATCGATCCGCTCACCGTCACCATGATGCTGGTGGTGAATTTCGTTTCCCTCATGGTCCATATCTACACCATTGGGTATATGCACGAGGATGATGGGTATCAGCGTTTTTTCAGTTACATCTCGCTCTTTACCTTCTCCATGCTGATGCTGGTGATGGCCAATAATTTCGTCCAGTTGTTTTTTGGCTGGGAGGCGGTGGGTCTGGTGTCTTATCTGCTGATCGGTTTTTGGTATACCCGTCCCACGGCCATTTATGCCAACCTCAAGGCATTCCTGGTGAATCGGGTGGGTGATTTGGGTTTTTTGCTCGGGATCGCTTTGATCCAAGCCCATTTTGGTTCTCTCGATTATGCCACGGTGTTTCAGCAGGCCCCTGATTTTGCGCGGGATACCATCGAATTGTGCGGAGGCATGCCGGTCTCCCTGATTACGGTCATTTGTCTGTTGCTGTTTGTGGGAGCCATGGGCAAGTCGGCACAGATGCCCCTGCATGTCTGGCTACCTGATTCCATGGAAGGTCCCACGCCCATTTCCGCACTGATCCACGCGGCAACCATGGTAACTGCCGGGATTTTCATGGTGTCCCGCATGTCTCCTCTCTTTGAGTTGTCCCCCACAGCACGCTCCACCGTTCTCGTGATCGGTGCATGTACTGCCCTGTTCATGGCTTTCCTGGGGCTCATCCAGAACGACATCAAACGGGTAGTGGCTTACTCCACCCTGTCCCAGTTGGGTTACATGACCGTGGCATTGGGCGCTTCAGCCTATCCTGTAGCGATTTTTCATCTGGGAACCCACGCTTTTTTCAAGGCACTCCTGTTCCTGGGCGCGGGCTCCGTGATCCATGCCATGCATCATGAGCAGGACATGCGCAAGATGGGGGGGCTTCGGCGTTATATGCCCATTACTTATGTGACGGCGTTGATCGGTTCTCTGGCTTTGGCTGGCATTCCGCCCTTTGCCGGATTTTTTTCCAAGGATGCCATCATCGAAGCCGTGCGTGCCAGTCATTTGCCTGGCTCAGGTTTCGCTTCCTTTGCCGTGCTGTCCGGGGTATTTGTGACGGCATTTTATAGTTTCCGCATGCTTTTCATGACCTTTCATGGGAAACCGCGCATGGACCATCATACCCGTGAGCATCTCCATGAATCGCCCCTGGTCATTACCCTGCCGCTCATCATGCTGGCCATTCCTTCGGTCATTGCCGGCTGGATCTTCATTGGGCCCATGGTCATGGGAGATTATTTTGGTTCTTCCATTACCCTGCTGCCCGGAACTGGCGCTCTGCCGGAAATGCGCGAGGCCTGGCATGGGGTAGGCCCATTCGTTGTCGAGGGAGTTCAGTCCCTGCCTTTCTGGCTGGCCGTTTCCGGGATTGCGCTGGCTGCCGCTTTGTACCTCAAGTGGACCCATATTCCCGCGGTGATCGCCCGTGAATCCGGCGCCATTTATACCCTGTTGGACAATAAATACTACTTTGATCGTTTCAATGAAGTTTTTATAGCCGGCGGTGCCCGTTGTTTAGGGCAGGGATTGTGGAAACTGGGGGATGTAAAGTTCATCGATGGCTGGATCGTCAATGGTTCTGCCCAACTGGTGGGGGCCTTGTCCACACGCTTGCGCCGGATTCAGACGGGCTACATCTACCACTACGCCTTTGCTATGATTTTTGGGGTGTTCTTCCTGATGAGCCTGTGGTTCATCAAAGCGTAATTTGAGCGGAATTCCATGACTGCACACCATCTTCTTTCTTTGAGTATCTGGGTCCCCATTCTGGCGGGGATTCTCGTCCTCGCCCTGGGGCGCGATTCCAACCCGGGGCTAACCCGTGGAGTGGCACTGGTGGGGGCTTTGTTGGGCTTCCTGGTCACCCTTCCGCTTTATACCGGATTCATCAACGCCTCGGCGGCCATGCAGTTTGAAGAAGCCTACCGCTGGATTCCTGCTTTCAACATCACTTATCACTTGGGAATCGATGGGATTTCCCTGTGGTTTGTCCTGCTCAACAGTTTCATGACCATTCTGGTAGTGATAGCAGGCTGGATCGTCATCGAAAAACGACAAGCTCAGTACATGGCGGCCTTTCTGATCATGTCCGGGTTGATCAACGGTGTGTTCGTATCCCTGGATGCCATTCTGTTCTATGTTTTCTTTGAAGCCATGCTGATACCCATGTATCTGATCATCGGGGTATGGGGGGGGCCGCGCCGAGTCTATGCTTCCATCAAGTTCTTTCTGTATACCCTATTGGGTTCCCTGCTCATGCTGGCGGCTTTCATTTATCTGTATTTCGAGGCCGGAGAGTCTTTCGAAATCCTCAAATTCCAGGCAGTGGCTCTTCCTCTGGGAGTTCAGATCCTGATTTTTATCGCCTTCTTCATGTCCTTCGCCGTCAAGGTGCCAATGTGGCCGGTTCATACGTGGTTGCCCGATGCCCACGTGGAGGCCCCGACGGGAGGCTCGGTCATTCTGGCCGCCATTACCTTGAAAATTGGCGCTTATGGATTTCTGCGATTCAACTTGCCCATCACACCAGATGCCAGTCATGCCCTCGCCGGGACGATGATCACCCTATCATTGATTGCCGTGGTGTATATCGGTCTGGTGGCTTTGGTCCAGCAGGACATGAAGAAACTGGTGGCCTATTCATCCATTTCACACATGGGGTTTGTGACCCTGGGGATCTTTCTGTTCAACCCCATGGGCATGGAGGGAGGTCTGCTTCAGATGATTTCGCACGGGTTTATCTCGGGTGCCATGTTTCTGTGTATCGGCGTATTGTATGACCGCATGCACACACGACAAATTGCTGATTATGGCGGGGTGGCCAATACCATGCCGAAGTTTGCGACTTTCATGGTGTTGTTTTCCATGGCCAACGCCGGCTTGCCTGGAACCAGTGGTTTCATTGGAGAATTCATCGTTGTCCTGGGAGCGATTCAAGTCAATTTCTGGTATGCCACACTGGCAGCCACCACGCTGGTTCTGGGCGCCGCCTACACGTTATGGATGGTGAAGCGGGTTATCTTTGGAGAAGTGGCCAATGACCATGTGGCAGCGCTCAAGGATATTTCTGGCCGAGAATTCCTGTTTTTGATCATTCTGGCACTGCTGGTATTGGGGATGGGGTTGTACCCCAAGTTGTTCTCCGAACCCATGCACGCTTCGGTCCTGCAGTTGATCGAGCAGGCCTCGACCCCCAAGTTCTGATGGAGCGACGATGACCTTCGCCACACCCAATCTAGTTCCAGCCTACCCGGAAATTTTTCTTCTGGTGGCGCTTTCTGCCCTGCTGATCGCGGATTTGTTCATTTCCGAGTCCAAACGATTCCTGACCTATGCCTATGCTCAACTGGCCTTGGTGGGGACGGCGGGGTTTCTTCTGATCGGTTCCCTGGGGCAGGTGGTGACGACCTTCAATGGGTCCTTCGTGGATGACCCCATGGCCCGTACCCTGAAGATGATCTCCGTGCTGACGGTATCCTTCGTTCTGGCTTATTCCCGTGACTACATTCAAAGCCGTGGTTTGTTCAAGGGTGAGTTTTTTGTCCTGATCCTCTTTGCGCTGCTCGGGATCATGGTCATGATCTCTGCCAACCATTTTCTGGTGCTCTATCTTGGGTTGGAACTGCTCTCCCTCTCTCTGGCCTCCTTGATTGCGTTGCAGCGGGACTCGAGCGTTGCCACCGAAGCCGCCATGAAGTACTTCGTCCTGGCGGCCCTGGCTTCTGGAATGTTGTTGTATGGCCTGTCCATGATCTACGGCGCCACAGGCACTCTGCAAATGGCTGAAGTAGCCAATGTCATTGCTCAAGGTAATGCCGACCCCGGCATTCTGGTTCTGGGGTTGGTGTTCATGGTGGCAGGCTTGTCCTTCAAGTTGGGTGTGGTGCCTTTCCATATGTGGGTACCCGACGTGTACGAAGGGGCGCCCACCGCGGTTACCCTGTTTGTGAGCACGGCACCCAAGATTGCCGGCTTTGCTTTCTTCATGCGTTTGCTGGCGGGAGCCATGGGACCCATGATCGCAGATTGGCAATCCATGCTCATCATTGTTTCGGTACTGTCCATGCTGGTTGGAAACGTGACGGCCATCGCTCAAACCAACCTCAAGCGTATGCTGGCTTATTCCACCATTGCGCACATGGGGTTCCTGTTGTTGGGCATCCTGTCAGGTACCTTGGGAGGATATGCAGCGGCCATGTTCTACGTAGTAACTTATGTTCTTACGAGTTTGGCCGCTTTTGGCCTGATTTTGCTCATGAGTCGCGAGGGTTTTGAGGCAGACCAACTGAATGACCTGAAAGGATTGAACAAACGCAGTCCTTGGTATGCCTTTTTGATGCTGTTGATCATGATCTCCATGGCAGGGATTCCGGTTTCTGCGGGTTTCTTTGCCAAGTTGTCCGTGCTCAGTGCCGCCCTGGATGCCGGATTGACCTGGTTGGTGGTCGTGGCGGTACTCATGTCCCTGATTGGCGCGTTTTATTATCTGCGTGTCGTCAAACTGATGTACATGGATGAGCCGGAGGATGACACGCCGATCGTGGGGGAAAGTGATCATCGCCTGCTTCTCAGCATCAATGCGTTGACATTGCTCGCGCTTGGAATCATCCCCCAGCCACTCATCGATCTGTGTACGGCATCCATCGCTCAGTCGCTGCGCGGGTAAAATAATCGTGCTCCTTGACTGGAACATGCCTGACCATTCATGGCCGGACTTCACCGAACGGACCCTCGATTCTGCTCAGCGCTATCGAGGAGCATTACTGGATGTTCATGAAGATCGGGTTCAACTTCCCAACGGTCAGGAAGCCACCCGGGAATATATTCGGCATCATGGGGCTGCGGCCATTATTCCCTTGCTGGATGAAAAAACAGTACTCCTCGAGTATCAGTTCCGCTATCCCCAACGGCGCCACTACTTTGAAATCCCGGCAGGAAAACTGGATCTGGGTGAGGATCCACTGAAAGCGGCACAACGGGAATTGAAGGAAGAAACCGGGTACCGGGCGGGACGCTGGAAAAAACTTATGTGTTTGGACCTGTGTATTGCTTATTCCACGGAACAGATCACCTATTTTTTGGCTCAGGACCTTATTTTCGAAGAAATTCGGCGTGATGAGGAAGAATTTCTTGAAACCTTGGCCGTACCTCTGGAAGAAGCCTGGCGCTGGGTGGAGACAGGGCGCATCTGTGATGCCAAGACCGTGGCAGGTCTGTTGTGGCTCAAGACTCTTTCACCCACTTGAAATTGAACTGATTGCCCCCAACTCAGGGTCATCGCTGTATTTTTCGTTCAAACCCACGGATGTGATGACACCATGAGCCATAAGGAATCCCTGAATTTTCAGACCGAAGTCAAACAGTTACTGCAGTTGATGATTCATTCACTGTACAGCAACAAGGAAATATTTTTACGTGAATTGATTTCCAATGCCTCCGATGCCTGTGACAAACTGCGTTTCGAGGCCATTCAAAACGCGACACTTCTGGAGGGGGATCCCGACCTGGCGGTCCATCTGGAAATCGATAAGGAAGCTCGTACATTGACCATCCGGGATAATGGGGTGGGGATGTCGCGGGAAGAAGTGATCAGTAACATCGGGACCATTGCGCGTTCCGGAACCAAGGAATTTCTGGGCAAACTGTCGGGCGATCAGGCCAAGGATTCTGCGCTGATCGGGCAGTTCGGGGTTGGTTTCTATTCTTCATTCATCGTTGCGGATAAGGTTACTTTGACCACCCGTCGGGCCGGAGCATCAGAGTCGGAGGGCGTACAGTGGGAATCTTCGGGAGATGGTTCTTTCTCCATTGAAACCTTGGAAGTTCCAACGCGCGGGACTACGGTGACGCTGCACCTCAAGGAAGGAGAAGAAGGGTTTCTCGATGCCTGGAAATTGCGTGGTATCGTGCGTCGCTACTCCGACCATATCCAGTTGCCGATTCGCATGAAAAAAGACCCTGTTCCTCCTCAGGAAGGAGAGGAAAAGGTCATCAACGAACCGGAGGAAGAAACTCTTAATCAGGCCAATGCGCTGTGGGCCCGTCCCAAGAATGAAATCACGGAAGAGCAGTATCAAGAGTTTTACAAGCACGTTTCCCACGACTTCGAGGCTCCTTTGGCCTGGAGTCATGCGCGGGTGGAGGGCAAACAGGAATACACGGAATTACTCTATATTCCGGCCCGTGCCCCCTTCGATCTGTGGGAACGCGAACCTCGTCACGGAATCAAGTTGTATGTGCGACGCGTTTTTATCATGGAGGACGCCAAGAAACTGGTGCCTCAATATCTGCGCTTTGTGCGTGGGGTGATTGATTCGGCAGATCTGCCCCTCAATGTGTCCCGTGAAATCCTGCAGGAATCCAAGGATATCGATACGATCCGTGCCGGTTGTACGCGCAAGGTACTGGGGTTGCTTGAAGATCTGGCAGAAAACCAGAAAGAGAAATATCAAAAGTTCTGGAATGAGTTCGGACGTGCCTTCAAGGAGGGAGCGGGCGAGGAATATGCCAACCGTGAAAAATGGGCGGGATTGCTGCGTTTTTCTACCACCCACACGGACAAATCCGATCAAACCGAGTCGCTCAAGGACTATATTGGGCGCATGAAAGACGGGCAGGATACCATTTACTATGTGACGGCAGAAAGTTTTGCGGCAGCCAAGAATAGCCCGCATCTTGAAATTTTCCGTTCCCGTGGGATTGAAGTACTTCTCCTGTCTGATCGCGTGGATGAGTGGGTCGTTTCCCATCTGGAAAGTTTTGAAGAGAAGCAACTTCATTCCGTGGCCAAGGGAGATCTGGATCTGACCAAATTGGGGGTCGAAAAGCCCAAGCTGGAAACCTCGGATTCTGAAACTCTGAAACCTTTGCTGGAGGCCATGCAGGGGGCGTTGGGTGAACAGGTCAAGAGCGTTCGCGTCAGCCAGCGGTTGACCGAATCTCCCGCCTGTCTGGTGGTGGAAGAGGGCGATCTGTCGGGTAACATGGCCCGTTTTCTGAAATCCGTAGGCCAGTCAGTGCCCACCTCCAAGCCCATCCTTGAGATCAACCCCGATCACCGTTTGATTCTGCGTCTCAAATTGGAAACAGATCAACAGCGTATTGCAGACTGGAGCCAATTGCTTTTTGACCAGTCTTTGCTGGCCGAAGGCGGGCAGTTGGAAGACCCCGCTCAATTCGTCAAACGTCTCAACCAGTTGATTCTCAACTAAGTACTGCTTCCTGGGGAAAGTTCAGGCTTTCCCCAGGGTCAGGGCTGACCAGAGTCGTTGACAGCCCAATCGTTGCTGAGCCCAAAACCCACTGCCATAGTTCCGTCCCTCTTGCTGATCTGCAATGCCTGTGGGCGGCGTCTCCCTTGAAAAATTGGCAGTTCCGAATAGAATGTCCCATATCGGGAAGAGTACGGCAAAATTGCAACTCAATTGACCACTATTACTGCCTGTACCCACCCCGTGGTGATAGCGATGGTAATGGGGACTGACCAAACAACGCTCAAAGGGGCCGAAGCGCCAGGCAATGTTGGCATGAGCCAGACTTTGCAGAACGCGGGGGATCATCATGAGCAGGATGAACTGACCGGGTTCTACGCCGATGACCAAACTGAGCAGGGAGAAAAATGTTGCGGTGAACACATCATCCAGAAGGTGGGTACGGTCGTCGGACCAGTAACTCATGGTTTGTTGACTGTGATGGACGCCATGCAGCGCCCACCACCATTCCAGTCGATGCTGGAAGCGGTGCAACCAGTAGGAAAAAAAGTCAATGATGACGAGGTAGGCAAAAAAGGTGGGGAGTGGGTGGTTTTCCAAGGCAGGGATGAGGTCTTCCAGGGTATAGGGGATAAATCCATGGAATCGTAACCAGGCATCCAGCTTGAAGGTGAGGGGCCACATCAGAACGAACATCACAAGAGGAATGAAACCCAGACGGTGAAGAAGGGTATAGAGGATGTCCACGCGCACCCCACGCCGTCCAGACCAGCGTTCAGCAGGAAAAAGCGCTTCAAGCGGACGAAAAAACAGGATCAGGAGAGCAATTTCTCCCATACCCACCAGAGCAAACTCCGTGGCATCGAAAGCCTCCTCCTGATAGGCCAGCAAGCCTAGAGGGGGGAGCAGAGGATTGACGCAATGTTCAAAGACCCAGGCCTGGGTCAGCGTAAATCCGTTCATGAAAGTTTCAAACCAGGTCATCATGGTACGCGTTTACGCTCATTCCGTAGATTTGGGCAAGGTGGCGAAGCAGAAGCCGCGGGCCTGCAGGCCGGTGATCAGAGGTTCGAAGACCCGTACAAAAGGATCATGGCGCGAGCGAATACCCAGATGCATCATTAAAATGTCGCCATCCTTGAGGTGAGTCAGGGCCTGGTTCAGTAAACGCGGATTGGGATATTTTTCCGAGGGCAATTCATCTCCCAAAAATCCTGCAGCGGACCAACCTACATGCTGAGGAAAACCACAGTCCCCGGCCCAGGATGCGGCGTTGGGGGTAAGATGTCCGCCGGGAGCGCGCCAAATGGGTTCCAGGGATTGTCCCGTCAATACCTTGAAGCGCTCATTCACGCGCTGCAGGTTTTGACAGAACCCTGCTTTGTCGAATTCGCGGGGTGCATGGTCACCGCCACGGGTCAGAATGTCGCCTGAGGAAAGGTCCTTGACCAGGGTGGCATGAAACCAGGTGTGATTGCCGAAATGGTTCCCTTCTCGTACCCGTGCACGCCAAAAATCGCGCCAACTGTCATCGAGCGCATGATCTCCGCGCCAGGTGGGTTCATTGGCCACGAAAAAGGTAGCCTTGATCTGGTGTCGCTGCAAAATCGTGGCAATGGTTTCTGCGGACTGCATGGACCCGGTGTCTAGAGTTAGGTACAGGGTGCCATGACACGCCGGGGAAGGGGTATTTGGGGACCGCTCCGCGCACCACACTGCGGAGCTCAACAGGATCAAGGCAATACCGCACTGCAGGGCCAAAGGATTCATAAGAGCATCATCCTTACTGGCGTGCAGCGTGATGCTCAAAGAAAATGCCATGGGGCGATTTGCCCACAGGAATGGTGCGTACCACCTTATCCGTGGACAAGTCGACTACGCTGACCTGACGAATCCAGCGATTGGTGATCCATAGTTCCTTGCCATCTGCTGATACTTCCATGTCATCGGGGCCACCGGGTACGGGAAAGGTTTTGGTGATGGTGAGCGTCTGGGTATCGATGATGGAGACGGTGTCTCCGGAACGATTTCCGACAAAGATATGGCGTCCGTCTCCTTCGGGCATGAAGTTATGCGTGCCTTTGCCTGCGGGAATATGTTTGATGATTTGGGCGGTTTTGTAATCCACCACGGCGACTTCGTTCAGTCCCATGATACCCACCAGAAGATGTTTTCCATCGGGGGTCAAAATCACACCGGCAGGAGTTTTTCCAATGGGTATGATCCATTTGACCTTGAGGGCATGGAGGTCGATGGCGGCCAATTGATCACTGCCCTGCAGAGTGACAAAGACCGTGGAACTGTCTGGGCTGAAGGCCATGTGGCTGGGCATGGAGGCCAATTCAAAGCGTTTGACCAGATGGAAATCGTGAGCATCATAGACATCCACTCGATCCAGGCGCAGTGAGTTGGCGACGAACCAATGTTTGTCGGGGCTGAAGCCGATCTGATAAGGATCACTGATGCGGGTCAGACGGCGCAGGATATCGCCCGTTTTGGGGTTCAGGAAAACCAGATCATTACTCACGGCATTGGCGACGATGAGGGCACTGTTGTCCGGCAAGCTCATCAGATGATGAGGCTCACGACCAACGTAGAAGTGATCCATGGGTTGATAGGTCTGACGATCGATGCGGGTGATGGTGCCTTCTCCCGAATTGAGCACGACAACGACTTCTGCTTCTGCGCGGCAAGCCAATACCGCCAGAGAAAAAAGTGTCAACACTGTCATTAATAAGGATCGCATGGGTTAAAATCGGGGGGTGAGCATAGATTTACTCGTGGGTTGGGTGTGCGGTTAGGTAACGGGCCATTGTATGAAAACTTCAGACTTTCGGTTTGATCCAAGTCAGGTCCGCACGGGATATTCCCATTCTACCATTTTCAAAGAGGATGGCTTTGGCATGAATTACTGTTCCAGTTGTGGCGTGCGAGTCTTGACCCAGGTCCCGGAGGGGGATCATTTGCCCCGTCAGGTTTGTCCCAGTTGCCATACCATCCACTACAGCAACCCAAAAATTCTGGTGGGGGCCATTCCGGTCTGGGAAAGAAAAATTCTGCTTTGTCGACGGGCCATTGCACCCCGTGAAGGCTACTGGACCATGCCCTCCGGTTTTATGGAGAATGGGGAGACCTTGCAGATGGGCGCGGCGCGCGAAACCTTTGAGGAATCCCTGGCCCGGGTGACCATCGAGGACCTGATGTCGGTTATCAATATTGCCGCCCATAATCAGGTACATATCCTTTTTCGGGCACGAATGGACAGCCCGGAGCATGGCGTTACGTTGGAAAGTAGCGAGGTGCGCTTTTTTGAAGAAGCAGAGATTCCCTGGGCTGATTTGGCCTTTCGCACGGTGACTCAGGCGCTGACCCATTTTGTGGAGGATCGTCAGCGTGGCCAGCGTACCTTGCATCTGGTAGATCTCGAAACGACACGCCCTTGAGGGGCTTTGGCAATAAAGGGATAAGAAGGGATGGAGGTAGTCTTACAGATCGAGGGCCTGGACCACGAGGCTCAGGGCATCGCCCGTCATGAAGGGAAAGTGGTCTTCGTGGACGGGGCGCTGCCGGGCGAGACCGTACGTGCCGAAATCAAGCGGCGCAGATCCCATTTCGACCAAGCGGAACTGCGGGCAGTTTTGGTGCCAGGACCCAGCCGGACGGAACCCCGTTGTCCCCACTTTGGCCATTGTGGCGGGTGCAACATGCAGCATGCCGATCCCGCGGCGCAAATTGCTTACAAGCAACGTATTCTCGAGGATAATCTGGCACGAATTGGCAAGGTTCGTCCCGATACCCTGTGGGGCCCCTTGCAGGGTCCGGATTGGGGATATCGTCAGCGGGCGCGTTTAACGGTGCGCTGGGTGGCTAAGAAAGGGCGAGTGCTGGTGGGGTTTCATGAGAAACGTTCCAGTTTCGTGGCGGATATGGACTCCTGCGCCATTCTCACGCCTGCCGTATCCACCCTCTTGGTTCCCTTGCGCAATCTGATCATGGAACTGACCGTGCGGGAATGTCTGCCTCAGATCGAAGTGGCGCACAGCGAAGACCTGTTGGTCTTGGTATTGCGCCTGCTGGAGTTGCCCACGGATGAAGACAAGGTAAAAATGCGCGCTTTTGCAGACCGGCACGGAGTGCAGTTCTGGTGGCAGACCAGAGGGCGGCCCGATACGGCACATCCCTTCTACCCTCTCGAGCAACCTGGTTTGGCTTATCGTCTCGATGAATTTGACTTGGAAATCCCCTTTGGGCCTACCGAATTCACTCAGGTGAACGGCGAGATCAATCGTGTGCTGGTGGGTAAAGCAGTGCGTCTCCTGGATCCCCAGCCTGAGGAACGAGTGATGGATTTGTTCTGTGGCCTTGGAAACTTTTCCTTGGCGTTAGCCCGGCGGGGTGCTCAGGTCCTGGGGATTGAAGGAAACCAGGTCTTGGTGGATCGGGCCTATCAAAATGCTGCGCATAATGGACTTGAGAAGAACACCCGATTTCAGGTTGCTAATTTGTTTGAGGTGGATGAATCTACGGTGGCGGGTTGGGGAGTTCAAGACAAATGGTTGATCGATCCACCCCGGGATGGGGCCATTGATCTGGTCAAGGCCATTGGGACCGAGGGCCCCCGCCGCATTGTTTACGTCTCCTGCAGTCCGGCCACCCTGGCGCGGGATGCTGGCGTTCTGGTGCATCAGAAGGGGTATCGACTGAAGGGGGCAGGGGTATTCAACATGTTTCCTCATACCGCCCACGTGGAATCTCTTGCCTTGTTCGATCGGGAGTGACAAACAAAAAAAGCGTAGACCTGATGGGACAGGTCTACGCTTTATCGGAAGAACTATGGATTAGCGACGATCACCGCCAAATATTCCCAGCAATTGCAAGAGGCTGACAAATATATTGTAGATGTTGACGTACAGGCTCAGAGTTGCAGTGATGTAATTGGTTTCTCCTCCATGAACGATGGCGCTGATATTGAACAGGATCATCAACGAAGAGAAGATCATGAACGCGCCACATAGCACTACCTGGAAGAGAGGCAAGTGCAAAAAGATATTGGCGATCACGGCCACCATCAAGACCACGGCCCCCACGGCCAGAAACTGGGCCATGCCGGTGAAGTTGCGTTTGGTGGTGCTGGCCACGGCCGACAAGGTGAAGAACACGGCAGCAGTGCCTCCGGCGGCCAGGGAGACCAGTTGGGCTCCATTACGGAAAGCCAGGGTGAATTGAAGCAAAGGCCCCAGCATGACGCCCATGACAAAGGTCAGGAGCAAAAGTAAATAGACTCCGACGGAACTGTAACGATTGGCTTCAATGGCGTAAAAGAGACCATAGATGGCCCCCAGAAACAACAAACTGGTGAGCATGGGACTGGCAGCCATGAAGGCGAAACTCAGATTGAGACCCACCAGGGCGCCAACGGCCGTTGGAATGAGGGACAAGCCCAGTAACCAGTAAGTATTTCGCAGCACTCGGTGTTGCAGCGAATCCAGTTGGCCCGCTTGATTGTAAATGTTGTACTCTCGTTGCATGGTATCAGACTCCTTCAGTAATACCCTGTACACAGGGCTCGCCCCACTAAGACAACGCTGGAGAGGAGAAGTTGCAAGATCCATTCCTGCTCCGTTCTTCCTGTCCGTTAGATGGGGACGGGGTAAAGATACCACAAGTGGGGGAGGAGCGTGGTATCCTAACGCACTCTAAAAAGACGAACCCGTTTCCTCACGGGTTCGTCTTCAACCAACGGAAGCGTGGCCGAGCGGTTTAAGGCACTGGTCTTGAAAACCAGCGATGGGAAACCATCCGTGAGTTCGAATCTCACCGCTTCCGCCATAAATCAAAGGGTTGTTTGTGCAGTGCGCTCATGGTTTCAAAGTCAGGTGAATCACCAATTCCGAGTATTGGCTCAATATGCGGGTCGGTGGTGAGCAAATAGGCTTGTCCGACTATTTACTTGCCCTGCTCAAACATGCAGGGCGGCGATGTCGCCAGCATTCAGATTGTCGAAATTTTCCGGGAAAGAAAATTGTTTCTTGCCTAACCCCAACTTGCCATTGAATGAGGTGATGTTATGTTGAAGGGTATTTTATTCGGTGTGACGTTAACAATGGGGATTGCATTGATTGGCGGTTGCTTTTTGGTAAATAGTGGTCTAATTCCGGCCAATGCTGATGCAAAACCGGGGCGACTGGAAACCTGGATGGCCATGACTTCGTTAAAGGAACAGAATCCGGTTGCACTGACAGACCAAAATCTCCTGGGCCAGATGGACCGGAAATAATCACATGTACTCCGGGGAGAAGTTCAACACTTTGACACATCTCGTCGGAGCCATTCTGGCAATCGCCGGTGTTGTCGTGCTGATTGTACTGGCGGCGTTGAATGGTGACCCGTGGAAGGTGGTAAGCGTCTCGATCTACGGCGTGACGTTGGTGTTGCTTTACAGTTTCTCCGTGCTCTATCACAGTATGCACGGACGCGCCAAGATTTTCCTGCGCAAGTTGGATCACCACAGCATCTATTGGCTTATCGCCGGAAGTTACACCCCGTTCTGCCTGGTGACGCTACGCGGTCCTTGGGGCTGGTCGCTGTTCGGTGCGGTGTGGGGGCTCGCAGTCTTCGGCGGCTTGCAAGAACTGAGGCCACAGAGCGAAGCTCGAACACTATCCTTGTGGATCTATGTTTTGATGGGCTGGCTGGTCTTGGTTGCTCTGGTTCCGTTGGAACGGGCACTGGGGCCGGCCGGTTTCGCCTGGCTCGTTGCCGGCGGACTGTTCTATACGATTGGCATCATCTTCTATGTGCTCGATACACGCCTCAGCCATGCGCATGGGATCTGGCACTTGTTTGTGATGGCTGGCAGCGCCGCTCATTACGTTGCTATCCTGCATTATGTTTTGTGAGTGAAGCAAGTATAAAAAATGCAAACCATTTTCTGGCTGTTTGATTATTGATAAAGGGGTTTACATGAGCAAAACTGAAATTAAATGGCTGGATACGCCGGAGAAGCACGACTACCCGGCGGCTGAATCTTACCTGAGCCTGATCTACGATGTACAAACCGTGGTAACATTCATCGAGCAATTGAAGCAAGCCCCCATGACCAAATTCAAGGCAAAGGACATTTTCAGGGCCTCCGGCTTGTCCTTGTTGGGGATCAGCAATTCCCGTGTAGAAAGAGACCGCAAAAAGATTCTGGATGGACAGGCTCTTTCTCCATTGCTGCTTGTACGGGATACCGTCAACAGCAAGGTTGTGATTGCCGATGGTTACCATCGCATGTGTGCGGTATACGGGTTTGAGGAAGATTCCAATATTCCGTGCAAGATTTGCTGATCACTAGGGTCGATGGGAATCGCCAACCAAACATTTCCTTGGTACAATTTCCCCCTGTGTGATGGCAGAGTGGATCTGCGTCGCGCCTCTGGATCTGCTTCCCTACTCTGAGGATATTATGACCAGCAAATCTGTTTTGCCCCATGGTGAGGATCTCGACCAAGCAACTCAAGTCAGGTTATCCCAGTTCATGGACCATCAATATCTTTGCGCCTCCCTGACAGTGAACGAGGTTCGCACCCTGCTGGAGTATCTGACTTATCAGGAAGTTAATAAAGGCGACATCCTGTCAGAGATTGGCTCGGTGGGAGATGCCTTGTATTTTGTGGTTCAGGGGCAGATCGCCTTGGCCTTTGTGGAACAGGACCAGGAAAATGAAATTGCCTCTGCGGGACCGGGGGAAATGTTGGGAGAGATGTCTTTTTTTGACAAAATGCCTCGTTCGGTTCGGTTGGTGGCCAAAGAGCCTGCTACCCAACTGCTTAAATTGTCTAGAACCATGTACAAGCGTTTGAAATCCGAGCATCCCTTTATCGCCATCCAGATTGTGGAGCATGCCATTGTGAGCCTGGATCGGTTGTTTCGGGCGGTCAGTACCAACTATTCTCACTTTTCCCATTATCTTTACCGTACCGGAAAATAATTTCTTTCGGGTTTTTAAACCGGTTGCGGAAGTGCAATTACCGCTTGGTGAGACCGTGGCAAGACTCCGCCCGTTGCCCCGGGAAACCCCAATTACAACGTGCTTACACGCTTAGGGACGGGAGACTTCATTCATTGAAAGAGTCCCAATGGAAAAATTACAAACCACTACACTGAAAATCAAGGGGATGAGTTGCGCTTCCTGCGTAGGCCGCGTGGAAAAGGTTCTGGGCAAACTTGAGGGCGTCGTGGAGGTGGATGTGAATCTGGCCACGGAACGGGCACAGGTTCGTTATGTGCCGAATAGCGTTCAACCGGAAGATTTGACGGCAGCCGTGGCCAGAGCCGGCTACGAGGCGAGCGCGCTGGAAGAACAGGAAGAGTTGGACGACAGCGTTGAACGGGATGCTGCGTTACAGGCTCAGCAGCACGAAGTGACTGTGGCCTCCGTACTGGGTTTGTTCGTCCTGATCCTTTCCATGGGACCGGCCTTCGTTCCGGTGGTGGCTTATTGGCTTGAGGCTGTGAGCCCTTTTCCGGAATTTTGGGCCTGGGTGCAGGCGGTGTTGACGACCCTCGTCCTGTTTGGGCCGGGGAGACGGTTCTTTGGCCCCGGATTGAAGGCCTATCGTCACCTTTCCCCGGACATGAACTCGCTGGTCGCCACGGGTACCGGCGTAGCCTGGTTCTACAGCCTGTGGGTGCTGGGGTTCCCAGCATGGTTTCCCGAGGCTTCCCGCCATCTTTATTTCGACTCGTCTGCCGTGGTGGTGGCTGCCGTGTTGTGGGGGAAATATCTGGAATCCTTGGCCAAGGGACAAACTTCTCTGGCTCTGCGCAAACTCATCGGCCTGCAATCCAAGACCGCTTGTTTGATGGATGATCAGGGTCAGGAACGCGCCGTTCCCACCGCCCTGCTAAAGGTAGGCGATTGTCTCGTGATCCGACCGGGGGAGCGGATCACAGTGGATGGACTGGTAAAGGAAGGCCGTGCCTATGTGGACGAGTCGATGCTGACTGGGGAGCCTTTGCCGAAAATCAAAGGAGCGGGGGATCGGGTGACGGGGGGGACCGTGGATCTGGACGGACGACTACTCATCGAAGCAACTTCCGTGGGAAGAGATACCGTGCTGGCACAGATCGTGAAGTTGGTGGAAAGTGCGCAAACCGGGAAGCTTCCCATTCAGGGCTTGGCGGATCGTGTGGTACGCGTATTTACGCCGCTGGTCCTTTTGACGGCACTGGTTTCCTTTGTGGTCTGGATGGTGGTGCGAGATGATCTCAATCTGGCGCTGGTTTCTGCGGTGGCTGTGTTGGTGGTGGCTTGTCCTTGTGCCATGGGCTTGGCCACCCCGGCGGCCATCATGGTAGGCACCGGGCGTGCTGCCGAACTGGGGGTCTTGTTTCGCAAGGGCGAGGCCCTGGAGGCTCTTTCGCACATTGATATGGTGCTCTTCGACAAGACCGGGACTCTGACGGAAGGTCGACCGGTACTTGTCGGGGTGCATGGCCCGCAGCCCGATGAGGCCTTGCGACTGGCCGCCGCGTTGGAATCTGCCAGTGAACATCCCTTGAGTCGAACCATTGTAGACAGCGCGCGGCAACGAGGCATGAATCCGCCGGTGGTCGAAGGGTTTCGTGCCGTGCCCGGTTTCGGGGTCGAGGGGCAGGTGGGTGGTTCTCGGGTATGTGTGGGTGCTCGACGGTTTCTTGAGCAAGAGGGTATCCCTGTGGACGAAGATGCCATGAACGAGGCTACGGGGTTGGAAAATAACGGCTGTACGGTGGTGTTTGTGGCGGTGGACTTGCAATTGTTGGGCTTTCTTGCCCTTGCGGATCCGATCAAACCGGGTGCCCAGGAGGTTGTCCAGGCCTTGAAAGCGCGCGGCTTGAAGGTCGTCATGGTGACGGGTGATGCCCGTCGAACGGCAGCAGCCCTTGCAGACAAACTTCTCATTGAATTTCATGCGGAAATGTTGCCTCAGGATAAGGCACGTGTCGTTGTCGATTTGCAAAATCAGGGACACCGGGTGGGATTCGTGGGTGATGGCATCAATGATGCGCCCGCACTGGCCCATGCCTCGGTGGGTATTGCACTGGCCTCCGGCACGGATATTGCCATGGAAGCGGCAGATGTGACCCTGACGCGGGGGGATTTGCGTGCGGTGGTGACGGCCTTCGATGCAGCGCGACAGACGCTCGGAAACATACGCGGTAACTTGTTTTGGGCATTTTTCTATAACATTCTGCTCATCCCCATTGCAGCGGGGGTGGCTGTGCCCTTTGGCGTACATCTGAATCCGATGTTGGCCGGGGTGGCCATGGGGTTGTCCTCCGTTTTTGTTCTGGGGAACAGTTTGCGCCTCAAACGGATCTCTGCCTTTGAAGAGGCTTTGTAAATGGTTTTATCCGGAAGGGCCGGGTGTGTTGTAAATACTGGAAAAATTTTACCGTTTAGGAAGATACGTGGAATACACCGAATTGAATGAATGGCAATGTAAACGACGTCAAATGTTGTTGGCTGGTGGGGCGGCTCTGACCGGTTCTCTGTGGCCAAAGGTCAGTTTGGCCGAGTTGGGTGAAGAATTTCCTCACGGGTTTCTATGGGGTGCGGCTACGGCGGGACATCAGGTGGAAGGCGGCAATATCAACAGCGATTCGTGGTTGCTGGAAAATATGCAGCCAACCCTGTTTGATGAGCCCTCGGGCGATGCTTGCGATCATTACAATCGTTTCGATCAGGATATTTCCATGTTGTCTGATCTGGGGCTCAACACCTTTCGGTTTTCCATCGAATGGTCGCGGGTCGAGCCTGAAGCCGGACAATTTTCGCGGGCGCAGATCGATCATTATCGGCGTGTTCTGGAATCCTGTCAGCGTTACGGGGTGCGCTCCATGGTAACGTTCAACCATTTCACGACGCCTCGTTGGTTTGCCGGGCTGGGGGGATGGGAAAACCCGGAATCGAGTTGGCTCTTTGCGCGGTATTGTGATTGGGTGACGCGTCATCTGGGCGAATGGATGAATTATGCCACCACCCTCAATGAACCTAATTTGACCCAGTTGCTGTTTTGCATTCCAGGGTATGAACTGACCAAATTAGGTACGATCAAAGACCAGGAAATTATTCGTAAAGCCGGGACCCGAGTGGGCACGGGACGCTTTTCTTCGTGGATTTTCGGGGACCTGGAGCAGGTTCACCAGGGCTTGCTCCAGGCCCATCAGGCGGGGTACGAAGCCATCAAGGCGGTACGCCCAGAATTGCCGGTTGGTGTCTCCATTGCCATGGAAGATGACCAGCCCGTGGGGCCGGGAGCGATGGCGATGCTGGAACGCAAGCGCCGTCTCTCTTACCTGCCCTGGTTTGAAATGGTGCAAAAGCACGGTGATTTTTTGGGGGTACAGGCCTATTCCCGGGCGCGTATTGGCGCGCGTGGCCGGTTACCGCCCCAGGCAGGGTATCCACTCACCGATATGGGGTATGAGTTCTATCCTGAAGCCGTGGAGGGTGTTATCCGGTATACCCATGGGCATGTAAAGATTCCGCTGTATGTCACTGAAAATGGCGTGGCCACCATGGATGATACGCGGCGGGTTGATTACATCCGCCGGGCAGTTTCAGGCGTGGCCCGTTGTCTGGCTGCGGGGATCGATGTGCGAGGTTATATTCACTGGTCCCTGTTGGATAACTTTGAATGGCTGGATGGTTATCGCCCACATTTTGGATTGGTGGCCGTGGATCATAGAACCTTTCAACGGCACATCAAACCCAGCGCGACCTATTTAGGCGAGATTGCCCGGCAGAACCGGGTTTTGGTGGTACCCCGCTCCGCGTGAAATCCGCTTCGCATCACAAGGGTTGGTCGTATTGGATGAAGGCGGTGGTTGCCGTTTTTTTTTGCTGGGGGATGAGTACCGTACTGATCGATTCCCTGGTACCCAAACTCAAGGTTCTGTTTTCCTTGGGGTACGCGGAAGTATTATTGACTCAGTTCAGTTTCTTCATTGGCTATCTGGTGTTTTCGGTTCCTGCAGGGCAAATTCTGGCGCGGTTGGGCTATGCGCGCAGCATTGCTTTGGGATTGGCGGCTGCGGTCTCGGGATGTCTGCTTTTCATCCCGGCCACCGAGTTTCGTGAATTCCCATGGTTTTTAGGAGCGCTTTTCGTCTTGTCGGCGGGGATCACCCTGCTTCAAGTCAGCGTCAATCCTCTGGTCATGGAACTGGGGGACTCGGGCCTTGCTCACAGTCGTCTGACGTTGGCTCAAGCCTTCAATTCCCTCGGTACGACCTTAGGTCCCTTGATTGGCGCGGCAGTGATTCTTCGGCATGCAACTTTCGAGAACATGGACCCGATGCGCTGGCCTTTCCTGGGGATTGCCGTTATTTTTGGTGCGTTGTCCCTGATGTTCTGGAAGGGGCAGCATTCGCCGGATCTTCCGGTTTTGCGAGAATCCCCCCGTGGGGTGGATTGGCAACTCTTCAAAAAGCCTCGTTTTGCCTTTGGTTGGAGTGCCCTATTTGTCTATGTGGGTGCCGAAGTAACTCTAGGGAGTTTGATGACCAGTTATTTGATACAACCCCAGGTATTGGGCGTCAGTGCTCCTGTGGCGGGAAGTTTGGTCAGTCTTTATTGGGGAGGGGCCATGATGGGGCGTTTTATGGGTTCCTGGGTACTCTCCCGCTTGCCGGCGCACCAGGTCTTGGGAGGTTGTGCTCTGGGAGCGGCGACCCTGGTCCTGATCTCCTCTTTAAGTCACGGGCATCTTGCAGCGGGGGCCCTGATTTCCGTAGGGCTGTGTAACTCGATCATGTTTCCGGTCATCTTTTCGTTGACCCTGGAAGATCTGGGCGGTGATACACCCCAGGGTTCGGGATTGTTGTGCATGGCCATTGTGGGGGGTGCGCTGATTCCTTTGCTGACGGGGGCCCTGGCTGATACATGGGGGTTGGCCCGTGCTTTTGGGGTCCCTGTGCTTTGTTATTTCCTCATTGCCTCCTTTGCCTTTTTACAAAAGAGAATGGTCCGGTGTGAGCATCATCCTTAGGCGCCGAATTCCATGCGGTTTCGCTTGCAGGGTATTGGTCTGTAACGGTAAACGGAAACTGACGCTTGACCTTTGTGATGGAATATGGAAAAGGCAGTGTTCGGTAGTCCGTTTCTTCGCATATCCTGTACTGAATACCGGATCATTCCGAATCACCCAGGCACTTTCATTTGAGGTGGATGGGGTGATGGGCGGCCAAAAAAAACGGCCATAAAGGCCCGTGTTTATTGATGTAATGGTGGAGGTAAGCGGGATCGAACCGCTGACCTCTTGCATGCCATGCAAGCGCTCTCCCAGCTGAGCTATACCCCCCAAAAGAATCCGTGCATCATACAGGGTTCGAGGGGGGCATGCAAGTGACATGGGAGCCGGGAAAAGGTTCTCAGGGCGTTATCGGTGGATTGTCAGTGGGTGAAAGGGGTAATTCGGCGGTACTAGGTGTCCTCTCCGTAGTCGAATTGTATGGGGTAAAAATTTATTGATTTTGGAGTTTTAAATATCTGTTCCCAAGGTTGTTTGGTGTGAACTGGTTTGGCAAAAGTGAAATAGAGACGATGGTTATGATTTATTGAAAATGATTGCTTTTGAAATTCATCAATAAAACTTGCTTTTTCATTTTGTTTCAATTTTGTTTTGTGATTTGGTATACTGATTGCCAATCCGGTGGTTACGGAATTTTATTGGTAATTCGGATTTGGTACTTTCAAAAGTGCCTTAAGTTTCGCTTAACAAAAGGAATGTGATGATGGCAACTTATGAAGAATTGATGGCTCAGGCAGAGGAATTGAAACAACAGGCTAACGCCGTGCGGCAACAGGAAAAGCAGGGTGTGATTGCAGAGATTCGGGAAAAAGTGGCGCGCTATGGCATCACCGCCAAGGAATTGGGTTTGGTGGGAACCCGAGTCGCGGCACGCTCTGCTGGACCCGGCGTTCGTTATCGGGGTCCTAATGGGGAAATCTGGAATGGCAAGGGACGTCGTCCAGATTGGCTTAAACAGGCCACCAGCGCAGGGCGTAATAAGTCCGATTTCGCGATCTGATTGCCCGCATCCCTTGCTTGAAAAGGCACACAGGTCAAGGCGGAGGTTTACTTTGCCTTGACCTTGGATTGATCGTCCAGGTTTTTCAGGAAATCCATTTTTTCGGCAATCTTGATTTCCAGTCCGCGGGGTACGGGACGGTACCATTGAGGCGGTTTCATGCCTGCAGGTAAGTAGGTTTCTCCTGCAGCATAGGCATGGGGTTCATTGTGGGCGTAACGATAAGTTTGCCCATGACCTATTTCTTTCATCAAGCGGGTTGGAGCATTGCGCAGATGAATGGGAACTTCACGACTCTTGTCCTGCTTGACGAATGCACACGCTTGGTTGTAGGCCATGTAGCCGGCATTGCTCTTGGCAGCGACGGCAAGGTAAATGACTGCTTGGCCTAATGCTAATTCACCTTCAGGACTACCCAGTCGTTCAAAGGTCAGGGCAGCATCGTTGGCAATCTGCAGGGCTCTTGGATCAGCCAAACCGATGTCTTCCCATGCCATCCGGATAATCCGCCGCGCCAGATAACGGGGATCGGCGCCCCCATCCAGCATCCTGCACAACCAGTAGAGCGCTGCATCAGGATTGGAGCCACGAACCGATTTGTGCAGGGCAGAAATCTGGTCATGGAAGTTGTCTCCACCCTTGTCAAACCTTCTGCTGTTCAGGGTAAGCGCGTTCCGGATGAAGTCGGCATCAATCGTGGTTACGCCCGCAGCACCGGCGGCCGTGTTGCATTGTTCGAGCAGATTCAGGAACCTTCGAGCATCACCATCGGCATAGCCAATGAGGGTGTCAACGGCCAAGTTATCAAATTGGAGATGGCCCAGTGCTTTTTCCTGGGCCCGTATCAGCAATTGTTTCAGTTCGTCTTCTGTCAGAGACCTCAGCACATAGACCTGAGCACGAGACAGAAGGGCTGAGTTCACTTCAAAGGATGGATTCTCGGTCGTTGCGCCAATGAAGGTGACCAGTCCGCTTTCGGCGTAGGGAAGCAGGGCATCTTGTTGGCTCTTGTTGAACCTGTGGATTTCATCAACAAACAGGAGGGTACGTTTGCCATGCGCCAGGTTCTCTTGAGCTTGTTCCATGGCTGCCCTGATGTCTTTTACCCCGGAGAACACGGCGGACAGAGCGATGAATTCACAATCAAAGGCCTGTGCAGTCAGTCTGGCCAGGGTGGTTTTACCTACCCCCGGCGGACCCCATAAAATCATTGAATGGGGTTTTCCTGATTGAAAAGCCAATTTCAATGGTTTGCCTTCACCCAGAAGATGGGACTGCCCAATGACTTCATCCAGCACCTTGGGCCGGAGGGCTTCAGCCAGTGGTGCAATAGGCGCTTGTGTGAACAAATCAGACATGGTTTTCCTCAACCAAACCTCGGGATTGCCCCATAAACTCTTCAAGAATTTGTGGGCGGAGCAATTCGGACAATAGGGTTGTGAGGTTCCGAGGCATGAGGGGGTTTCCGTGTCAGCGGAAAACTATATTAAGGGCCGAGAAACGGATGGAGCATGGATTATAATCCATTCCATTCAGGGTGGACGCCCTCCGATTCTTGCTACAGGTTCTCTCGCTCATGGATCTTTCAGCCCATACCCCGGTGATGCGTCAATATTTGGCTTTGAAGGCCCAACATCCGGAACGACTGGTTTTTTATCGGATGGGGGATTTTTACGAACTGTTCTATGAAGATGCGGAAAAAGCCGCACGCTTGCTGGATATTTCCCTGACCCGTCGCGGTATGTCAGCGGGCCAGCCGATTCCCATGGCGGGAGTTCCTTACCATGCAGCCGAAGGTTACCTGGCTCGTCTGGTGGAATTGGGGGAATCGGTGGCTATTTGTGAGCAGGTGGGAGATCCGGCCACCAGCAAAGGCCTAGTGGAGCGCCAGGTGATGCGCATCGTGACTCCGGGAACCGTGACGGAAGCCGCTCTATTGCCGGATCATCGTGATGCTCCTTTAGTGGCGCTGGCGCAACGGGCAGGGCAGGTGGGGGTGGCAGTTCTGACCTTGAGCAGTGGGCGCTTTCGGGTGCTGGAGGTTCCATTGCCGGATTTGATGTCCGAATTGGAGCGTATTCAGGCTCGGGAAGTACTCTGTCAAAGTGGAGAAGAGCCAGCGACCCGAGGTTGGGTGGTACAGGTGCTTCCTGCCTGGCATTTCGATGAAAACCGGGCGTTGCGCGATTTGACGCAGCATTTTGGCGTGCATGATCTGGCGGGGTTTGGTTCGGTGAGTCCGCTGATGTTACAAGCTGCGGGGGCCCTGTTTCACTATGTACAGCAGGCTCAAGGGATGCACCTGCCCCACATTGATCGCCTGGAAGTTCAGCAGACCAAAGATTGGGTGCATCTGGATGAAGTTACCCGACGCAACCTGGAAATTACGGAAACCTTGCGCGGGAGCGTAGCCCCTACCCTATATTCCTCGCTGGACACCTGCCGCAACTCCATGGGGCGACGTTTGCTGCGCCATTGGCTACACCATCCCCTGCGCGACCTGAATGTGATTCGGGCCCGCCAGGAGGGTATTCGACAACTCATTGGTCGAGGAGATGGGCATGGAGCCCAGCAACTGCAAAACCTTCTCAAGACCACGGGCGATGTGGAACGAGGAGTGGGAAGGATTGCCTTGGGCAGCGCGCGTCCTCGGGATTTGGTGGCTTTGCGCGAAACCCTGCAGGGGTTGCCTGATCTCGGAACCCTATTACAGGATCTGACGGACTCGGCTCGTCTGCGGGAATTATATGACGTGTTGCACCACTTTCCCGTTGAAGTAGTGACCCTGCTACAGCACTCCATTGCTTCAGAACCTGCCAATTTGATCCGGGAGGGGGGGGTCATTGCTCCGGGTTTTGATGCTGAACTGGATGAATTGCGCAGCATTCAGAATGATTGTGGTGCTTTTTTACAGGCCCTGGAGCAACAGGAAAGAGCGCGCACAGGCATTCCCACCCTGAAGGTGGAATATAACCGGGTACAGGGGTTTTATATTGAAGTGACCCATGTACACCGGGAGCGTATTCCCGATAACTACCAGCGCCGTCAGACCCTTAAGAATGCCGAGCGCTATCTCACGCCTGAACTCAAGGCGTTTGAAGAGCGTGCCCTGGCTGCGGGAGAGCGCGCCCTGGCTCGGGAGAAATGGCTTTATCAGCAAGTTTTGGAAACGTTGAGGCGGTTTCTCAAGGAACTCAAGATGCTGGCCTTGGCCATTGCCGAATTGGATGTATTGGCCTGTTTTGCGGAACGTGCAGTGGCGCTGAATCTGGCGGCCCCTGAGTTCTGTGGAGAGTTACGCATGGAGATCGAGGGAGGACGGCATCTGGTGGTGGAGCAGCAGGTGGATCGATTTGTGCCCAACGATACCCATTTGCACGAAGGGCGCCGCCTGCTTCTGATTACGGGTCCCAATATGGGCGGCAAGTCTACCTACATGCGGCAAATTGCCCTGATCGCCCTGCTGGCGCATACCGGAAGTTTTGTGCCGGCTCGACGCGCGCTTCTCGGCCCCTTGGATCAGATTTTTACCCGTATCGGGGCGGGTGATGATCTGGCCTCGGGGCGATCTACTTTTTTGGTGGAAATGTCAGAAGCGGCTTATATACTGCACCATGCGACCCCTGCCAGTCTGGTTTTAGTGGATGAAATAGGAAGGGGAACATCCACCTTTGACGGACTGGCACTGGCCCATGCCATAGCCCGTCATTTATTGGAAAAGAATCGTTGCGCCTGCCTGTTTGCAACGCATTATTTTGAGTTGACACATTTGGAACGGGAGGTGGCGGGGGTGGCTAATGTACATCTGGATGCAGTGGAACACCGTGACCGCATCGTGTTCTTGCATGCTCTGGAAGAAGGGGCAGCCAGCCGCAGTTACGGTCTCCAGGTGGCGGCTTTGGCGGGTATTCCCCGCCCCGTATTGCGCTGGGCACGGGAATTATTGGCCCGTCTGGAACAGCAACCGGGGCTACGACCGGCCCAGGACGACCTGTTCCAACGGGAGTGGAAACCCCTGCCGGAAGAGGAACAGGAGGAAAACCTCCGGAAACCGGAACCTCATCCGGCAATGGTGCGTCTTGCTGCATTGGAACCCGATCGATTGACGCCCCGTGAAGCGTTGGAAACCCTGTACGCTCTGGTGGCGCAGGTTCAATCGAATCCGCCGCCAGAGGGCTAAAGACAGGCCGGGTTTCTGCCTGCCGGGTAGATCAGGTAGAATGCATCCAGCAACGGGAGGTTCCACATGCTGAAAACTGGACAACTGGCCCCGGGTTTTGAGTTGCCCGATGCAGGGATGGAAATGGTTTCCCTTAAGGGCTACCTAGGGCAGTGGATCGTCGTGCTTTTTTTCTATGCGCGCGATGCGTTTCCTCAATGTCGTGAGGAAGCTATCGGTTTTAGTGATCGGGAAGAGGAATTTGATCGCTTTGGCGCCAAGGTGCTGGGCGTTTCCCAGGATGATGTGCTGTGCCATGCGGACTTTTGTGAGGCTCATGGCTTGAATGCCCGACTCCTGTCGGATGTGGAAGGGGAAGTTTGCCAACGTTACGATGTCCTGCGCGAAAAGGAGTTAGGCGGGCAGAAACGCTCCTGTGTCGATCGTATCACCTACATCATCGATCGTCAGGGTGTGGTTCGTTTTGCAGTAGCGGTGAACAACAACCGCGACCATGTGGTCGAAGTGTTGAATCTTGTCAAGGAACTTAATCGATCATGATTATCGCAAAGAATTCAGTCGTCACGCTCGCTTTTGTATTGCGGGACGATCAGGGGGTGTTGCTGGAAGAAAGCGACCCCACCATCAGTTACCTGCATGGGGGGTATGACGGCATTTTCCCTTCGGTGGAAGAAACGCTGGAGGGTCAGGAGGAAGGGTTTGCCTGTACGGTGACCATGACGCCGGACATGGCCTTTGGGGAGTACGACCCCACTTTGCGCAGAACGGAACCACGTTCACTGTTTCCCTCCCAGGTCAAGGTGGGGATGCAGTTTCAAGGCGAGGGGGAAGGAGAGCAGAACTGGCTGTTTGCGGTGACTGAAGTCACGGACGAAACAGTGACGCTGGACGGGAATCATCCGTTGGTTGGCAAGACGTTGGTGTTTGACTGTACGGTGAAAGGTGTGCGACGTGCCAGTGAAGAAGAACTGGAGCATGGTCATGTTCACGGGGAACATGACCATCACCATTGAAGAATCAGTTGGATTTTAGGTAGTCTGGCCATGGAGTACCCAGTTCGCTCTGGGTCAGACGTGGACTCTGGAACAGGGTCCACTTGCCGATCAGTCCTTTGGACCAGATTCCCAGAACCAGTTGACCATCGCGATACTCGCAACGGTAGGTGGCAGGGATCGTGGTCGTCCCTGTACCAAACGGGACTCCTGTGAGATCGGCATCAGTTTCGATAATGACGCCGTCCATTGTGCGCAGGATGCGCTCATGGATATTTTTGGCGGCATTACCCGGTGAGGCATTCAGCATGCTTACCGGACAGGCGGCTTGCATGGCTTCCAGTTCCAGGCCGGGTTTATTGGCGATCTCCCGTTGGGCAGGGTGCTCCAGTTTGAGTTCGTCGGGATAAGAGTCGTTGGCTTGAGCCATGAGCGGGGCTGCCATCAGCAAGGCCAGACCGACCAGCGCCGGGCGTAGGATAGGTGCGGACATAGGAGTTCTCCAGAACAGATCGTTATTAGAGGTTTCGGCGGGAGGGGGTGATGACCTGACCTGCCCTCCCATGAGGCGATTCTACTGCAATCCATGGGCAATCGTGCAACGAGACAAAGAAGATATGCAACTTTTCTCACTTGCGGTCATAATGACGCAGTCAATTTCTTCCCCGTTCCGCCTTAAAATGTGGGTTACAGGATGCCTCAGCATATGAATGATGAATCGGTGGTTCCAGATACCCTTGCCGAAGATTCCCTGTTGCTTCAGATTCGCGCATTGGGTCACCTGCCTTCTCCTTCCTCCACCGCCTTGCGCCTCTATGCATTGATCCAGTCGGAGGACGTGGATTTACACAAAGTGGCCGAAGTGATCAAAAGGGATGTGGCACTGACCGTACGTCTGATCCGCATGGCCAATCGTCCAGGCGGGACCCCCGGTCGTCCGGTGGCTTCCGTTGAAGAGGGGTTGATGCGCATCGGACTCAAAACAGTGGCGGGACTGGCTGTGGGCCTGTCGGTGATCGATGACGCAGTCGCCTCGAGTGCGCCGGATGCCAGCGCCTATCTGGCGCTGTGCCGTCATTCCCTGGCGGCGGCTGTGCTGGCAGAATGGATGTGTGACCGACCTGAAATCCCGGTCAGTGCGGCGGACCTTTTTACCTGTGCCCTGCTGGCACGGATCGGGCAATTGGCCCTATTGCGTTTCTACCCCGAGCCATACTCGGTTCTGCTTCGTTTGAATAAGAATACCCACGAACTGCTGGATGCGGAGCGGGAACAACTGGGTATCGATCATCAGGCGATCACTCTGGCGTTGTTGCAGGAATGGGGGTTTCCTGATCCGCTGACGGAGGCCATTCGAATTTCCGAAGCAGAACCTGAACTGCGGGTGGGCAATGACCGTAGTCACGTCATGGCACAAATTCTCAATTTTGCCTGGGAGGCCGCTCCTGCGTTGATCTCCCGGCACACCGAGAAGATCAACGGTTATTTGGAACATGGCTTGGCCCTTTTGGGTCAAAGCGTGTCGACAGAAGAGTTGCCCGGAATGGTTGAGGACATCATTGGGCATTGGCAGGAATGGGGTTCTCACACACCAGGACACGATAGTTCCAATAAAGATATTGCCCCGAATAGTGGAGAGGCGGAGTCAGTTACCACACGGCTTTTGCTCGTGGGAATCCCTTTGGCCATACGCCAGTCATGGGAATCGACCTTTGCCGGGCGAGGTTATGGCGTTTTGAACGTGGATTCCTGGGGGGCTGTGACGACCCAGATGACCAACGAATCGGTGGGGTTCCTGATTATTTGGCAGGATGAACCCCACATCTTGGGTGAACAAGAAAAAAGATTGTTTGAATCCTGGACTGGGGAAGAGCAACGGGCAATTGTGGTGCTGGTTCCCGAATTGAATGCCCCCTTTGCCCAGGAACTTTTGGAAATCGGCGCGGACATCGTACTGCCTTGCACGGTGTCAGCCCCTCTGCTGGGAGCTCAGTTAGCGCGTTTGGAGGGCAAGTTGGTGGTGGCGCGAAACCTCGAGGCGGAACGGTCTACGCACCGCAAATTGTTGTCCGAATTGGTATTGACGACGCGTAAATTGCATTTGCAGACTTTGACCGACCCGCTCACCGGGTTGGCCAACCGGCGTATGGCAGAGGCTTTTTTGAAACGTCACTGGTTCCAGGTGGAACGCCGAAACCTCCCTTTGGGTGTCTTGATCATCGATCTCGATGATTTCAAGCGAATCAATGACAAATTCGGGCACGATGCGGGTGATGCCGCCCTTCGGGCTTTTGCTACCGTCCTCAAGGAAAATGTTCGCCAGGAAGATTTGGCGGTTCGTTTGGGGGGGGATGAGTTTTTGGTGGTGTGTCCTTTGGCACAAGTCTCCAATCTGGAATATCTGCGCAAGCGTCTGATCGAAGTTGCCCGTCAGTTGACCCTGGAAACAGGTCCTTTATCATGTTCTATCGGGTTTGCCGAAAGCGATCGAAATACCATGAAATCCCCGTCTGAATTATTAAAGCAAGCGGATGAACATTTGATGCGATTGAAACGCAATCGTCCAGGTAAAGGGTAATTGCAAAAGGGTCGATAAGGTTTGGTGATTGTGGTGATTAGAATTATTTAATTTTTTTATACTTGATTTCCTATAAGATGTTTGTAGCAAGACCCCTGAGTAGTAGTTAACCTGATGGAGGAAAACCATGTCAGTGAAGAAATACAATGCTGGTGTGAAGGAATATCGCCAGACCTATTGGACCCCTGAATACACCCCTAAAGACACGGATTTATTGGCGTGTTTTAAAATCACCCCGCAGCCTGGAGTGGATCGCGAGGAAGTGGCCGCTGCCGTGGCCGCCGAGTCATCCACTGGAACCTGGACCACGGTGTGGACCGACCTCTTGACTGATCTGGATCACTACAAGGGGCGTGCCTATAAAATTGAAGATGTTCCTGGCGACGATACCTGTTATTACGCATTTGTGGCATACCCCATTGACCTTTTTGAAGAAGGGTCGGTGGTCAACGTGTTGACATCGTTGGTTGGTAATGTTTTTGGATTCAAGGCGTTGCGTGCTCTTCGATTGGAAGATGTGCGGTTCCCCATTGCTTATGTCATGACCTGTGGCGGCCCTCCCCATGGGATTCAGGTTGAACGGGATGTGATGAATAAATATGGTCGTCCCATGCTGGGTTGTACCATCAAGCCCAAATTGGGTCTGTCCGCCAAGAACTACGGCCGTGCGGTTTATGAATGCCTGCGTGGTGGTTTGGACTTCACCAAGGATGACGAAAATGTCAACTCCCAGCCTTTCATGCGCTGGAAGCAACGTTTCGACTTCGTCATGGAAGCCATTGAAAAGGCGGAGCGTGAAACCGGCGAGCGCAAGGGGCACTATCTGAACGTGACGGCGCCCACTCCGGAAGAAATGTACAAACGTGCGGAGTATGCCCGGGACATCGGCGCGCCTATCATCATGCACGATTATCTGACCGGCGGGTTGACGGCTAATACTGGACTGGCCAACTGGTGTCGGGATAATGGAGTGCTGTTGCACATTCACCGTGCCATGCACGCGGTGCTCGACCGTAATCCCCATCATGGAATTCACTTCCGTGTATTGACCAAGGTGCTGCGTCTGTCCGGCGGTGACCATCTCCACTCGGGTACCGTGGTGGGCAAGTTGGAAGGCGACCGTGAAGCCACCTTGGGCTGGATTGATATCATGCGTGACAGTTATATCAAGGAAGACCGCAAGCGCGGGATCTTCTTCGATCAGGACTGGGGTTCCATGCCTGGTGTGCTGCCAGTAGCCTCTGGTGGGATTCACGTCTGGCACATGCCGGCTCTCGTGACCATTTTCGGGGATGATTCCGTTCTGCAATTTGGTGGAGGAACCTTGGGTCATCCCTGGGGTAATGCAGCGGGTGCCGCAGCCAATCGCGTGGCACTGGAAGCCTGTGTGGAAGCCCGCAATCAGGGCATCGCCATCGAGAAGGAAGGCAAGGCTGTATTGACCAAGGCCGCCGAGCACAGTCCCGAACTGAAGATTGCCATGGAAACCTGGAAAGAAATCAAGTTTGAGTTCGATACCGTGGACAAACTGGACGTGGCCCACAAGTAATGGTGCCTGATGTCGTGCGGCTCTAGGGCCACACGACCCTGCAAACTAATTTGAGGAAAGAAGTCATGAGTGAAGTAATGGATTACAAGTCGCGCTTGAGCGACCCTGCCAGCCGTAAGTTTGAAACCTTTTCCTACTTGCCGGCCATGGGTGCGGACGAAATCCGCAAGCAGGTGGAGTATCTGGTCAAGAAGGGATGGAACCCGGCCATCGAACATATCGAGCCCGAGTACTTGATGGATTCTTACTGGTACATGTGGAAATTGCCGATGTTTGGCGAAACCGATGTGGAAAAAGTATTGGCCGAAGCCGAAGCCTGCCATAAGGCCAACCCTGACAATCATGTGCGCTTGATTGGCTATGACAATTTCAGTCAGTCTCAAGGTGCCTCCATGGTGATTTTCCGCGGCAAGACCGTGTAACGGGGGAAGTCCTCGCATCCGCCCCCGTGACCTCGACATCGAGGGCCGGGGGCTTTTTGTTGGCGGACCTCTTTCTGTCTGGTTAGGGAAGAGGCATGATCAAGGATCAGATAAGGAATCATTCCATGAGTGATATCATTTCGCAGTATCGAATTTCCACGGCTCCCTATTATCGTCCGGTGGCGGATGAAGTGGAACTGTTTCAGGCTGCCTATAGTGTGCGCATGCCCATGATGCTCAAAGGGCCGACGGGTTGTGGTAAAACCCGTTTCGTCGAGTACATGGCTTATACGTTGGGGAAGCCTCTGATTACCGTGGCTTGCAACGAAGACATGACGGCCTCGGATCTGGTGGGGCGATTCCTTCTGGATGCCCAGGGGACGCGCTGGCAGGACGGACCGCTTGCCATTGCCGCCCGGTATGGCGCCCTCTGTTATCTGGATGAAGTGGTGGAGGCGCGTCAGGATACCACGGTGGTGATTCACCCACTGACGGACAACCGGCGTGTACTCCCCTTGGAAAAGAAGGGCGAATTGATCAAGGCCCATTCCGACTTCCAGTTGGTGATTTCTTATAATCCCGGTTATCAAAGTTTGATGAAAGATCTCAAGCAGTCGACCAAACAGCGTTTTGGCGCGTTGGACTTCAATTATCCCGCTCACGAGGTTGAAACGGAGATCATTGCCCATGAAACTCGGGTGACTGTGGAGGTAGCCAGCAAATTGGTTTCCATTGCAGAACGGGCTCGTAATCTGAAAGGACACGGACTGGATGAAGGAATTTCCACCCGGATGCTGATCTATGCCGGAAGTTTGATTGTCGCTGGGGTGGATGCCAAAAATGCCTGCCGTGTGGCGCTGGTCCGTCCCATTACGGATGATCCAGACATGCGCGATGCCCTCGATGCGGCGGTTATGACCTTCTTTTAAGGAGTGGGCGGACCATGGCGATCCATCTCGAAGATTATCAGGAGTTACTGGCTGATTTGTCTCCAGCCTGCCAGCAAAGGTTGCGCGACGAGTGGCATGAGGCTACACGGGCACTTTCGGCCCGCGGCCTGGACAATTACCTCAAGGGAACAGCGGCCTTGCAACATCTGGGGCGTGGCAATGAACTGGTCCTGAGCTGGATTGAAGTGGCCCCCCAGGTGGCTCGGGCGGTGGGTGAGGAATGCCTGACAGATCTCGTACAGATTGCGCTGGGATTTTCATCCCGGACTTCTGGAACGGTGATCGAACGCTTGTTGGGGACGGCTCCCGTGGCGGCCAACCGACTGGGGGATGCCGACCTGTTTCAGGCGTATCTCCAGTTTCTTAACCATCTCCTGGGTCAGGCTCCCCGCGGGGTTCGACCCATGCTCGACAATCTGGAAGTCTTGCTGAACCAGTTGACTTTGGGTGGGTTACGCCGCTGGGCTACTTGGGGAGCCCATGCTCATCGCACCAACTATGAAGCGCAGATCGAGTATTTTGGATTGGTTTCCAAAGAATCACTGGCCATGTTGCAAAAGGAGCGCAAAGGGACACTCTTCATCGATATTCAGCGCCGGATCAATATGTATCTGCGCGCTCTGTGGGGGCGTGATTTCTTCATGCGTCCCACCTCCGGAGACTTTGAACGAAGGGAAGGATATAAACCTTACATCGAGAGTTATTTCTTTCATGTGCCCGATGCCTATGATGACCATGAGGGCATTTCCGGCCTCAGTTTATACCGGGCTGCGGCCGCCCATTGCGCCGCTCATTGGGTAGCGACCACGGCTCCGATTTCGGCAGAAAATCTGAACCCGTTGCAAATGGCCCTGATCGAGATCATTGAGGACGCACGCGTGGAAACCCTGGCCATTCGGCGTTTCCCTGGGTTGGCGCAATTGTGGGTTCAATGCCACCATACCCACGCGGGTCAGGGCGCAAGCGCTGGTGATTATTTCAATCGTCTGAGTCGGGCCCTGCTGGATTCGAACTATCAGGATCCCGACCCTTGGGTGGCGGAAGGACGACTCTTGTTTGCCCAAGCAGAAAACCTGAACGATCACCAACTTTCCTGGGATATTGGGGTTTCTCTGGCCCATACCTTCCGCACTAAAAATATTGCTTATAATCCACGTACAGATGGGCAGCGTCCTCTTTATCGGGATGACAATCGTTTCATTTGGGCTTTTGAAGGATTTGATTTCGAGGCAGCCCTGGCTGCAGGCTACGATCAACCTCGTCAGGTGCGGCGCAAGGTCAATTTGATGGAAATGGTCAATGAGATCGATACCGAACTGGCGGGAGATGATGCCCAGGAAATTTGGGTACTGGGTACGGAACTTTTTCCCTATGAGGATACGGGCGTCAGTTTCAATGAACAGGAAGGCAAGGAACCGGTCTCAGATCCATTTCATTATGCGGAATGGGATTATCAAATTCAACTTGAGCGGCCCTCCTGGGTGACGGTACTGGAGCGCCACCCCAAACGAGGGGATCTGGCACTCATCGAGGACATTACCTTTCGCAACAAGCGCCTGATTGCACGCATGAAGTTCATTCTGGATGCGATGCAACCCCAAGGAGTGACACGCTTGCGTAAATTGGAGGAAGGCGATGATATCGACCTGAATGCGGCCATTGCCAGCACCATTGACTTGCGTATGGGCATACAGCCCGAACCTCGCATCATGATGCGCAGTGTACGCAAGGTGCGTGACATTTCGGTCATGGTTTTGCTGGATCTGTCTGAGTCTACCAATGACAAAGTGGCGGGACAGGACTATTCGGTTCTCGACCTGACCCGTGAAGCCACTGTTCTCTTGGCCGATGCCATCCACAAGGTGGGAGATCCCTTTGCGATCCATGGATTTTGCTCCGATGGCCGGCATGGGGTGTCCTATTATCGTTTCAAGGATTTTGATCAGGATTATGATGATCTTCCCAAAGAACGGCTGGCGGGCATGAAGGGGCAGTTGTCCACGCGTATGGGAGCCGCTGTTCGTCATGCCGTACAGCATTTGAAGAGGCAACGTTCGGCTAAAAAGTTGTTACTGGTGCTGACAGATGGAGAGCCGGCTGATGTGGATGTGCGTGACCCACAGTATCTTCGTTACGACACAAAAAAGGCCGTGGAAGAGGCAGGACGGGCGGGGATCCTGACCTATTGCCTGAGCCTCGACCCACGGGCAGATCAGTATGTTTCACGGATTTTTGGTGCCAAGAATTTCCTGGTGGTGGATCAGGTGGCGCGATTGCCTGAGAAATTGCCTTTGCTTTATGCTGGGTTGACACGCTGAAATTCACAAGGATTACTATGGAACAACGTTACAAAGGCGTATACTCCGATCTCAATGGGGGGATGACCCATTTGGCTCAGATCATCAAGGATGCTTGGGTGTTTGGGTTGCTGCCGGAAGATCAGGATGGCACGGGTTGGACGAGTGGGCAAATCCAGCAACTCTATGACAAGGTATCGGAGGAGTGGGAGAAATATGGACACTTGCCCAGCCGTTTGACGCCCGAACTGCGTGACCGTCATCAAAGGATCTATGAGGCTTCGGTGAAACGGGCGCGCAAGAATGGCTGGAACCCTGAATTGGGAGAAGATGATTGATCGAGTCAAAAAAATATCTCCTGGTTGGCAGTATTGACTTAATTGTGTATAATCCTGTGTTTTTCGGACGAATTCCTACCGTATTTGGAGAATGACATGGCTGCAATCGCCGCTCATAAAGCGCAGATCATGAAGGACTTTCAGCGTACCCCTCAAGACACCGGCTCGACGGAAGTCCAGGTGGCACTGTTGACTCATCGCATCAATCATCTGACTGAGCACTTCAAGGCCCATGTCAAGGATCACCATTCCCGCCGTGGTTTGCTCAAGTTGGTCAGTCAGCGTCGCAGTTTGCTGGATTACTTCAAGCGCACCAATATGGATGGCTATCGCCAACTCATCGCCAGTTTGGGTTTGCGCAAGTAATATCCGGTGAAGAGGTTTTGGTACGAAATGCGGTGCGAGGTAATAGGCGCACCGCATTTTTGTTTCACAATACTGAACGTAACAATCTATTGATAGTGAGGATGAACGCGTGAATCCGATTCGCAAGACATTTACCCTGGGCCGCCATCAAGTCACTCTTGAAACCGGAGAGATTGCCAGACAGGCCGATGGTGCCGTGATGGTATCCATGGAGGATACCGTGGTTCTGGTGACCTGCGTGGCTTTGAAGAAAGCCAAGGTGGGCCAGGATTTCTTCCCCCTGACCGTGGACTATCAGGAGCGGTTCTACGCCAGCGGGCGAATTCCCGGAGGCTTTTTCAAACGCGAAGGGCGACCTTCTGAAAAAGAAACCCTCACTTCCCGGTTGATTGACCGACCTTTGCGTCCTTTGTTCCCGGAAGGGTTCTACAACGAAGTTCAGATCGTGGCAACAGTCATGTCCTGCAATCCGGAAATTGACCCGGATATTCCTGCCTTGATCGGAGCCTCTGCGGCGGTGGCATTGGCGGGGCTTCCCTTCAGTGGCCCCATCGGAGCGGCCCGGGTGGGTTATGTGGAGGGCCAGTTTGTGCTGAATCCCACCGCAACCGAGTTGACCCAGTCAAAGATGGATCTGGTGGTGGCGGGGACGGCAGAAGCGGTCCTGATGGTGGAGTCCGAAGCCAGTGAATTACCTGAAGATGTCATGTTGGGCGCGGTAGTTTATGGGCATGAACAAATGCAGGTCATTATCGATGCCATCAATGAACTGTCCGATGAAGCAGGCAAGGAACCCTGGGACTGGATGCCTCCCACACGGGATGAAGCTTTGGTCACCCGTCTTGAAGCCTTGGCCCTGAATCCCTTGCGTGAAGCCTACCGGATCCGCGCAAAACAGGCGCGTACGGAGCGGATTGAAGCCATTCGAAGCGAAGTCATGCCTCAGGTGCTCTCCGCTGATGCCGATGCAGACCAGCAAAATCAAGTGCGTAGCCTCTTTGGTGAACTGGAGGCACGTATCGTGCGGCACCAGATTCTGGATGGAGACCCACGTATTGATGGGCGCGACACCCGTACGGTTCGCCCCATTACCATTCGCATGGGCGTATTACCCCGCACCCATGGTTCTGTTCTGTTTACCCGAGGAGAAACTCAGGCTTTGGTGATTGCGACTCTTGGCACTGGGCGCGATGAGCAGATCATCGATGCGATCCAAGGGGAGTACAAGGATCGTTTCATGCTTCATTACAATTTCCCTCCTTATTCCACAGGGGAAACAGGACGGGTCGGTAGTCCTAAACGGCGTGAAATCGGCCATGGACGTTTGGCAAAAAGAGCGTTGGTGGCAACCTTGCCCACGCCGGAAGAGTTCTCCTATACGCTTCGTGTGGTCTCTGAAATCACTGAATCCAATGGGTCCAGTTCCATGGCTTCCGTTTGCGGGGGTTCCCTTGCGTTGATGGATGCGGGCGTTCCTGTCAAGGCCCATACGGCGGGCGTAGCCATGGGTTTGATCAAGGAAGGAAATCGTTTTGCCGTGTTGACAGATATCCTGGGTGATGAAGATCATCTGGGCGATATGGATTTTAAGGTAGCCGGTACAGAGCAGGGGGTCACCGCTCTGCAAATGGATATCAAGATCACGGGCATCACCAAGGAAATCATGCAGGTGGCGCTGGCTCAAGCGCGCGAAGGTCGTATCCATATTCTGGGATTGATGAAGCAGGCAATGCCTATGGTGCGTGAAGAATTGTCCAGTTTTGCGCCACGCATCCTGACTCTTAAAATCAATCCGGAAAAAATTCGGGACGTGATCGGTAAGGGTGGAGCCGTGATTCGTGCCTTGACGGAAGAAACCGGAACCACGATTGATATTCAGGAAGATGGCACAGTCAATATTGCATGCCTGACTTCAGAAGCCGGAGCCTTGGCTAAAAAACGGATTGAAGAGATCACGGCTGAGGTGGAAGTGGGCAAGATCTATGAAGGCATTGTCCTGAAATTGCTTGATTTTGGCGCCATTGTGAGTGTTCTTCCAGGCCGGGACGGGTTGCTGCACATTTCCCAGATTGCCCATGAGCGTGTCAATGCTGTGGGAGATTATCTCAAGGAGGGACAGCAACTCAAGGTCAAGGTTCTGGAGGCTGATGAAAAAGGTCGTTTGCGTCTTAGTCTCAAAGCCTTGCTGGAACCCCCGGTGGTTGCAGATTGAACTTCGTGATAGGATGAGTTGACCGAGAGGTCTGTCTAGGAATGTTGATACGGTGAATTGTCATGGTTGAAGCCACGTTGAAACAATTTTCTCCCTATGTCTTGAAAGAGGGAGAAACATACATGAATGACCTGCAACTGTCCCATTTTCGCCATCTTCTTGAGAGTTGGAAGGCGGAATTGGGGCAGGATATCGACCGAACGGTCCATACCATGCAGGATGAAGCGACGGTGTTTGCCGATCCCAATGATCGTGCCAGCCAAGAGTCGGATATGGCACTGGAATTGCGTAACCGCGATCGCGAACGCAAGTTGATCAAAAAGATCGATGAAACCATTGCCAAAATAGAAGCCGGTGATTATGGCTACTGCGAAAGTTGCGGGGTTGAAATCGGTATCAAACGCCTTCAGGCACGACCCACCGCCAGTTTGTGCATTGATTGTAAACAGCTGGAAGAAATGCGCGAGCGTCAGGTCGCCAAGTAATTTTCAAAGGTATGATTGATGCAGGCAGACCCTGAGGGCCTGCCTGCAATCAGATTCGTACGAGGGATTTCAGAAGAGTCCAACTCAACTCCCAATGTTCCAGCGGTCTTCGTTGGAATTGACTGGAACTGAATTGGTGCCAACGTCCAATGACGATATTCATCAGTAGATTGGCTTGCACCGTAATGGCACGGTCGCTGGATATTTCGCCGTGGGTGACGGCAAGACGCAGGCTTTGCCGAAGCGAGGCTTCCAAACGTTCACAGAGTTGCGCAATGCGGACCAGCAACCGTTCATTTTCATGATGCAGAACTTCTCCGGTAAGCACACGGGTCATGCCGGGATTTTTTTCTGAAAAAGCCAGAAGAAGAGTCAGGGTGGCCTCCACCTGAGCCAGACCTGAGGGTAATTCGACGGCGATGCGGTTGATTCGGGTAAACAGGGTTTGTTCGATAAATTCGATCAAACCTTCGTACATTTTTGCCTTGCTGGCAAAATGACGGTACAGGGCCGCTTCAGACACTTTCAAGTGACTGGCCAGGAGTGCGGTGGTGATTTTTTCTGATTGAGGTCGTTCCAGCAGAGAAGCCAGCGTATGCAGGATTTCCTGACGCCGTTCTCCCGTATTGGCACGGGAACGAGAAACGGGGGGTTCCGGGGTGGACATGGTGCGTTGTATGGGCAGGAATGTCGTTGAGTGAATCCCTGTATTATAGCGAACCTGGCTTGAATCAAAGAGTTTCATTTTTCAAGTACTGCCAGTCCCCATCGACCGTGTTAAAATCAGAGACGTTTCCATTATCTAGTCAGAGGTCGGGTCATCGTGGCAGGACATTCCAAATGGGCCAATATCAAGCACAAGAAAGCCGCTGCCGATGCCAAGCGCGGTAAGGTTTTTACTCGCCTCATCAAGGAAATTACCGTGGCGGCGCGCATGGGCGGCGGGGACGTTGGGAGCAATCCGCGATTGCGTCTGGCTGTGGAAAAAGCCTATGACCAGAACATGCCCAAGGACACCATCGAGCGTGCCATCAAGCGGGGAAGTGGCGATCTGGAAGGCGTCAATTATGAAGAAATACGCTATGAAGGGTATGGCATCAACGGAGCCGCAGTGATGGTGGATTGCCTGACGGATAATCGGACCCGTACCGTGGCCGATGTGCGCCATGCCTTTACCAAGCATGGCGGTAATTTGGGTACGGATGGTTCGGTATCCTTCCTGTTTGTGCATTGCGGGCAAATGCTTTTTCCACCGGGAACGGATGAAGACCGCTTGATGGAAGCGGCTCTGGAAGCGGGGGCGGATGATGTTCTCCATCATGAAGACGACAGTTTTGAAGTGGTGACCCCCCCCTATGATTTTAGTGCCATCCGACAAGTTCTGGAGAAAAGTGGATTCAAGGCGGAATTTGCCGAAGTGACCATGAAACCCCAGAATGAGGTGGAATTTTCCGGGGATGAGGCTGTACGTATGCAGAAACTCATCGATGCCCTGGAGTCCCTCGATGATGTGCAAGCGGTGTATACCACCGCAGTTCTGTCCGAGTGAATGGTGGCCCTGCGTATTCTGGGTGTGGATCCTGGCTTGCGCTGCACCGGGTTTGGGGTCATCGAAGTGTCTCAGAGGGGTAAAGACCCTGAATATGTAACCAGCGGAACCATTACCACACCTTTCCCTGCAGCGCTGCCAGCGCGTATCAAGGTGCTTCATGCAGGATTGACCAGTGTCATCGAGCATTATCAACCGCAGGTCATGGCGATAGAAATTGTTTTCGTCAATGTGAATCCCCAAGCCACCCTGTTGTTGGGTCAGGCACGGGGGGCCTTGTTGGCGGCAGCGGTCATGCGTGATCTCGAGGTCCATGAATATACGGCATTGCAAGTTAAACAGGCGGTGGTGGGGCACGGCCATGCCAGCAAGGAGCAAGTTCAGGCCATGGTCATGCGTTTGCTCAAATTAACCGAACTTCCTCGGGTCGACCCTGCCGATGCCTTGGCCTGTGCCCTGCGGCATGCTTATGGAGACCTTTTGCCGGCGGTTGCCGCAGGGCGCCGATCCACCCGTTGGCGTTCAGTGCCGGGACGTACAGGAAACCCTTCATGATTGGACGTTTAAGTGGAATCGTCGTGCACCAGGCCCCTCCCTGGATAGTGGTGGAGGTACAGGGAGTGGGGTATGAACTGGAGGTTCCTTTGGGAACGTTCACGCGTTTGCCGGCGCAGGATGTGACTGTACGATTTTTGACGCATCTCGTGGTTCGGGAAGATGCCCATCTGCTGTATGGATTTCTGGAAGAAGAAGAGCGGCAGGCATTTCGACAACTGTTAAAAATCAGTGGAGTGGGGCCTCGTCTGGCGCTGGCCGTATTGTCCGGGCTTTCTGTGAATGCGTTGGGACAGGCGGTAGAACGGCAGGAGGTGGATCTCTTGACACGCATTCCCGGCATTGGGAAAAAAACTGCGCAGCGCCTCCTTCTGGAGTTGAAAGAAAAATTGATCCTGTCCCCCTCACCTGAAGGACCGTTGCCTAATTCCATGGGTTCCACTTTTACGGTGGAATTGGCGCAAGCCTTGGGCAACTTGGGTTACAACGAACGTGAAATCCAATGGGCAGTGAAGCAATTGCCGGCAGAGGATTTGACGTTGGAGCAGGGAATTCGCATGACTTTGGGCTGGCTGGCACGTCGGGAGTCCTGATCCCATGACAAGATCCGAGGTGAGGAAAAGCAAATGATTGAACAGGATCGCCTGATTGGGGGGAACCTGGAGTCGCGCCAGGAAGAAGTTCAGGAACGGGCATTGCGTCCACGACAACTGGACGATTATGTGGGGCAGAAAAAGGCACGCGCACAACTGGAGATTTTCATCGAGGCTGCGCGTCGGCGCAAAGAACCCCTGGATCATGTCTTGTTGTTTGGTCCGCCGGGACTGGGAAAAACGACTTTGGCGCATATCATTGCCCATGAAATGGGTGTCAATTTGCGTCAAACTTCAGGACCGGTACTGGAACGGGCAGGGGATCTGGCCGCCTTGCTGACTCATCTGGAGCCTAACGATGTGCTCTTTATTGATGAGATCCATCGCTTAAGTCCGGTGGTGGAAGAAATCCTTTATCCGGCGCTTGAGGACTACCAGATCGATATCATGATTGGGGAAGGACCGGCAGCCCGTTCTGTTAAACTCGATTTGCCGCCGTTCACTCTGGTGGGGGCAACCACGCGGGCCGGGATGTTGACCAACCCTTTGCGTGATCGATTTGGTATCGTGGCCCGACTGGAGTTTTATACGGAAGATGAATTGTCCCGGATCGTGACCCGTTCAGCCCGTTTGCTGGGGATGGACATGGACGAAGCGGGAACCCGTGAGGTGGCACGCCGTTCCCGAGGGACCCCCCGTATTGCCAATCGCCTGTTAAGACGGGTTCGTGATTATGCAGAGGTCTGTTCACAAGGGTGCGTCACACAGACTGTTGCAGATGCCGGTTTGAAATTGTTGGAAGTGGATGACAAGGGTTTGGATATGATGGACCGCAAGTTATTACAAACGGTCATCGAGAAGTTTGCCGGTGGGCCGGTGGGACTGGATACCCTGGCTGCCGCCATTGGAGAGGAACGAGACACCATCGAGGATGTTCTGGAACCTTATCTGATCCAGCAAGGATACCTGCAACGCACCGCGCGGGGACGTATGGCAACGGCTGCTGCCTTCCAGCATTTTGGCTTGCCTTCGGCGGGAGGAAAAACCATCGGTGAATTGATACTGGAAGAGCGCTCATGAATGTCCGGCGAATTGAGGTTCCCCTTCGGATATACCATGAAGACACGGATGCTGGCGGGGTGGTTTATCATGCCAACTATTTGCGCTACATGGAACGAGCTCGTACGGATTGGTTGTATGAACGGGGGTTCGATCATGAGCGCGTTGCGCATGAACATGGAATCTTATTCATGGTCCGCAGTATCGAGATCAAATTCCAGCGTCCGGCTCGTTTGGGGGATAACTTGCTGGCTGTGGCTGAACTGGCAGGGGTGCGTCATGGCTTGATGACCTTCCGGCAGTCGGTCATGCGGGGCGAACAAAGTCTGGTACGCGCGCAGGTGGTGGTGGCCTGCGTGACAGCGAAGGATTTTACGGTAGCGGTCATACCGCCTACCTTGGCAAATTTTCTGGGAGTGGAAGGGTGAATATTACTTCGGATATTTCATTAGTAAGTTTGGTTCTCCAGGCCAGTATATTGGTTCAGATCGTGATGGGACTATTATTGTTGGTATCGCTCCTGTCCTGGACCTATATCTTTACAAAAATGTTGACTTTGGGTAAGGCCCGTCGTCAAACAGCAAAATTTGAAGAAGAGTTCTGGGCGACTTCGGATATTGGCGCTCTTTATCAGCGTGCCGCGGGGCATAACGAAAATAGCGGGGCATTGGAACGGATTTTTGAATCCGGCTATCGGGAGTTTCTTCGTCATCGTAAATCCGGGACACTGGAAACGGCAGCCGTTACCAGTGGGGTGCAACGGGCCATGAAAGCCACATTTCAGCGTGAAACCGATCGCCTCGAGTCGCACCTGGCTTTTTTGGCAACCGTGGGCTCGGTCAGTCCTTATGTGGGATTGTTCGGGACAGTATGGGGAATCATGAATGCCTTTCGGGGTCTGGCCAACGTGGGCCAAGCAACTTTGGCCCACGTGGCGCCGGGCATCGCTGAAGCCCTGGTGGCCACAGCCATGGGCCTGTTTGCGGCAATTCCTGCAGTCGTAGCCTATAATCGTTATGCCCATGACACGGACCGGTTATCCAGTCGTTTTGAAAGTTTCATGGAGGAATTCTCCAATATTCTGCAACGTCAGTTCAAACCGGCTCAGAACGGGCGTTGATCATGGCACGCAAACCACGGCGCATGATGAGTCAGATCAATGTGGTTCCCTACATTGACGTCATGCTGGTGCTTCTGGTCATCTTTATGGTGACGGCCCCCATGATCAATCCCGGACAGGTGGATCTGCCTTCGGTGGGGCAAAATCTGGCCCAGTCTCAGGATCCGGTGCAGGTGATCCTGCATCTGGATGGGCATTTGACGGTGCTGGATACTCATCAGGGCAGTGAAGAACAGAGTGTGACCCGTGATGGACTGGTGGACAGGATGGGGGTTTTACATCGTTCGGAGCCAGACCGTCCAGTGGTCATTGCGGCAGATCGTGCCGTGCGCTATGAAGAAGTATTACAGGTCATGGATCTGCTGAAAAAGGCGGAGATCAAGCGAATTGGCTTGCTGGCGCGGGGGCGCTCCGGTTGATGCCTGAGACCATTGATCACGAACGGGGAGTGCGTCTATGGGCCTGGATTCTGGCATTACTGGTTCATGCCCTGTTTGTGGCTGTCCTGGTATTTGGTGTGTCCTGGCAACGACATCCCGAGCCTGCGCCCATGATGGCCGAACTATGGTCGGATATCCCCAAACCAGCCACCGTTACGGAAGTGACTCCGCCACAACCCGTAACGCCTGAGCCGCCAGCTCAGCCAGTACCTGCTCCAGTCCTTGCTCCTCCCCCTGTGGCGTCCACTCCGGCCCCTCGTTCTGAACCTAAACCGGTCTTGCCAGCAACGCCCAGCGCGGCAGACATTGCACTCAAGAAAAAAAAGGAAAAAGCGGTGCAGGAAGCGAAACGTCAGGCAGACCAAAAGCAACGGGAGAAAATGCTGGCTGAGCAGTTGCGTCAGGAGCGTCAGGATGCGCTCAAAGAAGAAAGAAATGATGCCAAAATGCGTGCTGATGCCGAGGTGCGTCACCGTCAAGCCGAACAGTTGGCTCAGAATGCCCGTGCCGCTCAAGCGGCAGCAGTGGATCGTTACAAGTTGGCCATCATCAACAAAATCCGCGGGAACACGGAAGTTCCCGAAGGTGTTCCTGCCGGGTTGACGCTGGAGGTAGATGTCACCATACTGCCTGATGGAGGGGTTCTGGAGCCTGTCAGGATCGTCAAGTCCAGCGGCGACCCGCGCTATGATCAGGCGGTTCTGCGCGGCATCCTGCGTTCCCAGCCTTTGCCCTTGCCCAGTGACGTGGCTTTACGTCAACTATTTCGAGTGACTCATCTACAACTTCATCATGAAAAATAACTTGCTCATTTTCATCGCTCTCCTGTTGGCACTGATTCAAGTGCCGGTTCATGCGGATATGACTCTCGAGATCGTCACTCAGGGAGCGCAACTGACCCCCATTGCCGTTTTGCCCTTTGCTGGGGATGGGGGGGGTTCTCACCAACTGTCTGCGGTCATTGCTGCCGACCTCAAACGTTCCGGTTTATTCGACCCGCTGGATACTCGAGGAGTCTCTCCTGCACCTGCCGATGTGGAAGGGGTGA
>VFSW01000788.1_pt1 | contig 46972 bp, 53 predicted proteins | sample 5358111 | NCBI WGS metagenome assembly VFSW01 (sample SAMN11554181, study PRJNA540505) | mine drainage metagenome | isolation source: sediment from site ElyBrook_90M | place: USA: Ely Copper Mine, Vershire, VT | collected 2017 | reverse complement strand
AGGCGCACCGGCGCGGCAATGTCAGGCGGCAGCACGACCACGAGCGGCATCTTACGCCGCAGGAAGGCCAGGAACTTCCGCATAGTCCGCGCCTCCTCCATCGCTCACGCGGCAGGCGGCTCCGCCGCCGCGACAATCGCGGCGTCCTTGGCCTCCACCGTTGCCGCCGCCGCCTTGTCGGTGGCCACCTGGTAGCCGTCCAGCAGATAGGGACGGATCGCCCAATCGGCGGTCAGGAGGTGATGGATGCCAAGATAGCGATCCCGGTGGCAGATGTCACACAAGACAAGCAAGTTCGCTGGGCTGTCTACGAACGCCGCCAGTGTGGTGCGGTCATAGACTTGGGGAAACTCCTGGTGCACCTTGACCGGATCGCAGGCATCAAGCAAGCTTCGCTCGATGGGGTAGTGATGCGTCTCAATCGCGGTGGCATGCAAGGGATTGGCCTTGGGGTCATCAAGCGTGCTGTTGCGTACCCCGCAGACAAAACATGGGCGGTTCTGTTGCCTGACGAGAAACTCATGCGCGCGGCGGTACTCTGGCGTATCTTCGCGCGGGGGATGCGGGGGTGTGGCCTCCACGTTGGCAACGCTTTCGGTGGTGAGGTGCACCTGATCGACGGTAGACACTGCCGCCTCCTGTCAGTGAATGAAATGGATCGCCAGCGATCCCAGGCCAACGAGAATGCCAACAGCGGTGAGGAGCCAGTTGATCCGGTAGTTAGAGAGCGTAAAACTATTAGAGGTGGTTTGCTGTGCGCCGCCTTCGAGGACATTGAGGCGGTGGTTGACTTCTTCGTAGCGCAGCGTAGCTTCCGCGCGCGTGTAGAACTTACTCTCACCGGCGCTGAAGCCGTCGCGCATCTCGTCGCGCAACGCATTCAGGTCGGCCCTGGTGATCCGGTCGGTCCCAAGCTCCCGGACCTGTTGCTTGAGGTCGGCAATATCATCGCCAACGGTGGTCTTAATGGCGCGCACCACGCTCTCGTAGGTTAATCCGCCAGGTGGTGATGACGGCAACGGACGCCAGAATGCCATGCTACGGTCCACCAATCACTCTCAAGTATGCCCCGTCAGGCGGGCGCTGCACCGGTATCGCTGGCTGGGACCGCCGCACTGGCAGCTTCGCGGGCCGCTTGAAGTAGCGCCTCCAGCGCCGCCACGATCTCAGTCGCTTCGATGTCGTCAGGAATGGAACGGGCCGTGACGACGCCGCGCTCGTCGCGCAGTACCACCACCGCAAACGGAGTAAACAAGCGTCGCATCAAACTCCTCATGCGCCGTAGCGCAACAGCATTCGTACCCGACCATGATCCACGGTGCCCAGCGCGTAGCCCAAGGCGCGTCCTGGCTCCATATCCTGCGCCAACAGGCGCACACCGCCCAGCCCGTTGCTGGTAAGCCAGTCACCCGGCTGGATGGCGGTGTCATTGGTCGTGACACGCATCTGTCCAGCGAGCGCAATGGCGCGCTCGCCATCCCGCTCGCAACCAATCAAAAACCCTGGGACGCGGCTACGCACCACCGCGCGTGTGCAGCCATCATGCGTGCACTGGCTGAACTGGCCGTTGCTGCCAATGCAGAGGACGGTGCCTTGCGGGTAATCGTCGTCGCACCGCACGACCTCGGCGTAGTCAAACGTGTCAGGAAAGCTGGCCGTATTGGTGTGGGTGCCAGCGGCAACATAGAGATCGCCAGTGTAGTCCAGTTCCATGATGCGGGCACCGGCATGCGTCTTCCAGCCAAAACGGTCGGAGTGCCCAATCACCCAGCCGCCATCGCCATACAGTTGCAGGTAGCCACCGGCGTGGATTTGCAGGTCCATCCCGCTGCCGCCGTAGGCGGCGAGGTAGGCACCATTGGTGAAGTCGATACCCGTCACCGCGATATTGCTGCCCAGCGTGGTGGTGACGGGGTACAGAGCGCCCAACATCGTCAGAGACTCATTGATGGTCCAGCCGTTGGTCCCGGACAGGAGATGCGCCTGAACCGTCGTGCCATTGCCCGCCAGCAAGCCACCATGCCCGGTGCCAGTGATGTAGAGCGCAGTGCGCACCAGAGCGTCCCCGGACGCCTGCGCCGCGACGACGGTTTGGTCGGCGGCGGGCGCGGCGCTCAGTTCATAGGTCTGCATGGTGAAGTTGGCGGCGCTCGCCACGATCACCACACCGGTGCTGATGCTCGTCGTGCCGTTGAACACGTTGATCATCTGGTTGACATCGGTGGCGTTGGTGGTGTTGCCAGTAACGACGGCGGTAAACAGCGGCATGGCGCAGTCTCCTTACTTCGTGACCGGTTTCCAGGCTGGACGCCGCAATGGCGAGCCGAGCAGTCGCAACACCTGGTCCGCCGTCGGCTCATCGGCCAGCGGCCAGATGGCACCCTGGCCGTAGTAACGGTACGCGGTTGGTGATTCCGTAGTGCCGACGGCGATGATGCGCCGGTGGACGCAGGTGCGGCACTCCTGGTCCGGGCGCGACTTGCCAAACGGACACGGTGTCTGGAAGTGAAAGCGCGGCATGAACTCGCCAGCGGGGAAGGTCATGGCGGCAAACTCGCACCCGACACACTCCAGCCGTATCGCTAGCGGAGTGGCTGCCGCGCGTTCCAGTTCGCTCTGCTCGTCGCCTGCGGTCTGTGGTGACATGGGAGCCTCAATTCAGGTAGATGAAATAGTCGTTGGTGAGCGTGATGGAGGATGTCTTGTCGTAAATGTAGGCCGCATGCGCGAACAGCGTGCCGCTGTTCGCGGTCGCCGTGGCCCCATTGCCGAACAAGCCTGCCTCGGTGTAGTCGTAGTTGCCGTCGGTGGTGTTGAAGAGCGTGCCGAACAACACCTGGTTGCCGGTGAGGGTGGTGGTCGTGATCGCCTTGCGAAACGCCTCCACAAACAACGTGGTGTCCGTTGCGCCGGGCGTGCCGCTGCCAGTGCCGACCGCAAAGTACGAAATCCCTGTCGGCGCACCGTTCCCCGCTAGGAAGTCTAAGGCCACGGTGCGCCCAGCGTTACAGGCAATGTTGTGAGTCACGCGCATGTCCAGCGCCAGGCGGTCGAGGTCGCGCTGCGCCGCCCGCGCAGCGATGGCATCCACGTGGTACAGCGTGCCGTCGCGTTGCCGTCCGGCGCTGAGAATGCGCTCGTATTCCCGCTGATCGAAACCGGCGGGCATGGCGCGGGTGACAATCATGCCGGTGCGCCAGAGGCCGCTTGCCTCTGGCGCGACCAGGCCGCGCAGCAATCCGCGTGTGAGTCCCTGACTCTGTTCAGCCCCAGACATTGCTCCCTCCCCACGTGGATGGTCCACCCCACGTTCCGACGTTGGTGCTGCTGGGCGGCGGTTTGGTAGTGATGCTGTCCGTCACCACCCAGCCGTCCTGGGCGCTCAGCACTTCGCTGAGCACGTCGCCGGAAGTTGGGGCGGTTGTGGCTTGCGGCAGGTAGCGGGTAGATTGGAACGCCAGCAACGCGAAGTCCGGTCGGTAGTAACCCAGCTTGAGGGTATACATGTACACCCCCGCGTGCAGCAGGATGTCCACTTGCTGTATCTGGAACAACTGCTTGTTGAGGCCGCTGGCGCTGTGCGTCACCGGGATTGCGGTCCCCGGCACCAGGTGCGACGCGCTCGGCCACGGCGGCGAGTAGATGTTCATTTGGCCGATGGGACGCGCCTTCTGGTACTGGTTCATGTCGGCGTTGGCGCGGGCAATCGCCGAGTCAATGCTCGTCACCGTCGAGTCGGACGCATGGTAGTGGATGTTGCGTTTCACCGAAGAAGTGGTCAGCTTAGTCGCCGCTGGTGCCCGCAGCCGGATGATGACCGGCGTGGGATAGCGGTAGACAATCGCCACAGTGACGCCGTTACCGGGCAGCGGGGCGTTGATGGTGACGATACCGGTCGAGAGGTCAATCAACGCGCCGTAGCCGGTGGAAACCCCTGAATACCCGACGGTGATGGCGGTGCCCCCTACCGTCATGCTGTCCACCTGCCCGACACCGTTGCCGCTATTGACGATGGCCCCATTGACCACCACCGTCGCGCCACTCGCCAGGGTAGAGCCGGGCGTAAAGGCCAGGACGCTGATGGTTGTAGCGCCTGACGCCGCCAGCGCGGCGACGGTCACGGTCTCGGTACCCCCAATGAGCAGCGTGCTGTTGGCGACCACGGAGGTGGTGGTCGCCGTGACGGCGATGCTGGTGTACTGTGTGCCAGAATTGAGCGCCGTCGTCGTGGTGGTGGACAAACCCGCAAACGTCATCGTCACTGGTAAGCTCAGGATCGTGCCGCCCTCGTAGACCTCCGTGGTGCGCGTTTGGGTCGAGTCGTCCGTAAACTGCCAGGCGGCAAACGGGTACGTCGTGAGGTAGTCCGGGTTGTCGCTGACACCGTAGGCGGCGGTTGTAGCCAGGTCAGCCTGGTAGTGCAGGTATTTATAGTTGTCGATCCAGAACGCCGCCACCGCCATGTTGGCAACTTTGTTCAGGACATCGCGCGTCGTCTGCCAGGCAAATGTCAGCGAGTCGATGGTGATGATGCTGGCGACGTAGGTGGTGTAGTTGACACCCACCAGAAATCCTTGATTCTGCGCATAGGTGATCGCTTGCGCGATAGCAGCCTGGTCGGTGATATTGCGCAGAATCAGGTTCGCGGGCGCCTCGCTCAGCAACACGCTGTATTGGGTGGCGCTGAGCGTGATCTCGCGCTCCGGTCCCAGCGTGTAGTCGTAGTCAGCCTGTTTTAGGAAGCCAGCGAAGAGCCGCAACTGCCGGAACGGGAGGCCGGTGCCGCCGTTGTCCACATAGCATCCCAACTGCGTGCTATCGCAATAGGCGGTCGGATAGATTTGCGCGTTGACGGCCAGGATGGTTTGGCTGGCGGTGCCGCTGGTGCTGGGGAAGGTGGCGTTGCGACTAGCGATGCCATTCAGGAGCGCCGTGTCGCTGGTGTTGCCGGGGGCAATCGTCGGATCGGTGTAGGTGACGCCCGCCAGAATCCCGTAGGTGTTATCCACATTGCTGGTGTTGTTGTAGTTCCAGAGCAGGATGCCGCCACAGGTGCCCGCGAACATGTAGCCGTACAGGCCAGCGAAATACTGATCGCGGGGATCAAACACCACCGGGCTGACGACGCTGTTGCGTTTGTCGATGCCTGTCTCGCCGATCATGATCGGCTTGCCAGCGGCGGTCATCCAGCCCATGTACTGCGACAACTGATCGTCATACGCGGTGGAACTCGGCCAGGTGAGCGTGCAGTCCGTTCCTGCCGAGACGTAGTTGTGCGCCGGATAGAGGTGAAAGTCGCCGTAGTCGATGGTGGACAGGCTGCATTGGGTGTAAAAGTCCAGCCCGTAGCTCCCGGTCCCATTGTGCACCGGATCGCCGCTGATGTAGTCGTAAGCCTGGCTGATGCCGCCGCAACTCACCAGGTGATTGCTGTCCAGCGTCTTGATGTAGGCGCTGATCTGCGAATACCAACTGGTCATTGTCGCCAGGTGACTCGAACTCAGCGTATTGCCGTTGGTGTCGGTTCCCAGCCCGTAGCGCCCCTCGTTGATGCACTCCCAGGCCATGATGGTGGGATCGTTGGCATAGGCTACGCCGGTCAGGGTGTTGGTGCGCGTGATGAGTTTGTTCAGGTATTGCTTGTAGCGCGTGATAAGCGCCGCCGTGTCGTGGAAGTTGTCGGCCACCAGCGAGGTGCTGTTGGCGGTATTGTACCAGGTGACGTACATGCCCTTGCCGCCGTAGTCACCCCAATTGTTGGCGCAGCACAAGATGAGCCGGATGCCATACTTCGCCGCTGCCACAATCGCGCTGTCCAGTAGCTCGAATACCGGTTCGTTGTAGTTTTGGCCGGTGGCGCCCCACTGGAAATAGCTGTAGGTTGGTTGAGTTGTCTGATTGGTTTCGCCGAACGCCCAGGTGCGCACGACCTTGACGCCATAGCTTGCCAGGATAGCGAGCCGCGCCTCTTGGGCGGCGGCGGTCATGCCGTAGCCGACGACGAGATCGTAGCTATCCAGGCCAACGAAGTGGAATGGCAAGCCGTTGATTAGGAAGCCGCTGCTGCTGGCGCGCACAAAGCCGGAGGTGCTGGTGTCGCTGCTGGAGGAGAGCGAGGTCGCCACCAGTGGCAAATCGATGCTGACAGGCGCGTTGGCAAACGTGGCGTACTCGAACTGACCGCCATCGATCAACACCGATCCGCTGTTAGTGCCGCTGGTGGGCGTGAAGCTCAGGTAGACATGCGCCGCCGTCGCGTTCGCGGGCGGCGTGCTATGCACCGTCTGACGCGCCCAATTGGTCCAGCCAGTGGCGAACTCACTGGTGAGCGTGATGCTGGTCGTTGAGAGATAGGTCGCGCCGTTGTACCAGTCAATCCCCAGCACCACCGCCGTGTTGACAAACACGGCGGACGAGTACAGCCAGATGCTAAAGTAGTACGGCAGCTTGACAATCGGACGGGCGGTGGAGTCGGTCGGCAGTGTCACGGTCTGGCCGAAAGCTGTCAATACCCCGTTGGAGGCATTGGCAAGCGTGACCTGCTGGCTGGCGCTGCCATAGGCGGCGGTGCCGCTGCTCGCCGCCGTCACACCTGTCGTGCCGCCGGTTAGCGCCCAATATTGCGCCACGCCGCTGGTATAAGGCGCTTCCAGCGAGGGGTTGAGGAGCAGATTGCAGGTCGGCCAACCATTGGGATCGGTCTCATCCAGCGCCACTAGATCATCCTCCATGATGATCGGGAACGACGACAGCGGATCGTGGACCACACACTTCATGGTGGAAAGCGTGTCGCCCTGATTGAGCGTGATGTCCACGCCATCCTCATAGGTGGACGCGGTGTAGTCCTGGAGCGCCGCGACGCCTGGTCCTGACGCAATCAGCATAGAGTCCTCACAAGTTGCCAGTGTAGCCGACGCCGCTGATGCCCTGAAGCGCCGTGCGCGCTCCGATCTCCTGCGCGATTTGCCGCGCGAAGCGGCTGCGATCAGTGGGGCTGAGTAACTGCAACCCCGCGCCCAGCCCACCGCCCAGGTTGAGGTTGATAGTCATCTGCTGCGGGAGTTGGCTGGACCCGGCAGGGCCAGCCCCATAGAGCGTCCCGCTGCCCAGCATCGGCGAACGGATGCCGCCCGCCGCCGCAGCGGCAATCGCGCCGGTGGCCGTGGAAATGGCCCGCAAGGCGTGGTGTGTTCCCTGGGTGATACCAAGGGACAAACCGGTCATGAGATGAGTGCCGATCTCGGCGAACATCCGCGATGGCGATTTGATGCCGAAGAAGCCGGTGACGGCGTTCTTGATACCGCCCATCGCATTGCCAATCGTGGACGCCGCGCCGCCGATGGCCCCGGTGATGCCGGACACCAGACCGCCAACGATCTGACCACCTATGCCCGTCACCGTGCTGATCAGGCCGGTAAAGGCGCCGGTGATGGCCGACACAATCTGGCCGATGGCCGAGGTGACGTTGCCGACCGCGCCAGTGATCGCGCCGATAAAGTTGCCGATCATGGTCGTGACGGTATTGACCACATTCGAGGCCATGCTGACGATGGCGTTCCAGATGCCCGCGCCCAGGCTGACGAACATCTGGATGCCCTGCATCTCCAGGTTGAGGAAGAAGCCGATGATTTTGGCGATGAAGCCGACCACCGTGCTGATCACCGTCGTGACAAAGCCCACCACGGCGCTGATAATCGACACTCCCAACTGGATGAACATACGGATGCCTTGTTCCTCCAGGTTGAGGAAGAAGCCGACCACTTTGGCGACGAAGCCCACCACCGTGCTGACCACGTTGGTAACGAAGCCCACGACGGCGCTGACAATCGCTGTGCCTAGCTGGACGAAGAACGCCACACCTTTGAGCACCAGATCGCCAATCGTTTTCAGCACGCTGACTTCCAGCTTCACAAACGTGGAGATGAGCAGCACGATGAAGCCGACGATGATTTTCAGTATTTGGATCGGCAGCATCACGAAGAACTTGATGATGCCCATAATCATGTCCGGGACAATCGAGTGGCCGATCAGTTTGTTGAACAGGTTGGTAAACCACTTGATGATGCCCTGGACAAAGCTGATGATGCCACCCAACGCGCCGCCGGTCAGTTTGTTGAACCACATGAAGACGCCCAGGATAAAGTTGCCGACGAACGCCAGCACCGCCCCCAGCGCGTTGACAAAGATGTCCTTCACCGATCCCAGCAGCGACAGCAACAGCTTCGGAATCTGGCCGAACTTGCCGGTGAACAGATCGACAATGATCTGGCTCACGGTGCCGATAACCTTCACGATGCCGGTGAACACGCCGATAATCGCAGGTAGGGCGGTGAGAAAGCCGCGCACCACGCCCATGACGACGCCCGCGATGATCTTGAAGACGACCGCAAACACCTCGCCCAGGATTTGGACGGTCGGTTTCAAGCCTTTGAGCGCACTGAGAAAGCTCAGGACTGCCGGTTGCAGTTGCGGCCAGACCTGTTTCCAAATCTGCTGAATCTGCGCCAGGACAGACGTGATGGTGGCCTTGATGTCGTTGAACGCTGGCTTGAAGGCTGCCGCCAGGACGTTGACCACCTGCATCGCCTGGGTGCGAAACTTGAGGAAGATGATCACCGCCAGCGCGATGGCACCCGCGATGAGTAGCACCGGCCCCAGAATCGCCAGGAAGCTCCCGGCCATTGCGCCCAGGGATGGCAGAAGCAGTGCCACGTTGCGCCCCAAGCCGACGATGCCGCCGCCCAGCGTCTTGAAGCCAGTAGTGATGCCGGTGACAGAGAAGTTCTTGATGGCTCCCAGCCCGGACTTCAGGCCATTCCACATCGAGGGGCCGAGGGTTTGCAAACCGGTTTTGGCGGCGCCGAGTGCCCCCTTCAGGCCACTCCCTATCATCAGGCCAAACTTCTCGAATCCCTGCCCAAAAGCGTCCACCGCATTGTTGATGCCGCTGGCCAGGGTGTTGGGCAGGTCCTTCAGAAACGCTTTGGTGCTGCGCATCGCGGCGCCAAGATGCGTGCTGACGATGCCGGGCAGACGACGCCAAGCGAGAGTGAAGTTAGCCACACCGTCAACGAGACCATTGCCGATCACGCCGCCGATGCGCAGAATGCCCGTCTTCGCCGCCGTGAATGCGGCACCGATGCGGGGGCCAATCACGTCCGGCAAGCGTGCCAGCGCCGCGCCGAAGTTATCGACAGCGTTGTTCACACCGTTGCGGAAGGCACCGCCCAGGCGCACCAACCCATCTCCTGCCGCCTTAATCCCAGCGGGTAATTGCCGCAGAAACAGGTTAGGCAAGCGTTTCATTGCCGCGCCAAAGCCATCCACCGCCCCGTTCACACCGTTGCGGAAGGCGCTGCCAAACCGCAGCAGGCCATCCCTGGAAGCGGTGATCATGTTGCCGATGCCGGTCTTCGCCAGGCCAGGGAGACGCCCCAGGAAGTCGCGGGCCGAAGTCAAGGCGCCCCCGAAGTGTTGCTGGATCAGCGCCGGTACTTCGCGGATGCGTCCAGCAAAGCGCAGCACTCCCGCGCCCGCGTCGCCGACCATCCCGCCGATACGGGCGCCGCCCTTCACCAGCGCATTGAAAGCGTCCGTCGTGTTCTTGATGACCTTTTGCATTGGTGAGGCGTTCTTCATGAACTTCGCCAGGTCGTCGGCGCTGCCGCCCGCCATCGCCTTAAAGATACCGCGCACTTGCTTAAAGCCGCCAATGAGCGGACTGACGATGTTCTTGCCCATGTTGATGAAGAAGCCGCCGACCATACCCGTCAGCACGATGCCCAGCACGACGGCTACTTTTTTGGCGATCTCGATCACCTGCTGCATATGGCTGGTGATGTAGTCCGCCATGCGGGTGATCGTGGCGGCGATGGCGTTGGCGGCGGCGACGATCTGCGGTTTGTAGGTCAGCACGATCTTGTCCGTTGCCACCGACCAGGCCGACGCAATCTTATGCCAGCCGTATTGCAGCGAGTTGGTGGTAATATCGAACGTCGTGGCGGTGTCACCGGTCGTGGCGTTCAATTCTGCCGTCTTGGCAATCAGTGCGCTCGCGCCACCTTGTGCCAACTCCCACGCCACGCCGCCATACACGACCGACGCAAACAAGCTCAGGAATGTTTTGGAGTTATCGCCCGCGATCTTGTCAAGGTACTGGAGCCGCTGAGTCCAGTTCATCGTGTTGAAGGCATTGGAATCGAACGACAATCCTAACGCCTGGGCTTTCTTGGCAAAGGTGTCGGTTTTTTCCATGACAGTGCTCATGGTGCTGCCCAGCAACGTTTCCGCCCGTTGCGGCGGCATGGCCTTGAGGGTCAGGACATCGAAGCTGGCGGCTACCTGATCAAAGCCAACACCAGTCAGCGAAACACTGCGCATCAGGTTGCCAAAGCTGGCGGTCATCTGATCGCCGGTCGTTTTGCCGTGCACGATCATCTTGATGAGCATGTCGGACTCAGCCGTTGCTTGCTGGACAGAGCCGCCATAGACGTTCATCAAGGAGGTTAGCATGTTGGTATAGGTGCCGGAGTCAATTTGCGCTGCCGTGGCACCTTCCAGTGCCACGCGCATGTAGTCCATCGCATTGCCCGCCTGGTAGCCAGCGGAGATCAGGTAGTAGAACCCGTTGGCGACTTCGGTGGGAGTCGCGCCAAACTGTTGCGCAAGATCGAGCGCCTGCTGAGTCAATTGCTGGATGTTGCCGGTGCCCTCCAGCGCCAGCGCGTTGATCTTCGTCATGGCGGTGTCGAAGCCCGTCGCGGTATTGAGCATCACGCCGCCCAGCACCCCAGCCGCCAGACCGCCCAACAGCAACGTTTGCCGCATTGAGAGCAAACTCGCGCCAGTGCTTTTGGCGCTCAGCCCTGCCGCATCGTTGGCGGCGGCGTTGTCGCCGAGCGCCGCCGTGTTCTCGGCAATCGCCGCCGTGTCATCCTGAAGGGTCGCTAACTCCTCCACCAGCGACGTGTTCATGGCATCGATGGCTTCGGTGGCGCCGGTGGTGGCATCGACAATGTTGCCCATGCCCTCGTCAACGGTGACTGCCATCCCGTTGACCGCTTCCGTCGTCTGGCCGACGGACTCCGCCACCAACTCGAATCCTGCCTGCATCTGCTGGGACATGTCGTTGATGGCGGCACCGGTGTCGGCGGATTGAGCGGCGATCTCCTGGAAGCCGTCCGTCATGGCCTGGGCGACTTCCTGCATGATGGCGACAAGCTCTTGCAAGCTGTCGCTGATTTCCTGGAGAATGGGGGTAATGCCATCGTTCAGAATTGCCGTGACTTCAATCGCATCGGCCATCAGGGCGCCCCCATTTGTTGTAGCCAGCGTTCAAGCTCAGCCGGTGACATGCGTTCTACGTCTACGGCAGTGGGTGGTGGCAGCGACTCGTGCTCCAGGGCGATGGCGCGTTGCACCGCGCGGGTGCGCTGGTAGTCACGGCGGCTGTCCTCATTGGCGGCGGCAAGCACAGCCTGCTGGATCATCCAGTAGGTCTCGAACTCATGCAGCGAGAATTGCCGCACGGTCTCGAACCCCAGCCCGCGCTCGCCAGTCGCCAAAAGAAACAAGCGCAGTTCGAGCGGCGCGGGCTGGCCGTCAAACAGCGCCGCCTCCACTGCCGTGACTAGTTTTTTTCGGCCTTCAATCCCTGCAAGATGGCTTTCAGGAGAGGGCCAAACACTGATTGCGGCAAGCTGCGCGGGCCGTCTGGCTCGCGCGGCCCTGGCAGTGGCACGGCCACCTCGTTGCCCTCGTCGTCGATCTCGGCCCGCACGAAGTTCCACTCGCGCACCGCCAAGCTGATGTACTCGTAGGTGCTCTCCATGCGTTGCTGCATGCTGAGCGAATCATCGGTGGAACGGGCCGCAATCTCGTTGGCAGAGAGCGGCAAGCTGAGATCGATGATCACCAGCCACCCGGCATAGTCCGGGTCAAACTCGCCGAGATCGATAGGCGGGCTGGCCGCGCGGCGCAATGGCGCCGGCGGTAGCCCACGTTGAATGACCGTGCCCATGCTGCTCCTTACTGGTTGGGGTTCATGCGCGAGATGATGGTGACTTGGTACGGCACGCCCATGTTCGACAGGTCCACTTCGGACGACAGCTTGAAGTCAACTGCCATGCGTCCGTCCACGTCCTTTTCGGTCATGGTCTCGAACTTGCCGGACATGTCTACCATGATGCCGTAGTAGCCACCGTGGCTGTTGGCGTCCTGCAATGCCGACGGCCAGCCACCGTTGGTGGACAGGGTTCCGCAGGGCAGCGCGATGCCGGGGTAGGCGATGCGTAACGTGCGGCTGAGGGCGTTCAAGAAGTTGCCGACATCCACCGGATCGTAGGTGCCGCCGCTGGCGCTGTTGAACAACAGCGTGGCTTCCATCGTCGTTTTGTCGCCGTAGAAGCCACGCGCGACGAACGACGGGTAGGGCGTACCGTCCGCCGCTTTGCCGAGCTTGGTGGTCGCCTCAATGTCCATCTTCAGGTCCACAACGCGCGCCAGCACTTGCGTCGTGCCGGGCGCCACGCCTTGGACATCGGAGTAGAAGCGCGTCGTATAGGTGGGGATGGCGGCAATCACGTTGTCGCTCAGGTTTTGCAAGCAGTTGAACGTGCCGAGCGCCGCGCCGCTATTGACCGAACCGGTCGAGGCTGCCAGCAGCACCTTTTTCTGCGCCACCACCGACATGTCCAGCTTGAACGACTTGCCGATCTGGCTGGTCAGGGTGATCTTCTCGGCCACGATGCCCGGAATCTGCCACGCCGCCGTGCCGTCGTAGTATTCGCCGGTCGCCGACTGGAGGGTCGAGCCGCCCTGCTGCGGCCCCATGTCTGGCGTCATCACCCACAAGAAGGCGTTGACGCCCGCGACCGCGACCTCATCGCCAGAGGGTTGGGCACTGGAGGTGATGCCGTTGGCGTTGACTGTCTTGAAGTAGTTGCGGGTGTAAAGCGTCACGGTCAAGGCACCAGTGCCGCCGCCGACGGCGCTGGTGGTGGTCGTACCGGCGCTGAAGCTGAGAATCTCGGTCAGCGCGTTGTTGTTGATGTCGGTGCCGGTGATCGTCACCGACACGGCAGTGGAACTAGTCGATACGTTGCTCAGTGTCACCGCCAGGATTTTAGCGAGTGCGCCGTCGGCAGTGGCGTTGGGCTGTGTGGTCAGCGTATTGCCGCTCACACTGAGCGCCACAGCGGCCAGGAGCGCCGTGGGCGATGATGGCAGCGTAGTAATCGTCGGCGCGCCGTCAAAAACCATCCGTCCCAGGACACACAGATCATCGGCGTACACAAAGGCGGGCAGCGTGCCTTTGGCGGAGAGCATATGCAGGATGTGCGTATAGGCACCCGCATAGGTGCCCCGCGCCTCCAGCGGCTTTTCCCACACCGGCTCAATGTCAAAGCCGACCTTTTCTTCCACCGCCAACCGCCGCAGCGCGACGAGCGGCGAGCCACCGTTGTACACCGAGCCGGTGCCGCTGGTGTAGCCCCCTTCCAGGGCCAGTTGAAATCGCTTGAGTGCTATGTCGCCCATCGGACTGTGCTCCTGTTACCAAAAGTACCGCCCTGGCCTTTGAGGCCAGGGCGGCGTGTGCGGGGAGATGTCAGCCAAGTTCCAGGTCGTCGAGCAGCGCGTAGATTGCTTCCGTCCAACGCTCCAAGGCGCTGGTGTGCATGGCGAGTTTAAGCGCGATGGTGCCGTTGTGTGCCCGCTCGCTTTGATGCACGAGGGTGAAAAACTCTTCGGCCCCCGACCACGGCGCGACAAACTTGAGCGCCTGCTTCCCAGCGGTGGGGGTGATGGCATGGGGCCGCGTGCCGTACTCGTACCACAAGACATAGGGGTCGGCGCTCATAGCGGTGACAGAGGCGAGACCGCCTTCGTCGCCCACGGTGACATCGAACTGGTCCGACAACTGGCCGGGGTAAATGTCAGTAATCGCGCCGCGCGTGTCGGCGGCGATCTCTTCGGTGGCGGTCATCACCATGTTGGCAAGGTTGGTCCCCAGGATGCGCAGCGTCTCCTGCAACTGCTGCAAGCCGCCAATGTCAATGCTTACGGTCTCAGCCATTGCTTCACCCCTGGTAGTTGACGCTGACGACGACCAGCACTTCGGTCGTCAGTTCGACACAGAACCACGGAATCCCGAACATCACGTGCCGCTCCAGGATTTTGGTCGCCGCCAGCGTCCAGCGCACGTCTCCCGCCGTCGGGTACAGCGATTGGCTGGCGGGCAGCACCCGGCGGTTGGCGGCGATCATTTGCCGGGCGCTATCTATCCAGGCCAGCGCCCGGTCGTTATAATCCTGTTGCAAGGCGGCGGTGTCGGCGTGATCGATCAGCAGATAGAGGAGGAGTTGCATGGAAGTCCAGATGCGTCCGACCTCCATGTTGTCGGCCTCATGGGTCGCCATCGGCTCAATCAGGCAGAACGGTTGGCCGTCCATGCGCGGGAGCCAGCCCACGGTGCCGTAGGTGCTGTCGATGCTGCCGATGATGCGGCACTCGGCCAGCGCCGTGGTCGGGCTGGTGATGCTCAACTGGCTCACCAAGAGCGGCGGGAGGGCTTCAATGATTTCACGAAGTGCCATGCGTTCTCCTAACCGGTGCTGCGGTACGACGGCAGGTTGAGGTGGATTTGCAAGATGCGCTCCACCACTGGCACCGGATAATCTTTGGTGTTCATCTCGCCCTGGTACGGCGACAAGATGAACTCCGCGATGTCGAGCGCGTTCTGCACCCCCCCGACCATCAGGCGCGGGTTGTTCTCAATGTTGGCCTTCATCAACCGCAGATCAGTGTCAATCGTCGCCCACAGCGTGTCGATAGCCACACTGCCCTGCTGGTCAAAGCGGTCGGCGTAGATACACAGCACCGCAAGCTTGGTTTGCCAGGTGCGCCACTCAATGCGGCCAGTCGATTGTGAGCTTTCGATCAGCGACAGGAACGGCCAGTGGCCGGTTTGCATGAGGGCGTCGGCGCGGCGGTTGACGAGCACGGTGCCCCCGACACTCGCCAGGCGCGTCCCCGCCGTGGCAACGGTCGCCAGAGCGTTGATGGCCTGGAGCGGGCTAATGACATCGTTGATCGGCATGAACGCTCCTTAGTGCCGGTGGCAACCCTTGCTGACCGCCGCGCTGTGCTGCTTGCTGGACGAACTGGTGCTGTGCGCCGCGCCGCTGCTCTTCTTGCTGCTGCCAGTTGTGGAGCGCGCCTTGCGGTGCTTGTGTACTGATGTGGTGTGGCTGTGCTTCTTGGCGGACGAACTCTTGCGAACGGCCTTCTTCTTAACACTACAATGCGTGTACTTGGTGCCCTTGCGCCGTTTGACCTTGTGTTTGGCGTGGCGTTTATGTGCCCGGCGGTGCACGGCATGTTTACTGGCGTGGCGATGGTGGAACTTATGCTTAACGTGCGATCCCTTGTGGTGGTGCTTCAGTCCTTTGCGGCGGTGGCGGTGGCCGTGGTAGCCCTTGTGGGGATGCTTCAGTCCCTTGCGCACGTGGTGCTTGACGTGCGCACCCTTGTGGGGATGCTTCAAGCCCTTGCGGCGATGATAGTGCCGCCGTTTGATGCCCTTGCGCACTTTGGCCATTGTGCGCCTCCTGGTCGCTAGAGATGCGTGGCGCCGGTGGTCTGGACGCGATCCAGGTAGCAGTAGCGGTAGGTGAGCGACGACGGGCTGCCGACGATGAGGTAGCGCACCCACCAGGCGTTTGTCGTGGCGGTCACGTCGTTCGGCCAGGGTGTCACCCGGTCGAGGGCCGTGACGCTCACGACCTGATCGCCGACCGCGATGTCACAGTTGGCTTCCACGCTCAGGATGTAGGTGCACTTCACCGCCGCCTGCGGCAATACCATCTGGTGGTTGCCGTGCATCTGTTCGATGGCTCCTAGCTGATCGTACAGGTACAAGACCGGCAGCCCGTTGGGGCTGCCGGTCGGGATGCGCGCCGTCGAGAACCGCACGTTCGGCAAGGTGATCATTGGACAGCCACCATCAGATACGGCTCCAGTATCTCCTTCGCCATTGGGGCCAGCATGATCTTCTCGTTGGTTTCACCGCGCACCTTCGTGATGCGCCGGATAGTTTGGTGGTCGTTCTTGCTCATCTCCACCCCCGACATCCCCGCCAGGTTGAAGTCGCGCTGGCCGAAGAGGAACGAGGTTTGCGCGATGGTCGCGGCCATCACGGCGTCCGGGATGGTGTAGGTGTAGTCCGCCGTCACGGTGGCCGTCGTGGCTTGGGCGGTGGTAAACGTCACGGTGCCTTCGGTGGCGTTGATGGTGTAGTTGCTGCTGGCGACGACGCTGCCGTTGACATACACGACTGCCGGGATCGGCGGCAGCGTGTTGGGCTGGATCGACAACGCCTGATCGTAGGTGGTGGCCCAAAAGCCGCGCAGGGCGCGATAGGTGGTGTGGTCGCCGGTGTCGTACAGGGTGTCGCCCGTCACGCCCAGGTAGTAGCCAACTTCGTAGTCCAGTTGCACGACGGGAGGCCGCAGTCCCATGTCCACCAGCACCGGCGTCATAGCATAGGTCACGGATTGCAGCGGCACGATCTCGACGTAGCCCCCAAAGGTGTTGTAGGCCACGTCCCCTGGATTGATGGTCGCAAAGAACCCGGCTCCGGCGGCAGAGACGTTGGAGACCTGGATACGATACCGGAGCGCCTGGCGCAACGGCACAATGTCGTCCGGGATGCGCGTCTTGAGAGTCCGGTAGTCCCACTGCGACTGTATCCAGGCGGTGTGCGGCTCAAAGCCGCCGAGGCGCAGATCGAACCCCAGGAACGTATCGATCTGCACCTCGGCACGTTGAATATAACGCGCCAGGGTTTGCAATGCCAACGTGGGGGGCTGCGCGTTGTTCATTCCATCGTCGGCCAGCCAATACTGTTGTGGCGTGAGGTACTTTGGCATCCCACTCCCCCTGGATTTTCCTATACGAAAAATCAGTCCCCACCTGGTCGCGTGCCACAAAAATCCAGTGGACTGTGAGACTGAAAGTCCACTGGATTTTCGGGTTGTCACTCCACCCGCTAGACTGGATCGCTGAGATAGAAGATGGTGCAGTCGCCCGCCGTCGTCCCGGTGTAGGTAACGAACAATCCCTGGTCTACCGTACAACCAAGACTGTAGCAGACGTTGGCGGGCGTGATCGTGGTGATCTTCGTCGCCGGGGGTGAGCCTGCGCTCAGTTCCGGGAGGCCATTCCAGATCGCCAGGCTCATGGTGCTACCCAACGCCCCAAAGAAGATGGTGCCCACCTTGACGGCAGTGCGGATCGTCACGTGATACGTCCCGGAGTGGGTGTTGGCAAACACCGCCGTGATGCTGGGAGTGCTGGTGTTGACGGCAGTGATGGTAACTTGTTCGCCAGTCCCGGTGCCCGCATAGATGTACACCTGAGTGCCGACCGTCAGCAGCGGATTGAAGGCCGCGAGCGTGATGGTCGCCGATCCCGGTGCTGACACCGCCGTCGTGCTGGTAGTGTCGAACAGACTCCCAATGCACACACCGTCGGTGCCCGTCGTTGCCGCCGTGAGATTGTACGCCTGGTACTCCGCGACCGGCGCGATGCGTTGATGACGGCTTGCCATTGCTGGCCTCCTACAGCGCGATCCCAGCGGGCAGCAGTTCGACTGCCACCTGGAGCAGCGGGGTGGCGATCCCGGTGGCGTTGTTCGACACGCGCCCCAGCGCCAGCACGTCGCCGCCCAGGATGACGAACGGCTCATTGGCGACGATGGTGTTGTTGCCAGTCGTTTGCGGGGTCGTGGCGATGTTGTACGTCCCGGAGTGGGTGTTGGCCCACGTGGCCGTGAAGGTGGTTGCCGTGACAGCGGTGACTTGCACGGTTTCCGCCGTGCCGGTGCCGCCGCTAATTGCCAGGTAATCGCCGACGTGGATGCCGTACATGCTGGCGGGCGTCACGGCGTGCGAGCCAGCCGACGAGACCGCCGTGCTGGACGTGGTGCTGGCGGCGATGGCCGGGGTCATGGCAATCGGTTGGAAGGGCACCAGGATGCTCGTCACGGCATCGGTGCTGGCGTGCGCCTGGGCAAAGTCGGCGGTAAAGGTCGTGCTGGTGAGGTTGTACGGGTAGACCACCTCGAAGGTGCTGCCCGAACCCACGCCCAGCGCCATTCCGGCCACAATGTTCGTCATCGCCGTCGGCGTGACCGTCTGCCCGGCCCCCGCCGCCGCGATGGCCGTCCCAATGGCGGTGTTGACGCTCAGGCTGTAGTAGGCGAGGCACCCCTGAAGCACACCCAACCGGTACAGGTTGAGGCGCAGATCGGCGTAGTTGGTGGCGTTGCCGACCGTGTTGGCGCTCCCGCCGCTGCTGAGCAGTGTCTCGCCGACGATCATCCGGTTGTTCGGCAGACTACCGACGATCTTGGAGGGCAGTCCCGTCGGCAGCAAGCGATGCCGCATTTCGGGGTGGCTGTAGACCAGGATGTCTTGGGCCGGGTCGGAGGCCGAGCCAGCGGCCACAGCGGCATAGCTGGCGCCGAACACCAGCGGCCAGTCGCGGCGGCGCCCCAGGGATTTGTCAATCACTGCCATGTTGGAAAACTCCTTGCACTCTCATGGTGGCCCACACACGCTGCTGCACAAGGTCGTCGGCAAGGCGACGAGCAGCCCCACGATGGGCCACTGGCGAACATTTAGCGGTTAGCGACCTGCCGTTGCAAGTCGCTGATGAGTTGCTCAACCTGCGGTTTGCTGAGCGTCGAGCAGATGAGATCGATGTCGGTGGCCTTGAGCAATGCCGCCATTTTCTCCGGCGACATGGCCCGCAAGCCGCTGACGTGCACGAAGTCCGCTTCGGTGGCGTCGTTCGGCAAGATGAGGACATTGATCCGGTTGTAGGACGGCTTGCCATCCGCTCGGCGCCCCTCCTGCCAGTTGCGAGCGACGCCGAGCGGCACGTTCCGCGCCACGCCGCCGATGAACTCGACAGCATCAATCATGTGGTGTTGTTGTGGCTTGAACTGGCCGTAGCCGTACAGGACGGTTACGCGGTCGCTGTCGCTGGGGTCGTTGGCGGTGGACGAAGCCACCGCATCGTTCTCGGCTGCCTGGTTGACTGCCGCCTTGGCGGCGGCGTAGTTGGGGTGTCCTTTGGTGAACGTCATGGTGTGCCTCGTCTGTCAATGTCACCCCACATCGGGTGGGATGCGTACCGCTCGCCACGCTGAAGGCGGAGCCAGAAGCTCCGCCTTCAGCGTAAGGGTTACTGCGCGATGCGCCGGGCTTTGCCGCACCACAGCGGTGCCGCGATCTCCAGGCCAAACATGCCGAAGACAATGAAGCGTTCGGACAGTTGGCCGTCCACGCCAGCGGGAATCTGAAGGACCGTGAAGCTCTCGGAATAGAGCCAGCGCACGGTGATCGTCTTCTCGTCAATGACGTAGATGTCTTCGACCGTCGCGTTGTCCGTCGTGCGCTGGTAGGTGCCAATGGTGTTGCCGGGCACCGGCACGACCGTCAGATCGCCGTTGGCCCACGCGACCGAGTTGGCGCGCACGCCGGGCACGATCTCGTTCTGGCCGTCGTTGTAGCGCCGGTTGTTCTGGTTTTCGATGTCGAGCGCCTGTTTGGCGTTCATCGACATGAAGGCCAGCGTCGGCATGCCGCCGTTGTTCGCGGCCCGCGCGGCAACGGTCTGCATCGACTCCGTGATATTGAGCGAGCCGATGTCCAGGATCACCGCGTTGTTGGCGCTGTAGGTGCCCTGGCTGCCCAGGACGGAACGCAGACCATCGAACGCATTGGCGTTGTAGGCGCCAAGTTCGGTCGTGGCCCCCGCGCCGCTGGACGTGCTGGCGTTGCCTTGCAGGATCGTGTACTGCACATCCTGCGCCAGCTTCACCATACCGTTCGCCAACTCAGTCTTCTGCGGGTCATACGGGGCACCGCCTTGCGAGACGGCGCTCAGTTCCTTGAAGCTGATGCCACGGCCAGTGGCGAACACCGCAATCGGTGCCGTCTGGCGCACGTAGGTGGACGACACGTAGCCGACCGTGCCAAGTTCAGTGATGATCGTCGCCCCCAGCGCGTCAGTGCTGTCCGGGCTGGTGATCTGGTTGAACGCATGCACGAGGCCGTTGGCCGGTCCCTTGGCCAGCCGGTCAAACACCGGGAAGGTTTTGACGAACACTTGAATGTTACGCTACAATCGTGATAGATTGTAGGGGTAGGGCATTTCTGCCTACCTCTCATGGTTCCCCATGAGGACGGACTATAGCATCGTCCTAAAGGAGCAAGATGGGTAAACCAACTCGTGACCAGATGTATCAGTGGAGAATCGCAGAAAAGTTGCCAATTCTGACGATTGCCCGCAAGCTCCAGTGCCGAAACCAGGCCGTTGTTGACTTATTGCGGGAGTACGATCTTATCCCTCGCCGAGCACGAGTGACATATGAATGGTTGGTAGACCAGTATGTCACCCAAGGGAAGGATGTGGATCGTCTTGCATTAGAACTTCAATGCGATGAAGCGACCATTCGCTACTACCTCCGTAAGTATGCGATTCCAATCAGTTACAAGACGCGGGGATCGGTTCGTTTCCCGGCCTTGCATGATCGTGATCTGCTTTACGGACTGTATCATGGTAGCCAGATGACCCTGATGGAGATCGCCAGGGAATTAGGCTGTGCCATGAGTAGTGTCTGCTGGGCGTTTCTTCGCTTAAAGATTTCGACACGTGCTCCGCTACAACGGGTGGAGAATCCACTAACGCGCCAGGGATACCACGTGTTTACTGCGCGTCAGCGTCGTCTTATCTTGGAGCGTGATCGATACCAATGTCGTATGCCTGAATGCAAGCGTACCTCCAAAAATCTAGAGGTACATCACATTATCCCGCGCTATCGCGGGGGTGGAAGTGACATCGGTAACGGGATCACCATCTGTCGTCGTTGCCATTGGAAAACCTATGGCAACGAGAATGAGTTTGAGGAACTGTTGCTTGCTCTTGTTCAGGAGCCTCTCGCTTAGTCTCTACACCCGGACTCGTCGGCATTGACGGCCTTGGCTCGGTGTTATCCACTCACGTTCCCATCGTGGTAGGGACCTTCACCGACTTCAGAGAGGTTTTCGATAGGGATCACTCCCTAACGGCCCTGTTATCAAAACGAGGCGTACAGCGTGGGTTCAAGGTCTTGGCGGATCAGCACCGAGCCGGTGGTGCCGGAGGTGCTGTCCAGGATGCCTTTGACGCTGGACGGGACATACGGAGCGGAGTGCATTTCCTGCACGACGCGCCGCGAGACCTGATGGTCGTCACGGAACGGCTGCGCCATTTCATAGCGCAGCTTGCGATCCAGTTGTTGCGGGGTCAGGCGGTACAGTTGCTCCAGCATCATGTCACGCTTGGCAAGATAGGCCAGGTCGTGGGGATGCTCAACCGTCGTCACGGTATCCATTGTGTCGCGTCTCCTTGATGTCGAAATGGGGGACGACGCACAGCGGGTAGCTCCGCGCGGGGGCGCTAAAGCGTGGTACGCATGGTGCTCTTCGTGCTAGTCGATGATCGGCACGTCCGCCTCACCGCCCGCCAAATAACTGGCAATCGCGGCATTGGACATCATCATCATCTGGTTGGGGTTGAGTGCGGGCCGGTTGGACTGTTGGTCGGCGGACCAGTGGCGGCAATTGCCGATGCCCGCGATGTAGCGCGTCTCGCCGCTGGTGGCAGCGGCAGTGGTGACGGCAGCGGGATCGGTGGCCAGGGTGCGGTTGAGCAGCGTCGGGCGCCCGATGGGTTGCGCCGTCAAGGCATGCAGTTGGGCGCGCAGCGCCGCCGCCTCGCCTTTGGTGGCTTCCAGTTGGACTTGCATGGCCGTGAGATCGGCTTGCGCTTGCTGCCATTCCGCCGCTTTGGCGGCGGAGGCGCTTTCCATCGCCGCCAGCGTCGTATTGACGCGCTCCAGGGCGGCAGCCAGCGTCTCGTTGGCTCCCACCTGGTTGCCTTCGTCGCGGCTCTGTTGCGCTTGCGCCGCCGCGTCGGCGACGGTCTGGAAGCCATCTTGTTTCAGACCACAGACCATGCCTTGGGTGAGGTATTTCAATGCGTCATGGGCCATTTGCGCATGATGCATCTGCTCATCCGTCATGGTTTGCTTGTCGGCAGCCAGCCGCAGGCTGCGCCGCAGGAAGGCCACGGCCCCCTTCTGCATGGTGTCGTCGCCCGGTTCCGGTTCGCCGGTCGTGGCGTCGATGTCGGGGATGTCCAGTTGGGCCAGCAGCGCATCGATGCGGCTATCCAGTTCGTCGGCACAGTCGTCAATGCCAATCAGCGCCGTCGCCAGCGCCGGATCGACCGTGCCGTCCGCCTTGATGCGCAGGCGCCGCGCCGATTTGGCGGCGGTTTGCTCCTGGTCGCCGTTGTCGCCGCCGGGGGCGGGATGCTCGTGGTCGGCATCCGCGCTGTGGTCGGCGTCGTCGGTATGGGTGTGCTCGTGGCTGTGCTGTCCATCGTCATTGGCGTCGGAAGCGCCATAGGCGGCGTGCGCGTGGGTATGGGTGCCGGTGGTGGCGGCGTGGCTCCCGTCGTCGGCCACCGACACATCGCTTTTAGCCTTGGTGGCGATGCGGTTCACGGTTTTGGTGTCCTCTCCGCCCACATCAACACCCAACGCCTTGGCGCGTTGTTCGATGCGGCCTTTGATAATGGCCTGCTCTTCGCTGGAATACTGGCTGCGATTGCCGCTGTCCCCCCAGCGACTCAGAGCATTGCGAGCGTGCGCGGCGTCCGGCATGGGGTAGCGGTAGTTCACCGGGTCGCCCCACTCGCTGTCCGGCACGTTGCTCCACTCGCTGGGTTTGGTGACGCTGCCACCGGCTTTGATGCCGATGTGGTACTCCTTGGACCGCGCCTCTTGCGCGGCCTTGGCTTTGGCGACATCGCTATCGCCTTTGTCTGCCGCCGCCGTGATGTCGCGCAGCGCGCTTTGCACGCTTTCGCGCGGCACTTCCAGTTCCGGGCCGCTGGCAAACTGCTGGCCGCTCGGCGCGCTGAAGACAAACACGTCGCGCCGCACGTCCCACTTGGTAGTGCCGCGCTCTGGAATTACCGCCGACGCCAGCTTCATGGCGAGTTGGGTGTCGTCAATGCTATGCAGGATGCGCTGGTACTCAGCGGGGAACAAACTGCTGACCGTTGAGGCCAGGCGCGTGTCCAGGGTGCGCGTGAAGACGCCCCGGATGGCGTTCTCCACCCAGGAACGCTGATTAGCTGGGATGCCGACCACGCTCCACTCGACGGCTTTCACGCTGGTGATGTGAATCACCGGCTTCTTCCAGCCCGTCCCGTCGGTGGCTTCCTCAACCTTGTAGTCGAGCACCTGGCAGCCGATAGAGCAGCCAAAGCGGCGTCCGTTCTGAATGAACGTGTAGGTGGTGGCCGCTTTGGGGTTGTCGATCTCCACTTCGACTTGCAGCACCAGGTCCGCCACGCCGTTGCCGTGGCGGATGGTCGGCGCCGCGTGCAGCGCGCCGAACACCGAATCGGGCACGGTGTAGTCGTGGTTGAGCCAAATCATCAGGTTGGGGTCAACCTGCGTCATGTCGTTGAGGGCGCTCAGCGTCATGATGTCGCCGTGCAAGTCCTGGTCGGTGCTCGACCCGACCATCTGCACGATGGGCCGGTGCGCCGTCGGCGGACCAGCGGTCGCCATCGGCCCCGTCAGGATCGTGAAGTCAGGCGTAAAGCGCCCGTCATTCTGTCCCATCCACGGCCTCCTCCACCGGCTCGTCAGGGATAACGGCGGGCGCCGTGGCCTCCTCAGTCGCTGGCGGCAGGTAGCGCACCCCATGATGCACGGCGGGCGTCAGGTAGCGGTGGTTGACGCCGTTCGTCAGATGCAGCCGCGTCAACTGGTGCGGGTTCTTGGTGGTGTCGAGGTGAAACACCAGATGGACACTCACATCGTCGGGTTCGGTCCCGACCTCAAACCACCAGGCCATCAAGCCCGCCAGTTCATCAGCGTCCAGGGTGTCGGGGTTCTGACGGTGCATCATCGTGTGGCCTCCGGTTCAGGATCACCCTCGCTGGTTTTGCCGCCAGCCTGGTGAGTAGGTGGGGGTGGGACCGGCAGGGGTGCCGGGGGCGGCGTCGCGGCCTCCGCCATCCGGGTCGCCCTGGGAGTGGGCTTCGGCGGCGGCGCCTCGCCAGGGGTTGTGCCCCCGGCGTCATCGCCCAAGGTCATCGTCGTGGGAGTGTCATCAGGCATGGTGTGTTAGTACCTCTCCAGTTCGATCTCGTGGATGCAGTTTGGGTGGGCCGGAAAGGCCGGAATATCGTTCAACTCATCCAGCGTGAACGTCTGTCCGGCGTACTGTTGGCAGAAATCGCTGGACGACTCGGAGGGCACCACCCGCGCCCGTAAGCGTGGCGGCGGCGGTCCGTACTGCCCGGATTGAATAGCCTGGGCCGCGCTGCGCGTCGCCAGGTCAGCGGCATACCCGACCTCGGCATTGGCAATCTGCCCTGCCTTGTAGTCCGCTCGCTCACTTGCCCAGCGTTGCAACCAGTACCAAAGGTCGCGTTGCGCCGCCTGCTCAGGAGCGTTGTCGTCGAGGGTCGCCAGGAATCCACTGATGGCGCTTGCCAGTTCGCGCTGGTACGTCGCGGCAATCGTCTGCGCCATCTGCTGGCTGCGCAGTTGCAATTGCATCAGCACCAGCGGCGTGACGATCAAGGGGGCAGAATTGCGCACCCCCGCCGCGCGGAGCGCGTCGTGGTACGCCGAGCGATACCCCACAGCGGCGTTGTCGGCGATCAAGGTGGCAATGGTCGCCGTCTCTTGGGGCGTGAGGCTAAACGCCGCCAGCGCCGCCCGCAATAAGTCGTCACGATTCACGCCGGTGTCACCACAAATACGGTTTCGTAGCCGGTGGCCACGTTTCCTGAGCCATAGTCCACCTCGACGTTCAGGTAAAACTGCCCCGTCTCGCTGACATCCGTGGTCGAGAACTGGTAGCTGATGATGCCACTGGTCGGCGGGCTGCTAATAGTGGTCGTGCCGGTACAGGCCGCATAGTTGCTAATTGGCAGGTAGGGGCGTAGGCGCACCATAATGCTGCTGGCGGCAACACCAGTGAGATCGAGGGCATTGCCCGCGCCGTCGGTGAGTTGGATGCTCAACGCCGTATGGGTATTGCGCTGCGCCCACAAGATCGCCATCAAAACCCTCCCAGCGTCAGCGGTGCGCCGCCGCCTACCGTGACCTTGATATTGCCGCCCACGCTCACCGACACCGCTGCGGGCGCCGCCACGATCACCGTGGGCGTGTGGCGCGTCACCAGCAGCGCGTCGGCACCCGCCGCCGCATCGGTCAGGACCAGCGTCACGTTCGCGGCCTCTGCCCCGCTCGCCGTGTCGGTAAGTTCCTGCCCGATGATCAGGCTGTCAGCGCCGGAAGCGGCGTCGGCCACCGTGGGCGTCACGGTGCTCACTGTCACCGTCTCGTCGCCCACGGCGCTGTCGCCGATGGTCGGCGGCGTGATGTTCCCCAGGGACGGCGTATCCACCCCGCTCGCCGTATCCGGCAGCGGCACCGTGACACTGACGACCTGGACCTGCGCCCCGGTCGCGTTGTCCACAACGGTGATCGCTAGCGTACCCAGGCTGGCAGTTTCGATCCCGCTCGCCGTGTCCGGCGGCGGTGCCAGGGTGATGCTGGCCGTGGTGCTGTCGGTAGCCAGCGCCGCATCACTGAGCGGCATCGTCACCGTCACCACGGCCAGGGCGTCCGCGCCGCTGGCCGCGTCCGTTAAGAACGGCCCGCTGCTGACGACGACCGTCGCCGCGTCGGCCCCGGCAGCCACATCGGTCAGCGCCAGCGTCACGAGGCCGCTGACGACTTCCGATCCCGCGCCGCTGTCGGCCTGGGTGTAGGTGATCGGCACGGTCCATTGCAGCGCCGTGCCGCCCAATGCCGTGTCGCTGACCGTCGGCGTCACCGTGGCACCGCTCACCGCCTCGCTGCCCACGGCAGTGTCCGGGACGGACGGCGTGCCGCTGGGCAAGGTGACGGTCTCACTGCCAGTGGCGCTATCCAGCGCCGTGAGACCGAACGGCCCGTAGTAGTACGACTCGCCGCCGCTGGCGGCGTCGGTCACGGTCGCCGTGACGAAGTTGCCGCTGATAGCGTCGCTGGCGGTCGCAAGATCGATGGGCGTGAGCGTGGCCGTGCTGACCACCGTTTCACTGCCCGTCGCGGCATCGGTCACGGTGAACGTGACCTGGTAGATGCCGCTCGTCTCGCTGCCCGTCGCACTGTCGGTGGTGCTGAGGGTCGCGCTGATAGTGATGCTGTCGCCGCCTGCTGCCGCATCCGTCAGCGGGAAGCCGATGTTGAGAATGCCGTCGCTGCCTGTTCCGCTATCACTGGCCGTGAACGTCACGCTCGGTGCGCCCAGGATGTCGCTGCCACTGGCCGCATCCGTCAGACTCGGCGTGATGGTCGCCAGAGTGGCGCTGTCCGCGCCCACTGCCGCGTCCACCAGGCTGGGGGTGATGGTGGCCAGGGTGGCGCTGTCGGTCCCTGCCGCCGCGTCGGTCACATCGGGCGTGATGGTGGGGATGGTGAGCGCCTCGACGCCGCTGGCGGCATCGCTCACGGTGGTGGTTGTGCTCACCGTTACCGTGTCGGTGCCACTGGCCGCATCGGTCAAGCTGGGCGTGATGGTCGCCAGACTGGCCGTCTCCGATCCCGCGCCGCTATCCGCCACGCTCAGCGTCACCTGCCGCATGGTCAGGGCTTCAGCGCCACTGGCCGTGTCGGACACGGTGTAGCTGATTTGCACCTGCACCGTGTCGGCGCCGTTAGCAAGATCGCTGGCGCTCACCGTGAGCGTCGCCAAGGCGACGCTCTCACTGCCCAACGCGGCATCCGTTACCGTGGCGGTGATAGTGCTGAAGCTGAACGCCTCGGCCCCGGTGCTGGTGTCACTGACGGTCGTGGTGGCGCTGACCGTTCCCGCATCCGCGCCCGTCGCGGCGTCGCTCACGGTGGTGGTCGTGCTCACCGTTACCGTGTCCGCGCCGCTGCCGGTATCGGGCGGCACAATGACCCCCAACACCGACAACGAGTCGGCGCCTGTTGCCGCGTCGGCGAGGGTTTGGGAAATGGCCATGCTTACGGCGTCGGCGCCAGAGGCCGCATCCGTGATCTGCGGCGTTACCGTCGCCAGCGTCGCCACATCCGTGCCGCTAGCCGTGTCGCTCACGGTGGTCGTGGCTGTACCAAACGTCACCGTTTCGCTGCCAGTGGCCGTATCGGTCGGCACCACGATCCCCAGCGCCGCCAGCGCGTCCGCGCCCGTTGCCGCCGCTGGGCGGCTTGTCCCATACCAGCGGGTAATGCCGAGACTCGTTCCTGGCAGCGCCGGGTGCGCACTGAGGCCGTATTGCCCCGCCACGCCCAGGAACGCCGTCGTCGAGCCGAATCCCTGCCACGACGGCTCTGGCGCACCAAGCGGCCAAAGTTTGGCGAACGCCTGGCTCTGGTTGAGTTGCGCTCGGAACCAGTACGCGATCCCTGGTACGACAGTGGTGGCGCCAAGGGTGAGCGTGGTGACAACGCCCGCCACGGTCGTCTCCAGCAGCAACGCGCCGCCTTCCCACAGGATGCGGCAGAAATTGCTGCTGTTTTGCCAGCGCATGACATAGCCACAGTCGTCATTGACGCTGGCGAGCGTAAACCGCGCCAAACCTTCCACGTCGGCGGCGGTGTGGGTGCCATAGAGCGCCAGGACGCGCAGCCCGCTATAGGCCACCTCGCCGCCGGTCGGCGTCAAGCTCAGGGTATCGGCTGGTCCGGCCACCACCGTCCAGGCGCTCGACCATGCCCCGCTGCCGACCAGATCGTCAAGGTCACTGGTCGTTTGTGGCGCCAGTATGACGAGCGTGCTCAGCACCTCGGAGCCAAAGCCGGTATCTTGTACCAGCGGTGCCAGCGTATCCGCGCCTTGGGCGCTGTCGCTCACCGTTGTGCTAGCCGTGACCGTGGCCGTCTCCGTGCCCTGGGCGCTGTCGAGACCCACGCTGGTGAGATCGCCGCCGCTGGCGCTATCGGTCAGCGGGATCGCCAGGGTCGGCGTCGTGACGCTCTCGCTGCCCTGGGCGTCATCGGCCAGCAGCGTCGCCATCTGGCCGAAGCTCTCGGCACCCGTCGCGGCATCGCTCACCGTAGGCGCATTGCCCACGGCGGTATCGCTGCCCGTCGCGGCGTCGGTGATCGTCACTGGCTTGGATACCGAGTCAGTGCCACTGGCGCTGTCGGCAACGCTGGGTGCCACGGTTGCCAGACTGGCGGTGTCCGCGCCGCTGGCGCTATCCGTCAGCAGCACTTCCGAGAGCAGGCTCACCGCCTCGCTGCCAGTGGCCGTATCGGCGATGTTCGGCGCATTGCCGACGGCCACTGTTTCGCTGCCTGTCGCGCTATCGGTCAAGAGCGTTGCCGTGCGTTGGCTATCCGTTCCGCTGGCGGTATCGCTGACGGCGGGCGTGATCGTCGCCAGCGATACCGTTTCGCTGCCAGCGGCGCTATCGGTGAGTAGGGTGCTGGTCGTCTGGCTGTCGGTACCCGTCGCGGCATCGGTGATCGTCACGTCCAAGGCGACGGTGACGCTCTCGCTGCCCGCTGCGGCATCGGTGAGTAGCGTCGCGGTGCTCTGGCTGTCGGTGCCCGACGCCGTATCCGTCACACTCGGCGTGATGGTCGCCAGGCTGACCGTTTCGCTGCCCGACGCGCTATCGGTCAAGAGCGTGCTGGTCGTCTGACTATCCGTCCCGGTCGCGGCATCGGTCAGGGACGGCGTGATCGTCGCCAAGCTCACGGTCTCTGAGCCACTGGCACTGTCTGTCGGCGCGGGTGTGATAGTCGCCAGGCTGACGGTTTCGCTCCCAGCGGCGCTGTCTGTCAAGAGCGTCGCTGTGCTCTGGCTGTCCGTCCCGCTGGCCGCATCGGTGAGCAGCGTGGCCGTGCTTTGGGTATCCGTTCCGCTGGCCGCATCGGTCAGGATAATCGTCGTGCTCTGGCTGTCAGCGCCCGTCGCGGCATCGGTCAGGGAGGGGGTAATCGTCGCCAGGCTGGCAGTTTCGCTGCCGGTGCCAGTGTCGGTCACGCTCGGCGTGATGGTCGCTAGGGTAACGGTTTCGCTCCCAGCGGCGCTGTCCGTCACCGGGACGCCGATGCCGGCGCTGTAGTGGTTCGCGACCTGCGTGGCCGAGAGCGCCGTCGGGTAGAAACTCACCCAGGAGACGGTGCCCGGCAGGTAGTTGCCGCTGGTCGTCGGCAGGTCGCCGATGGTCATGCTGGCTTTGCCAGCGGCCAGCGGGCCGGTGAGGGCGCTGCTGGTGCCTTCCAGCACGCCGTTGACATACAACTTCAGATTCGTGGTCGTGCCGTTGTAGACCATCACGAAGTGATAGTAGACGCCGGTAGAAAGCGTCGCGGCATACGACGCCGTGGCGTTGCCCGTCCCGTTGCCGACTGCCGAGTGGATGCCGGCGCCGGAACTATAGACATACAGTTCGAGGCCGCTATAGTCGGTGGATTGGTCGGTATGCGAATTGGCGATGATGCGCGCGTTGTCGCTGATGGTGGTGAAGTTGACCCAGCATTCCACGCTGAAGTTCGCCTGGCTGGCCGTCGTGACGCCCGCCGGCAGGGTGACGATGCCGCTGGTGCCGTTCAGCGTCGCGCCCGCGTTCGGCGCCTGCTCCGGCGTGAGCGGCCCGGCGGCGGCGTAGGTGACGCCGGTCGCGGCATAGGTGCCGTCAAAGCCGTTGCCGGAGTAGTCCGTCGCCGTCGTGCCGCTCGCTTCCGCCAGCGGATAGACCGCCAGCGGATCGTCTTGCAACACCGTGTCGAAGTAGAGACCGAGACCGACCTTCTCATTGCCGCTGCCGCTGTCGGAGACGCTGATCGGCGTAGCCATTGGGCGCCTCCCTGGTTACTGAGTGTCGTTCCCCCACACCGCCAGCGCGGCGTCGCGCAAGCGCGCCGTCTGGCTGGCGTTCACGCTGTCAAAATACGAGTACCAGAGCAGGTAGGGCATCGTGATGGCCGCTCCCACCCCCAAGAGCACCAGGTCGCGCTGCAAACGCATCACGCTGGCGGGCGGGTAGACGCCGGTACCGCTGTACGCCGTCCAGGGAAACGCCTGGCAGACGACCGTGGCCTGGATGCCAGCGGCCTGGCAGACGCTTGCCAGCGTCATGGCGACGCTGCCGGTTTGGGTGGGATCGTAGCCGGAGGCGCTGTACTCATAGGCGTAGTAGTTCACCCCCAACACGTCGCAACACCCCGTCCAGGTCTGGAAGAGCGCCGGGTAGCCGGCGCTGGGCGCCGGGATGCCGCCAACCACCAGTAGGCGCGGCAAGGTGCTCAGGCTGGCGATCTGCTGGGCGTTGGCGAGCACATTGCTCGCGTAGGTGGCGCTGGGTTCATCGGCGATGTACCACCCCGCCACGGCGCTGTAGCCGCTGATGGCGCTGATCATCAGGCTGATGTAGTTGCTGGTCGTCGTCGCGCCCAAGTCAGCCGCCATCGTGGCAAAGGTCGTGATCGGCGACTGGCCGGTCGTCCAGAAGCACGCATGGCCGAAATTGAAGATCAACTTCAAGCCATCGGCGGCGCAGCGCGTCAGGTAGGCTTCTAGCGCACTCAAGTGGCAGTTGTTCACGTCGTAGCAGAGTACATAATTGAAGCCCCGCGCCGCGATGTCGTCCAGGCGCGTCAGATCAGTACCGCCGCCAACAGTGACCGACTCATATACGCCGCTGGGCACCGGACTGAAGGGGAAGAGACTGCTGGGCACCTGGGGCTGCGGCGGGGGCAAGGTCAGGATAGTCTGGAGCGCCGCGACATCGCTGCCCGTTGCACTGTCAGCGACCGTGCCGGTCATGGTGACGCTCACCGCTTCGGCACCGCTGGCGGTATCGCTCAGCGCCACCAACTTGAGTTGTGTCGGTTGTATGGCAATAGTGGCCGCAATGTAGGCGCTACTCGTGAACAGGATGATGTTGGCGTTGGCCGATGCCCCGATGGTTGTTTGTTGCCTCGTCGCCTGGATGGAGGTGAAGGTTGTGTCGCCGTCCCATGCGGCGGGGTAGCCAAGTGGCGACCAGGAGGCGCTGTAGGTGGTGGGGTAGGCGTTATCGCTTGGCGTACTGCTGGCGATCACGACGATCAGGTTGTTGGTCGAGGTCGTCGTGACACTTGGCGCGACGATGGTGGTGCTGGTGGCGACGGTGCCCGCGTTGGCCGTCACCGGTGTCGCGGCGTCGTTGCCAGCATAGCAGAAGACGTTGACCGTGACTGCGATGGCGCTGCCACTCCAACTCCAGGACATGGACGCGCCTTCGCTGCCCGTCACGAGGTATTGGTAGATGGCCTGGGTGATGGCACCCAAGCCGCTGGTGGTGTCGGTGCGCACACTCGTCCACCCGCTGGGCGGCGTGACCGTCGTCGTATTGGAGTTCAAGAGGACTTGCGCCAACAAAAGATTGTTGGCGCCCATGACCGGCGGATAGTTGACGTTCAAGCTGGTGGCGCTGGTCGTCAGGGTGGTGGCGCTACTCACCCATACCGGCGGATTGTAGGCCACTTGCGGCGTTTGCAGGCAAAGCAGCATCGTCGCGCTGAGGGCACTGCCGCTGAGCGGGGTGGTGACGGTGCCGGTCGCGGTGCCGCTGGTCGCGTAGGCTTGCTCGCCCGTCCAGACGCTCGCGCCGCTGGCGCTGAGCGTCCCCCGGCTGGTGAAGCCGCTGGGGGCGGTGAAGGTGACGTTGCTCGTCGTGCCCACCAGCGCCAGGACCATCGTATTGGCGTTGGGCGTCGTCAGACCGGGAGCGACTGCCGCGACGCTGCTGGTGTTGATCTGCGCGGTGGTGGCGATGACGGGTGCGGTGCCATCCGTGCCAGTATAATCCAGCACGGTGACGGTGAGTGTTTCGCTGCGGGCGACTGACCAGGTATAGTTCGCTGGCTCCGAAGCGCCAGCGAACTTGTACCAGACAGCCAGCATAGGAGATAACAGGCCGTTGACGGCCACCCACCCGGTGGGCGGTGTGACCGTCGTGGTCGCCGTTCCCATCACCAGCACGGTGATGAGCAAGTCATACTGTGCCACGCCGCTGGGCGCAGCGACGGTGACACTGGTTGCCGCCGCTGCGGTCGCGGTGCTGCTGCTGCGATAGGCGATGCTCATGCGTCCGCTACACCTACCTCATCATACTTCGTGGCACCAACACGACTAGCTAATGGTCAACGCAAGAGAAGGCTGCCACGTCTGGCCCGAAGCCTTGGTTCCTTGGTTCGACACCACCCTGTCGATGGACGAACCACCAGAAAGCGTAGTAGATGTGCTGTTACTGCCATTCCCATTGTCAACGCAGAACTCCTGCCAACTGTAGTTGGCATTGCCGGAGGCAACGGTGATACGGAACGTGCTGGTGGTGTAGGTCGTGGAAGTGCCGCCGCCGCCGGAGAGCACCGGGTAGGTGGAGTCCATCCCTTGGGCGTATTTGTTCGTCGCGGCACTCAGCCACGTTTGGGTGGCCGCAGCGGCAGTCGTCGAATCCCCAACCGCGACCCGCGCCTGAGCGTTGTTGAAAACTGCGGCGGCGGCGGCGGCACTGCCGCTGGTGTTGGCCCCGCCAGGGTTGCCTTCGGCGCACTGCCAGAGCGCGTTGATACCGGTTTGCAGGAACAGGTTGTCGAACGTTTCGTCCCACTCGCCGACCGTCGGCTTGCAGTTGCGGCGCAACAGCAATTCGGCTTGCTGCTGGACGCTGGCCGAGAGCGTAGTCCATGCGGGCACGTCGGCTTCTTTGCAGCCGAGCACCTTGGCGACGTAATACTCAATCGGTTCGCTGAAATGGTCGAGGTGCCAGCGCCCGGTCAAACGACTGTGGACCGCTTCGGCCACGTCGGCGTGAATCGGGTGCGTCGGATCGTCCAGGTGGCGCTGCTGGTGGGCAATCAACTTGCGCAGCGGAGTACCCAACAGGTTGCGATGGTGTTCAATGACGTGGGCCATCGTGAGTTCATGGCCGCTCTCGTCATACACCCCCGCTTTTTCCAGGTGCGCCGGGCGCACCACCGGAGCCGCTGTGGCCGTGTACATGCGAGTTTCTCCTTGGTTACTGTGGTCCCGTCATCGGGGCGCGGGGGTGCGGCGGGCGGTGTCCTCAAAAATGCGCCGCACGCCTGCCCGCAAGAGGCGCCGGGCGGTTTCTTCGTCGTGGGGACGACTATGCAACGCCGCAGTGCTGAGCGCGGGGGCGTTCAGGTGGGCTGGACGCCAGCTTTTACCAGGGCGGCGCCAGTCCTTGGTGGGGGTTTCATCCTGGAAGTTGGGCGGCGTGCCTTCGGCGGTCCCGGAGCCGGTGCCATCGGCGGGCTTCGGCACCCGCCGCTTGCCAGGCGTCTCGTCTTTGGGTTTGGGAGGGTCCATCAACTGCGTGCCGCCCTGATCGCCGCCGCTTTGGGCGGCGGCGTTCTGGTCGCCAATCATCACGTCGGCATAGACGCCCAGGTTATTGTCGTAGCTAGCGAGCGGGATGATGTTTTGACCAGTTAGCGCCCAAAAGGTGTTGCCGCCCACCACCCGTTTTTCGCCGCGCATCGCCAGCACCTGGTTGAGCGTCATGCTTGGCAAGCCCGCCAAGCCTTTGGCGGCAAAGTCGATAGCGCGTTCGGCGTGCATTTGCCGCGAGGCTTCGCTGATTTCCGGGTAGATGATGCACAGATTCAGCGCGTCGTTGTCGGCCCGGAACTCATCGAGGGTCGGCGCGAAGTCGTCCAGCAGTTCGCGGTTCAGGAACTCTTCGAGCAACAGCAGCAGCGGAATGAGGCCGGTGTCCTCAAAAATCTCCTGTTGTTGTTGGGCCGTGGCGCGGTTGATGTCGAACGTCAAGCCCAACTGCTGCGGGCTGATCTGGAAGACGGTCGCAATCTTGCGCGCCAGGTATTCCTGCCACTCCAACCACTGGTTGTCTTTGGCCGAAAACACCAGCGGCACGACATTGGCTGCCGACGGGCCGTTCATGAACAGGATTTCGCGGCGTCCCGCCACGTCGGCTTCGTAGCTGGCGCGAATGCGCTCCAGCGTCGTCGCCGAGACGCCCGGCAACTGGATGAGATGCGGCGGCGGCTTCATATCCACCATCTGCATCGCGCTCTTCGTCGCTTGCAGGTCCGCCCGGATCGTGTTCTGCAACACTTCCACCGGCGAACGGCCATAGCGATAGGTGGCCGGGTTGGCCATGATCACAATCGCTTCGTCGTTCAGCAACGGCACGCGCCGGTTGCTGGCTGGCTCTTCGTAGAGGTAGCGCGGTTCACGCGGATCGCCCGACCAGGCAGGGAAGATTTTGATCGTCGCGCCGTCTTCGGCGTACAGCGCCGTCGGCACGCGCTCCTTGCCAGGGGTCATGCTTTTGCTGATCACCCCGCGATCCAGTACCAGCACGTCCTCAATCACCGGCTCAATCAGTGAGCGGTAGCTGTCGCGCAGTTCATTGGGCTGGTCGAGCAAGCGTTGGATGCGCTGCATCAACTGCTTGTCGTAGGGCCGTTCCACGTCGGCGGGCGTGACCATGATGTCGGCGCGGCCCACCTGGATGCGGCGCACGTTGATGGCGGCGCGCACCCATTCGTTGGTGTCCGCCCACTCGCGCAGCAAGCGGCTATTGGCAACGCCAATCGGCTGGTTGCGATTGCCCGCCCAGGCGGCACCCCATTGATCCTGGGGCGTGCTGGCGGTCGGCGCGGCCAGCGCCAGGTCAGGCCGGGTCAGGGCATTGGCCGTGGCGGCGGCGCGTTCGCGCACCCCGTCCAGGTAGCGCAGCAACGCGGGGTGTTCGCGCAGCAACTCCACCACCGGCAGGTAGTCAGGAGGACCGCCGCTACGCTCGGACGCCGCTGCGGCCTGTGCCGCGCGGCGGACCAGTTCGCTGGCGAGCGCGTGGAGGTTAGCGGGCAGCGCGCGTTTGGCGTTGGATCGACGACTCATGCCCGTCTCCTCTGATCGCGGCCATTGCCGCCGGATTGCGCCACAGGCATTCAGTACGCTGACTGGTCGGCATCTGTTTGTGTTTGCCAACGCGCCCATTGAGGTTGAGGTTGGTTGTCCAGCGGTCGCACTGCCAGCCCGCGAGGCGTTCCTGGTAGAGCGGATGATCGTAGCCGCTGAGCAGCACCATTGCGGGGGTCGCCGCTAGGCACTCCAGGAGCCGCTCGTGGTCGGCCAGATGCATCTCATGCTGGTACAAGCGCGTCGTGACGCGCGTCTCCGGCACGTAGGGCGGATCGCAGTAGACAAGCGTGCGTTCGGTTGGCGCGGCACCCGCGACGTAGCGGGTGATGACGCGCACGGCGTCGTCGCACTCGATCATGGCGTGCGCCAGGCGATCCACGGCCCCCGCCAGATGACTGACGCTGGTCCACCACCGACTCGTTTGCTCGGCCTGGTCGCGGCTGACGCGATGGGCGACGCCCCAATCGCCGGGCGTGTGCGCTTTGCCGCCGAAGCCCTGGTTCTGGCGCACGAAGAAGCGCCGCGCTTGTTCCAGGGGGGAAAGATCGGGATCGCACGCCAGCGCCAGAGTAAACTCGGCGCGGCTGTAGGGCGTTGCCATGACCTGGGCGATCAACTCGGTGGGCTGGGCGCGTAACGCTTGAAAGAAGTTCATCACCTGGCTGTCCAGGTCATTGATGACCTCATAGGGCACGCGCGGCTTGGCTAGGAACACGGTGCCGCTGCCCAGGAACGGCTCGATGTAGCGGTCATGGGCGGGCATGGCGTCCAGGATGTGGGCGCACTGGTAGAACTTGCCGCCGGGGTAGCAGAACAGGTGCGCGGCGCGGGTGGACACCATCAACGGCTCCTTCATGACCACTGGTCCAGGCGCCGGAGGAAGCGCGCCAGGCTTTGGCGCCGCGCCAGCGATGCCTCGTCCTGGTCGCGGCCCAGCAGGAGATCAGCTTCATGGGCCAGCGCGACGCTGGGTGCCACTGGCCCGTCCGGGCGGCGCGTGGAGACCAGCAGCGCCGTGTCGGGGGTTGTGCCGCCCAGGTGGGTATGCACCAGGTAGCGCAGGGCATCCACAGCGTGGTCGTGCTGCTTGATCGGGCGCTCATTGACCAGCCGCTCGCGGTCGCCGTCGGGGGTGCTGGCGTACTGGTAGCTTTGTAGTTCGGCGATCAGGTTGACGCATGCCGGATCGATGTGTAGGCGCGGCTGGTTGGTAGCGTCGTCGCACGCCAGGTAGTGGGTGACGGTTTGGATACCGGCGGTGATGGCGTTATCGGCGGCGCGCACGTCGGTGTTGGGCGCGCGGTGATCGCAGGCTTCGCGGAGGCGCGCGATGTGCTCTGGCTCGGCGGGGTCGCAGTACCAGGTCGTGACGCCGCACTCGCGGGTGAAGGCGATCACTTCGTCAATGAAAGTCTCCACCGGCACCTTGCGCTGATAAAACTCGCGCAGCAGCCACAGATGGCCGTCGCCATCCAAACCTGCCACCAGCGCCACCGACGGGTTGGTGTAGCCCCAGTCAATGCCGCCGATCACGTCGCGGAAACGGCGTCCGCTGGCTGCCGCCTGGATGTGGGTATCGGGCGCTTCGGGGTTGGATTCGATATGGTAGACCAGCCCCTCGAAGGCCGTGAACTCGCCGAGCACTTCTTGCGCATAGAAGGCACCGGTGAAGTTCATGCCTTCCACGTAACGTTCGGGCAGGTTGGAGAGGTTCTCCAGCGTCGAGCTATGGACCAGCAGGTGATCGGGACTGCCTTCCTGCTCAAACTCGCGGTAGAAGCCGTCGCGGCCCTTGGGGGTACCCGTCACCCAGCCGCGCTTCTTAAAACGCGCCGGGTCTTGGCGACCGGCGCGTTGTTTGAGCATCTGCCAGGCGTAGTAACCCGCGAACGGCCCTTCGTCGAGCCAAAACCAGGCGAGGTTGATACCGCGTATGCGGTCGGGGTCGGACATCGAGCGGAACAAGATTTCCGAGTGGTTTTTGAGGTAGAGGTGCTGCTCGTTCTTGTTCCAGGTGCCGATCAGACTAGCGGGCAACAGTTCCATGAAGGTGCGCTGGGTGGTATCGCGCAGCATGGTGTAGGTGGGGGCGGCGATGAGGCCGAGGCTGCCGGGTTCGCTGGTGACGGCGGTGATGGAGCGCACGGCACCCGCGTAGGTTTTGCCGGAGCCGACGCCGCCGATGAAGGCCGTCCAGGGGCGTTCACTCTTGACGAAGAGCGTTTGCTTCGGTTTGAGCCGGAACTCCAGGCGCATGGTCGTCCTCCAGCGTGCCGTCCACCACCACGCCGGGGGCGGGCAACGCGGGCCGTTCGTCGGTCAGCAGCACGATCTGCACTTCACCGGGGCCGGTGCCCTGGTCGTGCTGGTAGGCAGCATCCACAGCGGAGCGTTCCAGTTCGCCCGCGATCTTGAGCAGGTTGGCCAAGGATTGCAGGCCATAGCGCCGATCTTCGGGGTTCGCCAGGATGCGTTCGATATGATCGATAGCCAGGTGAATGGCGCGGTCGCCGATGCGGGCGTGGTTGTCGTTCATGCTGTGCCAGCGCGCTTCGCGGCGGCGGCGTTCGGCCTCGGCGTACTCGCGGTCATAGGCTTTGACACGCTCGCCCCAATGGAAGGCGATGGAGAGCCGCCCCAGGTAGTTTTGCTTGGCCTTCGCGCGTCGCTCGTTGCCACCGGTGACTTTGAGGGCCAGGGCTTTGAGGGTGCGCCCAGGGCCAAGCGCGCAATATTCAGCGAACATCGCGGCGGCGAAGGGGGTTTCGCGGCGCGGCAAACCGGCCTGGCGGCGCAGAGGGGTGACGGGAAGATCGTAGGGCATTGCCCCTCCAAGACCAACGCCCACTGGCCCTGACGGCCAGTGGGCGGAGAACGACATGCTACTAGGAAGTATAGCGCGTTGTCTCAGGTTCAGTCGGAATGCGCTGGCGGAGCCGGTGGGCGTCCCCGGCGGCGTGGCAGTTCAGATGGCGGTGGTGCTTCCTGGCCGTCGTCCTTGCGTTTTGGGAAGACTTGTTCTGAGCCTGATGCCATCATATCAAGGAGGGAGGCGTTGAACAGGGCGTTGGCGTTGTTGGCGATTTCGTCCACCGGGTAGTTGTGGTAGGCCATGAGACGCAGCATTTGGTCGGCGTCCAGCGCGGCCATGAGGCGGAAGTGGGTATAGCGGGTGGCCTCGATCTCCTGCTCGATCTGCACAATGACCTCCATCTTGAGTGAGGCAACGAGGCCGAAGTCCTCGGCGGCTTTTTTCAGGCGGTCAATCTGCTGGGGGTGGACGCCCAGGCGGCTCAGGACCGCCCACGGCGATTGGTTGGAGCGCACGTGCGCTTGCAGCGCCGCCGCTAGCTCGCTAGCGAAGAATCCCATTGGTGGTGCTCCTTGCAAGGCCGAAGGTGTGCTCAACTTCACGGAGCACACCTTCATCATAGCACCACTATTGACTGTGAGTCAAGGGGTCCGGCGGCGGGATTGGGTAGCGAGGCCACCGAGCCTGCCGATGGCGCGGTAGTAGTCGGCGTCGTGGGTGGCTTTGGTGATACCGCCGCCTTTGATGCCCAGGCGGCGGTAGTAGGCCGCGCCGTGACGTTCGCGGACGGTAATGCCACCTTGCTGGCCGATGGCGCGGTAGTAGTCGGAGCCATAGCGTTCGCGGACCGCGATGCCGCCTTGTTTGCCGATAGCGCGGTAGTAGTCGGGGCCGCGTGCGGCGGCGACCTTTAAGCCGCCCATGCGGCCAGCTTCTTGTTTAGTGGGCACGAAACAGTGGTTCCTTTCGGTGCTTAGTAGTCGGCGGCGTAGTTGGGTTGGCGCGGGGCAAAGGCGTCAGGCGGCGGGCAGGGTGGGGGCACGGCGGCGGGAGGCGGAGAACGCCGTTGCAGGTCTGCGATGCGGCGCGCGGTGGTGACGAGGCAGGCAGCCTCATGGGAGTGGGTGCGCTGGTCATAGTGGCAGAAGGGACACGTGCCCCGGATAGCGGCGACGTGGCGCACGATATTCCAGGCGCAATCGTTGAGGGCATGCAGATCGACGGTGCCGTAGCCAGTCGTCGTTACCCAGGTGGTAGTCGGCGGGGTCATGCGAATCTCCATACAAGCAGGATGACGCTGACGACCAGCATCGCGGCGGAGGCAGCGACCAGGATAGTGCTCCAGGATGTGGGGCCAGCGCGGGGATGAGCGGCCAGGGTGACGTAGCGCACGTCGGGCGGCGGGATGACGACGGCGGGCGGGCGTGCCTGTTGGATGGCAGTGGCGTAAGCGGACCACCAGTCGTCATTTTCCCACTGAGGAGTGAGCATGACGGTCATGGGACTCATGCGGTCTCCTCCAGGTCCACCTGCATGGTGGTATCGGTGATGGGGGTGGTGGCGTCGAGCACCAGGACGATGCCGATGCGCGGCACGGCGCGGACGCTGCTGACGTTGCTAAAGGGGAGGCCGGTGGCCTCGTCCACGGCTTCGATGTCCAGGCGACCGCGCCGCCGGTAGGTGATGAGGCGGATGCGGCGCGTGGGGGTGGGGGTGTCAGGCATGCGGCGCTCCTTGGTCCAGGGAAGCCTCGCCGCCCTGGATGACCAGCAGTAAGGGATCGAGATGCAAAGCGGTAGCGATGCAGCGCAGGGTTCCGGCGGTGACAAAAGCGTGGCCGTGTTCAATGCGGCGAATGGTGCTTTCGTTGACGCCAGCCTGGGATGCCAGTTCGCGGCGGGTCATGAGGCGCGCCGCGCGATGCGGTCGGGTATCAGCCATGCGGTAGAGTAAGCGGCGGGCCGCTCCCATCCGGCCCTCCTTCCCCGGTGGTAGCGTTGAGAAACGCGGTCACGACGTGCAGGAGTTGGCGAAACTCATCGAAGTGTGGTGCTAGGGCCGGTTCCGTCAGCGCGACGGCCAGAATCGATTGCAGGCGCCGATATTCACGGTAGGCACCGGCCATCTGAGCGGCCAATTCTTCATTGACGCGCATGATGCGACCCATTTGTTCATAGATGATGCCGACCGTCATGGTGCAACTCCTTGGGGCTGGTGGAGGGGCTAACGCAAAATGGCCGCGTGTCCGGTAACGCGAAAGGAGCCATGCTGACAAGCTGAAGGAGAGAGATTCATTACCGGACACGCGGCCTACTGTTCAGTATAGGGCGCGGCGCGGAATTGACGGATCAGGACCGATGGGCTAGCCAGGGTGTAGCCGTTGTTCGTTGTCTGCCGCGCGTGTGCTTTATTCAGAGTGTACGCGCCCCTGCCAGAGCAAACACTTGTGTAGCTTTAACGATGGTTGGTGGGTGCGGGAAAGCGGGGATCGTAATGGCAGCGGTGTTAGATTTTCAAGACGCGCGCGACCACTGGTTATGGCTGACGATGCAGGTCGAGTTGCCGGCGCCGCCCTTTTTGACCGTCCGCGAGCACGAAGTATCCGCCGAGTGGTTGTCATTTCCTGGCCATTGGTATGTGATACTGGATGTTACGACCGAAGGCCGCTGGGGCATGTATCTAGAGCGCCACGACCGTTTCTGTGAGATCGATGAGTTAGAGGCCGACGCGGTGGTGGCGACCTTGGACGCCATGCTAAGCGACGCCCCGCTTCCGGCCATCTGGCCCGATCCGGCGACCTGGGCTACCTTTGTCGCTCCCACGGAGGTGCCATAGATGTCTTGGCTGCTGACCATCTTCCTTGGCCTTCTGGCGGCGTTCGTTGTCGCGCTCATCGTCACCGCCATCGCTGCTGGCATCCGCGACGACATCCGCGATACCCGCCAGGACCGCCACCGCACGACCCTGTGGCGCATCCGCATGCTGGAGCAAGACCTCCTCGACTACCACGGCAACCTCCTGCCCTTCGATAAATGGCTCGACCGCCAACCCAAACCGCTGCCCGGTCGTGACCGCCCCATCCGCAAGTAGCCAGTATTGTATTTTGCCGTGTTTTTCGATACTCACCGCCAGCCAGCTTATGCCACAAAACACCTCAACCCAGGCGCCGCTTGACGCGGCGCGCTGTCCTTCATCACCACCACACCACCCTCAACCGCCGCAAAAGTGCCATGTGTCCACCGATCCCATAGACGCGCTCGCTTGCACTCCACGCTCCCACCTGGTCCGAACGCAATAATGCCCGCGCACCACCAGCACCATAGACCACCACCTTGAATCGCTGCTGCGACACGACCCGCACATGCGCCAGACAGCAGCCACACGCGGCACGACGACGACTTGTGTGTCCCGCTGGAACGCAGGGGAATGGAGGATCGTGCTAAGCCTGAGCGTTGGTCATACTTCGTTAGCTAATAGGTGACACGATTTGAGCATGCTTTGTTTGGCGACACACCATATAGCAGTAGGTTATGGCCGTCGGTCAAGGAACGTTGCGCGCCATGACGCTATGCCGCCGTCGCTGTCCGTCAACCTGGTAACGATAATACCGCTTATCATTAATCAATGAGCATCCACAACGCATGCTCGGCGCTGGCGAGGCGACGATAGGCCGTCGCTGGCGATAGGCGCCATGCGCTGGCGATAGCCCGCATCGGCATGCCGGCGGCATGATAAAGAAGGATTAATGATGCGCCAAGCGGATCATCCTGGGCAACCTGCATGACGGCATCCGCCAGGTGAGCGCGCGCGGCATCGGCGCGCAAAGCAACCGTCGCATATTGCTCTACGATGGCCGTGGCATGGCCTCGTGGCATAAAGTCACGGTGCATGGCACTTGCCTTGAGATAAGCCGTCTCTTGGTCGTCCTGGAGGCGCTGGAAGCGGCTTGCGACGGCGAGTCTTGCCATCTCACTTGTCATGCTTGCTCCTAGGTAACAGGTTAGGCGCGGCTTTACGGGCTATGGAATAGTCTATCGGGTTGTGGCGCGTTGCGGGTTACGGGTTGTGCAAGGGGGGTTGCGGCATGGCGGTTAGGGCATGGCGGTTATGGGGGTTGTGTATGGGGGTGAGGTTATGGGGGTTGTGTATAGGGGATGATGGAAGACAATGACGATAGGATAAAAGCAACCCCGCGCCGATATACACAATGGCGCGGGGTTGCGGCATGGCGTTTTTCGCGCGGCCTAATACTGAAGCGCGCGCAAAACGCGCTCCGGGATCGGATCAATCCGATCCCCGTCAATCAAAGGAGAATACGGGGGCCAAACTAGCCACGACAAGCGAGGGCCGTAGCCACGTCCCAGGACAATCGGACTTGGCACGCGGTACGGCGCGGGCCAAGTCGGTCGCATGGCCCGCAAGCGTGTGCGGGATGAAGCGGATGGATAGTCGAGCATGGCGATCCATCCGTTGCTGAAAAAAGCCGCGATAGAGGTTGTGTAATGTCGGACGATGATTAAATCGTCCGACACTTGACATAGCACGGTTGCCCTTCCCGGCAAGGCAACCTGCTCGCGTGCCTTGCCCGTGCGACGCAAGCGCGCGCTTGCGGCTTGCCAGGAACAAGGATACTGATCGGTCCGTAAGTTTGACATTGCCCCTCCGCGCGCCATGACGGCGCGCCACGTTAAACGCCGCGGCGATCCCTGAGATCGCCGCGGCTTGACGCTACAGATCGCACTCGATCTCTGACAAGTCAAGGTCAGCATGCTCCAGCAGTACGCGCGCGCGTACTGCCAGGTCGCTCAATGCGGAGGGGGGCGATCCGCCCTCCTTCAACACGCGCGTACTGGCGCGGGCCAGCGCGCGGGCAACGGTCAGGAGGGCTTGCGCATCGGCCAAGAACGCCGACGCACCTTGACTACGACATAAAGCGTCGTAGGATGCCGCAACGTCAAGATTGTTCATTTTGTCTCCCTCGGCGCCGATTGACGGCGCCACTTTCTTAATCGCCAGCGCGCTTAGGCGCTGGCGGGAACAATCACTCGGCCTCTAACCGCCCAACGGCAGTGCCGAGGGCGATCACGGCGCTCGCCAGCGCCGTTACGGCGGATCGCGCTGCCTCTATGTCGCGCGGGCTTAAATGCCGCGCGCGAAGAATGGCATTTAAGCCGCCAACGGCGCCACTGGCATCGGCGGCGATCCGCCGTGCCGCATTGTGCCTCGCGATCCGCCGATAGGCGGGATCGGCGGGCAACCTACGAGCGGGAACGCTGGAGGGAATGACGGTCGCTTGCATGATCTTCGTCCTCTTTAATCGCCAGCGCCATGCGCTGGCGGGAACGCTCAGACGCTGGCGGCTTGCAACTCCGCCAGTACGACGGCCTCGCGCTCGCCGTCGCGACACATAATGTGTCGCAACGTGCGACAATGCCGCAAGAGGCTATACGGATGCGCGCATGACGGTTGCCGGATATGCGCGCAACACGCCGAGCGTTCCTGATCGGATGGATACCAACGACCTGACTTGTCAAACAACCCCTCAGGGTGCTCCTCGCCCATGAGGCGAGCGCGGAACTGTGCGTGCTGCGTTGGCGTTGCTTTGGTCATTGTCTGTCCTCCTCGGCGCCGTCAATCGGCGCCGATTCTCTTAATTGCCAGCGCGCCTAAGCGCGCTGGCGGGAACACTAGCAACCTGAGCACATAGGCGCGTTGTAGGGCAAGTACGCGCCGTCGGGAACTTGCCCAAACACTGTGACCACTTGCCAGCCGGCGAACGTCGCCGGCCCCTGACGGCCAGCGATGCACCATACTGCGATAGCCCGCAACCGTTCGCCGTCAAAGATCGGCGCCACGGCGCCGGCAAAGGGAGAATCGGGAATCGAGATAGCCACGATGCCGGCAGGGGCTTGGGGGCAACCGGCTTCCTCGCAGACGGCAGGACCAGCATCCGTGCCAGCGCCGAGAACGGCGCGCGGGGGAACGGCCCATACGCGGGAAAATTGTGGCCCCTCATATGACGGCGCGGATGCGCTGGCGGGCGACGTGTGCGACGTGCTAGGGAAGCGCAAAAGACTTACGGCGCCCACTCCGAGAGCGATGGCCAAGCCGAGCATCAAAAACGCGCTGGCGACGAGCACGAGCGCGTCGCTTTTATCAGAGTTGCCCCGCTGGTAACTCTGGATAACTTCAGAGATACTTGCGACAGTGATAACGAGCGTAACGACGCTCGTTATCACAACAGCGGCCAGGACAGCGATCAGGTTCAGCATCTCTTTGTCTCCTCGGCGCCGTCAATCGGCGCCCCTCTTTAATCGGCGCGGGGAACGTTCCCCCGTCGCTCTATGGTTCTATGATAGCGCATTAGTGATTGTGATGCAATAGCCCGATAGTACTAATTTTCGTGGTACTATCGGGCTATCCGCACTAACGCGCGCTGGCGAGCGCATCCGCGCGTAGGCGCGCGGGGGCGATAAACGCCACGTCAACATGTGTGACGTGAGTGTAAATCGCCTGCTGGCGGCACAACGCCGCCCAAAGAGGAATTAACTGCACGATTGTCGTATCCTGCTCGGAGGAACAGGATACGACATAACGGATTGACGCATCACGGTACGTCAACCCGCCTTCAACCCATACTCCACGTTGGTGGAGGATGGAAAAACCGCCCACTATCCGCAACAAGTCGTTGCGGATAACCTGATGCTCGCGGGACAACGACTTACCGTCGTTGTCCCGCAACGGCACAACGATAACACGCTCAAGCATTATCAAGCCCCCCTTTATCAAGGGAGCGGATGATGCGGATATGCCGCGCGCATAGCAGACGATAGCGCGCGCTATCGTCAACGTTGATCCAGCGCGCGGCCCCTAGGCCGCAAGCCTGGCAACGCAGAAGCGCGCGGCCTACGGCGCTCGCGCGCGGGATCGGATGCCAGATGCCGCCTACGGCATCATGCCAGATGCCGCGCGCATCCTGGATTAATTGCAGCCGATAGCCAGTTCCCATAAGTATCTGCCCTCCTCGGCGCCGTTCGATACGGCGCCGATCTCTTTAATCGTCAGCGCATGGCGCTGGCATGATTAATTATATCGTGCCAGGTCAATATATCGCGTGGCGTTGTATCGCCACGCGATAGTGTGCCTGGCCGATAGGATCGCATGTCAGCGACGCCGTATAATCTCAGTATTGATGCGGCATCGCTGACAGGATCGGCGCCGATCCCCTACCATATGTCGCCCGCCGTCACCTGGCGGGAAGCATTGAACATATGACCTAGCGAGCGCCTATAGGGGGCTTGTGTAATTGCATCGGCAACTATTATGGTCAAGTGGGTCTTGTGCGACAAGCAGGCGTCGCCCTGGGTAACGGGCGACGGAGCGAGCATGGGAGGCGCTCGCGCGCGCATCCTAATGGCCTCGTACAAAAAATTTTTTTGACCGTCGGCCATAGACCGTTAATCTAATAAAAAAAATTAAAAATTTTAAAATTTTTTTTGGCCAAAAAGTTTTTATTTTTTGCAACGCCGACGCGCGGCCACCAACAACGACGCCACTGATACCTTGATGCCGCTGGCCGTGCGCCCATCAACGCACCACCAGCGGCATTAGTCAGCCCGTTGCTTCACAAGAAGCGCGAATCCGTTACCTCGCCGTCGTCATCCTCGGCTGACAATGGCAACGCGATGTCGGCGGCGATCTCATCGGCCAACAGCCAGCCAAAGAGTTCCGGCGCGCGTTGCCGCGCCAGCGCGAGCGAGATCGGATGCCGCGCCGTGATCGCCCTGGCGCGCTCAGCCGAAAGCCAGCCCGCCACAGGCACGCGCACCGCGAGCGCGCCAAACATCACCTGTCGGAGCATCATCGCCCAGCGTTCAATGCCGACGGCACCGCGCGCGTCGGGCTGCTCGCGCTGGCGCGCGAGATTGACGGCCACAACCGTCGCGGTGTCGCGGTCATGCAGGTAACATTGCCAGGCACCGACACGATGGGCGTCATCATCGCGGTGCGTAGCATACAACCGCGCGTTACGATCCCGCACCTGGGCGCGCGTGAGCGCCGTCGCGGCTTGTTGGGAGGCAATACTCAAGGATTGATAGGTCATGGTCCGCTCCTTAATTGCCAGTCGTCTGGCAAAAGCATGCTTCTAAAGCATGCTTTGATCAAGGAATGCTTAAAGCATGCTTCAACGGCGGGTTGCTTTAAGCATTCCTACAAGCATGCCTTGGGCGTAGCCAAGGCACCATCCAGAATAAGCAGTCCTAGATCGCCAGCCGGTTGCCGTTCGCCGGTGCCCATACGGCGGGCACCTGCAACTCAGCCAGCAACCCCGGCAGGCTGGGATCGTCTTCGGGAGGCAGGGTGACATACTGGCGCAGGGGACTCCAGGTGCGGCCATCCAGCCGCACCATGACCATGTAACCGTCCAGGACGCGCCGCACCAGCACGTCGAACGGCTCCGGCACGCGGCGCACCGTCGTCATGACTCCATCCGGCCAGCGTGCCAGACCCGCCAGCAATGTGCTGAGCGGCGTGTTCGCGCCGTCGGCGCCGAACCACCAGCGGTGCCGAATCTCGACATAATTGACGTGCTCGCTGGCCGGCGTGAAAACGTATTCACCCCGCTGCATCGCTATGCTGCCACGTAAATCGAGCACGGCGTTCAACCGATCCCGCGTGGCAGACGACACAAAGTACGGCTGGATCGTCAGCACGTCGGGCGCGAACACCACGATGGGATCGCCGTAGTGGCGCAACGCGATCACGTCGCGCTCACGGATCAGAGTCGTGGACTGGCCGGTGAGGGTGCGGTGGTTGCGCTGGCCGAGCGTGAACTGCGCTGTCTGCCAGTCCACTGGATACAAGCTAGTATCGAGCATGGTGTCTACCTCCACCCCGGGGGGGGGGGGGGGGGGGGGGGGGGGGGGGGGGGGCGGCGCCCCCCCCCCCCCGCCCCACCCCAGGGCGACTTGAAGATGAACTCTGTACTGAACCGATTCACGTTGGAACGGATTTGACTTCCAAAGCGGCCGCAAGTGCCGCGGCGCGCAGGCGCCAGAACCTCACCGCACTTAGCCACTGGCGCGGG
>VFSW01000787.1_pt1 | contig 46980 bp, 54 predicted proteins | sample 5358111 | NCBI WGS metagenome assembly VFSW01 (sample SAMN11554181, study PRJNA540505) | mine drainage metagenome | isolation source: sediment from site ElyBrook_90M | place: USA: Ely Copper Mine, Vershire, VT | collected 2017 | reverse complement strand
AATCGAAAAGTTGAAGAAACCCCCGTAGAACATTGGGCGACGCTCCGCGTCGCACGAAAAAATTTCTCAGAAAATGAGGTAAGTTTTATTGCTGCTCCGCGACCAGGATTCGAACCTGGAACCCACTCCTTACGCTTATCCCGACGTTTCCGTTGAGGGCGGACTATATCATCTCCCTAATATATTAGGGAGCGAGGCGCTTCCCCCGACAACATGCCGGAGTACTCCCTTACGGGATAGTCTCTGAACCTTCCTGTCTCAGTTCTGTGACCGAGATCGGGCTTGGCTGCGGATTACCATAGCTTTCGCTTTAGGCTTCCCGCAATTCACCTCGTTTTTCAACCTGGATTACTCCAGGAAGCTGCGTTATGCCGGCCTCGATTTCTCGATGGCAGTTAGCGCAGACCAGGATGCATTTATCAAGTTCGGCTTTAACTTTATCCCAAGAGCGAGTATATCTTTTGTCTCCAATTCCGAACTCTATCCTTATGGTTCGTATGGTGTAGGTCAAGTGCTCCAGGATATTTATTATAGCCGCAGACTTGGCATTTCCCTCCTTTGTATTCGATTGCCAAGGCTTTGATCTTGCGTCTTCTCTTTGCTACTGCTTTTATCAACTCTTCTCGACGGTCGGCATATTTTCTCTTATCTGCCATTTTAATGAACAATTATATAGGCAGACTTGAGTTGGTTCCACAGGGAGTCGCTCTACCGTTGAGCTATCGCGGAATCCCATGAATTATAAGCATATACGGTTGTCTTGCAATACTTGCTCTGTCATATAGTGATATCGGATGTATTGGGCGTAAAAGTTTCCCTTTAGCCTAATAGGTTAGTAAAGTTAAGTCATTATGATGCAATTAGCTTTAAGTCGTCTTGCCATTTAGGCAAATTTATGGTATTCAGTTATTGTAATAATGAGATTATTGCTTAAGAAATATTTCATTCCTCATGAAGGAAATGATCATAGGCCTCATATCTTGCGTTGGACCACGGTTAAGGTCGTGTTAATAGGACTCCTGGTATTAGAGGGGGCATTCTTAGTGCAAGTGGGCTTCGTCTATAATCATTCTTCCTATCTCGCCGACATAGTAGAGTCAGTCCTTGCGGCAGATACGAACCAGAACCGTATTGCTAATTCGGTGCCGCCGCTCACGGTAAGCCTTTTGCTTCAGGAGGCTGCGCAGATGAAAGCGAACGATATGGCGTCGAAGGGCTATTTTTCCCATATAAGTCCAGACGGCAGTACGCCTTGGGATTGGATGCAGAAAGTCGGGTATAGCTACAGCTATGCAGGAGAGAACTTGGCGGTGAATTTCGTCGACTCAGGCGACGTGGTGAGTGCCTGGATGGCATCGCCCGATCATCGCGCGAATATCATAGACGGCAACTACACTGAAATGGGTTACGGAATAGCCCAAGGGAAGTATGAAGGCAAGGAAGCTACTTTTGTCGTGCAGATGTTCGGCGCCCCGCCGGAAACGGCTGCCATAGCATCTCTTTTAAACGGTACTGCGCAACCGTCCTCTAGGTCTATCTCCAGTACTTATGCCAAATCGGCGGTAATCTCCACAGGTTCACAGCTCCGGAGAATAGCGGCGGGCTCTTCTGTGTTAGGGGAATCTGCTGTGGCCACAAGTGTTATGCAGAACGCTAATATCCCGTCTCAAGTGGGCGTAGTCGACAAGATCATTGCATCTCCTTTTGCAACGACCGAGTATGTATTCTTCGCTATGACGGCCGTGTTTCTCATAGCCTTAGGACTTAAGTTGCTGATAAGGAATAAAGTCAGGCACCCGTCGCTTGTACTCAATGGGATACTGGTGATATTCGTGGTAAACTGCATGTTGTTGCTCAACAGATATATAGCGTTGGCACAATTGAAGATACTGTAGATTAAGGCCTCATATCCGTATCGCCAAAATCGAGAAAAGCCTTTATTTTAGAGGAAATCCTACAGTCAATATTGACTTTATACCGTTGAACTACTGATATAATAAGTAAGATGAAAAAGAAAAAGGCGATAATAGTCAGCCTTCTTATAGTAGCGCTACTGGTCTGGCTGGTCTCTGTGGCCTTTGGCGACGGCGGCAACGGGACCGCACCGGTACATGCAGTCACTTTAAGTGACCTTGGCGTCAGTGACACTGGGTTACTGCCCAGCAACCCGTTCTACTTCTCCGAGGAGTGGATGCGTAATGTGCAGAGAATATTTGCGACAGACCCGTTGGACAAGTCAAAACTTGAATTGCACATCCTGAACAGCAAGGCTGCGGAGCTTCTGACCTCTTCAGAGCTTAACCCGGTTGATCCAAGTGCGATCAAGGATGCGGTCACCAACTACGGTAATGAACTGCAGACCATGGGCGTTGATCTGCAGTTGCTCAGCGATAAGAACGCTGACACGGATGCACTGCTTAACAGCCTCGCGTCAAAGCTGTTCATGCACTATCAGATACTGGAGGAAATAAAGACTGAGAACGGGGACAGCAATGGCGGGATAAGTTCGATCCAGAGCCAGATCGATGCGATATTGAACGAGATCCCGTCTTACATGAGCGATAGCAGCCAATTTGGCGCAATGTTAAGCGGTTCTATTAACTCACAGCCTGACGACCTTGGTCTCGGGTTAAGATCACTGTCTTTCATAGACGGATTAGAGGAAGCTAACAGCAGCGTTTCAGTACGTGCACAGCTGGACCAGCTTAAACAGGATCAGGTACTGAGATTTGAGGGTAGGTACGATGCTGATGGGATGTCCTACGGTGCCATTCCGGGGATACTCGGCCAACTGCCGGTAAGCGATCTTAATAAGGCGAAGCTGGTCGGCGATCTGAGAGATTTTGTAGTAGACGGAGGCCTTGCGTCACAACTTAACGGCTTAAGGGGCAGCATTCTTGCCAACGCATCCAGCAGCGGAGAGATATCCTATAACAACGCGTCCGATATGATCAATTATGCAGGTATTCTCATAGACCAGGCTTGGAGCGGACAGCAACCGGACAACAAGAGCCTACTTGAAGCTAGTTCTCTGATATCAGAAGCAAACACCGACATAGGCAACGGAGCCTATAGCAGCGCCTTCGGCGAGGCCAGCGACGCTGCGTCCGTAGCAGACAACTTCCTGTTCAGCTCAGAGCATGGGACGGCCAATTCCAGCGACAATATATCCAGACTAACAGATAGACTATCTTCTTTGGAGGGAAAAGCTGCGGGACAGGGGCTGGTCAACTCGGATGATCCGAGGCTCTTTGCGCTGTTCGGCAGTATGAGTTCCATGCTTTCAAACAAGCCTTCGATAAGCGACATATACAGATTCGAAGAGTCTGTCGACGAGGCTGACTTCGCACTAAATAATGCGCAGAACGGAATTGCTTCCGCACTTATACCAGTACCAGGGAAAGGCAGTCTTCAGGGGTCCGTCGTAGACGAACAATCAATCTCGACTACGACTCAGGCTGGGGTAGCACAATACTGCCCGGAAATATACGAACCGGTATGCGGATCAGATAGCGTGACCTATACGAACAAATGTTTTGAAGGGTTAGCCGGTGCTGACCAGGCCTATAAGGGCGAATGCAGGGCCACAAGCACGAGCACCGCAGCGTTGCCAACGTCCACGGACACAACCACGGTTATCAAGTAAACCTGGTTTAGGCGCTTTTCACAGACGCTCAATAGTATATAATTCAAGTATCATGGACGATGAAAAACAGATCGTAAGTTTTTTGAGCGAGAACAGGCGCATCATATGGTCCACTGTAGCGATAGTGGTCGTACTGGCGGTACTGTTTATCTGGCTGAATCTGAGACAAGGCAGCAATCCTCCGGCCGTGAATTCGCCTTCAAACACTGCGACCAACAGCGCTACCCTAGGTACGGCCGCATCAAACGCAACCCAGCCTCTCCCCAGCTCCGGCGTTGTAACTCAGACTTCCTTGCCGGTCGATAAGATGGCCGACTATGAGATCGATGTCACATCGATCGGCTTCAGCCCGAGTGTTCTTAATATAAGCAAGGGCCAGTCCGTTGTCTGGACGATCCGCGATAAGGATACCCATTGGATAGAGGCCAACCCGAGCAATCCGTATCCGGTAAAAGGGACTTGCGGAAGTTCCTTTGACAGCTGCGGAGGACTGTCTCTGGGCAGCAGTTTCAGAATGGTCTTCAATACGGTTGGTTCATGGGGCTATTACGACAAGCTAAACCCCCAGTTCACGGGTACGATTGTGGTCAAATAACTTAACTTAGGGCAGGGTATGGATAAATTCATAGTCTTATTGGTCATCGTCTCGCTACTTATAAGCCTCTCTTTTCTGGGAGGAGTGGATCTTCTGCTGCGCCAGTTCTGTTCTCTGCCTGCCACCGGCGGTTTCTGCGGGGTACTGCACGGGATATCCGGGATGATCGGGCACCTAAGTTTCATACAGACCCTTCTGGTCTTTCTTCCGGCCCTGCTTACGGCATTCATACTGAGCTTCCGTCTCCTGCCAGGCCATGGCCGCATACTGCAGGATTGCCGCTTGGCGTTGCTTCCCACGGGTAATGCGCCGCGCATCCACTTGGGAGAGAGGTGCTGGCTCTCGTATCGTACAAACAGTCCTAATATTCGTTAACAGCCTGCCCGTCTCACATCGGTGAAGACCGGAGGCTTAGCATGGCCCGTTGGGCCTGTTTTACTAACGAAACCATGGACTTAAATGAAACTAAAATATGTGATCATCGCCGGGGCGGTAGTCCTTGCGGTAATAATCTATCTACATTCCGTCGGCTCGTCTGGTTTTCTCTATAGTGTGTCGGGCGACGGCAAATATCTGCTGCCGCTCTTGGTCGCTTCGGCGCTGGTCGACAGCACGAACCCCTGCGCCTTCTCAATCCTACTTTTGACGATCGCGTTCCTGTTCAGCATCGGCAGGCTTAGGTCGGACATACTCAAGGCCGGCGGACTGTACGTGTTCGGTATATTTTCAGTATATGTGCTGATCGGATTGGGCATACTGCAGACGCTCGAAGTGTTCAACGTTCCGCACTTTATGGCCAAGGTAGGTGCGGTCATATTGATCGCCTTCGGCGCCGTGAGCATAATCAACCATTTCTTCCCAAAGTTCCCGATAAAGCTGGGGATACCGCAGTCGGCCCATAGTCATTTGGCCAAGCTGATGGAAAGGGCGTCGCTGCCGACGGCCTTCGGATTGGGGGTGCTGGTCGGGCTGTTTGAATTTCCTTGCGCCGGTGGGCCTTATTTGTCGGTATTGGGGCTGTTGCATGACAAGGGATCATATTGGGCGGGATTCGGATATTTGATCCTATTTAACGCCATCTTTGTCCTGCCGCTTACGGTCATGCTTCTTATCGCCAGCAATAGGGCATTGCTTGATAGGGCTCAGGCTTGGAGAAAGTCGGAGGTGGGCAAGGCCAGGCTGTGGGGAGGGATAGCGATGATCGCGATTGGACTGATCATCTTCACGTTATAAACTTCAAATACAAGCAAATGGAAAACATAAAGAACTACGAGGAACTAATAAAGAAAGTTGAGGTTATGAAGAGCGCCGGCACGGTGGATCTGTCGACCGAAGAGGATCTGAGCATCGCCATAATGAACCTGATAAGCCTCGAAGAGCACTTCTTCTTCACAGGATCCAAGACTGGCAAGGATGAGTACTTTGATCTGCTGGAGCAGGTTAGGGAAGTGCGCAAGAGCCTGCTTGCCAGGATGATGGACAAGAACGAAGGGGAAACATGGTGCATATCAAAACACCTACTGGCCACGACGATGCGGCTGATGGAGGTTGGGACAAAACTACGCTCCGATGGTAAGGAGAAAGAGGCCAAGGAAACATTCCAGTATGCCTATCAGATCTACTCGATGTTCTGGGCGGTCAGGCTGAAGTTGGTCAACGTATCCGATCTGACAGAGAAGGCAGCGGCCGATAAGCCGTGGTCGCTCAGCGACATAGTCGACAAAATGGTAGATTGCTGCGATGAGTAAGAGGATATGGATACCGGTTGTGGCATTCCTGTTCATAGCGGCCGTAGCGGTGCTGTTCATGTTCATAGCTTCCAAGAAATCCAATAATCTACCTTCTCTTGATGCCTTTGCACAATGTCTATCGCAGAAAGGGGCGACTATGTACGGCGCTTACTGGTGCCCGCACTGCCAGGCGGAAAAGGCTCTCTTCGGCCCGTCGTTCAAATATGTAAATTACGTGGAATGCACGCAGGACGTCAATAAGTGCATTGCGGCGAAGATAACAGGCTATCCGACATGGATATATCCGGACGGCAAGACCTATGTCGGTACTCAAAGCCTTAAGGATCTATCTAGCGAAAGCAGCTGCGCGTTGCCTGCAGGCTACTAGCCTGCCGTAGATGTGAAGCTAACACCCTCAAGTGTTACAATGTGTTAAACATGGACGTCCTTACCGTCGGTTCAATCATAATAATAGTAGTGGCGTTGGGCCTCTTCATATACTCGGTAACACGCCTTAGGGGCGGCGAGAAGAGCGAAAGCCAATCCCTGCTTATGCTGCAGAATCAGCTTACTGAGCTGAGGCATACGATCGACTCCAAGCTGTCGGAATCCACCCACGCTATACAGAACCAATTCGGCGAGAGCGCCAAGATAATACGGGATGTAACAGAGCGCCTTACGAAGCTGGACGAGACGAACCGGCAGGTCGTCGACTTCGCGGACCAACTGAAGAATTTGCAGGATATCCTGAAGAATCCGAAGAAGAGAGGCGTGCTCGGCGAATATTATCTGGAGACGCTCCTTAAGAACGTAATGCCGGCTGGGAGCTACCAGACGCAGTATAACCTGGGCAAGGATGAAAAGACCGGCAAAGACCTAATCGTGGACGCGGTCGTGTTCGTAAAGGACCACATCATACCGATTGATTCCAAGTTCAGCCTGGAGAACTATAACCGTCTTGCAGAGGCAACCGATCCGGCTGAGCACAAGAGGTTGGAGAAGGCGTTCCGCGACGACCTCAAGGACCGCATTGACGAGACGTCGAAATACGTCCTGCCGGGGCGCAATACCATGGACTTCGCGTTCATGTTCATACCACATGAGGCCATCTACTACGACCTTCTCATATCCCAGGTCGGTTCGACGACCGTGAACACGCGTGATCTGATAGAGTATGCCTTTAAGGAGAAGCACGTCATAATCGTTTCGCCCACATCTTTCTTAGCCTACCTGCAGACGGTGCTACAGGGCTTGAAGGCGCTGCAGATAGAGGAGTCGGCCAAGGATATCCAGAAGCGCGTAGAAGAGCTCGGCAAGCATTTGAGAAACTACGAAGCGTACATGAACAAGCTCGGTGACAACCTTACTACATCAGTGAACACATATAATACAGCCTCTAAGGAGCTGTCCAGGATCGACAAGGACGTGATGCGCATAACCGGCGAGCCGGCTGAGATAAAACCGATGACAATCGAAGCTCCTGAGGAAGAAGAGAACAGGCTGATCTAAAGCACAGATGAAGATCGTCTCCTGGAACGTCAACGGCCTCCGGGCCGTATGCAAAAAGGGTTTCATAGATTGGTTCAATAAGGCGCGGGCTGACGTGGTTTGTCTGCAGGAAGTAAAGCTGCAGGAAGGGCAGATACCGGAAGAAGTGCTGAAGATAAGGGGATATTATATGTACTTCAGCTATGCCAAGAAGAAAGGGTATAGCGGCGTGGCGGTCTTTACCAAAGATAAGCCGTTAAAAGTTACGGATAAATCTGGGTTAAGACGTTTTGACGAAGAGGGGCGGATGTTGAGGCTGGACTACAAGGATTTCATACTGATCGATTTTTACATACCGCACGGCGGTAGGGGGAAGGAAAACCTGCCTTACAAACTTGAAACGTACAAACACCTGCTGAAGTACCTCGATAAAATAAAGGACAAGAAAGTCGTGATAATAGGAGATTTCAACATTGCCCATGACGATATCGACCTGGCCAGGCCAAAGCAGAACAGGAACAACATCATGTTTACGGAAGAGGAGAGAAAGCAGATAGATAAGGTCATCGGCCTGGATTTCATAGACAGTTTCAGGAAGTTCCATAAAGGCGGCGGACATTATACCTGGTGGCCCTATTTCGCGAACGCCAGGGAGAGAGATCTGGGTTGGCGCATAGATTATGCTTTCGTGTCGAAGAAATTGAGCCCAAAACTTAAAAAGGCCTTTATCTTGAAGGAATCGGGAGGTTCCGACCATTGTCCGGTCGGGATCGAGCTATAGCCACATACTTCCCTTGTTGACTAGTAATTAGAAGACAGACTAATATGTCTTTGCAATGAAAATACAACCACTTTCAAACCACGTTTTTATAGAACTATTGGTAGAAGAGAAGACTACCAAGTCGGGAATTGTCATCCCCGATACGGCAGACAAAGAAAAACCTATCCGCGGGAAAGTATTCGCCACCGGCCCGGGCAAGCTGAACGATAAAGGCGATCGCACTCCGATGTCGGTCAAAGAAGGCGACATGGTTATCTTCAAGAAATACGGCCCGGATGAGATAGAGATTGACGGCAAGAAATATCTTGTCGGGGACGAAGATGATATAGTCGCGGTAATAGGCGAATAAAATCTACCAAACATAAAACATGGCAAAACAGATAAAATTCAACGAGGATGCGCGCGCATCCATAAAGAAGGGGATCGACAAGTTGGCCGAATCAGTGAAGATGACCCTTGGGCCGAGGGGCCGGGCGGTCGTGATAGAAAAGGGATATGGAGCACCGCAGGTCACCTTCGACGGCGTGACTGTCGCTAAGGAGATAGAGCTTGAAGATAAGTGGGAAAATATCGGAGCAGAATTCATAAAGCAGGCTGCTGATAAGACCAACGACGGCGTTGGCGACGGCACCACGACGGCTACGGTCTTGGCCTACGCTATGATCGACGAGGGCGAGAAAGTGATCCGCGAAAAAGGCTTCAATGTGATCCAACTTGCGGAGGAGCTGCGCAAGGCGAGCGAAGCCGTTGTTAAAGACCTTGAAGGGCAGCGTGAGCTTATAAACGACAACAAGAAGATAAAGGAGGTCGCCACGCTATCATCTAAGGATGCCGAGATAGGCGGGCTCATCGCCGAGGTTATGGAGAAAATCGGCAAGGAAGGCGTCGTGACCGTCGAGGATTCCAACACGATCGGCAACATGCATGAGATTGTCGAAGGTATGCAATTCGACCGCGGCTATATATCGCAGTATATGGTGACCAACCAGGATAAGATGGAATCGGTCCTGGAGGAGCCATACATACTCGTCACTGACAAGAAGATCTCTTCCATCCAGGACATATTGAAGCTGTTGGAGAAGATAATGGAGAGCGGCAAAAAAGAGCTTTTGATCGTAGCTGACGACGTTGAAGGCGAGGCGTTAACTACGTTGATACTAAACAAACTGCGCGGGACATTCAGCGTACTAGCGGTAAAGGCGCCGGGTTTCGGCGACAGGAAGAAGGAAATGTTGCAGGACCTCGCGATCGTAACCGGAGCCACGGTAATTTCCGATGAGCTCGGGAAGAAATTGGACACTGCGGACATCAGCGATCTAGGCCACGCCCATCGCGTCGTTTCCGACAAGGATAAGACAACAATCGTCGGCGGCAGGGGAGATAGGAAAGACATCGACAGCCGGATATCGCAGATTAAGGCGCAGATCAAGAAATCGGATTCGGACTTTGACAAAGAGAAGCTGCAGGAACGGATGGGCAAGCTTGCTGGAGGAGTCGCCGTGATCAAAGTGGGCGCGCCAACGGAATCAGCGCAAAAGGAACTCAAACAGCGCGTTGAAGATGCGGTAGCAGCCACAAGGGCAGCTATGGAAGAGGGTATAGTGCCCGGCGGCGGAATGGCGTTGTTCAATGTGAGCAAGGGAATGGGCGGAGATGATCGCAAGTTCAAGCCGGGGGATATATCGGCCGCAGTAGCCAGGATCCTTAACCGCGCGCTTGAGGCGCCACTCCGCGCCATAGTTGAGAACAGCGGTGAGTCGGCAGATCGGGTGGTGGACGAGCTTAAGAAAGAAGGCGATATTTGGACCGGCTTTAACGCCGTTCAGAACAAGCGTGGCAATCTTAAAGATTCCGGCATCGTAGATCCGCTTAAAGTGACGAGGATGGCGTTCATGAACGCTGTCTCAGTGGCGGCCAACTACCTGACTATAGGTGCGGCAATCACGAACATTCCGGAGAAGAGTGACAAAACCATGGGCGGTGGGATGCCCCCTATGGGAGGAGAGGGTTATTAAAGGAATACGGGACACAGCCACAAAGCCCCTTATCGGATAGATAAGGGGCTTTGTGTTAGGAGGACTGGCAGATGTGTATTCTCACATTGTACAGCGAGTTTCGTGGTGCTAATATAAGGCCATGACATACATATGGATACTCGTCGCAGTCGTACTGATCTGGCTTATATTGTCCTTCAACGGCCTGGTAAGGTTAAGGAACCGTGCCCAGGAGGCGTATTCGGATGTAGATGTCCAGTTAAAGCGCAGGTATGATCTTATTCCCAACCTGGTAGAAAGCGTTAAAGGGTATATGAAGCATGAGGCCACCGTATTCGAGAAGGTAACTCAGGCTCGCTCCCAGGCAATGCAGGCGACCGGATCGGACAAGGCAGCTGCCGAGAACCAACTGTCAGGAGCGCTAAAATCCCTGTTCGCCGTTGCTGAGAACTATCCACAGTTGAAGGCCAATGAGAACTTCTTGAGCCTGCAGAGCGAGCTGACCGATACAGAAGACAAGATACAGGCCGCACGACGTTTCTATAACGGCATGGTCCGCGACCTAAATACGAAGATACAGTCGTTCCCCTCAAACGTGATCGCCGGATCGTTCAACTTTAAGGCGATGGAATTCTTCGGCGATCTAAACGATGCCGAGAAGCAGCCGGTTAAGGTCGACTTCAGCAAATAACGTACGGGAATTTGACGGACCGCCGCCGGCCTAAGGTGCGCCAGGCGGCGCGGTTACCAAAATGACAAATCTATATACGTATCAAGCATCCAATGTCCGCAGAACATGGTTGCTGTTCATAGTTTTCTTCATAGTAATAGTCGGTCTCGGCTGGGTGTTCTCTAACGTGTACGGCGATTACAGTATACTCGTATTCGCGGTCATATTCAGCGTTGTCTATTCTCTAATAAGCTACTGGTCGTCGGCTTCGATTGCGTTGAGCATGGCGCATGCAGTGCCTACAGAGAAGAAAGACAACCCGCAGCTGTACAATATCGTCGAGAACCTTTGTATAGCTGCCGGACTGCCGACGCCTAAGATATACATAACGCCTGAGATGCAGATAAACGCTTTTGCGACAGGCCGCGATCCGCAACATGCGGCCGTTGCTGTCACGCAAGGCGCATTGCAGCGTTTGAACAAGACCGAGCTTGAGGGCGTGTTAGCTCACGAGCTCTCACACGTAGGCAATAGGGACATCCTGGTGTCTACAGTTGCAGCGATTCTAGCAGGCATAATTTCATTGATCGCCGACATATTCCTAAGATCGGTCTTCTTTGGGATGATAGGCGGAAGGAGCAGAGACAACAGCGAAGCGGGCGAGATGTTCTTCATAGCGGCCATAGTCCTATCGGTACTTGCTCCCATAGGCACGCTGCTTATCCAGCTCGCAATATCCAGACGCCGTGAGGCCCTGGCTGACGCTTCCGGAGTGCTCCTTACCCGATATCCCGACGGACTAATATCGGCGTTGCGTAAGATAGAACAGGATAATGTGCCGATGGCATCGGCAAAGGACTCGACCGCTCATATGTGGTTGGATAACCCTTTCAAAGGCAAGGGGGCCTCTTGGTGGCATAAACTATTCATGACGCATCCGCCGATTGAAGAGAGGATTGCTGCCCTCGAAAAGATGTCGGTACAGGGCCAGTAATAAAGGTAAGTCTTCTGGATATTTTAATTTATCCTGCTATTATCTCTCTTGAGTTAGCACGGAGGAGTGCGTGAGCGGTTTAAACGGCAGTCCTGGAAAGACTGTGTCTCAGAAATGGGACCGTGAGTTCGAATCTCACCTCCTCCGCAATAACGTAGACTAATCAATTAGTAAACGATTTGATCTATACCGCATTGTCGTCCTCTTCTTTGGGGTATCCGAATTGGTAGTTGAAAATATTGGATTTTATATGCCCTTTGAAGAAGATGTGGGCTTCACATAGTGCATATTTTGCCACCACATTAAATCGCCCGTCGCGTTCAAATCGGCGTATGGAAGTTATTATCGGATAGGACTTAAGAAAGCCGAAACGTGTCACTTTGCTGGCCCGCTGGGCGTAATCGTGGTCTTCGGCCATCTTAAGATCCTCATTGAAGCCATTTATCTTCTCGTGTATGTCTTTGCGAACAAAGATGCAGAACCCAGGAATATGGGGCATCAGTCCGTGCGTTTTTTTAAGATAGATATTGGCCGCCTGGTAGAAAAGTTTGTCTATGGTCCTTTCAGACATGGGATAGAACTCGCAGGTGGCTATACCGAACCCATTCTGGTTGAACTCAAGCAGAGTTTTCTTGAGGAAATCCGGGGCCGGGAGTACTACGTCAGCGTCCAGGAATAATACGGTGTCGTTGGTAACGGACCTCATTCCGCTGTTCCGAGCTTTCCCGGGAAGCCCGCCGTCAACAACCTTAGCGCCGTAATCGGCTGCGATCCCGCGGGTATTATCGGTCGAGTTATTATCGGCTACGATCACTTCGACGTCGATGTCGTGCTGTTTCCTTATTGACTCAAGTAGCCCCGGCAGCAGTTTCTCCTCGTTAAGTGTAGGTATAACTATGCTCAGTTTTTCCAGCATATCCCGTCAAATATATATCTTTGAGATTCTTTGCACAAATGTCCCAGCCTATGCAGATGGGCCGACTTAATAGGATAGAGAATGCACAGGTGATGATGCCAGAATTATGGTGACCAGCTTTTTGCTACAATATAACCTGATGGATATCAGGCGCAATAAGCATGTAAGGTGGATAGGCATAGTGAAGCCCGCGGAGGAAGATTTGGCATGGCTTAAACCGAGTTTTCGTTGCATCTAGTCGTAATGAACGAGTTGCGCGAAGTATGGAGATGAACAACCTGACGCCGGAAGAGGAGAGAGTTATCGTCGGCAAGGGGACGGAAGCCCCTTTCAGCGGTGAATACGATGATTTCTGGAAGGAAGGCCTTTATGTCTGCCGGAGATGCGGCGCTACGTTATACCGTTCAAAAGATAAGTTCGATGCCAAATGCGGCTGGCCGAGCTTCGATGATGAGGTCCCGGGAGCGGTCAAACGAAGTCTGGACCCGGACGGACAACGCACGGAAATAACCTGTGCGAACTGCGGCGGACACCTCGGGCACGTATTCATTGGCGAAGGCCTAACTCCGAAGAACGTAAGGAATTGCGTGAACTCGGTGTCTATGAGGTTCATACCAAAGGAAAGCAAATGAGCGAAACAGCCTATCTTGCCGGCGGATGCTTCTGGTGCACAGAGGCCGTCTTCAAGGGCCTTAAAGGGGTCATATCAGCGGTTCCGGGGTACTCTGGAGGGACCGTGGACAATCCGAGCTATGAAGACGTAGGTGCCGGCAATACTGGGCACGCTGAGACCACCAAGATCGAGTTCGATCCCTCGACTATCAGCTACAAAGACCTGTTCAAGGTGTTCTTCGGAACGCATGATCCAACGACGGCCAATCGGCAGGGAGACGATATCGGCCCGCAATACAGATCTATTATTTTTTACACCAGCGACGACCAGAGAAAGGCCGCAGATGGGTATATAAAGGAGTTGGAGGCCAGGAAGGTCTATGTAGATCCAATCGTCACCGAAGTAAAGCCGTTCACGAGATTCTTTGAAGCAGAAGATTATCATAAGAACTATTATGAAGCTCATATGGGCGCTCCGTACTGCCAGATAGTAATAACTCCAAAACTGGAAAAGCTGAGAGATAAATACAGGGATCTGCTGAAGTAAACAGGCCGACATTCTGATATACTAGAACGGCATGTCCAAGGGGAAAGTGATCTCCATACAAGGAGACGAGATTTTAAATAAGCTGCTTGTCAGCGAAATAAGCAACGAAGACATCGAGGTCTTTGAAGTCGACAACGGCAGGGATGGCCTGCTTGCCATCCGCGACCAGAAGCCGGTGCTGGTGATACTGGACATATTGGTCACTGGACTCGATGGTCTGAGCCTGCTTAGGGAGCTCAAAAGCAGCGATGATACGAAGGGTATCCCTGTGATAGTGGTGAGCATATTGTCCGGCGAAGAGGATATCCAAAAATGTATCGACCTTGGAGCCGAAGAATACATCGTTAAGTCGCAGCACAGCATGTTAGATATAGTTGGAAGGGTCAAATACCATTTGAGCAGCAAGTAAAAATGACAAAGAACAAGGTAGTCGTCGGTTTTGTGATATTGGGCGTAGTTGTCGGTCTGTACCTGTTCTTGGGCAGGTCCGTCCCCGATAACAGTGGTATGGTCGTGGTTACCAGCTCTACCGGCACCAGCGTACTGCATTACACGCCCCCAGCTGATGTTACGTCGTATGCAACAAAGGACGGATCCTGCTTTACGAATTCGATTGCTGCTCCATACAGGGTCGATGCCTGGCGTTGCATGGTCGGAAACGAGATAAGCGATCCGTGTTTCCAGATGCAGGGGAGCAGCGACCTGTTGTGCCTCCCAGACCCGACGGGCGTCCACGTTTCGTCCACATTCGTCTTAAAACTGGCTAAGCCATTGCCCAAACCAGCGACGGCACAGGCCGGCCCCGACAATTGGGGATGGTTCGTGAAGTTGTCAGACGGGACAATCTGTACGCCATATACGGGGACCCGGCCGTTCTCAGCCGAGGGCGACGTAGCGGATTATTCCTGCGATTCGTCCATACCCGGGGAAAGCATGATATTCAACGGCTTAAACAGCAGCACTACGCCCTGGACGGCAGAAGTGGGTTCGCTGCCGACGTCTTCGCCAGTCTATCCTCCACAGCTGCAGTCATCCACCACAGTACAGGTAGACACTGTCTGGCAGTAAGCGGATTTAAGCCCTGCTGCCGGGGTTTTGCCAGGGAGCTCTCTATTGAGCTAGAATTCCAGCGATGAGAAGATTGCGCGTAGCCGTCCTAATAGGGGGACCGTCATCGGAGCATGACGTGTCCTTATCCACCGGCAAGGTGGTTATGAACTACTTGGACCGCGAAAAGTACGAAGTGATCCCGGTAATGATCAGACGCGACGGCGAGTGGCAGATCAATCCCGATGAATTGCACAGCAAAGCGGACGTCGCTTTCATCGCCATGCACGGAGAATACGGAGAAGACGGCACGGTGCAAAGGGTGCTTGAAGAGGCCAGCGTTCCATATACCGGCAGCGGAGTGATTCCGAGCGCTTTAGGCATGAACAAGATATTCTCCGCCCGGCTGTTAAGGGCGTACGGCATACGCGTCCCGGATTACATCCCGGTGAGCAAGAATGACGACATAGGAAACCTAGAGATGCCGTTCGGCTTTCCGGTGGTCGTGAAACCGGTCGACCGCGGATCTTCGGTCGGAACGACGATCGTCCGCAAAGAAGAAGACCTTCCGGAAGCGCTCGATAACGCATTCAGGTTCAGCTACGACGCCATGATCCAGGAGTATATTCCCGGACGCGAACTGACCTGCGGCGTGCTGGATGACGAGAATGAGACGATAGTCCTGCCCGTTACCGAGATAATGCCGAAGGCCGCGACCTTTTTCGACTACCATTCGAAGTACTCATCCAACGCATCTGATGAGGTTACGCCTGCAGACATATCCAAGGAGCAGACCGATATGGTCCAAGATGTGGCGGCCAAAGTACACAAGTACTTGGGGGCTTACGGCATGTCCCGCACGGATTTCATCTTGGGCCATGACGGCAATCTATATGTGCTGGAGATAAACACAATTCCGGGCATGACCCCAACCAGCCTACTGCCACAAGCTGCCCTGAAGTATGGACTAACGTTCCCCGAGCTCTTGGACAAGATAATCAACGCAGCTTTGCGCAGACATGGCATCACCAGTAGAGGAGATTAAGGAGAGGGTAGATATAGTCAGTTTCATAAAAGGATATCTGGAGCTGAAGCCCGCGGGAAAGAACTTCAAGGCAATATGTCCCTTCCATTCTGAGAAATCCCCCTCGTTCATAGTCTCCCCGGAAAGGCAGACGTGGCATTGTTTCGGCTGTAATAAGGGCGGGGACATATTCGGGTTCCTAATGGCCTATGAGAACCTCGAGTTCTATGAAGCGCTGAAGATACTGGCGGAGAAGGCCGGGATCGAACTTAAGCAGGTAAGTCCTGCAGATCAGCGCCAGTTCGGAGTGCTGTATGACATAAACGCAGCCGCATGCGAATTTTTCAGGGACAACCTGGAGGCATCGAAGAGGGCCATGCAGTACCTCTCTGAAAGGAAGCTTAAATCCGAGACGGTAGCCGAGTTCGAAATAGGCTTTGCGCCGAATGAGTTCGACGGGCTGACAGTCAACCTTATAAATAAAGGCTATGCGGTAGAGGATATAGTGCGGTCGGGACTGATCGTAAAGACGGAACGCGGAAAGTACCTGGACCGGTTCCGCGGCAGGATAATGTTCCCGATACATAACCATTTCGGAAAGGTGGTCGGATTCTCGGGACGTTCCCTGCCCGAGTTCGAAAGCCCGGACTTCGGGAAGTACATCAACAGTCCGGAAACCCCGATCTTCAACAAGTCACGACTTTTGTACGGATATTGGAAGAGCAAGGGACCTATCCGCGAGGCCAATGCGGCGCTGATGGTAGAGGGGCAGATGGATTTCCTTATGACCTGGCAGGACGGCGTGAAGAACGTCGTAGCCTCTTCTGGTACAGCCATGACAGCGGACCATCTGCGCGTCCTGCGGAAGATAGCCGACCGTCTCTTCATAGCTTTCGACAGCGACGAGGCCGGGGCTATGGCTGCGGAGAGGGCGATAGATCTAGCGAACGCCGCTGACTTCAGTGTTTCCATAATTTCTTGGGGAGAGTTCAAGGACGCCGGTGAAGCTGTTGCGGCAGAGCCTGGGTTCGTAAGTAAGGCCATTGCTTCGGCCAAACCCGCTGTCCAGTATTATTTTGACAGGTACTTAAACAAAATAGATTCCTTAAATAGAAAGAAGCAAATTCAAACTTTGCTCCAGAAAGTAAGGGGCATAGGGAGCGGGATAGAACAGAGTGATTGGCTGAGAGAGTTGTCTCACCGTACTGGCGTTCGCGAAGACCAATTAATAGAGGAGATGAAGCGATTGCCAGACGATCAATCTGGCGCTGTGCCACGTGGATCTATTGGTACTTCTACTACGGCCGAAATAGCTGATCTACCCAAGCCAGGCTCGCGCAGCGAGCTGCTGGCGCAGAGGATACTGAGCCTGATATATATAAGTAAGGAACTGTCGGATAAGTTCGAGACCTATAAGGAATTCACTCCTCCTGACTACTGGGCCATATACGAGCACAATAGGAACGGCGCGCCGCCTCTCCCGCGTGATATCGAAAGGATTGCGGCGATCATAAGCCTGCGTTCCAGCTTCGAGTTGGAAATGTTGGGAGAAGAGAGAGTAATATATGAATTCGATAAACTGTTAAATCTGCTGAAGAGGGAGCATTTCAAGGAACTGTCGGAGAGGTTGCAGCGGGAAATTGCCGAAGACGAGAGGAATGGTATAGACTCAAAGGACAAACTAACGCTGTTTAACGAAGCAAGAATAAAGATCCAAAACCTGAACAATGGCAAAGAAAACTAAAAAGAAACCAGCTAAGCCGAAAAAGAAGGCGATAAAGAAACCAGCCAGGAAGAAAGCTGCACCTAAGGCGAAGCCTAAGGCCACGGCTGCTGGCGTAAAACGCGAAGCGGGGCTGGAAGAGTCACTGGCAGAACTGATCGAGCGCGGCAAGCATAAGGGTTTCGTGACCAACTTCGAGATATTGGACTACTTCCAGAGGATAGAGAAGGACTTGGAATATCTAGAGGAGGTCTACAGCGGGCTGGACCAGGCCGGCATAAAGGTGGTCGAAGTTGAGTCTCTCATCCAGAGCTCAGCTAATGAGGTCAGCGAGAAGGAGCTGCTGGAAGCGACTAAGATAGAGGGGCCGGTCCCAGATAATATACAGATGTACCTGAAGGAGATCGGCAAAACCCCGCTTCTGAAATCCCAGGAGGAGAAAGACTTGGCAAAGCGCGTATTGAAGGGAGACGAACAAGCCAGGCACAAGCTCATCAATGCCAACCTGAGGCTGGTGGTATCGATCGCAAAGCGCTACATCAACCGCGGCCCGCTCAATATCTCCGACCTTATCCAAGAGGGGAACTTCGGCCTGTTCAGAGCCGTAGACAAGTTCGACTACACTAAGGGGTTCAAATTCTCTACATATGCGACCTGGTGGATAAGACAGGCCATCACCCGCGCCCTGGCGGACCAGTCGCGCACCATCCGTATCCCGGTGCATATGGTTGAGACGATCTCCAAATACACACAAACGCGCCGCAAGCTCGCACAAGAGCTTGGACGCGATCCGCTTACCGAGGAAATAGCCGTAGAAATGGACCTGGCAGTGGACAAGGTCAGGCATATAGAGAAGATATCCCAATCGGTGGTATCGCTTGAGGCGCCGATAGGCGAAGACGATGACAAGTCCGTACGCGGTGATTTCATTCCTGACGATAAGAATCTTACGCCGTTCCAGAGCACTTCGCAGGAACTGTTGAGGGACCAGATACGCAAGATACTCGGAGACCTCACGCCGCGCGAACAGAAGGTACTCGAAATGCGCTTCGGACTTACCGATGGCGTGACCCATACCTTGGAAGAAGTGGGGAAGGTGTTCAACGTCACCAGGGAACGCATCCGACAGATCGAGGCAAAAGCCCTGGAGAAGATCCGCCAGCACCATGAGGCTGAGAAGCTCGGCGAATATTAATAGTACAGTAAGTATGAAACCTGGGGAGATCCGCACTAAATACCTGGAATTCTTTGAACAGCGGGGCCATAAGATAGTTCCTTCCTCTTCGCTGGTGCCGGAGGGGGATGCGACGACCCTCTTCACGGGTTCCGGCATGCAGCCCCTCATACCGTATCTGCTCGGCCAACCGCATCCGGAAGGGACGCGAATCGCCGACTCGCAGAAATCGTTCAGGGCCGTTGATATCGAGGAGGTCGGCGACAACCGACATACCACTTTTTTCGAGATGCTCGGGAACTGGTCCCTCGGCGACTACTTTAAGCAGGAACAGCTGCCGTGGGCGTTCGAATTTCTAACTGGTGAGATAGGCTTGGACCCCAAGCGTCTCTATGTGACTACGTTTCTCGGCGACGAGAAGAACAATCTTCCGCGGGACATGGAGTCAGTAGAGATATGGAAGAGGCTCTTCAAATAAAAAGGAATCGATGCCGAGACTGCGATCATCGGTTCGGAAGCTGCGGGTTATGAAAGGGGGATGAAGGACGGCGAGCGCATATTCTATTATGATTCGAAAAAGAACTGGTGGAGCCGGGCGGGAGTCCCGGACAACATGCCGGCGGGGGAGCCGGGCGGGCCTGATTCGGAGATATTCTATGATTTCGGTAGACCGCACGACACCAAGTTCGGTGCCCATTGCCATCCCAACTGCGATTGCGGACGTTTCCTTGAGATAGGCAACAGCGTATTCATGGAATACATCAAGAAGCCGGACGGCTCTTTCGCCCTACTGCCGAAGAAGAACGTCGATTTCGGCGGAGGCTTGGAGCGTATAGCCATGGCGGCCGCCAACGTCCCAGACATAATCGCCGTCTGCCACCGTCCGATACTTGACCGTTTGGAGGAGATATCGGGCGAGAGGTACGATGCCAATTCGGCCAACGCAGTCGCGTTCCGCGTCGTTGCCGACCATGTAAGGGCAGCAACGTTCCTGATCGGCGATGGGGTCTTACCTTCCAATACGGAGCGCGGCTATTTCGTCAGGCGCTTGCTCCGGAGAGCGATCCGCTATGCCGACCAGCTGGGGATGCATGACTCCGGATTTGCAGAGCTGGTGGACTCCGCGCTTGAGCCTTACCGCGAAGCATATCCCGAAACCTACAATATGCGGGATACGATAAAGCAGGAAGTCGAGAAAGAAGAGGCTAAGTTCAGGAAGACCCTTAGGGACGGCCTTCGCGAATTCGAGAAGATCTCAGTTTCGAAGTCAGGAGTCTTGCCGGGAGATGTAGTCTTCAATCTATACCAGACGTTCGGGTTTCCGATAGAGCTGACCAGAGAGATAGCCAAAGAGAGGGGGCTTACCGTTGATGAAGAAGGCTACAAGGCCAATTTCGAATCGCACCAGGAAAAATCCAGAACTGCATCCGCCGGCATGTTCAAAGGCGGTCTGGCCGATAATTCGGAGCGGACAGTGCGCATGCACACAGCTCACCACTTATTGCTGAAGGCTTTGCAGATCGTGCTTGGCCAAAAGGTCAAGCAGCGTGGAAGCAATATCACCAGCGAGAGACTGCGCATAGACTTCTCTTACGATTCTAAGATGACGGACGAGCAGAAGAAAGAAGTCGAGCGGATCGTCAACGAAAAGATAGAAGAAGATCTGCCGGTAATAAGGAGCGAGATGGATCGCGAGAAAGCGGAGACGCTCGGCGCTGAACATGAGTTCGGCCAGAAGTATCCGGACAGAGTTTCGGTATATTCCGTAGGACCTAAATCGGCTACGATCGGGGACCCTCAATTTGAGAAAGCGTTTTCTATAGAGTTCTGCGGCGGGCCCCACGTTACGCATACCGCAGAAGTGGGCCGCTTCAAGATCTTAAAGGAAGAGGCCGTATCAGCCGGCATTCGTCGTATCCGAGCAGACGTCACTTAATGTTCAGGAAACAGGAGCCAACAGCCAATATAATTCCTTTCGACTCAAGATCGGCAGTCACAGTATTTAAAGTCATAAAATTAGAGCGTCCCAACCCCAAAGAGGAGGTAACATCGGCAGACCTTGAGAATCATCTGGCTCAGGCTATATGGAAGTTCTTCGATCGGTTGCGGGTAGAGGCTTCGGCGCGGCTACAGACGAACGAGGCGGATCTGTTGCTGGCAGACGCCAGAGTTACGGGCATAAAAATTGACGGTCATAAAGTTATAAACCCCGAGGGGTTTGTGGGCCGAGAACTAGAATTTACCCTTTGTCTGACGGTAATAAAGAGGGACCTGCTTCCGGCAGATGAAAATGTTGGGACTATATTGGAAGAGGGCAGCGTACGGGCTCATCTTATAGCCAAAAATACAGGGTCGAAGGAGGTTTTGTACGCGGAGAGCGACAACGCTTCAACATATCTGTTCCGGGTCACGCCAGAGAGCTCTTCATATCTTACGGAATTCAACTGGGGTAAAAATGATATATTTAAAGCGCTAGCCGACGAATTGGGTACTGACAACGACCTCGGAGAAGCGCTATACTTACGTTACGTAGGAGGTGAAGCTTCTCCTAGGGTCATGAAACGGCTAGACGGGATTTTTTATAACAGTTTCGGCACTTTCGTTAACGGACTGGCTATGGCAATAAAGAACTACGACGGGTTCGAGAGAGGTCTGCCAAAATTGAAGTCGGCCAGACAGAGTGCGAATCGCAGCCCTGCGATAGTCTATATTAGGAGCTTTTCTCTGCCTGAGACCGTCTGGAGCAAGAGGTTTGATGTAGGAGATCGCAGAACAAGATTTCTCCCAGCCCCGGACGTGGACCTTAAAGATTTCATCGACGAAGAGTCATCCGGCATAAATGAACCACTCAATCGTTTAGCTAAGCAGAGGATCAAGTGGCTAATGGTAAGATGAAGAAAATATACGTGAATAAAACAGATTCGGCCGCCTCGATTATCGAGAGGGTGATTAGCGTTGAAGACAGGGAAGTCACCCTGTACATCCCGCGTGACACAGAATTTTCAAGACTGAAGAACAATTTCAGGTTGTTGAAACGTGAAGCGGGCCAGGCCGGAAAAGAGATAACGATCGAATCGGTTGAAGATATTACGTTGGAGTCAGCAGCGGCCTTAGGCATAAAATCTGTCAATCCGTTCTTTGGCCAAAAAGCCCGGATGGTCTCAGACATAGTGATGAAGACAGAGGTTGACGGACCGACGACCCAATCTCACAGGCAGAACGTCAAGCAGCCCGAGGTTCAGGCAAGGAAAGAGCCGTCAAAAGCAGACACGATTTTCACTGCACGTGAGTTTGGCGATGAAAGTGGCTCGGTGTGGACTGACGAGGAAGAGCGTCCTCATAGCCGCAAGCTGACTTTCGCGCTGATCTTTTCAGCAATAGTATTAATCGGCGCAGGAACGGCTCTTTACTTCATCCTCCCCCAAGCTACGATAGCGCTTACTTTCACAGAAACCCCATTTGCATATAACGGTCAGTTAATAGTCGATAGTAATGCTCAATCCGCTTCGGCCAGCGGTACGCAGATAACGATACCAGGAACATTATTCTCGGATACCGAGAATAATGTGGTTGCTTTTACACCCAGCGGTTCGAGCCAAGTATCCCATAAGGCCGTAGGTACGATACAGATCTATAACGCCTACAGTTCAAGGCCACAGTCCCTTGTCGCCACCACCCGTTTCACTGCTCCGAACGGTAAGGTGTATCGCCTGGACAAAGGAGTTACGGTCCCTGGGGCCACCATGTCCAACGGGCAACTTGTCCCGGCCTCGATCCAAGCCAACGTTACTGCTGACCAGCCTGGAGTGGATTATAATATTTCGACCACTACGCGTTTCCGCATTCCAGGTTTCCAGAACACTCCTAAATACAACGGTTTCTATGCTGATTCGGTAGGGCCTTTCACCGGCGGGTTCGTCGGTGTGATGAGCGTGCCGACGGCGTCCGATCTCACTTCCGCCCGTGCAAACGCCCAAGACACGTTGAACCAGGCTCTGGAGGCAAAACTGATCCTTAAGATGCCACCCAATGAAAACTTTGTAACAAGCTCAGCGCGTATCGCCGTCACATCAGAGGATATAAGTTCGTCTCCGAACTCACAGGGACAGTATACGATCACGGAATACGGACAGATAGAGATGTTCGGCTTTAAGGAGTCGGATGTCCTTTTCGCATTGGCGGTTGAGGTGCAGTCCGGCCAGTCGGACCATCTGTACCTGCATGACTACTCGGCGAACTACTCCAATGCACAGCCTGACTTCAAAAACGGGACAATGTCCGTGTCTTTGAACTTCTCATCAAACTGGGTACAGCCTGCCCAGCCGTTTGATGTGTCCAACTTCCAGACGAGAGCTGAGGGGTTGGACGATTCTGCCCTAAAAACGCTGATCTTCTCGCTTCCTGGCATCAAAACAGCAGACGTCAAATTCTGGCCGTTCTGGGTAAGGGGCGTACCTCAAAATACCTCGAAAATACACGTTGACGTAGTTTATTCCCCGTGATAATATGCCCCCGTCCTTTATGACTGCAAACGGTATGGTTTTAGAAGCCCTGCCAGGAGCCTTGTTCCGACTGAAGATGGACGATGGCCGGGAAACTTTGGCTTACCTGTCGGGTAAGATGCGAATGCATCGCATCAAAGTGTTGCCTGGAGATCGGGTGACGGTTGAGTTCAGTGCCGACAACGATATCAATCGCGGTCGTATAACAAGGAGATTGTAAATATAAATAATGAAGGTAAGAGCCTCTGTAAAAAAGATATGTCAGAAATGTCAGACCGTCCGCAGGAAAGGACGCGTCTATATTGTGTGTTCCATACCCAAACATAAACAGAGCAAAGGCTAATTATCACAAATGCGTCTAATAGGTATAAATATTCCCGATAACAACAAGGTCGTAGTGGCTCTTACTTATATATATGGCATTGGGCCGTCGGCCTCCAAGTCCATATTGGCTTCCGTTAAAGTTGATCCTGATAAGAAGGCTAAAGACCTTACTCCTCCGGAACTTAGCAAGCTCAAGGAGTTCATCGAGCATGGTTTTAAGGTTGAGGGCGAATTGAGGGCATTGGTCCGCCAGAACGTGAACCGTTTACGTGATATAAAATCCTATCGTGGCATAAGGCACATCAAGAGACTTCCGACCCGCGGGCAGAGGACCAAGACCAACTCGCGCACAGTGCGTGGCAACGTCCGTAAGACCGCTGGTAGTGGAAAGCGCAAAGTCGATCTGAAATAGAATCAAATAATGGCAGAGAAAGAGAAGAAGACAACAACAAAGAAAGCTGAAGCTACCCCTAAAAAGGAGGCGGAGGTTAAGGAACCCAAAAAGAGCACTAAGCGCATCGAGAACGGCCGTATCTATATTAAGGCTTCTTTCAACAACACCTTTGTATCGGTCACGGATGAGCGCGGCAATCTTGTAGCGTGGGCGACCGCCGGAGGGCTTGGATTTGCCGGACCTAAGAAGGCTACTCCTTTCGCAGCTTCAAAGGTGGTGGCGACCATAGTTGAGAAGATAAATAAAACGGGGCCATTTAATGTCGATGTGTACGTTTCGGGCGTTGGTTCAGGGCGCGATTCTGCACTAAGATCGCTGGCAACGTATCCGTTCAATATATCCTCCATAAAAGACGTCACTCCTATCCCGCACAATGGGGTTAAGCCACCTAAAACAAGAAGAATATAATGTTTAAAGTTAGAGAGAAACAAGAAAGGGCGTTGGGCGTTAAGCTGTCCATAAAGGGCGCGCGTTCAAGCTCCACTAAGTCGGCCTCTATTAAGCGGCCGTATCCTCCCGGTGATCACGGGAAGGGGTTTAAGCGTGCCGGGAGCGAATATAAGACACAGCTTCAGGAGAAGCAGAAGATGCGTTACAGCTATGGCTTAAACGATAGGCAGCTTTCTAACCTGTTCAAAAAAGCTTCGGCCCGCCCCGCGAACACAATCAATATAGTTCTAGAGACCCTAGAGAGCCGGCTGGATAACGTAATCTATCGGCTAGGTTTTGCAGAGAGCCGCTCGATAGCCCGTCAACTAATAAGCCACGGGCACATCACAGTGAACGGCAAAAAGGTAACCATATCCTCTTATTTGGTAAAAGTCTCCAATAAGATTGGAGTTCGTGAAGAGTCTAAGGAGCATCCGTACCTCAAAGCGATGGATGAACGTACTAAGGGTTATATGGTGCCGTCATGGCTGTCCTTCGATTCAGAAAAGCACGAGGGGACAATGCTCGCTAAGCCTCAGGACGTCGAAGTTCCGTTTGATATCAACGCGGTAGTCGACTATTATTCAAGATAGAAAAAATATAAAAACAACCATGGAAGTCCCACACTTGAGTGAAAACGTAAAGATAAACACGGTATCCGAAGATGCTTATAAGGGCGTTTTCCAGATCGAAGGTCTATACCGAGGTTATGGCACGACCATCGGCAACGCCCTAAGGAGGGTGCTCTTATCGTCTCTCCCTGGAGCGGCCATCTCCCGATTCAAGATAAAAGGAGTGGGCCACGAATTTACAACCATCCCAGGGGTAATGGAGGATGTGGTTGAGATAGGCTTAAATCTGAAACAGGTGCGTTTCAAGTTTTTCGCCGGAGAACCACAGGTCTTAGTCCTATCTGCGAAGGGAGAGGGGAAAGTCACGGCAGCTGATATAAAAGGCACCACTGATGTACAGGTCCAGAACACGGACCTACACATTGCCACCTTAACCTCAAAAACGGCAGAACTTGAGATGGAGATAACCGTGGAAAAGGGACTGGGATACCAGCCGGTGGAAGTGCAAAAGATAGAAAAACTAGCCGTAGGGACGATTGCCCTTGATGTCATGTACTCTCCGGTAAAGAACGTAAACTTCTCCGTGGAGAACATGCGTGTAGGTGAGCACACCGACTATAACCGTTTGACAGTGTCGGTAGAGACCGACGGGACGATATCTCCCTCCAATGCTTTGCACAAATCGGCCAACGTCCTTCTCGACCACTTCAGCAAGATATCAGACGTGGAGGTGAAAGAGAGCTCGGTTGAGGAATCTTCCGAGAAGACCAAGAAAGAACCTAAGGCGCGTGCCAAGAAAACCAAAGCGGAGTAATGCAACACCGGAAGAAGGGCAACAGAAAGTTCGGCAGAGTTCGTGGACGGCGGATCAGCTTCCTCAAGAGCCTGCACCGGAACCTAATAATTGCCGAGCGGATAACTACGACCGAGGCTAGGGCTAAAGCTATAAAACCCCAAGTCGAGAAGTTGGTTACCCTCGCCAAGAAGCAGAATCTCGCATCAATGCGTCTTTTATTGGCTAGGCTTCCCAACGATGCCGCATTGAAGCTTTACTATGAGATCGCTCCGCGCTATAAAGAACGACGCGGCGGGTATCTGAGGGTTATAAAGGTTGGAGGAACCCGTATGCGCGATGCCGCACCTAAATCCATAGTTGAATTCATATAATGAAAAAAGAGAACGCAACCCTAACCGAGCATGTAATCGACGTTAAGGACCAGCCATTGGGCAGGGTTGCTTCGAAGATAGCCGTTCTGCTCCAGGGGAAGGACAAGGTAACCTATAGCCATCAGAAATCAGGCGATGTTAAGGTTATCGTTAAGAACATAAAGTCCATCAAGATCAGCGGCAATAAGGCCGAGCAGAAGATCTATTATCATCACGCCGGCAGAATGGGCCATCTTAGAGAGCGCAAGTATAAGGATGTCTTTGGCCGTAAGCCGGATTGGGTGCTATGGCACGCTGTACGCGGCATGCTCCCAAAGAACACTCTGCGGTCCAAGCGTTTGAAAAATCTAGTGATTGAAGCATAAAAACATGGCGAAAGAGACCAAATCGACAACTAAAACTGCGGCTGCACCCAAAATAGGGCCTTATTTTGAGGGTGTTGGAAGAAGGAAGGAAGCTGTAGCCAGAGTGCGTTTCTATCCAGAGTCGTCTGGCGCATCGGCGAAACAGGCTGTTTCGGTGAATAGACGCGATTATAAGTCCTATTTCCCGTTGCTTCGTCTGCAGATAGATCTTATGGCCCCGATTAAGGCAGTGAAGCCTACGCCGGATAAATTTGCAATAAGCGCGATGGTGAACGGTGGAGGCGTTAATGCGCAGGAAGAGGCAGTACGTCTCGGACTGTCCAGGGCCCTTATAAAGTTCAATCCGGAGGCCCGTAAAGAACTAAAGGCATTAGGATTCCTTTCTCGCGACGCGAGAGTCGTAGAGAGGAAGAAATACGGCTTGCGTAAAGCTCGTCGGGCAACTCAGTGGAAGAAGCGATAATCGCTTCTTCCATTTTGTGTAGATGGACAACAAAATTTACTTGTCATTGATTATCCCTGCTTATAATGAGGCCAAGAGGCTTCCTATAACGTTAATCGACGTGGATCGACATTTAAACAATGTCGATTTTTTATATGAGATAATCGTCGTTGATAACGGTTCAACCGACGGTACCAGAGAGCTTGTCGAGAGCTTTTCCAAGATCGTAAAGAACCTTAGAGTCATTTCCGTAGATGATAGAGGTAAGGGGTTGGCGGTCAAGGCCGGGATGCTGAGCGCCAAAGGGCAATACCGCGCCTTCATAGATGCTGATAACTCTATCTCCGTCGACCAGGTCATTGATGCCCTGCCTTACTTCAAGAACGGATGTGAGGTTGTAATCGGTTCGCGCAATATGAAGGGCAGCAGGCGCGACCAGCCATGGTATCGCATGGTTGCGGGCAGTTTCGGGAATCTGATAATACAGGCATTGCTGCTGCCTGGGTTCTGGGACACGCAGTGCCCGCTCAAGATATTCCGGGACGATGCAGCTGATAAGATATTCAAGGTTTCGAGGATCAGACACTTCGGATTCGATGTAGAAGTGCTATCGTTGGCCAAGAAGATGGGATATAAGATAAAGCAGATACCCGCGATATTCAGAGACAGTCCGAACTCTAAAGTCAGGGCCGGATCATACCTGGACGTCCTGTGGGATATATTAAAAATACGTTTTTGGCTATGGACCAAGAATTATATAGACGCCCCCCCGAATAATGTTGACCGATGAGCCGGTTGCATATATAAAAGTAAGCGAAGTCGAAATTATAAAATAAAACCCAAAACAAATGGAATTCTATCTGACTAAAGAGCGCCTAGAAGAACTCAAGAAGGACCTGGAAGAGCTTAAGAACGTGGCACGTCCCAGGGTCGCTGAACAGCTAAAACGTGCAAAGGAATTCGGCGATCTGTCTGAGAACTCAGAGTATATCGCTGCCAGAACTGAACGGGAGAACGTCGAGTCGCGCATAGAAGAAATAGATGCGATACTGAAGAACCCAGTGATAATCGAGAAGAAAACAGGGTCGGATGTTGTTGCGATAGGCACTACGGTCGAGGTATCAAAAAACGGCAAAGTGCTAACTTTTACCATAGTCGGCTCGAGCGAGACAAAGCCGCAGGAAGGATTCGTATCCAATGTTTCGCCGCTCGGACGGGTCCTGCTCGGCGGTAAGGTCGGCAGTTCTGTGCAGGTAGAGACACCGGGCGGTAAGGTGACATATACTATAATCAAGATACGCTAACACAAGTTGCTATGCTCGACTCCCTCAGGGAAGAACGCTTAAGAAAGCTAAGACACCTACAAGCCATAAAACTAGACGTATATCCGGCGGAGGTTCGGCGTACGTCATCGATAAAGGAAGCTATTAAAAGCTTCGCTTCGTGGAGCAGACTAAAAAAGAGGATCTATCTCGTCGGCAGAGTTAAGTCCATCCGAGACCAGGGGAAAATAATCTTCCTTACGATCGTCGATCAAGGTGGTGAGATACAGGCAGTCGTCCAAAGGTCCAATACGAAGGAATTCGAGCTGTGGAAGAACTCCTTGGACTTGGGGGATTTCATAGAGGTGTCTGGGAAACTATTTAAGACCAAACGTGGGGAAAGGAGCATTGAAGCCCATAATCTGCGCATTGTCACCAAGGCATTGCTGCCCATACCGAGCGAATTTTACGGTTTGCATGATGTTGAAACGCGACTTCGCAAGCGCTATCTGGACCTGCTGACCCATCCCGAGACTAGAGAGCTCTTCGTGAAGAGGAGCGTATTCTGGGGGGCTATCAGAGAGTACCTGACCAGAGAAGGTTTCCTGGAAGTTGAAACGCCGGTTATGGAGGCCACCCCTGGTGGAGCCGACGCAGAACCTTTCATGACCCACCATAACGCCCTGAACACGGATTTCTACTTACGTATCTCGTTGGAGATTGCCCTTAAGAAGCTTATTGTCGGAGGCTACGAAAAAGTGTTCGAGATCGGCCGCGTTTTTCGCAATGAAGGAATAGATGCAGAACATCTCCAGGACTATACGGCCATGGAGTTCTATTGGGCATACGCCGACCATGAGGACATGATGAAGATGGTCGAACGGATGTACAAGCTTGTGGTCAGGTCCGTGATTGGCGGGACAACGTCCGTCTACGACGGAAAGAAAATAAACTGGGGAAAGAAATGGCCGAGGGTCGACTATTACCAGATCTTCAAGAAGAGGACCGGCATAGACCTGAACAGGGCGGATCGCGATATCCTTTTCAGAAAGGCGGAAGAGATGGGCCTGAAGCCAGACCGTTCGTTGGGCCGTGGCAGGTTGATAGATCTTATATTCAAACAAATACGTCCGGAACTGGTGCAGCCATGCTTCCTGGTCGGCCATCCGAAGGACATATCCCCACTGGCCAAGGCAGATCCCAGAGATTCCAGCAAAGTTCTGCGCTTTCAGGTCCTGGCGGCGGGATCTGAACTGGGGAACGGCTGGGCCGAGCTGAACGACCCGGAGGACCAGCGCCAGCGTTTTGAAGAGCAGATGAAATTGCGTGAGGCTGGAGATTCAGAAGCCCAGCGACTGGACGAGGATTTTATAGAAGCTTTGGAGTACGGAATGCCGCCCACTGCAGGATTCGGCCTGTCAGAGAGGGTATTCTCAGTCCTTATGGACAAACCGATCAGAGAGACGGTGTTCTTCCCATCTATGCGGAGGAAAGAGTAGGGGTTATAATAATAAAATGAAGAAAGTAATGGTCTTTGGCGTCTTTGACGGCCTGCATGACGGGCACAAGTACCTGTTGAAACGGGCCAGGAGTTTGGGTGATTATCTAGTCGTGGTTGTGGCTCAGAACCATATAGTCGAAGAGATTAAAGGGCATCAGCCGCGTTTGGATCTGGCCGAGCGCTTTGCTCACCTTGAGGCGCAGGACGGAGTCGATCAGGTGCTGATCGGCGACGAGGACCATGGAACCTGGGAAGTGGTTAAGGCCAATAGGCCGGACGTCGTAGCCTTTGGGTATGACCAGCAGGCGCTTAAGGCGGATCTTGAATCGCATATGGGAGAGTTTGACCCGAAACCGGACATGGTTGTGCTTGATGCTTACGAGCCCAATAAGCCCACAGAATAGGATAGCAGGCAATGGTTGATATAAAGTTTATCCGGGAAAACAAAGAGAAGATCAGAGAAGCAATCATAAACAAGGGGATTACTCTGGACTTAGACGAGCTTTTGACAGCCGATAAGCAGCGAGGGGAGCTGTTGTTCCAACTTGAGGCCGAACGCCATCAACAGAACCATCTAAATGATGAGGTTGTGAAGGCGGTAGGCGAAGAGAAGAAGAGGCATATTGAGACCGGCAAGGAAATAAAGAAGACAATATTGGAACTTGAGGCCAAGTTCAAGGCAGTCAACTCAAAGTTCGAAGAGCTTATGGTGCGCGTGCCGACAGTTCCCTCTCCTGACACGCCTGTCGGTAAGAGCGATGCTGATAACGTTGAGGTGTACCGCTGGGGCGAGCCAAGGAAATTCAGCTTCAAGCCCAAGGACCATATAGAACTTGGAAGGTCGTTAGATATCCTTGATCTTGAGAAGGGGACGAAGGTCGGCGGATTCCGCGGCTACTACGTTAAAAATGAGGGCGTGCTGCTGGTAATGGGGCTAATGATGTATGCGGTCAGAAAAATGGTCGCCAAAGGGTATAAGCCGATGATCCCGCCGACGCTGGTAAAGCAGTTCGCTCTATTCGGAAGCGGGTATTTCAAAGGGCTGGAATATGATCCTGAGGTAGATGAAATATATCAGATCGCAACGTCTGACAAAGAAGCGACCGGGGAATTGAGCAAGGACAAGAAGTTCCTTGTAGGTACGGCAGAACCGTCCCTGCTTGCCTATTATTCAGATGAGGTGCTGAAGGAGGAAGATTTGCCGATAAGGACATGCGGATACAGTCAGTGCTACCGCAGCGAGATAGGCAGCTACGGCAAGGAGACGAAAGGCATGTACCGCGTACATGAGTTCATGAAAGTGGAGCAGGTTGTCATAACCGATACTGATATCGAGAAGGCTAACAAGCTTCAGGATGAGATGACGGCCATTTCAGGGGAGATGCATGAGGAACTGGATTTGCCCTACAGGCGTTTGCAGATATGCACTGGAGACATGAGCCCTGGGAAGTATAGGGCTTTTGATCTTGAAGCGTGGCTTCCTGGTATGGACCGCTGGGGCGAGACAGGGTCAGCCAGCAATTTTGTGGACTGGCAGGCCAGAAGACTGAACGTTAAATATGTGGATAAGAGCGGTGAGAGGAAATATGCGTATATGTTGAACAATACCGCCCTGCCAAGCCCTAGGCTATTTATAGCCATACTGGAGAACTACCAGACGGAAAACGGACACGTGAAAGTACCAAAGGTTCTCCAGGAATATGTTGGTAAAGAAGAGATCGGAAGTTAGGCGCAAGCGGATCAGGTTGATTGTCCTGATTTCCCTGCTGGTGTTGTTGATAGGGGGGTCTGTCTATGTCTTTGAATATTCGAGCCTATTTAAAGTAAGGGGCATTGAGGTCAGCGTGACTGGTGGAACGAGCGGGACGGCGTTGACCGCCGCCGATATACTGAACGGACGGCAGTACACGAACATGCTAGCCCCATTTCCCAGCATTGATGCAGCAAATTTTCCGTACATATCCAATTTCACGGTAACCAAGAACTATCTGAAACGTACGGTATACATAAAGGCCGTTGCCAGACAGCGAGACTTTATCTGGTGCATGACATCCACTGGAAACTGCTACTGGACCGATGACAGCGGATTCGTGTTCGATACGGCGCCGCAGACCGTAGGAGGGGACCTTATGGTAGTAGAAGACTCCTCAAATCGCGATATAAATATCGGCGACTACGCTCTGTCCGCAGATTCATTCAAGAACTTCGTGGCCGATATAAACGTTCTGAGCCAATTAAATATACCGATCTCTTCCATCCGCATCAGCAACATCGACTATCAGGAAATGACTGTGGTAACCGGCGGAGGGCCGGAGATATATTTTGGTTTCACGTTCGATCCGGTGGCCTCTGGGGACGACACTGTTATAAAAACACTTGCAGGTTCTCCGGATTGGAGTAAGTACTGCTATGTGGATCTGCGCACGATGTACAAGGCCTATACAAGCAAGAGCTGTTCTTAAGTCCCTGGATTTCCGTCCAGTTTATATATGAATATGGATGTCCCGACTATATAGTCTGGCTTCGGAACATTGCCCATACCTGGTTCAGGCGGCCGTACGCTTGTCAGCCAAGCATAAGAGTCTTCAGCGTTGCGTGTGACCCCTGGGCCGAGAGGTTCGGTTGCCATCTGCAGACGATTGATTGAAATAGCCAGCCAGTGGATATTGCTCTCACGGGGGTCTCCCATATTGGACTGCCAGGCAACGGCGCCGTTGCCAAGATAATAGTTGATGTTGCCGCCCCCGAAGTAGTCGACGGCGATTTGGTCTATGTTGTTCTCCTTTGTGAATGTTGCCAGCCGTTTAAGGTCCTGGCCCCAATCATAGTTCGAATCCGTAACGTATTTGTAACCGTTACGAGTGCCTACAAATTCGTTGAAATAGGACAGGTAGTACGGATATCCGGATATGACCTCTAATACGAACCAGGCCAGGAGCGCAGCGATGAAGCCCACCTTAATCTTAGAGTGGCCCTCTTGAACCCAGTTCTTAAGCCCTATGGTCACAAGGATATAGCCCAAAGGGATTACTGGCATAAGATGGCGTAGACCAATGTTGAGCGGGCTGAATATGCTGTAGGTGACGTACATAACTATGAACAGGAACATGGAAAATTCCTGGAAGTTCGTTCCGAGATACTCGACGAACGTAGGATATCTGCGTTTAATGGTCTTGAGCGTGCTCCATACGGATAGCAAAGCTGCAAGTACTACCATCACAAGAACGGGGATGGGCTCTTTCAACGAATATACTATCGGGAAATATAATGGACCACCATCCTGCACCACGCGTCCCATGAAGTAGATATTGGCATCGGTAACCGAACGTTGTGCGGCCATAAGTACTCCGCGGAAGAATTGGGCATAAGGTCTGGTAATGTAGTTGCCCGCCATCCATACATCGACATCGGCTATATGGCGCTTTATGTTGCACACTGCGCCGGAAGAGCCGGAACCGCTGTCGCAGGAGATCAAAAGATGCGCGGTATCAGTCTGTTGTTTTTGGATGGGATAGTTCCATGTAGTGAACGTATAGAGCGGATATACGACCAGGACCATCCCTATTATGAATATCACTACGGTCGATCCGTAGTAGTTTAGGGCACGCTTCCAGAACTCCCGCCAACGGCCAGTCTTAGGAGTGTCTGCCCAATCACGAACCATGGTAGTTACGAGATGCACGGTTATGAGCAGCAGGAAGAAGGGCACCAGAAGGACTGCGGAGAACTTGAAGAGCTGCGCGACTCCGAAGGCGAGCCCCGCCCATATCAGATGCTTACGCGACGGAGAGATTACGTATTTGTTATAGAAATATATGCCTATGAGTATGCCCAGGGCGGCGCCTATATCCGTCGTAACATAGTGGCCATGGGAAAGTACGGTCGGCGACAGCCCGAAGATGAATGCTGGCAGGAGCGCCCACCATTCTCCTAACAGCTCGCGGCTGAAGAAATATATTAGAGCTATAAGCAGCAGGGTAAGCAGTATCGGCGCGATTCTCGCCAGGTCTACGATCATATTGCCGTTGTTGCCGGACTGGAACATGAACTCCGTGCCTATGCCCCATTGCTCGTTTACCCCATTTACCCAGAGCGGGTCGGTTGTCGGGAAACTAAGACCCATGAACATAAGCGGAGCCGCCGCGAGCATCTTGACGAGTGGGGGGTGCTCTGGATTCAAACGATAATCCTGGAATTTCAGGTAGCTGTAGCCCGCCGGGATGTGGGCCAGTTCGTCCATTATCGGCGATTCCTGGAGTGATACGGACAGCATTATCAAGAAAGAGGCCAGAATAATTCCGGCCAGTATGAAGAGGCTGCTTTTCCTGTATATTTTGCCCATGTATCGGGTATTATAAGTCATTAGAGGATGACTAGGCTATTGTGGACAAGGCACGCTCACGCAAAGATGCGGTACTGGTCGCTATCGGAGGCTAGAGTGAGGAGGGTGCTGCACTCGCCTTTGCGCATAGAGGGAGGCATAGCTCCGGGTACGGTAGCTGCGCTTCAGGCGGCTGGTACAAAGAAACATCCGTATGAGATATGGGTAATGCTAAACGAGAGCGGTAAAGAGCGCAGAGTGATCTCAGCCTGGCGCTATCCTGGCAAGACAAAGCCGGGGGATCCGCTGCCCCCCGAGATAATAAAGGAGTTGCGCGAAGCTATAGCATGATGCGTCGTAGGATTCTCAATGATAAATTTTTCGATAGGCCCACGCTTGTTGTCGCGGAATCCATGTTAGGCAAGTATCTCGTACGCCGCCGCGGAAAGAGGGTTGAGGCTTATATGATAACCGAGGTCGAGGCGTATGACGGTCCTAAAGATATGGCTTCCCATGCCTCGCGTGGCAGGACGAAAAGGGCCGAGGTTATGTTCGGAGAATCGGGGCAGTTATTCGTATATATGACGTATGGGATGCACTGGATGCTCAACTTTGTGACTGGACCCAAGGATTATCCGGCTGCAGTCCTTATCCGGGGAGTGGAAGGTGTAAGCGGACCTGGGCGTGTGACCAAGGCTCTAGGCATAGGAAAGAGCTTGAACAATAAAGCTGCGAACCGCGCCAGCGGACTCTGGCTTGAGGACAGAGGCGTACTCCCGGCAAAATCGGGGGTAAAGCGTACTCCGAGAATAGGCGTAAACTATGCCGGACCCTACTGGGCATCCAAGAAATACCGTTTTCTTTTGCCCGACGACTGACCGTTTGCATTGTTTTTGGGCTAGGCGTAAAGTTCGTGATAGTTAGCCCCCTGAGCCGAAACCGGGGCTGATTTTCGAGTTTGTGACAATGGATTTCCAGCTAATATCAGACAATAAACCGGCCGGCGATCAACCGCAGGCGATAAAAGAACTTGTCGCCGGTTTGGAGAATGGCGAAGAGAATCAGACTCTCCTTGGAGTGACCGGTTCTGGGAAGACCTTCACAATCGCAAATGTCATAAAGCAGGTCGACCGACCCACTCTGGTCATAGCCCACAACAAGACCCTGGCAGCGCAGCTGTGCAACGAGTTCAGGGAGCTCTTCCCGAAGAATGCCGTGCATTATTTCGTTTCTTACTACGATTATTACCAGCCGGAGGCCTATATGCCGACGACGGACACGTATATAGCCAAAGAGGCAATGATCAATGATGAGATTGACCGCTTGCGCCATGCCGCGACGACCGCGCTCTTAACGCGCAAGGACGTGATCATAGTCGCCTCGGTATCGTGCATATATGGACTTGGCGCGCCGGACATATATAAGGCGAATATCCTTCATTTCCGAATCGGGGACCAAGTGGAGCGGAAGACACTTTCTCGCAAGCTAATTCAGATCCAGTTCAAGAGGACCACGGCCGACCTGAAGCGCGGGACTTTCCGATTGCGCGGGGACAATTGGGAGATCATGCCACCCAACGAAGAGATCATATACAACCTGAGGGTGGAAGGGGGCAGGATAGCCGAAATGTATGCTGTTGACCCAGTCGTGGGTTTTCAGCCGGGTAAGACGCCGCAAGTTGAAGAAGTGATCGTCTCTCCGGCGAGACACTTCATCACGCTTGGTCCGGAAAGGGAACGGGCGATCGAGTCCATAAGCCGCGAGCTTGCGGAACAGCTTAAGGATTTCGAGGCCACGGGAAAGTATCTTGAGGCTGAGAGATTAGAGAGGAGGACCAAGGCCGACATAGCGATGTTGCGCGAGGTCGGATATTGCAACGGCATCGAGAACTATTCACAGCCTCTGTCGGGCCGTCCCCGCGGGTCGCCACCAGACACGCTGCTCGATTATTTCCCGGACGATTTTCTTATGGTGATAGACGAATCTCACGTCACCGTCCCGCAGTTGCGCGGAATGTATGAGGGCGATGCTGCCCGCAAGAAAGTATTGGTAGACTACGGCTTCAGGCTTCCTTCTGCCGCCGACAATCGCCCGCTCACTTTCGAGGAGTTCCGCGCTCGCATGCCGCAGACGATATATACGTCCGCTACTCCCGGCCCATACGAACGGGAAGTCAGCTCCAAGGTGGTCGAGCAGGTCATCCGCCCCACTGGACTCGTCGACCCCAAAATAACGATACTGCCGGCCCTAGGGCAGGTCGAAGACCTCATTCCGAGGATCAAAGAACGAATAAAGTCAGGAGACAGGGTATTGATAACTACGCTCACTAAGCGCATGGCCGAAGATTTGGCGACCTACTTAGAAGAGTTGAAGATAAAAGTGAACTATCTTCACAGTGACGTTAAAACATTGGATCGTATCCGGATACTGACCGGCCTAAGAAAAGGGTCCAAGGACGGAGGGTTCGATGTCCTTGTGGGGGTTAACCTGCTTCGGGAAGGCCTTGATCTGCCAGAGGTATCGCTGATCGCAATACTGGCCGCCGACAAGGAGGGCTTCCTGCGCAGCGAAACGGCACTGATCCAGACCATCGGCCGGGCCGCGAGGAACGTGAACGGCGAGGTTCTGATGTATGCGGACAATATAACCGGCTCGATAGATAGGGCCGTCAAAGAGACCGAGCGCAGGCGGAACATACAACTCGCATACAATAAGAAGCACGGGATTACTCCGAAGACCATCGTAAGGGCCATAACCAGCATCTTGCCGATAGTGGAAGACGTATTAAAACTGGAACTTGCCCCAATCCCCAAAGTTAAGAAAGAGATGGAGAGGCTATTGCGCATGAAGAACCAGGAAATGCGCGAGGCGGCGAAGCAACTGGATTTTGAGCTTGCTGCCATACTTCGCGACGAGATCAGGTTGCTCGAAGAAAATCTTAAGGACAAGAAAGAAGAAAAGACCCCTGTTAAATCAAAATAGATGAAAGATAAAATAGTCATAAAAGGTGCCAGGGAGCACAATCTAAAGAACGTTAACCTCACTTTGCCGCGCAATAAGATGGTCGTGTTCACTGGTCTCTCAGGGTCCGGCAAGTCTTCGCTCGCGTTCGACACTATCTTCGCCGAGGGACAGCGCCGCTATATCGAATCTCTGTCGGCCTACGCCAGGCAGTTCTTGGGGCGTCTGGATAAGCCTGACGTGGATGAGATAGAGGGACTGTCTCCGGCAATTTCCATAGACCAGAAGGCCCACTCTTCCAACCCCCGTTCTACGGTGGCCACCATTACCGAGATATACGACTATCTGCGAGTCCTCTTCGCGAGGGTGGGGACGCCGTACTGTCCTGTCTGCGGGGGAGAGATAAGGAAGATGACTCCTAGCGAGATAGTCGATGCAGCTATCGCGCTCATCAAGGAGAGCAAGGATATAAATCAGATCGCGATATTCTCGCCGGTGGTTCGTGGCAGGAAAGGCGAGTACTACCAGCTCCTGTACGACCTTCTGGGAGCAGGTTTCCGAGAGGTGCGCGTTGACGGCGAGCTTAAGTCGCTGAGAGAGAGGATAAATCTGTCGCGCTATAAGCAGCACACTATAGAAGTGCTGGTAGATCGCGTCCCCACGACTTTAGACTTCAGTGATAAGGACAATCGTTTGCGCCTGAGCGAGGCCATAGAGGCGGCGCTAAAACATAGCGAGGGAGCGGTCACGGTCAAGGCGGACAAGGAGGTCCAGTTCTCGTCCAAGTTCTCCTGCCCCAGGGACAACTTCTCCTTCCCGGAGATCGAACCGCGGCTATTCTCCTTCAACAGTCCTTACGGCGCCTGTGAAACATGCCACGGTCTCGGTACCGAAAGCGTCTGGTCCGAGAAACCATGTCCCGACTGCCGCGGGAGGCGCCTGAGGGCAGAGGCGTTGAATGTACTGATCGACGACAAGAACATAACCGAGATTACCGGCATGTCCATAAGCGATTCGTATGACTTTTTCGATAGGGCCCCGCGCAAGTGGACGGACAAGAAAAAGGACATCGGCGAACTGCCGCTGAAGGAAATAAAGAACCGCCTGAAGTTCATGATCGACGTAGGATTGGACTACTTAACTCTGGATCGTCGCGCCGGGACGCTTTCCGGCGGAGAGGCGCAAAGGATACGTCTGGCGTCCCAGATAGGTTCCAAGCTCGTCGGGGCTCTCTACGTCTTGGATGAGCCGACAATAGGCTTGCATCAGCGGGACAACGCCAAGCTCATCGAAACATTGAAAAGCCTGCGCGATATAGGCAATACCGTGATAGTGGTAGAGCACGACGAGGAGACCATTCGCGCCGCGGATTATCTGGTCGACTTCGGCCCCGGGGCGGGTGTCCACGGCGGCAAGATAGTGGCCGAAGGTACGGTTCCGGAGATATTCAAGGATAAGACCAAAGACTCTCTGACCCTCAGGTATCTGCGCGGTACGACGAAGATAGAAGTTCCCGAGAAGCGCCGTCCGGTCAAAACCTCGGGAGAGTTCCTAAAGCTACGCGGCGTAACTGAGAACAATCTCAAGGACATAGACGTAGACATTCCGCTGAAACACCTCACGGCCGTTACCGGCGTATCCGGATCTGGGAAGAGCACGTTGGTGTATGACGTGATATATAAGACATTGGCGAACAAGTTCAACTACACCGCGTTCCGGCCGGGCGCCCATAAGTCGTTCCTGGGGATGGAATGGATAAACAGGGTAATAAACATAGACCAGTCACCGATAGGCCGCACGCCAAGGTCCAACCCGGCGACGTACGTCGGCGCCTGGACGCATATCCGCGATCTATTCTCATCGACCGAAGATGCGAGGGTGCGCGGCTATAAGCCCGGCCGCTTCAGCTTCAACGTGCGCGGCGGGAGATGCGAGAACTGCGAGGGGCACGGATATGTCGAGATAGAGATGCACTTTTTGCCCACGGTCTATGTCACCTGCGAAGTCTGTAATGGAAAGCGTTTTGACCGCGAGACGCTAGAAGTGAAGTACAAAGGCAAGAACGTATATGAAGTGCTCAAGATGACGATCGAAGAGGCGGTCAAATTCTTCGATGACTATCCGTTGCTGTACGACAAATTGAAGATCTTGGAGGAGGTCGGGTTGGGTTACCTCGAACTAGGCCAGTCGGCTACGACTCTTTCGGGCGGGGAGGCCCAACGCATAAAGCTTTCTTCAGAATTAGGTAAGCGCGATACGCACCGTACTATCTACTTATTAGACGAACCGACGACAGGTCTGCACTTCGATGACGTCGCAAAGCTCCTGCATGTACTTGATCGGCTGGTAATGCGCGGCAACACGGTGGTCGTGATAGAGCACAATCTCGATGTCATAAAATCCGCTGACTGGGTCATCGATCTGGGCCCGAGCGGCGGCGAGAACGGAGGCAAGGTGGTCGCCGTCGGTACTCCTGAGACTATAGCCAGGACGCCCAAGAGCTTTACCGGAGAGTATCTGCGGCACGTACTTAAATAAGTGGTAGAATTCAGCTGATGGACAAAGCGCTTAAGGGCAAAAAAATAGGTTTGGCTTTGGGCGGAGGAGGCGCCAGGGGCGCTGCCCATATAGGCGTCATAAAGGCGCTTGAAACGGCCAATATTCCGATCCATGCCATAGCGGGAACTAGCATAGGAGCTCTCGTAGGCGGGTGGTATGCGACCCACGGCGAGATCAGCTCTCTAGAGGACATATTCTTGGGCATAAGGAAACAGGACCTGACCTCGAGCCTCAAGCTGTATTGGAAGCGCGACGGGGTTCTCTTCAGTAACCCTGCCGTGGTTGAGACGGTTGAGGGCAAACTTGAGGGCAAGAAGTTCGCAGATTGCCGCATCCCGTTCGCAGTTGTTTCCACCGACGTTAAGACCGGCGAAGAGGTGATCATAAAGGAAGGAAGTCTCTCTGATGCCATACGTGCGAGCAGTGCGGTACCTTTTGTATTCAAACCGGTCTCAATAAACGGCAAACTTCTTATGGACGGCGGGTTCGTAAATCCTGTTCCGGTGGACGTCGTCAAGAAAATGGGAGTCGATTTCGTGATTGCGGTCGACGTGAACAGGGGATGGGCCGACATCACCGAGAACCCGGCCAAGCTCATAAACATACCCAAAATGATCGATAAGCTCATGGCGGCAATAGAGTACCAGCTTGCGCGCAAGGAACTGGAGGATGCCGACGTGGTACTGCGTCCGATAGTGATGTCCTTCGACTGGCTGGACTTCTTCCGCTCTAAGGAGATAATAGCCGCCGGAGCAGAGGAGACCCGACGCAATTTGGACGCCATATATAAGAAGGCGCATTATCCGCCGGTCCCCAAGTCTACCTTCGCCAAATTCATGGACTTCATATTCCGCAGCTAGACATGTCCAATGCCGTATTCGAAAATCGACCGGACGTTAAGGTGAAGAACGATTTTCTCCCCGAGACGCCGGGGGTGTATCTGATGAAAGACGCCCGAGGGCGACTGCTATATGTCGGCAAAGCAGGCAGCCTTAAGCGGCGCGTATCCAGCTATTTCAGCCGTCCGCATGACGCGAGGATAGAGAAGCTGGTCAGCGAGATAGTGAAAATAGACTATATAGAGACCGATACGGCTTTAGAGGCCCTCATCCTGGAAGCTTCGCTTATAAAGAAGCACCGGCCGCCGTACAACATAAAGGACAAGGATGACAAAAGCTTCCTATATATAGAGATAACCAAGGACGATTTCCCCAGGGTCGTCCTGGTACGCGGAAAGAGCGTGTTGGCTGGCAAGCGTTTCGGACCGTTCACCTCGGCATCGAGCGTACGAATAGCGCTGAAGATAATAAGAAAGATATTCCCGTTCAGCGTCCATCCGCCGGAGATGCTGGGGAAGTACAAGCGTCCGTGCTTCGACTATGAGATAGGACTATGTCCGGGGACGTGCGTAGATAAGGCAGACAAGAAGGGCTATCTACTGAACATACGCAACATCGAGAAGCTTCTTGAAGGCCGTAAGAAGACAGTCATACGTTCTCTCATGCGCAGGATGGCCGCAGCCTCAGCCGCCCTAGACTTTGAGGGGGCTCAGAGGTTCAAGCGCCAGATATTCTCGCTACAGCACATTGAGGATACGGCGCTTATCGGCAGAGAAGATTCGTCACTGGCCTCCGAATGGAGCGGGCCGCACAGGATAGAAGGGTATGACATATCTAATATATCCGGCACAGCTGCGGTCGGATCGATGGTCGTGTTCACCGATGGCAAGGCTGATAAGAACGAGTACAGGATGTTCCGGATACGCACGATTGAAGGCGCTAATGATACCGGGATGATGCAGGAAGTGATGCGCAGGCGCCTACAGAACGACTGGCCGCTCCCGGAGCTTATCCTGGTCGACGGTGGGCTAGGGCAGGTAAATGCGGTCCGTGAGATATTGACCGAGTTCAAGGTCACTGTCCCGGTGGTTGGCATGATAACGGGTCAGGACCGAAAGGATACGAGACTTGTTGGCAGCGTCACAGGGATCATCGACAAGCGGGTGCTGGTGCGCGTCAGAGACGAGGCCCACCGTTTCGCGATAAACTACCATCGACGCGTGCGAGGTGCAAATCTTATAAAGAGATAATCTACTCCTCCTCCGACGAGTTGTACTCGACTACGGCCTTGTAGAAGATCTTATAGAAATCCCTGTAGGTCAGCCCTTGGATGACGATGCCGATTAAAAAGCCTATGAAAACGGACTGGTACGGCCATGGGTGTTTCTCGAAAAACATAGGCGCAACAGCCAGGACGGCGCCACCATATATCCAATGGTGGATATGGATGAAATGGTTCCTTACCTTGATCCGGAGAGATCTTATCCTGCCCTTCTGCCCGGGCTTTTTGCCCGCTAGGGACCGGCTTACAAAAAACCCTGCGATACTACTGAAAAACACCGGCATACTGATCTGAGGGATTGCTTTCTCGAGTGGCGATATACCTGGAAAAGCCCTTTAAGGCTGTAATCATATTATACCAAATTTTCCCGGATGGCGGTCGCCAGAGGAGTAGAAAATGGGCTTGTATTATAGTAAACTCGAATCCGTATGAAACAGCTTTCAATAGGCATAGTCGGGCTGCCGAATGTCGGCAAATCGACACTGTTTAACCTTCTTACAAAGCAGCATGTTACGGCTGCGAACTATCCGTTTGCGACCATAGACCCGAACGTTGGGGTGGTGGCCGTACCTGATTCCAGGATAGTTAGATTGAATGAAATGAGCCATTCGGCCAAGCTGATACCGGCAGTGGTCGAATTCTACGACATAGCTGGATTTGTAAAAGGCGCCAACCAGGGGGAGGGTTTGGGCAATCAGTTCCTATCGCACATCCGAGTCGTCAGGGCCATCGTACAAGTTGTGCGCTGTTTTCCCGAAGGAGAGATAATACATGTCGAGCAGAACATTGATCCGCTACGCGATATAGGCATCATCAACACGGAGCTGATCTTAAAGGACTTGGATAGCGTGGATAAAAAGTTCCAGAAGCTGGAGGGTGAGGCAAGGACCGGCGATAAGAGCAAGGTCAAAGACCTGGCGACCGTGGGCGAGATCCGAGACGCCCTCAATTCAGGAGTGCTGATCCATAATCTGGGCAAAGACATGCTCGAAGAGCCTGTGGTCAGGGAAATGAACCTACTTACCGCCAAATCTCAGATATATCTCCTAAATGGCACTGAATCAGATATTACCAAGGGGCTTACCGACGAGATAAAGAAATTGAACGTCGACTACTTAGTATTCAACCTAGGGGAGAATCCAGACCTGAACGAACTCATTAAGAAGGCCTACGACGTTCTGGGCCTGATAAGCTTCTTCACTACCGGAGCAGACGAGACACGCAGCTGGACGATCGAGCGCGGAGAGAAGGCGCCGCAGGCCGCCGGAACGATACATACTGATTTCGAAAAGAAGTTCATAAGAGCCGAAGTGGTCAACTGGGGAAAGCTCTTGGAAGCGGGCTCTTGGGCGGCTGCCAAGCAGAAGGGATGGATGCGCCTTGAGGGCAAGGACTATGTCATGCAGGACGGCGACGTCGTGGAAATAAGGCACGGATAAATTCGTATGGCCGGAAAGACACACAGGATGAATATCGTTCCGACCAAAGACCTTAGTGTGCAGAAAAGAAAGGTAAAGCTCATAATTCGTGAGCTTAAGAAGCTAATGCCGGACGCAGAGCTCGCTTTACACTATTCAAATCCCTGGGAACTGGTCGTTGCGGTAGTGCTCTCGGCCCAGTGTACCGACAAGAAAGTGAACGAAGTTACGGAGAGGCTGTTCAAGAAGTACCGCAGACTGGATGACTATGTAAATGCAGACCTAGGGGAGTTCGAGCGCGATATCAGGCAGACCGGATTCTATCGCAGCAAGGCTAAGCATATCCTCGCCGCCGCGAAGATAGTGAAGGAACAATTCAAAGGCAGAGTGCCGAGGACGATGGAGGATATAATAAAGTTGCCGGGCGTTGCCAGGAAAACGGCAAATATAGTTCTAGGGGATGCCTACGGAGTCGTGGAGGGCATAGCCGTGGACACCCACGTACGTAGACCGGCGCTCAGGCTTGGCCTTACCAAGCATTCGGATCCGGTAAAGATAGAGCGTGACTTGATGGAGATAGTGCCAAAGGAAGATTGGTTGAATATAAACCATCTCCTGGTAGAATATGGCCGACGCTACTGTCCGGCCAAACCGCATAATCATGCCGTTTGCCCGCTGGATAAGCTAATATAGTCAATATGATAAATATAGACGATTTCAGAAAAGTTGAACTTAAGGTAGCTAGGGTACTGTCCGCGGAGAGAGTGGAAGGCTCAGATAAGCTGCTTAAACTTAAAGTGACCATAGGCGACGAAGAGAGGCAGATAATCGGCGGAATAGGAAAGAAGTATGATCCGGAGACGCTTGTCGGAAAGGAGATAATAATCGTTGCTAATCTAGAACCAAGGCAGCTGATGGGACTTGAATCTCAGGGGATGCTTCTTGCGGCAAATGATGACGGGCCGGTTTTGCTAACGCCTGAAAAAGAAGTCGAACCTGGATCCAGGATAAGCTGATGGCCAGGATAGTCTTTGATATCGAGACGGTAGGCGAGGACTTCGACTCGTTCGATGAGACGACCAAGAAGGTACTGACCAAGTGGATAGAGCGTGAGTCCGATAGCGAAGAGGAGTATAAGAACCATTTGGCCGATGTTAAGAACCGCACGGGGCTTTCTCCTCTGACCGCACAGGTTGCCGCCATAGGGGTCCTGGATGTTGATCGGGACCAGGGGGCGGTGTATTTCCAATCTCCCGGTGAAGACGTGCAGGAGTTCGAGGAGAATGGCATAAAATTCCAGCCGATGGGGGAGAAGGCTATGCTAGAGAAGTTCTGGGATATCGCCCGCCAGTACGATGAGTTCGTTTCCTTCAACGGTCGTTCGTTCGATGTGCCGTTCATGATGTTGCGTTCCGCCGTAAATAGGGTCCGCCCATCCAAAAATCTGATGGGCAACCGCTATCTAGATCGCCAGAGGGACGATTCATTGCATATAGACCTGTTCGATCAGTTCAACTTCCAGGGCGCGGTACGGAGGAGGGATAGCTTGCATCTATATACTAGAGCTTTCGGAATAGACAGCCCAAAGGCCGGAGGAGTTGCTGGCGATGACGTGGCAAGTCTGTATAAGGAGCGTAAGTTCACCGACATAGCCAGGTATAATGCAGGGGATTTGAGGGCAACGCGCGATTTGTATAATTACTGGCAGTCCTACCTGCGTTTCTAGGGTTATAATAGATACATGAAGAAGAACATAGGGATAGTGGTGATAGTGGTGGCCGTTGCAGTCATTGCCTACTGGTGGTGGAGCTCGCGCGGGCACCTGTCTCCGGCTGCGGGTCAGACAAGTACCATACAGTCGACTACAACCGCCACCAAGACGGCCAGCAGCGAGGCTCAGATACTACAGGGGCTTAAGGGCATAAACGGCGACGCAATAAACAAAGAGCTCCAGAACATAGATTCCGGGCAATGATCACGGCATGCAGGCGGTAATCCTAGCGGCCGGCGAAGGAAAGCGACTAAGGCCGCTTACAGAAAACATACCTAAGCCTTTGGTGCCAGTCGGGGGTAGGCCGATTCTGGAGTACACATTAAGCATACTCCCGCCGGAGATCGACGAGGTTATAATGGTAATCGGCTATCGCGGCGATGCCATAGTCGATCATTTCGGTAAGTCTTTCGGGAAGCTGAAGCTGACGTACGTGGAACAACCCGCTCCTCTGGGCACCGGGGACGCTTTACGCAGGGCGGCTCCATTCCTGAGACCGGGCCCGTTCCTTATCCTCCATGCCGACGACCTTTACCACCCCCAGGACCTGATTAACTGTATTCGCAGCGGGCCATCAATACTTGTTAAGGAGAACCCGACTCCAGAACGTTTCGGTGTATGTCTGATAGACAAGAACGACAGATTGCTTGGCATATTGGAGAAGAGGCCAAGCCCGCCGACAAACTTGGTTAACGTCGGCGTATATTTCCTAAATCACACTATCTTTGATGTCCCGCCGATACTGCTGCCGAACGGCGAGCATAATCTTGCCGAGCAGATAGGCGTACTGGCCGAAAGGGAGCCGATATATATAACAAGAGCGAGATTTTGGCACCCTATAGGATACCCGGAGGATGTTGAAAAGGCTGGACAGTGGCTGCTTATGGGGGATGAAGATAGGCTGAACTAGGCTGGGATTGACGACCGGAACTGCTATAATGATTGCTAGAAGCTGGTCATTGCCCTACATGGCAATGAGAGCGGTCCCATACGATGGCTGAAACATTTACGCCCCTCATATATCTCTCTGCAGCAGTTATCCTGTTCTTCCTGGCTTTGGCCGTCCTAAGGATTCGGCGCAGATTTTTCTATCGCCGCGAACGTAGAGCTGAACTAAAGGTAATAGAATTCAGCGGCGACAGAGAAACTATGAAGAAGATATTCAAACTATTCGCTCCACCATTTTCCATAGAGATAGCCGTACACCAGATCGGCAAGAAGATACACAATTATCTGATAGTTCCTGCGGCGTATTTGGACAAGACCGTCAGTCTGAGTGGCGGTAGAGAGGTCAGAGATTACAACATATATCACCCCGGTGGGATAAACCTGGGCTATTCACTAAAGACCAAGGACAATTCCAGCGCGTCGCTGGACGCATTCCTCAGAATGCTCAAAGACCTGGACTTCTCCAAGGTAGACGAGATAGGCGAGGGGGCGATGTTCCAGCTGATTCTGGGTGAAAGGCCCAACGGCAACTTGTTCATAGGCAATGCCCGCATACTGGTTTCAGCCCCAACACCCCATCAGGCCGAGGAAATAGTCGAGAGCCTAAAGAAGGGGCTGTCTGGATGCAGATGGGGGGAGGAAAAGGACCATTCGTTCATAGATGCCGCTACCTACCGTAAACTAGGCCGGAGCGAGGGAGTCGGATGGACCGTATCATAGTCGATCATAAGGCGTTGCTATTGATAAGCTCTGCAATTAAAATAGAGGATGGAGCGGTTGTAAGAGCACTCACTCAATAACAAATAGTGTGGAGGTCACCTTCTACCGCTCCACTCAAAGGACATGGAGCCTAGATTGGATGTAAGCCTTAAAGATATCACCAATTATAAGATAGGAGGGAAGATACGTTATTTCTACGAAG